>Ga0255338_1004870_pt1 | contig 13142 bp, 6 predicted proteins | sample MeOH1_35cm_T4_19_FD_203715 | JGI IMG/M metagenome (GOLD analysis project Ga0255338, IMG submission 203715) | Sandy soil microbial communities from University of British Columbia, Vancouver, Canada - MeOH1_35cm_T4_195 | ecosystem: Engineered > Artificial ecosystem > Sand microcosm > Unclassified ...
CGTGACGCTGCAGCAGAACATCGGCAAGCTCGTGACGGAGTTTTCCTACACCTCGCATGCGGTCTGGCGAACCCGTAACACGATCGATGGCGGCGGATATGTGACCGACGTGAACAAGGTGCTGCCGAACGGCCAGGCGAATCCCATGTTTGGCAAGGTTTACAGCGAGGGCCCCTGGAACATCATTTATCAGGACGAGTTCCTTGATAATTTCCGCGCCGCGGTGGCCTATCCGCTCCAGTTCAAGTCCTTCTCGCAGATCTTCGGGATCACAGGCGAGTTGCGGGAGAAGATCTTCGATCCGGAGAGCTATACCCTCGGCCGCAGCAACGGGTCGAACACCAACATCCGCAACGCCGTCAACCGGGTGTTCACGCGGCGTTATTGGGACGATTCGGATGCGCCTTTCCTCTTTATCGCGCCGGGCGAGAGCAAAGATGGCTACACCTTCGCTTCCAACACCACCCGCGATAACAACACGAAGGACCGCCTGAGATCGGTGCATTTCACGACCGTCGGCCATTACTTTGGCAACCGCCTGACGCTCATCGGTGGCATCCGGCTGGACAATTTTGTGAGCGACCAGCGCAATGCCCTTACCTTTTCACCCGATGGCAAGGTGGCCACGAACCGTTTCCTCCACTTCGACAAGGACACGAAGGTTCGCTCGCTCGGCGTCACCTACTTCCCGGTGAAAGGGTTTGGTTTTTATGCGAATTGGTCCGAAGGGTTCTACCCCAGCTACAACCTCAGTCCGCCGATCGACCCAAGCAAGCCTCCGACCTACACCACCAAGTCAGAGGGTAAATCCGCGGGCCTGCGTTTCAACCTGGGCGACCGCAAGCTCATCGGCTCGCTTGGTTACTACAGCACAGTCGACAAGGACCGGCAGGTGGTCGGCCCCATCACTCAGATCAACCAGATTTGGAGCGATCTTATCCTGGCCGAGCGCCGGGTCGAGTCGGGCACCGGCAATGTCCTCGACACGCAGGATTTCGAGGGCACGGGCTATGAACTCGATCTTACGGCCAACGTGAAAAATAACCTGCGCCTGAAGTTCAATCTGGCGCTGCCGCGCACCGAACAGCAGAACACGCTGCTCAATTACAAGGCCTATGTCGCGGAAAACATCGGACTCTGGCGCGCCGGCGCCAACGATCCGGCCAATGCGAATCGCACGCGGATCGCGAACAACATCGTGGCGGTCGAGGACGTGCTCAACAGCATCACCGACGGCCGGCCGAACAATCGCACCTACAAGTGGCGGGCGAACATCTTCGGGGTTTACGATTTCAAGCAGGACAGCCGGCTGAAGGGGTTCAGCATCGGCGGTGGCGCGAACTTCTATGGCCGGCAGCTGATCGGCGCGCCGACGGGCAATCCCAAGGGGGAAATCTACGCGAAGGAATATTACGTCGTGACCGGCACCCTCGGTTACAAATTTACGGTGCGGAAGCTGCCGGTGCGGCTCAGTCTCGCAATCGCGAACCTGCTGGACTACGCCGACCCCGTCTACAACAGCGTCAGGACGTATCAAGGCGTCACCTATCGCCAAAGCTACACCTACGTGGCGCCGCGGCAGGCGACACTGACGGGGACTGTTACGTTCTAATCCGGATGGATGCAGCGCGCTCTTCCGGCGACATGCAGCCGGGCGCGATTGCGCTGCGAAAGCCACCGTTCAGGCACGGAGGGTCAGCCAACGGACTGACCCTCCGGTTGTGTTGGCGTTGCGAAAACCACCCGTCGATCACTTACTCGTCCTGATGAAAGACACCCTCCTGGTCCTTGCCACCACCCTGATCGCGGCGCTGACCGTCCCGGTGGCCGCCGCCGCGCCGGCCCGGCCGCGCAACATCGTATTCATCCTCACGGACGATCACCGGTTCGACGCCATGGGTTTTATGGGGCACCCCTTCCTCGAGACCCCGAACCTCGACTCGCTGGCGCGCAACGGCGTCCATCTCGCCAATGCGTTCGTCACGACCTCCCTCTGTTCGCCGAGCCGGGCGTCGATCCTGACAGGACTCTATGCGCACCATCACGGGGTGGTGGACAACAACAACCCGGTGCGGGGCGATCTGGTGTTTTTCCCGCAGCTCCTGCAGCAGGCGGGCTATCGCACGGGCTTTTTTGGCAAGTGGCACATGGGCGGGGAGAGCGCCGCCCCGCAACGCGGCTTCGACAAGTGGGTGAGCTTCCAGGGGCAGGGTGAATACTGGCCGGACCGGCGCGGAACCCGCTATGCCGACCCAAATCTGCCGCCCAACGCGCTCAACGTCGATGGCCGTGAAATTCCGCAAAAAGGATACATCACGGACGAACTTACCGATTATGCGCTCGATTGGCTGAAAACCATCCCGGCGGACCGGCCCTTCTTCCTCTATCTGTCGCACAAAGCCACGCACAGCCAGTTTGTCCCGGCCGATCGCCATGCCGGGCGCTATCAGGACAAGCAGGTTCCGGTTCCCGCCTCACGCCTGCAGCATGAGCATGCTCCGATGTGGGTGCAAAACCAGCGCAATTCCTGGCACGGGGTTGATTTTGCCTATCACTCGGATCTCGATGTCGCCACTTACTACCGTCGCTATTGCGAGACGCTCCTGGCCGTCGACGAGAGCGTCGGTCGTGTGCTCGCCACCTTGCGCGAACGCGGTCAGCTTGAGGACACGCTCGTGGTTTACATGGGCGACAACGGCTTCGCCTTCGGCGAGCACGGCCTCATCGACAAGCGCACGGCCTACGAATGGTCGATGCGCGTCCCGCTCATCGCGCAATGTCCGGCGGCCATTCCCGCCGGGACGACCGTCCGGCAGATCGTGGCGAATATCGACATCGCCCCCACGCTCCTCGAAGCGGCGGGCGTGGCCGTTCCGGCGGGACTCGATGGCCGGAGCTTCTGGCCGCTCGCTCGCGGCGCATCGGTGCCGCGGCGCGAGGAATTGCTTTACGAGTATTATTGGGAGCGGAATTACCCGCAGACTCCGACCCTCCACGCGTTGCGCACCGACCGCTACAAATACGTCCATGTGCAGGGACTTTGGGACATCGACGAGCTTTACGATCTGCAGAACGATCCCGGCGAGACCCGCAACCTGATCTTCAGCCCGGAGCACGCCACGATCGTGCGCGACATGAACACACGCCTTTTTGCGCTGCTGCGTGAAACGGGCGGCCTGTCGATTCCGCTGCAACCCGATCGCGGCGAGCCGAGCAACCGGCGCAATGCCGCAGGCGCGCGGGCCGCGAATTTTCCCCCGGAATTTATCCGGACAACCGCCCAACGCCCGTGACACCGCCGGTTGAGGCAGACGTTCCGCCCTCTGATCCGCCGCGGCCGGTGAAAACCAACACGGCCGCAAGGCCGCCTGATATGGTCGTGCCTCTATTTGGGCACCCCCGCGGTCGGCCCGGGGACCCGGACGGCCTTGCCGGGACGGGACAACCCCCACCAACATGAAACTATTGCTCCGCGAAAAGCTCGCCTACGGCTGCGGTGACTTTGCTTCCTGCATCTATTGGAAGACGTTCAGCGCGTTTCTGCCCATTTTCTATACCGATGTCTTCGGGATTCCGGCCGCGGCGGTCGGCACGCTGATCCTGTTCAGCCGCATTTTCGACGGCATCAATGATCCGGTGATGGGCATGCTCGCCGACCGCACGCGGACGCGCTGGGGCAAGTTTCGCCCGTATCTGCTGTGGATGTGCGTGCCCTTCGCCCTCGTGGGCGTGCTCACCTTCACCACGCCCGATCTGCCCGTGGCCGGCAAGATCCTCTGGGCCTGGGTGACCTACAACCTCATCATGGTCCTCTACACGGCGATCAACATCCCCTACACCGCTCTGCTCGGGGTGATTACGCCGGACCCGATCGAGCGCACGAGCGTTTCCTCGATCAAATTCGTCTTCGCATTTTCCGGCGGCCTGTTCACGGCGGCCACGTTGCTGCCGATGACCAGGTGGCTGGGCGGAGCCGACAGCGCCCGTGGGTGGCAGCTTGCGTTCGTGGTGTATGGCCTCGCGTTCGTGGTCTTTTTCCTCATCGCCTTCGGCGGCACCCGGGAGCGCGTCCAGCCCCCGGCCGCGCAGCGGACATCCATCCGGTCCGACCTGCGCGACCTCTTCGCCAACGGTCCCTGGCTCATCCTGTTTGGGACCACGATCATGTTCACCCTGTTTGTCTCGGTGCGCCTCTCCGCGACGGCGCACTACTTCAAATATTTTGTCGGCACGCAGGTTGTCACGCTGCCGTTCTCCGGCGGTCCCCGCCCTTATGGGTTCACCACCCTGGTCTCGGCCTTCATGGTCGTCGGGCAGGCGGCGTCCGTCCTGGGCGTTTTGCTCATGCCCTGGTTCGTCCGGTGGGTCGGCGGGAAAAAGCGCGCCTTCATCCTGTGTTTTCTTGGCACGAGCTTGAGCACCGCGGCCTATGCGGTTCTCCCGCCGGACGCGGTGCCGGCGATCTTCGCGCTGCAGTTCGTCTGCACGATAACCGGCGGCCCGCTCGCCGCGCTGCTCTGGACAATGTATGCCGATGCCGCGGACTACGGCGAGTGGAAATACGGGCGCCGCTCGACCGGCCTGGTCTTTTCGGCGTCAACCATGTCGCAAAAGGCCGGCTGGGCTGTCGGCGGCTTTGCGATCGCGCAAATGCTGGCGCTGACGGGCTTCGTGCCCAACCGCGAGCAGTCCTTTGACGTGCAGCACGGGCTCGTGATGCTCATGAGCCTCATCCCGGTCGGGTTTGGCGCCCTCTCGATCCTGACCATGTGTTTCTATCCGCTCGACGAGATCAGAATGGCCGGGATCGAAGCGGAGTTGAAGGCCCGCCGCGATGCCCTGATGGTCGCTGGCGCGGAGCAACCCTCGTAACCCCCATGCGCCTGCTCTACATCGACATCGATTCCTGCCGTCCCGACCATCTCGGTTGCTACGGCTATCACCGCAACACGACGCCGCACATCGACGCCCTCGCCCGGGAGGGTATGATTTTCCGGCAGTGCTACACCGCGGACGCGCCGTGCCTGCCTTCCCGCACGGCGTTGTATTCCGGGCGGTTCGGCATCCAGACCGGCGTGGTCGGCCACGGCGGGTCGGCGGCAAATCCGAAGATCCAGGGGGCGGGGCGCGGCTTCCGCGACTGGTTCGACGAGCAGGGGCTTGCGCGTCAGCTCCAGAAGCTCGGGTTGCACACCGCGATGATTTCGCCGTTTGGCCAGCGGCATGCGGCGCATTGGTTTTACGCCGGCTTCAACGAGATCCACAACACCGGCCAGTGCGGCATGGAGTCGGCCGAGGAGGTCTGGCCGGTGACCGACGAATGGCTGCGCCGCCGCGCCGCCGGCGACTCGTGGTTCCTCCATGTCAACCTCTGGGATCCGCACACCCCCTATCGCGCGCCGGCCGGCTGCGGCCATCCGTTCAAGGATGATCCGCTGCCCGCCTGGCTCGCCGATCCCGCCGTGCTCGCCCGCCACCAGCGCATGACCGGCCCGCACACGGCCCTCGATGTCGGCATGTATGACGACCGCGTCGACCCGCGTTATGCGCTGCGGCAGCCGGGCGCGCTCACGGACCAGGCCCAGCTCCGCCGTTTGATCGACGGCTACGACACGGGCGTGCGTTACGCCGACGATTTCATCGGTCGCATGGTGGCACAATTGAAGGCGGCGGGCGTTTACGACGAGACCGCGATCATCGTGTCGGCCGACCATGGCGAAAACCTGGGAGAACTCGGCATCTACGCCGAGCATGGCACGGCCGACGCGGCCACCTGCCGGATTCCGCTCGTCGTCAAATGGCCGGGCGGCGCGCGGGGATCCAACGACCGGCTGCATTACAACATCGATCTCGCGCCGACCCTCATGGAAATGCTCGGCGGCGAGTGCCAGCCGCTCTGGGCCGGCCGCAGCTTCGCCGCCGCGCTGCGCCCGGGCGACCAGGGGACCGGTCGCGACGAGCTCGTCCTCAGCCAGTGCGCCCACGTCTGCCAGCGCAGCGTGCGCTTCGGACCCTGGCTTTACCTGCGCACCTATCACGACGGCCACCATCTGTTCCCGCCGGAGATGCTGTTTGATCTCGAGCAGGATCCGCACGAGCAGCACGACCTAACCGCGGCCCGGCCGGAACTTTGCCGCGAGGGCGCCTGGCGGCTCGCGCGCTGGCACGACGCGCAGATGCAGGAAATGGCGCACCGGGCCGGCGACGTGGTTGATCCGCTCTGGACCGTGATGCGCGAAGGCGGGCCGTTTCACGCGCGCAGTGTGTCACCCGGCAACCCGGAGGGCGGCCGCGCCGGCCTGCAGCGCTACATCGAGCGGCTGAAAAAAACGGGCCGCGCCGACGGCGCCGCGCGCCTGGCCGAGCGGCTCGGCGACGGCGGGTGGCAGCAGTCAGTTCCGCGTTGAGCATGACCCGGGCGCCCTCATTCACCCAATCAGACCGCCCCAACCTGAACGAGAACCCAATCATGCCTGAGACATTCGAAAGCATTCCGGGAGTCCGCCTCAAGAAAGTCGGCGACTTCAAAACGCCCTCCTTTATCAAGAGACACGGGCAGAATCCCATCCTCACCGCGAGCATGATGCCGTATCCGTCATCGCTTGTGTTCAACGCCTCGGTCGTCGAATTCGACGGGCATTGGCTGATGATGTTCCGGAATGAGTTCTACCCGGTGAACGGCGTCCCTGAGGGCAAGGTGTCCCATCTCGGCGTGGCGGAAAGCACCGACGGGATCCATTGGACGCCGCGTCCCGAGCCGATCAACCTGGCCCTCGGGATCGTCGACAACAACGCCTACGATCCCCGCGCGGTCAAGATCGATGGCACCTATTACATCACCCTGTGCCAGCAAACGCGGCATGGACCGCAGGCGGTCACGCTCACGACCGGGGATTTCCGCTCCTTCGAGCTTTTCGACCTCGCGCCGCCTTCCACCCGCAATTTCACCCTGTTCCCGGAGAAAATCAGCGGGAAATACTGGCGCCTGGAGCGGCCCTTCTGGCAGGCGGTCGACACCTACTGCAACCGGTTCGCCAAGTGGATCAGCGAGCCCTATACGATCTATGTCGGGAGCTCCCCCGACCTGAAACATTGGGGCGATTACAATCTGCTGATGGATTGCGCCATGGTGGACTATGCCAACACCAAGATCGGCCCGGGCGGAGCCCCCATCAAAACCGACGAGGGCTGGCTTCTGCTCATCCACGGGGTGGATCACGACCCGAGTCGGGGCAAGAACGGCTGGGAGGGCAGTTGGCGGAACCGTTACCACGGCGGGGTCGCCCTGCTCGATCTGGAGAATCCGAACAGGCTGATCGCCTGCAATCCGAAACCCTTCCTTACCCCGGAAGTCAGCTACGAAACCGAAAACGGCTGGCGCAATAACGTCATCTTCCCCATGACCGGGTTGGTCATGGGCGGCGGGGAGCTCTACATCTATTACGGCGCGGCTGACACCCATACCTGCCTGGCCACTTGCCCGCTCCGGGATCTGCTCGATTTCTGCCTCGAAGGCCGGATCGCATGAGCCCGCCGGCGTCGGCTGTTTGTATTCCACGCCCGGCCACCCTCCCGCCGGTCCATCGAACAGGTGAATTTTCCAACCACCCGGATTAGCGGCCTCAGCCGGGATCCCGCGCTTTCCCCTCTGCCTCGCCGCCTGGGGGCGGCGGCCGACGCCAGGATGGCTGTGCTCGCTGGCATGGCCGGGGGAGCCCCACGGTCTGCCCCCGCTGTGCCCACGGTTTTTCACATTGAAGATGATCCCCTGTGGGCCGGGGCGACCGCCAGTCTGCTCAATGATTGGCCCGAGGTTTGCCACGTGGGATCTGCGATCAACGGGCGCGATGGAATCACCCTTTGCCTGGAAAGACAGCCGGCCATCGTTCTCCTGGATCTCGGCCTGCCGGACATCAACGGCTTTGCGGTGTTGGATTGCTTGAACGCCCTGCCTTGTCCGCCGCAGGTTTTGCTGCTGACCGGCCGCATGGACGAGGCCCTGCTTTATCGCCTCGGCTCCGGCGGCGTCGCGGGCCTGATCCGGAAGGGCGGCGATTTTGCCCGCCACCTGCGACCTGCGCTGACCGCCGTGGCCGCCGGCCGGAGCTATTTTCCGCCGGAAGTGGGCGAGGCGGTCCGCCGGTTTCGCCGCTCCCCGGACGCATTCTTCAAGATGCTCTCTCGGTGGGAGCTGCGCTTGGTGTCGCTCCTGGCGCTCGGCCTGAGAGATGCCGAGATTGCAGCCGAAACCGGGTGCTGTTGCGGGACGATCCGCAACCACTGGCACAACATCGCCGGGAAACTGGGGTTGGGGGACCGGCACGATCTGAAGCGCTGGGCGGACGCCAAAGGTTTTGGGCCGGCGCTCAAACCGGTCGCTTTCGCGGAACCCGCAGCACCGGTCGGTCAAGCTTTGATTTCGTGCAAATTGTCCAAACACGGCAATTGAACCCGGTGGCGGGCGCGGCAAAGAACATCCGCCGATGAACTTCTACGGTTCGTCGGCCGCCCGGCTCTGACGGGCGGCCTTTAGGGTTCAATCCAGTTGCCGCCACCGTCATGAAAACCTGTTTTCTTCTCTCCCTGGTGTTCACCGCCAGTCTCGGTTTTGCCCAGGTGCCTTACGCTGGAAACGACGCCGATAATGGGGTTACCCGGGCTAACCGGGCGGAGGGATTGATCGATCCCTACACGGGCAACATCGCCTTCGGCACGCACGACCTCGCGGTCTCGGGCGCGGTGGGCTCGCTCGGACTGTCGTGGAAGCGGTTTGCCACCAGCCGCCCGGCGCAAACCGGGCCGCTTTTCGGCCTGGGCCACAATTGGGCCCACTCCTGGCAATGGGAGATGGTTGCGGCCGGCCGGGACGAGCAGGGCCGCGCGGTCCTCTCCGTCCGCGAGCCGCAGGGCTGGGTGCATCGCTTCACGGAAACTTCGCCGGGATCGTGGACGCCGGCGCCTTCCGTGCGGGATCGCGTCGTTTCCGCCGGGGACGATTTCACCGTGCAACGGCTCGATGCGGGCGAGGTGCGGTTCGTCCGCTCGCGCACCGCCCAGGGCGATGTTTTCACCCTGCGCGAGTGGGTGGATGGCCAGGGCAATGTCTGGAACTTTGCCTGGGAGGATGGCCTGCTGGTCAGGGTAACCGAGCCGGCCGGCCGCTGGCTGAAGATCAGCCATGAGGCGCTGACTGCGCCCGGCGCGGCGCGCGAAGCCAAGCCATACACGGTGATCAGCCGGGTGGCGGCGAGCGACGGGCAGGTGGTGGCCTACGAGTATGACTTTCCCGCCGGCATGGATTATCCGGTGCTGACGGGCGTGGCCTACCCCGACGCCACCCACGCGAGCTATGTCTACGCCGCGCCCCGACCGGGCGACCGCCTTTTGCTCGCGCAGGCGGACGACCCCCGGGCCGACCGGGCCGTGCGTGGACGGGCCTTTCGCTATCGCACGGAGGCCGAAGCGGCCTTCGGGCAGGCCCTCGAAATCCGCGCCGCGAACGGCGGCGAGGTCATGCAGTCGTTCGCGGCCGATCCCGCCGGCCCGCGCAGCTATGCGGTCAGACAGGACAATGGCGGGACCGCCTACCGCACCTATAACGCCGGGGGCAATCTCGCCGAGGATGTTGACGAGCTTGGCTTTGCCAAAAAGCACGATTACGACGCCGGCGGCCGGGGCTTCAGGACCGCCACCACCGACGCCCTCGGCCGGGTCACCCGTTTCGAAAACGATGCCAGCGGCCATGTGGTGAAGACCACCTTCCCCGACGGTTCGGTCAAGACCTGGCAGCGCGACGCCCGGGGCCGCGTGCTGGCCGAGACAGACGAACTCGGCCAGACCCGCCGCTACACCCGCGATGCCCAAGGCCGTGTGACCCGGGTGCAGCATCCGGATGGTTCGTCGGACGAGACGACCTACAACGGCTTCGGTCAGATGCTGACCCGTAAAGATCGTGGCGGTGCGGTGATGACCATGGCCTATGACGCGCGCGGCCTGCGGACGAGAACCACCAACGCGCTCGGCGCCACCACCGCTTTCGCTTATGATGCGCAGGATCGTCTGGCCGCCACCACCGATGCGCGCGGCAACACCACCCGCTACGAGCGCGATGCGGCGGGGCGGGTGACGAAGACGATCTACGCCGATGGCACGTCCACCTCCGCCGTTTATGACGCCTTTGGCCAGCTCATCCAGAACACAGATGCCGCCGGGGCCGTCCGCCGGATGACCTATGACAGCCTGGGCCGCCTGGTCGCGACCGTGGACGCCCTCGGGCGGGAGACGCGCACCGAATACGCCCCCGTGGGCAAAACTGCGCCGCTGAACCGTCCGGTCAGGACCATCACGGCGTCGGGGCGGGCCACAGCCATGACCTATGACGCGGCGGGCCGGGTGACCGCCCGCACCGCCGCCGCCGGCACCAAGGAGGCGGCCACCACCCGCACCGCCTACGACGCGGCCGGCCGGCAGATCAGCGCCACCAACCCGCTCGGCAAGAGCGTGCAGTTCTTTCACGACGAGCGCGGGCGGCGGACCAAGACGATGAGCGCGCTCAACCACGCCAAGACCACCACCTATGATGCCGCCGGGCGCCGGCTCAGCGAGACCGACGCCAAAGGCAACACCACCCGCTGGACTTACGATGCCATGGGCCGCGAGTTGACCAAGACCGACGCGAAAGGCCAGGTCACCCGTCGCGAGTATAATGCCGCCGGCCGGCTCGTGGCGTTGACCGATGCCAAGCTCAACACCTACCGCTTCGAGTATGACCTGCTCGGCCGGCAGACCGCCCTCGTCTATCCCGACGGCTCGCGCGAAACCACCGCCTATGATGCCGCCGGCCTCAAGGTAAGCACCACCAACCGGGCCGGCACGGTGCGGACCTTCGCCTATGACAATCGCAACCGCGAGATCAGCTCCGAGTGGAGCGACGGCAGCCAGAAAATCGTGAAAGCCTATGACGCCGCCGGCCGGATGACGCTGGAGGACAACGGTGTGAGCAAGCTGACTTTCGCCTATGATGAGATTGGGCGGCTCGCCAGCGAGACCCAGGACCTTTCGCCCATGGTCACCGACGGCGCCTCGGATCCGGTCGCTCGCACCGTCAGCTACACCTACAATGCCGATGGACAGCGGGAGACGCTCGGTTATCCTGACGGCAGCTTCGTGAAATTCGCCTACAACGCCCGCGGACAACTGGCCGAAATCCTCGGCGACGGCGTGCCGCCGCCCATTGCGAGCTACGAATATGATTCCGCCGGCAATGCCACGCGGATGCCGCGCGAGAACGCCACGGAAACCGAACGCGAGTTCGACGCCGAGAACAAGACGCTCGCCATCACCGACCGCGCGGCCGGTCGGCGCAGCCCCTTGAGCGAACTGGAATACCTCTACGACGAGGCCGGCAACCGCACCGCCACGCTGGCCGCGGTCGATGCGGACGACCGCGGGGCCAAGGAAGAGACGCTCGACACCTATCGCTATGATGACACGTATCAGGTGATCGGGGCCGACTATGCCGCCCCGGTGAACGGCAACAGCGTGGGTTCGCCAGTCCTTAAGGAGAAATTCACCTACGACGCGGTGGGCAACCGCATCGAGGTGGGGCGCGTTGTCCCCAACGCGCCGCCGGTGGTCACGCGCTACACGGTGAACAATCTGAACCAGTATATCCAGGTCGGCGAATTCGCCCCCACGCATGACCGTAACGGCAACCTGAGCGGGATGGGGCAGTGGATCTATCGGTATGACGCGATGAACCGGCTGGTGTTTGCCTCCAATGGCGCGACCACGGCGCGGTTCTGGTATGACGCCAAGAACCGCTGCGTGGCCCGCAGTTATCAATCATCCGGCTCCGCGCTCCTGGCTCCCAGCTCCACGCTCACGCTGAACACCTACGACAACTGGAACCTGATCGAGGAGCGCGATGCGGGCGGCGCTCAGGTTGCTCGCTACGTCCATGGCCGGAAAATCGATGAAATCATCGTCATGGTGAACCGGCACGGCACATTTTATCCGCACCACGATGTCCTCGGCAATGTGACGATGCTCACCGACCAACACGGCCGGTTGGTCGAGCGGTATACTTATTCCGTCACCGGCCAGGTGGCCATTAGCGATGCCACGGGGAAAACACTGACCGATTCTGCGGTGGGCAACCGCTGGATGTTCAGGGGGCGTGAATGGCTTCTGGAGATCAGGCTCTATGACAATAGAAATCGAATTTATTCGACCGATTTGGGGAGGTTCCTACAGGCAGATCCGGTGCGCTTCAGCGCAGGAGACGTGAATATCTATCGCTATTGCTTCAATCGCTACAGTCGCGGTGGCGATCCATATGGAATGAACTGGTTGGACGATTTTATTGGCGGTGTGAGTTCAGCGGCCGATGCCGCGTTGGACGCAGCGATTGACGTGGTCGAATATGCGACTGAATTTACAATAGCCATGGTTGACGTCGCGAGTGATGCGGCAGATGCCACGTTTGATTTTATTGAAAATACATTAGAATCAAATGGGCAGCAGGCTATGTTAGAAGCCGAAATACAACATGCTCAGCAGGAATTCATGGCAGATTTTGCAATGTCCTACCTTGACGTTTGGGTCGATGTGAACCAACGCGCGTCAGAAATCTTTTTCGATCAAGCGGGGGATGGAATCAATCAGGCCCAAGTAGCAGGTGCTGTTGCTGTTGGTGCATGGGCTGGCTATGAGTCGGCGGGATGGACTGGCGCTGCAGCAGGTGCGGGGTATGCATTTGCCTTCGAGATAGCATTTCTTGAGGCCATGGCTTACGGAACAGCAATGGGTGAATCTCTTGGGAACGCCCTCGCCGAATAGGCCTGCTATGAATTACGATATAAAGTATGGCGCACTTGTCGCAGTGTTGGGCGGGATTTTTGCTAGACTTGTAGTTTATCCTGTCACTGGCAGTGCAATAGTTACAATCTTGATAGGGATATTGCTGCCCACCGCGATTCTGCTCCCCGGAATTGTCAGGAGACGTAGACAAAAAAGGACTGTGCGGACACTGAAAAACACGTCGCGTCTTGACTCTTGACAAAACAGTTTGGCCATTGAGCCGGGTTCAAGCCGAACGGGGTTTCGTGAGGCGGGCCGAGGGGAAAACAGACTCAAGGAAA
>Ga0255338_1004871_pt1 | contig 13140 bp, 14 predicted proteins | sample MeOH1_35cm_T4_19_FD_203715 | JGI IMG/M metagenome (GOLD analysis project Ga0255338, IMG submission 203715) | Sandy soil microbial communities from University of British Columbia, Vancouver, Canada - MeOH1_35cm_T4_195 | ecosystem: Engineered > Artificial ecosystem > Sand microcosm > Unclassified ...
TGCGCTGGCCGTCCGGCGCCGTGACGGTCTGGGTGAACTCGGCGCGGCCGCTCTTCACCTCGCGGCTGAAGTCCTTCAGGGTCTGCACCGCGTCGGCATGGGCCGCCGAAGCCAGGACAAGCAGCAGTGACGCAAGACGTTTCATCGGTGATCGGGCTCTATCGGCAAAGTTCACGGTGTGGACCGCACGAAGCCCGAGGATCCGGCTTTGCCGGGCCCGCGGGCTCGCTCCCTTGAGGGGGCGCGCGCAGCGCGTAGGGGGAGGTCAGCCATCGTCTCTCTTGGGGATGATCAGGTCGCGGCTGCCGTTGGTGTTCATCGCGCCGACCAGGCCGGATTTCTCCATCTGCTCCAGCAGGCGCGCGGCCCGGTTGTAGCCGATGCGCAGATGGCGCTGCACCAGCGAGATCGAGGCGCGGCGGTGCTGCAGCACGATGGCCACGGCCTGGTCGTACATCGGGTCGGCCTCGCCATTGGCCTCGCCCGGTGCCGGCGGCTCGCCACCGCCCTCGCCTTCCAGCACGCCGCCCTCGAGGATGCCCTCGATGTAGTTGGGCTCGCCGCCCTGGGCCTTCAGGTATTCGACGACGCGGTGCACCTCCTCGTCGCTCACAAACGCGCCGTGCACGCGCACCGGCAGACCGGTGCCGCTGGCCATGTAAAGCATATCGCCCATGCCCAGCAGGGCCTCGGCGCCCATCTGGTCGAGGATGGTGCGGCTGTCGATCTTGGAGCTGACCTGGAAGGACAGGCGGGTCGGGATATTGGCCTTGATCAGGCCGGTGATCACGTCCACCGAGGGCCGTTGCGTGGCCAGGATCAGGTGGATGCCGGCGGCGCGGGCCTTCTGGGCCAGGCGCGCGATCAGTTCCTCGATCTTCTTGCCGACCACCATCATCAGATCGGCCAGCTCGTCGATCACGACCACGATATGCGGCAGGCGCTCCAGCGGCTCGGGCTCCTCCGGCGTCAGGCTGAAGGGGTTGCCGATCTTCTCGCCGCGCTCGGTGGCCTCGTCGATCTTCTTGTTGTAGCCGGCCAGGTTGCGCACGCCCATCTTGGACATGAGCTTGTAGCGCCGCTCCATCTCGCCGACGCACCAGTTGAGCGCATTGCCGGCCTGCTTCATATCGGTGACGACCGGGGCCAGCAGATGCGGGATGCCCTCGTAGACGCTCATTTCCAGCATCTTCGGGTCGATCATGATCAGACGCACATCGCGCGCCTCGGCCTTGTAGAGCAGGGAGAGGATCATCGCGTTGATGCCCACCGACTTGCCCGAGCCGGTGGTGCCGGCCACCAGGCAGTGCGGCATCTTGGCCAGGTCGGCCACCATGGGCGCACCGATGATGTCCTTGCCCAGGGCCATGGTCAGCAGCGAGGGCGCGTCGGCGTAGACCTGGGAGCCGAGAATCTCGCTGAGCTTGATGGTCTGGCGCCGCGCGTTGGGCAGCTCCAGCGCCATGTAGTTCTTGCCGGGAATGGTCTCGACCACGCGGATGCTGACCAGGCTGAGGCTGCGCGCCAGGTCCTTGGCCAGGTTGACGATCTGCGAGCCCTTGACGCCGGTGGCCGGCTCGATCTCGTAGCGCGTGATCACCGGCCCCGGCGAGGCCGCCACCACCCGCACCTCGACGCCGAAGTCCTTCAGCTTCTTCTCGATCATGCGGCTGGTCATTTCCAGCGACTCGGGCGTGACCGATTCGACGCGCGTCGGCGCCGCGTCCAGCAGATCGACCTGGGGCAGCTTGGTATCGGAGAGCTCGGTGAACAGCGGGGTCTGGCGCTCCTTGGCGACGCGGGTGGACTTGGGCACCTCGACCACCGGTGCCTCGATCACGATGGGCAGATGTTCCTCCACCACATGGCGCTCGACCTCGACCACATGCTCGCGCTCGCGCTTGGCCTGCTTGCCGACCTTCTGGTCTTCCTTGATCTCGCGCTTCTCCTGGCGGCGCTCGCGCAGGTTCTCGACCCAGCCGCCCACCGCCTCCGCCACCTTGGGCCAGGAAAAGCGCAGCGCCAGCGAGCTGCCCAGCAGCAGCCCGGCAATCCACACCACGCCCGAGCCGGCAAAGCCCAGAGCGCGCATGCCCCAGGGGCCCAGACCATAGCCCAGCACGCCGCCCGCATGACCGGGCAGGCGCCCTTCCCAGGCGTACAGGCGCGACCACTCCAGGGCGCAGCTCGCACACATCAGCAAGACGAGCCCCAGGCCGAACAGCAGATGCTCGCGCCAGCGCCGCGGCGCGGGCGGGTCGGCGCGCAACAGACCGGCCAGGCTGCCCAGCCAGACGCGCAGGCCCACCAGCATCAGCCACCAGGCCGAGTAACCGAAGGTAAAAAGCAGCAGATCGGAGACCCAGGCCCCCAGCGCCCCCACCCAATTGCCGTACAGCTCACGGCTGCCGGAGATGGAAAAGGCCGCATCGGCGGCGTTGTGGCTCAGCAGCGCCAGCAGGGTCAGGCCCCAGACCAGGGCCCCGACGATCAGCCACAAGGGCGTGCGCGAGGTGCTCGCCGGCACAGGCACGGCGGGCTTCTTCTTCGATTGGCGCTGATAGGTCTTGGTGCCGGCAGAGGTCGCGGCGCCATCCTCGGCGCCGCCCAGCAGGGATCCCAGGGGAAAGCTCATGGCGCCATTGTGGCGCAGGATTGACCCCGCCCGGCCGCCGGCCTGGCAGCAGCCTAGTCGTGCTGCAGGCGTTCCTTGATCACGACCGAGCCGTTCTCCAGGGTCTCGATCACGCCCTTGTCCTCCAGATCCTTCATGACCCGGCTGACCATCTCGCGCGAGGCGCCCACCACCTTGGCCATGTCCTGGCGCGAGACCTTGCCTCGGATGATCTTCAGGCCCTTCTCGTCCTCGGCCATGTCCAGCAGGGTGCGGGCCACGCGGCCGTAGACGTCCAACAGGGCCAGCGATTCGATCTGGCGGTCGGCATTGCGCAGCCGCGCAACCAGCCCGCGCAGGATGGCGTAGGACAGGCTGGAGCTCTCCGGCAGGCAGCGCGAGAACTCGCTGCGGCCCAGCACCAGCATGTCGGTCTGCACCTCGGCGCGCACGGTGGCCGAATGCGGCTCGTTGTCGATCAGGCTCATCTCGCCGACATAGTCGCCAGGTTGCAGCACGGCCAGGATGACCTCGCGGCCACGCGTGTCGGCGGTCAGCACGCGGGCGCGGCCGTTGAGCAGGATGAACAGGGCGTTCGACTTGGTGCCCTGCTCGACGATCAGCTCGCCGCGCTTGAAGCGGCGCTTGACCACGCTGTCCGCGATGGACTGCGCCTGATCGGTGGTCAGCAGAGAGAACAGGGGCACTCTGCGGATCAGGTCCAGGTTGGACAGCATGGCCATGAAGTCACTCCTCTGATTGGCAATGTTTGGTTTGTGCTTGTTGTCGGCCGTCAGGCCCGAGTACGGCCGCCTGCCTAGAATGCAGGCTATTGTGCCAACTTAGTCACGACTCTATATAGGGTAATGGCCGTATAAGCCCGGCTGTCCGTCTCTTGTGTGTTGTGCCTGCAACCCCATCTCGATTCCATGAGCCAAACCACCCAACACCATCAGCTGCTGATCCTGGGCTCCGGCCCGGCCGGCTACACCGCCGCCATCTACGCCGCGCGCGCCAATCTGAAGCCCACCCTGCTGACCGGCATGGCCCAGGGCGGCCAGCTGATGACCACCACCGAGGTGGACAACTGGCCGGCCGACGTGATGGGCGTGCAGGGCCCCGAGCTGATGCAGCGCTTCCAGCAGCATGCCGAGCGCTTCAACACACAGATCGTGTTCGACCACATCAACGAGGTCGACTTTTCCAAGCGTCCGTTCACGCTGAAGGGCGACAGCGCCACCTACACCTGCGATGCGCTGATCATCGCCACCGGCGCCTCCGCCAAGTATCTGGGCCTGCCCTCCGAGGAGAGCTTCATGGGCCGCGGGGTCAGTGGTTGCGCGACCTGCGATGGCTTCTTCTACCGTGAGCAGGAGGTCTGCGTGGTCGGCGGCGGCAATACCGCGGTCGAGGATGCCCTCTACTTGTCCAACATCGCCGCCAAGGTGCATGTCGTGCACCGCCGCGACAAGTTCCGCGCGGAGCCCATCCTGGTCGACAAGCTGATGGACAAGGTCAAGGCCGGCAAGATCGAGCTGCACCTGTTCCACACGCTGGACGAGGTGCTGGGCGACCAGAGCGGCGTGACCGGCGTGCGCATCAAGAGCACGAGCGATGGCGCCACCAAGGAGCTGAAGCTGCAGGGTTGCTTCATCGCAATCGGCCATCAGCCCAACACCGGCATCTTCAAGGGTCAGCTGGAGATGAAGGACGACTACCTCATCACCAAGAGCGGCCTGAACGGCTTCGCGACCATGACCAGCGTGCCCGGCGTGTTCGCCGCCGGCGACGTGCAGGATCATGTCTATCGCCAGGCCATCACCAGCGCCGGCACCGGCTGCATGGCGGCCCTGGACGCCCAGCGTTTCCTGGAGCAGGAAACGGCCTGAACAGGGCGCGGCGGCTTGCGCTTTGCACTCGCCGCTTCTTCGGCTATACTCGCGGGCTTGCCTGCCGGATGGATCGCCCCGGGTAACGCCTTGACTCTGTTTAGAGCTTAGGCGAGCCCCGGTTTAGCAGGCATAGAGCGATCATGTGGCTGCTGGCGGCGATGAGCGTCGCGAGCGGCTGGATAGAAAGAACCGAACCGGAGTAGCGTCATGGCACGCGTCTGTCAAGTCACGGGCAAGAAGCCCATGGTGGGAAACAATGTCTCCCACGCCAACAACAAAACCAAGCGTCGTTTCCTGCCGAATCTGCAGTACCGCCGCTTCTGGGTTGAGTCCGAGAACCGCTGGGTGCGCCTGCGCATCAGCAATGCCGCTCTGCGTTTGATCGACAAGGTCGGCATCGACCAAGTCCTCGCCGACCTGCGCGCCAAGGGCGAGCTGTAATCCACTCGGAATAAAGGAACACCACCATGGCATCCAAAGGCGGACGCGAGAAGATCAAGCTGGAATCCACTGCCGGCACCGGTTTCTTCTACACCACGAACAAGAACAAGAAGACCACGCCCGAAAAGCTGGAATTCATGAAGTTCGATCCCAAGGCTCGCAAGCATGTCCTGTTCAAGGAAACCAAGCTGAAGTGATTCGGCCGGTCCTGCGACCCACAAAAAACCGCCAGCATGCTGGCGGTTTTTTTATGCCCGGCCGGCCCGCCGGCCCTCCTTGTGGCCACGGCAGAGAATCTGCCCAGCCTCAGCGCTTGCCGGCACCCCCGGAAAATTCCTTCTTGAACCAGTCTTCCAGCAACTGTTTCTCGTAGCGCAGCGGCTCGCCGGAGGAATGCATCACCGACCCGCTCAGGTAGTTCATGTCGGACAGATGCACCTTGCCCTCCCGCAGCACCTTGTCTCCCTCGCTGAGCACGAAGTGCAGTTCCATGGTCGGCCAGCTGATGTCCTTGACGATGCGGATGCGCTCCATCGAGCGGCCACGCGGCTCGACCTCGCCGGCCAGATTCACATCCAGCACCTCGATCAGCAGGTGCTGGGAAGCCGGCAGACGCTTGTCCGCCTGCCCGCGCATATAGGCTTCCAGCTGGCTCAGGGTGCGATCACGCTCGGACTTGTTCTCGCCGATGTCGGCAAACTTGTCGGGCTCGATGAAGCGAACCTCCACCAAGGCCTGAGCAGACAACGCCACCCCCAGCAGCGCCGCGGCGAGCAGGCTGCGGGTCGTCAGGACGGTCCCGTTCATGCACATCTCCTTGCCTGTATGTACGCAGACAAGTATAGGCAGCAGGCATGAAAAAGGCGCCGACCAGCGGCGCCTTTACGAGCGGAAATATAGCGAAGACTAGGGCGACTCAGACGCGTGCCGCGCGCAGACGCATCGAGAAGGCGCGCAGCTCGGCAATACCGCTCTCCTCCGCCTTGTGGCACCAGGCCTGCAGGTCGCCCACCAGCTGCTCGGCCGACACATTGGTGCGGGTCCAGAGCTGGCGCAGTTCCTCGCGCATCACCAGCAGCTTGTCCAGCACCGGGCTGGCGGCGCGTGCGCCGGCCAGATCGGCCTGCAGGGCTTGAGGGATGCGATCCTGGTCGCGATGCAGCCAGCGCTTCGCCAGCTTGAACTGCTGCCACTTGGCGCTGTGCTGCTCGCCCTGGGCCTTCAGCTTGGCCAGTTCGACGCCACAGGCCTCCTTGAGGCCGCGGCCATAGGTGGCCATCACCTCGTAGCGGTTGGCAATGATGGCCTCCAGCGTGTCCTTGTCGGCCTGCTTGATATCGCCCTGGCGCAGCTTGGGCGCCGTCTTGCGCACCTTGGCCCAGCCGATCATTTCCATCGCGCGGATGTAGCCCCAGCCGATGTCGAACTCATAGGGCTTGACCGAGAACTTGGCCGAGGTCGGATAGGTGTGGTGATTGTTGTGCAGCTCTTCGCCGCCGATGATGATGCCCCAGGGCGAGATGTTGGTCGACGCGTCCTGAGCCTCGAAATTGCGATAGCCCCAGAAATGGCCGATGCCATTGACCACGCCGGCCGCCCAGATGGGGATCCAGGCCATCTGCAGCGCCCAGATGCTGGCACCGATGGCGCCGAACAAGGCCAGGTTGATGATCAGCATCAGGCCCACACCCTGCCAGCTGTAGCGGGTGTAGAGATTGCGCTCGATCCAGTCATTGGGCACGCCATGGCTGTACTTGGCCAGGGTTTCCTGGTTCTTGGCCTCGGCACGGTAGAGCTCCGCACCTTCGCGCAGCACCTTCTTGATGCCGCGGGTCTGCGGGCTGTGCGGATCCTCTTCGGTCTCGCACTTGGCGTGGTGCTTGCGGTGGATGGCGACCCATTCCTTGGTCACCATGCCCGTGGTCAGCCACAGCCAGAAGCGGAAGAAATGCGAGGGGATGGGGCCCAGATCCAGCGCGCGGTGCGCCTGGGCGCGGTGCAGGAAGATGGTCACGGCCGCAATGGTGATATGCGTCACCACCAGGGCATAGACGACGACCTGCCAGATGCTGGCGTCCAGCAGGCCGTGGCCCAGCCATTGCACCAGGCCATCATGTACGCTCATCAAAAAGTTCATTGGATCCTTAACCCCGCTCCCGTGGAGCACCAAAAGAAGACACAAACCTGTTGATTGTAGGTGACGCCCCTCAAATACCCGAGTATCCAACCATGGTATTCATGCTGAGCCGCCAAGAGCTCAGCTGCACCGCTCCCAGACGGCGGCAAAGAAGCCATCGGTCTGGTGACTGTGCGGCCACAACCTGACAAAGCCCTGATCCACCAGCCGCTCGGCCTGTGCCACATGGGCGCGCTCCAGAACCTGGCGCGCATCCAGGGGAGCGAACTCCGGATGGGCCGCGCTGAAGGCCTGGGCAATCTCCTCGTTTTCCGCATTCAACAGGCTGCAGGTGGCATAGACCAGGCGACCGCCCGGCTTCAGCAGCCGCGCCGCACTCTCGAGAATCGCGCTCTGCTTGGCCCGCAACTCCTCCACAGCTTGCGGCGACTGGCGCCACTTCAAGTCCGGATTGCGGCGCAGCGTGCCCAGACCCGAGCAGGGCGCATCGACCAGCACGCGGTCGATCTTGCCGGCCAGGCGCTTGATGCGCTCGTCGCGCTCGTGCGCAATCTGGGCCGGGTAGACATTGGACAGGCCGCTGCGCGCCAGTCGAGGCTTGAGATTGTCCAGACGGTGCCCCGAGACGTCGAAGGCATAGAGACGGCCGGTATTGCGCATGGCCGCGCCCAGGGCCAGGGTCTTGCCGCCCGCGCCGGCACAGAAATCCACCACCATCTCGCTGCGCTTGGCATCGAGCAGCAGGGCCAGCAACTGGCTGCCCTCGTCCTGCACCTCCAGCGCCCCGTTGGTGAACAGCTCCAGCTTGTTGAGCGCCGGCTTGCCGTGCACGCGCAGCCCCCAGGGCGAGAAAGGCGTGGGCTCGGCCTCGATGCCGGCCTTCTTCAGCTCGGCCTGCACCTCCTCGCGCTTGGCCTTGAGCAGATTGACGCGCAGGTCCAGCGGCGCGCCCTCGTTCATGCTGGCGGCCAGTTGCCAGAACCCCTCTTCGCCCAGCCGCGCCAGCAGCGGCTCGGCCAGCCAGTCCGGCAGGTTGTGGCGCAGCTTGGGTGCCAGGCTGCTCCTGTCGATGGCCTGCACCTGGGCCAGCCACTGCTGTTCCGGCTGACTCAGCGCACCGCGCAGAAAGGCATCGCTGCCCTGCCAGGCCAGGATGGCAAGACGGCGCTCCATCGGGCCGCGGCCCGACTGGGCCAGATGCTGCAGCAGCGGGCGCTGGCGCAGCACCGTGTAGACGGTCTCGGCCAGCGTGTGGCGCTCGCGCTGGCCCAGGGCCTTGTGCTTGCGGAAAAAGGCGGACACCACGCCATCGGCCGGCGCGTCAAACTTCAGCACCGCGCGCAGCAGCTCGGCACTCAGATCAAGAAGGGCATTAGGATGCATGGCCCGATTATCCCTTGCACCTCACGCCCTCCCGATGAGCGCCGACCTGCCGCCCCTGCCCGCCACGCCCCTGGGCCGCTACCGCCACTACAAGGGCGGCGAGTACGAGGTGCTGGGCGTGGTGCGCCACAGCGAGACGCTGGAGCCCCTGGTGCTGTACCGCCCGCTCTACGACGACGCCGGCCTCTGGGTGCGGCCACACGCGATGTTCTTCGGCCAGCTGGAGCTGGACGGCGCCATGGTGGCCCGCTTCGCCCCGCTGCCATGAAGCTGCTGCGGCAGCTGCGCCTGCGCCCGCGCCTGCTGATCGCCATGGGCTTCGGCGCCATGCTCGGCCTGGGCTGGCCGCAAGACCTGCCCCCGTTGTCGCGCGCCTTGCTGGGCTGGAACAGCGGCGTCTGGCTCTACCTGCTGCTGGTGCTGCTGATGATGTGGCGCGCCGATCACGAACACCTGCAGCGCAATGCGCGCGCTCAGGCCGACGGCATGGGCGCGGTGCTGTTGCTGGCCATGGCCGGCGCGCTGGCCAGCCTGGCCGCCATCACCCTGGAGCTCGCCCAGGTGCGCCACGGCGTCGGCGCGGTGCAGGGCTGGCCCTATCTGCTGCTGGCGATCGCCACGGTGGCCGGCTCCTGGCTGCTGCTGCCGGTGGAATTCGCGCTCGCCTACGCCAGCCTCTACCACCGCGGCAACGGCAGCCATGGCCTGGAGTTCCCCGGCGACAGCGGCCCGCCCGACTACCTGGATTTCATGTACTTCGCCCTCACCCTGGCGGCTACCTCGCAGACCTCGGACGTGGCGGTCAGTGCCCGGCCCATGCGCCGCCTGGTGCTGCTGCACGCGGCGCTGTCCTTCGTCTTCAACACCGGCGTGCTGGCGCTGACGATCAACATCCTGGCCGGCCTGATCAGCTAGCTGAAGCTCTGCGACTCGCCGGCCAGCTGGCGCACCCGCCCGTCCTCCAGGGCCAGCTGTCCCTCGACGAACCAGCGCACCGCGCGCGGGTACATGCGGTGCTCCAGCACCAGCACGCGGGCCGCCAGCGCCGCCTCGTCGTCGCCCGGCAGCACCGGGGCCACGGCCTGGGCCACGATGGCGCCATGGTCCAGCTCGGCCGTCACGAAATGCACCGTCGCGCCGACGAACTTGCAGCCCATCTCCAGCGCGCGCCTGTGGGTGTGCAGACCGGTGAAGGCCGGCAGCAGCGAGGGGTGGATGTTGAGCATGCGCGCCGCGTAATGGGCGGTGAAGCCGGGGGTCAGGATACGCATGAAGCCGGCCAGCACCAGCAGGTCGGGGGCGAAGCCGTCGACCACGCGCTGCAGCTCGGCGTCGAAGGCGGCGCGGCCCGCCTCGCCCGGGCCGAAGGCCTTGTGGTCGACCACCGCGGTGGCGATGCCATGGGCGGCCGCGAAGGCCAGGCCGGCCGCGTCGGGGCGATTGCTGATCACGGCGGCGATGCGCGCCGGCCAGCCCTCCTGCGCGCAGGCCTTGACGATGGCCTCCATATTGGAGCCACGGCCGGAGATCAGAATCACGATGTTTCGCATGGGCCGGCAGTGTAGCTGCCTACAATCCCCGGGCCCTCCTGCCGATCATGACAAACCCGAACACCCCTCCCCGCCCGCGCGTGCTTTCCGGCATGCGGCCCACCGGCGCCCTGCACCTGGGCCACTACCACGGCGCGCTGAAGAACTGGCTGCGCCTGCAGGACACGCACGACTGCTTCTTCTTCGTGGCCGACTGGCATGCCCTGACCACCCAGCGCCAGGACCACGCCAGCCTGGAGCGGCATGTCTACGACATGGTGGTCGACTGGCTGGCCGCCGGCATCGATCCCGAGCGGACCACGCTGTTCATCCAGAGCCGCATGCCCGAGCATGCCGAGCTGTTCACCCTGCTGGCGATGAGCACGCCGCTGTCCTGGCTGGAGCGCATCCCGAGCTTCAAGGACCTGGCGGAGAAAAGCCCCGAGAGCGCCACCTACGGCATGCTGGGCTACCCGCTGCTGCAGGCCGCCGACATCCTGATCTACAAACCCGCCGCGGTGCCGGTGGGCGAGGACCAGGCCGCCCATGTGGAAGTGACGCGCGAGGTGGCGCGACGCTTCAACCATCTCTACGGCCAGGACCACACCATCCTGCCCGAGCCCGAGACCCTCTTGACCGAGACGGCGCGCATCGCCGGCCTGGACGGCCGCAAGATGAGCAAGAGCTACGGCAACGCCATCGCGATGCGCGAGGACCCGGCCGTCACCGCAGAGAAGATCCGCACCATGCCCACCGACCCGCAGCGCGCGCGCCGCGGCGACCCGGGCGAGCCGCAGCGCTGCCCGGTCTGGCCCCTGCATGAGCTCTACAGCGAGGACGCCACCCTCGCATGGGCGGCCCAGGGCTGCCGCAGCGCCGGCATCGGCTGCCTGGACTGCAAGCAGCCGCTGATCGCGAGCATCCAGCAGCAGCAGGCCGGCTGGCGCGAGCGCGCCGACGCGCTGCTGGCCAACCCCAAGCAGGTGCACTGGATCGTCGAGGTCGGCACCGAGCGCGCCCGCGCAGTGGCGCGCAAAACCCTGCGCGAGGTGCGCACGGCGATGGGCCTGGTCTACTGAGACCGCTGCGCGCATGGCAGGCATCCACATCACCGACATCGAGTCCGCCATCAACTGGTGGCGCGAGCGCCGGCCCTCGCCCGACGGCATCAACGCCTGCGCCGAGGTCTGCGCGCTGGCCGAGGTCTACGCGCTGATGGTCTATTACCGCGAGAGCGAGTGCGACGAGGACGGCATGCCGGCACGCGCCAAAGAGGCCTGGCTGGACTGGTATGCCAGCACGCCGGACGCGCCCTGCATCGCGATCTGCTCGACCAGCCAGGGCGACGAGCTCTGCAAGGGCTGCGGCCGCACTTTCGACGAGGTCCAGCACTGGCCGGTGATGACGCCGGCCGAGAAGCGCCAGACCTGGCACCGCATCTCGATCGAGGCCACGGCCTGGCGCTTCAACCGCTATGCCGAACGGGCCCGCGAATTCACCGGCATCGACCACCCGCAGCAGCGTTCCGACGGCGGGGTCAAGTCTTGAGCCGCAGCCATTGGGACAGCCTGCGCCGCCTCGCGCCGCTGGCCTGGCCGGTCTTCGTCGGCCAGGTGGCCGTGCTGGCCTACTCCACCGTCGACACCATGCTGGTGGCGCGCTACTCGGCCACCGACCTGGCCGCGCTGGCGGTAGGCTCGGCCGTCTACATGACGGTCTTCGTCGGCCTGATGGGCGTCGTGATGGCCGTGGCGCCGCTGGCCGGCCAGCAGTTCGGCGCCGGCCGGCAGGCCGAGGCCGGCGACCAGCTGCACCAGGCGGCCTGGCTGGCCCTCTTCCTGGCCCTGCTGGGCGAGCTGGTGCTGATCTTCCCCGAGCCCTTCCTGGCCCTCGCCAGGACCACGCCCGAGGTCGAGGCCAAGGTACGCGCCTATCTGCACACCCTGGCCTTCAGCCTGCCCGCGGCCCTGCTCTTCACCGCCTACCGCGCCTTCAACACCGCGGTCTCACGGCCCAAGGCGGTGATGGCCTTGCAGCTGCTGGGGCTGGCGATCAAGGTGCCGCTGAGCCTGCTCTTCATCCGCGGCGCCGGCCCGCTGCCGGCCCTGGGCGCGGTGGGCTGCGCGCTGGCCACGGTGGCGGTGATGTGGAGCCAGCTGCTGATCGGCCTGGCCCTGCTGCGCCGCGACCCCTTCTATGCCGCCTTCGGCCTGCAGCGCGGCGGCCTGCATGCGCCGCGCTGGGCCGCGATCCGCGCCCAACTCAGGCTGGGCATCCCGATGGGCAGCTCCATCCTGATCGAGGTGACCGGCTTCACCTTCATGGCCATCTTCATCGCGCGCCTGGGGCCGACCGCGGTGGCCGGCCATCAGCTGGCGGCCAATCTGGTGGCCCTGATGTTCATGATGCCCCTGGCCCTGGCCAACGCGGCCGGCACCCTGGTGGCGCAGCGCGTTGGCGCTCATGACGCGGCCGACGCGCGCCGCATCGGCTGGCATGGCCTGGAGATCGCGCTGGCCATCGCCTGCCTGATGGGCGGGGGCGTGTTCTTCGCGCGCGAGCAGGTGCTGGGCCTGTACACCCAGGATGCCGCCATCGTCGCCGCGGCCCTGCCGCTGCTGCTGTGGGTCTGGCTCTTCCACATGGGCGACGCGGCCCAGACCCTGGCCGCCTTCGTGCTGCGCGCGCACCACATCGCCACCGCGCCGATGGTCATCTATGCGCTGGCGATCTGGGGTGTGGGCATGGGGGGTGGCTATCTCCTCGCCTTCGGCGGCCTGCCCTGGGTGCCCGCCTGGCTGCAGGGTGCCAGCGGCTTCTGGGGCGCGGCCACCGCCGGCCTGCTGCTGGCCGCGGCCGGCCTGTCGGCCTACCTGGCCGCCGTGCATCGCGCCGAGGCTCGCGAAGCCTGATGGGTCAGGCCGGCAGGCTCAGCACGAAGCAGCTTCCGCCGCCCTCGCGGGCCTCGCAGCGCACCTCGCCGCCGTGGCGCTGGGCGATCTGCTTGACCAGGCTCAGGCCCAGGCCGACGCCGCCGGCCTGCTCGGCATGGCCGGGCAAGCGGAAGAAGGGCTCGAAGATGCGCTCGCGCATGTCGGCCGGCACGCCGGGACCGCGGTCGCAGACCCGCAGCTCCCAGCGGCT
>Ga0255338_1004872_pt1 | contig 13138 bp, 8 predicted proteins | sample MeOH1_35cm_T4_19_FD_203715 | JGI IMG/M metagenome (GOLD analysis project Ga0255338, IMG submission 203715) | Sandy soil microbial communities from University of British Columbia, Vancouver, Canada - MeOH1_35cm_T4_195 | ecosystem: Engineered > Artificial ecosystem > Sand microcosm > Unclassified ...
GGCTATCTGGTTCATCTGGCGGATTTTTGGTGCATTTTCCGGATCATCTGAGAAAAAGGCAACCGGAAATTTCTCGCAGACCAATCACAACTACTATAATACTTCGCGACAAGGTGAAGTGAAAGTGGAACAAACACCTAAATCAAAATCACCGAAAACTCCGGGTGAGGATGATTACGTGGAGTTCGAAGAAATCAAATAGTTTCCGGTTCCTGGTTTCCTGTTTCCCGTCGTTCAGTGTACAAAGTGGAGATGTTAACCGGATTTAACACTGCATAACATTTCAGAGGCAATTGAATATCAAATACGGTGAACAGGCAACCACGAACTTCCGGAAACCGGAAACAGGGAACTGTAAGCCGAATACCGTGTCAAGTGCACCAGTTGTATAAACAGTGTTTGACTGAACCTTCTGTTCGCATAAGTTTACTGTACAATTCTGGTTAAGGTGTTTGGAAGTCTTACTTCAACCCATCGCTCCGAAGGAGTTCCTTCGGGAATGGATGGATGCCTCCGAAGAAGACCTACAAAAAGCAAAAACCGCCGCGGACTCCCAGTCCAGCGGCGGTTTTATTTCGGGGTAACCCGTATTTACTTCAATGCATATTCTTTGCGCTCACCGGAAACTTCTTCCTCTTTCATCGGGATGAGATAATTCTCTGTTTTGGTGGGTTGACCGTATTCGTTGAAGTATTTCCATTCACCGATGCGTTCTCCTTTTGCGCTGTACTGCCCGGCAGATTTGATCGGGCGATGGGATTCGTAATCACCACCGAATATATATTGTACGATTCCGCCGGTCGTGGGATGATAAGTGAAATACAAATGAGTCGAAACCATTTTTTGCCGGTAACCATAAAAATGATCAATCTGGTTGTTGGTGAATTCAGCTTTGATTGAATCGTATTTCACTTTGGCCAGCTGATCTCTGAACAGGTAGGTGCCGGTGTAGAGTTGCTCACCCATTTCTCCGAATTCCATGTACCATATTCGGTTGCTGTTTGCGAACTGTTCGTATCGTTTTGACCTGAAGGGATAAAACATCCAGGTTCCGGTCTTGTGATATTCAACAAGCGATGGTTGCTGGTAATTGTATCTGTCGAATCCGCCGGGATATAAGGAAATTTCTCCTCCATTTCTTCCGGTAGTATAACCTCCTTGAGAATTCAATCCACCGTTGTCATTCACTCCGCTTGCCAGTGCATTTGCACGCGTACCAACCTGGATGCTGTTCATGGCAGTGAGTTCAATGTTCTGAAACCACAATAACCCGCCTGGATTGTAAATTGTTTCCTTACCGCACGCAATAAGTTTTCCTGAAGAGTTGTAAACCTGTGTAGCTACGGTCAACGAATCCTGCGGAACGCGAACGTACGCCAGTGAATCGGTAAGGTCATAGTTAATCTTACACACTGCATTTCCTTCAGCGAAAAGTATTTCTTCTGTTATATTTCCGGCATAGTCGAACCGTTTGCGCACACCGTTCAGTTTGTTATTTCTCCACTCTTCGCAACGGCACAGCAATTTGGTGCCCTTGTAATATTCTTCCCAATGTCCGCTGCGTTTTCCGTTGGTGAAATTACCTTTCAGCCACGGCACTCCCGGCGATGTGTACTGCTCCCACTTGCCATTGAGGACTTTTCCATCACCTTCGCCTTTGCACCAGATTTTTTCCTCTTTGGTCATTCCGATTGTGGTCCTGGAATTGTCAAAATACGCAGTCGTGCAGGTCGGCATCTGCGGCGTTTCGTATTTGTCCGGCGAATACCATGCCTGTTCATCATACCAATCGTAAGCACCCTGAATCAGTTTCAGTTCTTCCGATGTGAAACCTGAATATTGCTGCCACGCCAGTGCTTCCGGATCTTTGATGTCTTTTACCCAAACGTAATTATCCGTCCTTGAAATGCGCCGGGCAAGGTCATCATGACCCGACATCATCATCAGGTAGCCGACCGCGCAATGCGTTCCGTGTTCGTCAATGAAAACCGGAATTCGTTCTGTCCGGTAGTGATTCAACGGAAATCTTCCTGCACAACGGTATTCGTCCAGCAGCGCGATCAAACTGTTGCGTGTACTTTGTTGCTCACCGGTTAATTCTGAAGCAGGATTGTTTCTAAGAATGGGGATCACACAGCTTAAATGAGCCTGGACATACTCCGCATCTGTCCGGAACGTCCTTGCTTCACCTTTCGGTGCAATCATGGAATACTTCTTCCAGTTGAAGTTGAATGCGCAGAGCTGTTCGTAAAATGTAGTTGCTGAAACAGCGAATGACGCTGTGATCAGGCAGAGAGTAATCGTTATTTTCTTCATGGGATTTACGTCTTGGCTGTGATCCTTTTTGTTTGCTTTCAGAACCTGATACACGCTGCTGCCCTTTAGGTTCAATTTGGCTAAAACAAGGGGCAGTTTTATGTTATTTAACGGCTCAGAAAAGCCCTTTTTGATAACTTTGCGCATTACCCAAAAAGCCCTTATGGACGTTGTAAAAAAATACGTTGCCCCTGCAGTCGCGGTTGTTCTGTTTATACTCATAACTGCAGTGTTCTTCAAACCATTGGTATTTGATGGTAAACACATACGCCAGGGTGATATCGAACACCACGAGGGCATGTCCAAAGAGATTACCGACTTCCGGACCAAGTATGGCCGCGAACCATTGTGGACCAACAGTATGTTCGGCGGAATGCCGGCCTACCAGATCTCGGTGTTGTACCCGTCGAACTTCATGAATCCGCTTCAGAGGGCAATTTCAACAGTTACACGCATTCCTTTTCCTGTAACTGCGATTCTCATGTGCATGATCGGATTCTACTTTCTTATGATCACGATGAAAGTGGATCCATGGGTAAGCATCGCCGGTGCAATTGCATTTGGACTCACCTCTTACATGATAACTCTTGTACCTGCAGGACACAATTCCAAGATGTATGCTATATCATACATGGCACCTGTCGTCATGGGGGTCCTGCTGACCTATAGGGGAAGAATATGGTTGGGAGCTTCGCTGACTGTTCTTGCGTTGTCGCTGGAGATCAGCTCAAACCACTTACAGATTACCTATTACCTGCTGATTCTTTTGGTCTTCATCGGGCTTGGTGAAAATATCCGCTTGGCCCTGGAGAAAAAGTGGAAGGAACTCGGGGTGCGGAATGCGTTGCTGGCGGTAGCCGTTGTGTTGGCCATACTTCCGAATATCAGTAACCTGCTGCTCACAAATGAATATGGTAAGTACACCACACGTGGACGATCTGAACTGACGATTGATGACACTGAGCACAATAAGACAGACGGACTTTCCATTGACTATGCAACGCAATGGTGCTATACGAAAGGTGAAACGATGACATTGATGATTCCCGATTTCATGGGAGGTGCATCTCAGCCAATCGGTACTTATGACAAAAATGCGTTGAAGAAAGTTGACAAAGAGTACCAGGAATCGATCGGGAATCAATCCGCATATTTCGGCGATGTAATTTTCACAAGCGGACCGTATTACGTTGGAGCGATCATCTGTTTCCTTTTTGTACTCGCCATGTTTATCGTGAAAGATAAATTAAAATGGTGGCTGTTCGGCGCAACTGTACTTGCAATCATGCTTTCGTGGGGACACAATTTTATGCCACTCACGGAGCTCTTCTTCAACTTCGTTCCGGGTTACAATAAGTTCCGCGCGGTATCGATGATTCTCGTGATTTGTAACCTCACACTTCCGATCCTTGCGATGCTAGCCATCAAGGAAGTAATGAAGGATCCCGGAAGAGTGAAACAATACATTCACTACCTGTACATTTCATTCGCTGTCACAGGCGGACTATGTCTGCTGATCTGGCTCATGCCGGGAGCGTTTGTGAATACTGTGAATCAGGACACAGAAGACCGCATTGTTCAGGGAGTAACCGGTCAGGGCGGAACCACCGACCAGGCGTATGAATACATCGCCCAACTCGAAAATGCGCGTGAAGCAATTACCGGTTCTGATGCAGGGCGAAGCTTCCTCCTGATATTACTCGTTGCAGGACTCATCTGGTTTTACGTGCGCAAGCCGTTTCATCCCGCAATTATTTCCGGGGCAATTATTTTTCTGGTGCTCTGCGATATGTGGCCGGTTGGTATGCGCTACATAGACAAAGACAATTACGAGAAGACCAAGAAACACGAAACGCCCTACGTGATGACGCCTGCTGATCAGATGATCCTGCAGGATAAGGATCCTTCCTATCGTGTGCTGAATATCGCGGTGGATGTTTGGCAGGATGCTTCAACATCTTACTTCCACAAATCGATCGGTGGTTACCATGGTGCTAAACTCAAGCGTATCCAGGAATTGTATGAGCAGGTAATGCAGCAGCAGATTCAGAATATGCAGGGTGATCTCAACTCTGCATTTCAGTCTCCAAATCCGGATTCGGCGATCGGTGCTGTATTGGCACGGCAGGGGACGTTGAACATGTTCAATACGAAATACATTATCTATAATCCCGACAATGCGGGTGTTCTGACGAACACTGCTGCATGCGGACCCGCGTGGTTCGTAGACCAGGTGAAATTAGTGCCGAATGCCGACTCTGAAATCGTGGCAATGAAAACGATTGATCCGCATAAGGTTGCTGTTGTCGACAGGCGTTACCAGGCACAGGTGGGTGAGCTGCCTTCGAAGTCAGATCCGAATGCAACAGTTACCTTAATCTCGCATGAAGCCGACAGGATCGCTTATGAAACGAACAATTCTGTGGATGGAATTCTGATGATGCCGGAGGTGTATTATCCGCTTGGATGGAACGCAAAAATCGATGGCAAAGAATCGGAATACTTTTGTGGTGATTATGTGTTGCGTGGCATCCGTGTACCTGCAGGGAAACATACGATCACGTGGGAATTTCATCCTGATAGTTACTACAAGGGTGAAAAAATCGCGATGTTCGGGTCAATTATGGTGTTCCTGTTTGTAATACTGGGCATCGTGATCGACGTTTTGGGTAAGAAGAAACGCGTTGCAGAAATTCCGAAGGAGGACAGCTAAACAGCCTCACCGATCAGCCGATCCAGCAGAGATAATAATTTTTCTTCACGACGTGCTTCCGTGTAGTTTTCAGTTATGCGGGCTCTTGCCCTGGTACGGAAATCTTCGCGGTCACATTCGAGTGCTTTTATAATCAGTTGCTTCAACAGGTCAGTGTCCCGGCGTTGAAGGATGAATCCTGCATCCGCTACAATTTCAGGCATAGCACCTGTATCCGACACAATCGGAATGCATTCACACAACATCGCTTCGGATAATGCATTGGGAAATCCTTCGGACATGGACAGCTGCATGTAAAACTCTACAGCGCTGTAGTGATCAATCAATTGATTATTCGGAACAGGTGGATGCTGAATAACGTTGGAAGGCAAGCCATCCATTCGCTGGCTTTCGGAAATGCCCAGTAAAATAAATTCGCAGTCGGGAAATTCCGCTGCAATTTTCACAATCAGGTCAATGCCTTTTAATTGCAGCGTGAAGCGATGTATTCCTCCAACCACGGTAAGGAAAGAATTCCTTTTACGTGCTATCTGTTTACTGAACCACTTTTGCGGGTCATAACCATTATGGATAACCGAAAGCGGTGTTCTGAGATGTGGAATGAAATGAAGAATACCCTGGTTCGGCAGGTCGGCAGACTGATACGTATACCCGGTGTACACCAGGCTCTGACTTACGGGTGAAATATGTGTTGCTAAACGATAAGACCATTTGGTAAACATACTGAGCGGAAACCGGCTCATATTTCCGTAGCGGATTGACGGGAAGGAAACACAATCTGTACCGCCTGCAATGATTAAGGATGGGATTCCGGTAACTTTTGAAAACAAACCTGGCAGAAACGACTGATAGCCGGCAAACTGCGTTACAAAACATGAAGTACGACGAAGGTTAACCAGAATGAGCCAGAATTGTTTCAGGAAAACAATCGGAAGAAGAAGCTTGCGGTCGGCGTTGAAATGCGACTCCGTTACTTCGAATCTCTTGCGAAAAATTTCCAGGTCTTTAACAACGAAAGAAGACTTTTTGGAGACAAACGAATAAAATATGCGACGGGTCTTCGGCATTAAGGGCTGCTAAGCTGACAGGATGGTGCTGGCTTAATTCCGCCAGCAAGGACATAAAACTACTAAATTATTTGCGGCTTAATTCCGGATGTGAATGTTCGGAATCTTGCCGGATTGCATGGTACAGCGGTGATGCGCGGCGGACATATATTGATGAAGGTCGTATCTCCCGATCATAATATCCTTTTGAGAGCTGAGGAAAGCCTTACTGTAACCGGACGCTTAATATTCCTGTAATTCTTCATTGACAACCTGTAAGTCTCATATAGGCAAAATTAGAGGCATTCACAGGTCGCGCGCTTTCAATTAATTCTTAAAATTGCAGTCCACGAATTTAAAAATTGCAATCCATGAGTTTCAGGAGCAGGATCGATGGCATACTCACCGGCTATTTTCATCGGCAGTTCGTTAAGGTGTTGCGTAAAGAAACAAGAGGATGCAACTCACTTCTCGATTTAGGTTGCGGTTATAATACTTATATCCATAAGATAACCAAAGGCATTCCCAGATCGGTAGGAGTTGATGTATTTATGCCCAGCATTGAGAAAGCGCGTGCTGCAAAAACACATTCGGAGTTCGTGCTTGACGATGTGATGAGTTACCTCCGGAAACAACCGGATAAGAGCTTCGACGCTATTATTGCTTTGGACCTGATTGAGCACCTGACCAAAGAGGATGGGATCAAGTTAAAAGACGAAATGGAGCGGGTTGCCGCTAAAAAGGCGATCATTCTGACTCCAAACGGTTTCGTACCGCAACGTCCCTACGACAATAATCCATGGCAGGAGCATAAATCAGGGTGGCCATGGCAGGAATGGATAGGTTACGGGTATAAGCTATATGGCTTTGCCGGGTACAAAGCACTTAGAGGAGAGCGTGGAGCTATTCTGTTTAAGCCGAGAATATTCTGGAAGTACTTTTCATTCTTTACCCAGCATTTTACAATACATATGCCTAAGTATGCCTTTGAGCTGATGTGCGTAAAAACCATACAGTAGTCTTATGTCACTTACGCCGCTCGTTTCGATCATCACTCCTACGTATAACCACGAAAAATATATTGGAGCCTGTATCGAATCCGTTTTACGGCAAAGCTATACCAACTGGGAGCTCATTATCGTCAATGACGGGAGTACCGACCGCACCTCTGACGTAATCAGGGAATATGCAACCCGCGATCATCGTATAAAGCAGTTCGATCGTCTGAATGTCGGGATATTCCAGCTTGCGCAGACTTACAACTTCGCCTTGCAAGAGGCAAAAGGCGAGTATATCGCAATATTGGAAGGTGATGATGTGTGGGTGCCTGAAAAACTGGCGATACAGGTGCCGTTAATAATCAGGGACAAAGACGTTGTCCTTTGTTGGGGGAGAGCCACATCAGTAATTGAAGATGTAGGTAACGTGCATGAAAATCATCCCCGGAACGGGAAGAAGAATGGTGTGTATTATAACAATCAGCCCACCGGTACCATTTTCAATGTGATATTCGATGACTTTCTCCCTCCTTTGACTTTCCTGATCCGCAGGACTTTCCTTGAAAAAACAGGTGGGTTTATTCAATCGCATTCATTTCCCGCGGTTGATCTTCCTACCGTGCTTGCATTAAGTAAGCTGGGTAAATTCCATTTTGTGGATGCTGTACTCGGGAGCTGGAGGCTTCACGCATCACAAACAACGAAAAGCAATTCAGTAAACATTGTTCTTGGATCTTCGGAAATCGTAAGAGAGCATTACAGAAACCTTGATCCGGAGATCAGGAAGAATATTATCTACGACGAGCGATTTATTAATCGTTTCTACAAAAAACTGATCGTAATCGGCTATGCACGTTCTGGTCGTTTTAAGCTGATTAAAAAGGATTTCAAGGGAGCGCGTCGTGATTATGTGAACGCCATGTTTTTTCATGGGCTTGCGGAACCAGGATGGAAATTGAGGGCATTGGTCGGTTACGTGTTCAGTTTTTTCCGAACCGACGTTGAAGGCGTGGCGAAGATGTTAGGTAAGAAAGCATATCGCTCATGATCCGCCGTGGAGCAGGCGTCGCCGGGGATTGCAGTGTTATTGTTTGTGATAACGTCAGTCCATAACATCCGTTCAGATTCTTAAAACGTTACTTTTACCATAGACTATTCAAAGTAGCTGATGGGAATTATTTTTCGGCAAGGCATAAAAAACAACATTATCACATATGTTGGTGTTCTGTTAGGTTTCCTGAGTATTCTCGTTATTCAACCGATCGTTCTTAAACCGGATGAGCTGGGCCTGCTTCGCCTTCTCTTCTCAGTGTCTGCGCTGTTCGCAAGCATGTACCCATTAGGCTTGAACTCCTTTACGCTGAAGTATTTTCCGTACATAAAAAACCATGAACAAGGACATCACGGGTATCTCGGATTCCTGTTGATAACATCATTGGTGTTGTTTACTATCGGTGCATTCGTATTGTATTTTTTTCAGCCGATGATTATCGCAAAGTACCCTGACAGTGCTGCTTTTGTAGAACAGTTCAATTACGTATATCCGCTATCCTTCTTCCTGGGTTTGTTTTCCATGCTGAGTTCCTATTCATCTGCTCTCTACAAAACAACATTTCCATCTTTTCTGAACGACATATTTTACCGCGTACTCATCATTTCAGTGCTGGGCCTTTATTATATGAAGTTCATCAGCTTTGATGTTGTCATATTCGTTTATGTGTTTGCCTATCTCTTTCTGGTGGTTGCGGTATTCGTGTATCTCACACGTACCGATGTAGTTCGGGTTCGTGTCAATTGGGGCGTTTTTAAAACAATCAACATCAGGGAAGCGGTCCGGTTCACAGTTGTAATGTCAATTGTCACTGTGAGCTCATTGTCGTTGCGAAGCATTGATGCAGTTTTTATTGGCAGTTACCTCAATCTTACTGCGGTCGCCGTTTATACTGTGTCATGGACAGTGGCTTCGATGATTGATGTCCCCGGCACTTCCCTTTCAAAAATTGTAGTCCCTCAAATGTCTGAAGCATTTAAAAATGGACATCATGAACAGGCTAAGAGTATCTATTATCAAACCAACAGGTTTTGTGTATTAGCCGGTGCTTTCCTGTTTTTGTGCGTTTATACGAATGCACATTCCATTCTTGCACTTCTTCCCGCGAAATATGCGGAGGGAGAATGGGTGATGAGGATATGTGCATTCGGTTCATTTGTTAATATGATGTTCGGTCTCAATACCAACATCCTTCAGCTCTCTAAATACTATTTTACCGGTTACATGGTGGTCGTGGCTTTGGCTGTGTTATCTGCCGGATCCAACATTATTCTCATTCCGCGATTTGGTATTGAAGGTGCTGCAATGAGCACAGCCTTATCACTCATTGTAATTAACATTACATCATTCCTGTATGTCCGGAAGCACTTCGGTTTTCAACCATTCAAAAAGGCCGATGGAGTTGTGATTCTCATTACCCTGCTGATTGCAGGAGCTGATCATTTTATACCCGAAATTTCTGTCAGTATACTATCGATTGCGATCAAGTCAATATTCATTTGTGCTGTATTCGGTATTATCCTCTGGAAGCTTAATCTTGGAAAACGGCTTTCTGAAGTAATGTCAATCAGCTTTTTCCTCCCCGCAAAGAAAAAATAGCCGGACTAATTTATGCGATAAGGAACTATTACCAGGTGCGGACTAACCGGATTGAATGCATGCAAAATGGCTGTTAACGGACCTAAAAAGGTACTGTGACAGAACAGCCGAGGAATGGGAATTTGTACTATATTAGCAAAAAAACAGCTGATGAAACTCCTCACTCTTACTGTAACCTTGTTTTGTTGTGCCCTTCTTAACGGACAGGCCTGGACAACCTACGATGTTTCCAATTCGGGTATTGTTTCCGATCTTGGTATCAAAATAAATTTTGATACCAACGGAGATGTTTTCGTCGGAACCCAAAATGGCCTGAGCATCAAATCCGGTTCAACGTGGACAAGCCATACAGTTGCTACCGGTGATTTGCCGAATAACAGTGTTTCTTCTACGTTGCGCAATAACAGCGATATCTGGGTTGGAACAGATAACGGTTTAGCACGATATAACGGCACTACGTGGAGTACTTACAATACCGGTAATTCTGTACTTCCGGACAATCGTATTTATTGCCTGGAGAAAACACAAAGCGGAATTGTATGGATCGGTACACGCGACGGAGGGTTGTGTTCGTATAACGGAACTGCTTTTACACCACTTTCGATTTCCGCAAACATTTCTGTAACCTACAATCGCGCTCATGCTATTAAGATGGATGCAAATGGTGTTTTGTGGATAGGGACTGCAGGCGGCGGACTTGCAAGGTACAACACATCGAACGGACAATGGGCGCAGTATACAACGTCAAACTCAACAATTCCGAGTAATGATGTTTATTCACTTGCAATTGCACCGGATGGAAAAATATGGGCCGGGACAAGTGCAGGGGTGGGGATTTTTGATCCTTCGGTAACATCATTCACAAATATTTTCACAACGAGCAACTCTATACTCCCGAACAATTATATCCGGGGTGTTTCCGTTGACATGGGAGGACGTGGTTATATCGCGATGGGATACGGTGGTGTTGCCCGTGTGGAGACTAACATGACCATTACTACACTTTGGAACAGTTCGAATTCTGCGTTGCCTACAGACACAATATGGCATTGCAATTACGATGCGGGCCGCCTGTGGGTTGCTTCTTTCACAGAAGGAATCGCAGTTATGGATGTTGACGTTAGCATCAGTGAACTGTTGGGGGAGAACCTCACGATCAGTGCTAATCCTACTGTTACAAATGGTAATACTGTACTGAGCTTAGAAGCGGCAGTACCTTCTGCGACTGACGTTGAAATGTTTTCTGCCTCTGGTCAACTCGTTTGGTCGCAAACAAACGTATCGGTTATTCCGGGGACCACGACCACGTTGACGCTTCCGATGGAAGGATTAGCTCGCGGACGGTATATTGTAACCGTTACAGATGCTGATCACCGTCATTATTCGCTTTCAGTGTTTGCCCAATAGTATCAGTATTTCGCGTAATCTTTAACTTTGCCTGAACAACAGGAGATTGCATACAGGATTACGCAAACTACTAATCATTACTTACTACTGGCCTCCCTCCGGCGGTGCCGGCGTGCAACGTTGGCTCAAATTCGTAAAATACCTGCGCGATTTCGGATGGGAACCGGTTGTGTACACTCCATCCAATCCGGAGAATCCCGGCGAAGATGAATCCTTGCTCAAGGATATTCCCGAAGGTGTAACGGTTCTCAAAACGGAAATCTGGGAGCCGTATGATCTCTATCGGAAATTCACGGGCGCGAAGAAATCGGAAAAAATCAACCCTGCATTTCACACTGATCAGAAGAAGGCAGGTGCCAAACAATCATTCTCTGTCTGGCTGCGCGGAAATTTTTTCATCCCTGATCCCCGGAAATTCTGGATCAGACCTTCTGTGAAATTTCTTACGGAGTGGATTGCAAATAATCCGGTGAACGCAATTGTTTCTTCCGGACCTCCGCACAGCATGCACATGATTGCGCGCGGTGTGCATCGCAATACAAAACTGCCCTGGATTGCCGACTTCCGCGATCCGTGGACGAACATTGATTTCTACGACGACCTGAAACTGTCCGGGTGGGCCGATCGCAAACATCATCGCCTCGAGAGAAGTGTGCTGGAAGAAGCAAGCATTGTTCTCTCGGTCGGTAAAACAATGAACGAAGAGTTTGTGCAGATGATGAAGAACTACAAATCTTCTGCTGATCTCTCGAAGTTCAGAGTCATTGCCAATGGTTATGATGAAACGGATGTGTTCAAAGGAGAAATAATTCCGGATAAGAAATTTTCCATCGCGCACATCGGCACCATGTCGCATGCACGCAACCCGGAAGTGCTTTGGAAGGTGCTCAGGCGCTTGTCTGATGAAGATGCGGAATTCAGGTCGGCACTCGAAATCAAACTTGTCGGAAAAGTGGATGTATCAGTTGCAGACTCTGTGCGCAGTTTCGGGCTGGGCGATGCGCTGAATCTGATTCCATATATTCCGCATCATGAAGTAGTGAAAGTGCAGCAGCAATCGCGCTTATTATTACTCGTGCTGAATAACACACGCACTGCAAAAGGAATTCTCACAGGGAAATTCTTTGAATACATGTCGGCGAAAAGACCGGTGCTTGCTATCGGACCAACGGACGGTGATGCGGCTGAAATTCTTCGTCAGACGAATGCCGGAACAATAGCGGGATACAATGATGAAGAGCTGTTGTATAGGCAGGTGAAGGAATTTTATGCGAAGTTCAGAGCAGGGACACTGGAAGTCCATTCATCAGGAATTGAACAGTATTCGCGGAAAGCCTTGACGGCTCAGTTGGCTTCGATATTGGATGTCGTCATTCAATAATTCAAAGATTCTGTTAGTGCTAAGCTGATGATTATTATTCAGCACCGCGATTATTCAATCTTTGAATTTTTGAATCTTTAAGTTTAGAATGCCCTGTTAATCCCTACCACCCATCTGAATGCCACATTCTCCGGAGAATTATACGGCGCGCGATTGATAAACAACGGCACATCGAAACGAATGGTCAATGGCTTGCAGGTCTGAAGCGGAGGGAAGCGCTTGATCGTTAATGCACACCCAAGACCTGCATCCATCCTGATCAATCCCATGGCGAGTGACTCATCCGTGTAGTTGAAATTGATGGCGCCTACATCACCAAACGCATAAGTGGTCAATCCGATTACACTGTTCACCTTCGGCATTTTTCTTCCGATGAAACGGAACAGTTCCTGGAATTCAACTTCCGCATTGAATGCGTAGCCCGTTGTGCCTTTGTACGTTGTACGGACATCTCCATACCAATCCAGATTCGGCATCTGGTAACCTGCATAACCACGAAGATTCAGCCCGCCACCTTGCTGAAAGTGATTGATGTCGGGACCATAACCTCCCCATTCCGTTGGGAACAGTCCGATCGATCGTGTGTATTTGTTTTCCATGAGCTGTTCAGGATTGGCACCTGATGCA
>Ga0255338_1004874_pt1 | contig 13137 bp, 12 predicted proteins | sample MeOH1_35cm_T4_19_FD_203715 | JGI IMG/M metagenome (GOLD analysis project Ga0255338, IMG submission 203715) | Sandy soil microbial communities from University of British Columbia, Vancouver, Canada - MeOH1_35cm_T4_195 | ecosystem: Engineered > Artificial ecosystem > Sand microcosm > Unclassified ...
CGTTACTCACCCGTCCGCCACTATTCCGAGGTCCGAGACACGATGCTCGATGTCCGAGTGCTTGCATTTCTTTCAAGGACCTGCATTATTGCATGTTCTTAAAAGTCTTTACTTACATCGGGCTTCGAGCCTCGGGTCTCGGGCCTCGAAATCGTTCGACTTGCATGTGTTAAGCACGCCGCCAGCGTTCATCCTGAGCCAGGATCAAACTCTCCAAAAATATTTGAAAAAGTTTAATTGCTCAAAGTTGTTACTCTGACGAGTTAATTTTTTAGGCTCGTAAATGCATCGTTGTTTAGTTTTCAAAGACCATTTTTCATCTGCCGTGTTTAGCGGCGACAGTAATTTATGTTAGCATATCGCTTCGTTTTCGTCAACTAACATTATTTAACTTCCGCATCGCTATCCTTTGCTGTGCCAAGTATCTTTTATGCTTTGCTGCAATGGCGACTTTATGAGAATAGCATATAGACACTTAGAAAGTCAACATCTAAACCTTGGAAAAACCAATTTTTACTCACATTATTATAGTTCTTTAATGAAATGACGTTTTACCTCTATGTTTTAAGCTTGATTTTACGAAAACTTGCAATGATAATGCCAATTAAAATCAAGATGAGAAAACCCAAAACGACTTGTAAAAGCCATCCATTGCGTTCTGTCCATGGCCTGTTGTCTGTTGCCTGATAACTCTTGTTTAGTTGGACAGCCCCAACTTCGACTATGTTCATCGCGTCATAGTTCAACAAGCTTTTGATTTTTTCAATATCATAGATCGGTGCGCTTGAGTTGTTTTTTCCCCAATACATGGTGTAGCTCTTAACCTGGTCGAAGTCCATCACCAATAATGGATTAAACCCGTTTACTTCCACATCCTGAATTTTCAAAGGCTGGTCATCTCCGCTGTTTATCTTGACCCTTAAGTAACGATATTTGACAGACGGAAATTCAAGCAACAATTTGGCGCTTTTTATCTTGTCCAGATCATAGGAGTATATTTCATTATTTGTTATTACGGTCCATTTATCCCCCTCATTGCTGCCTTCAAGGCTGATCCTCCGGTTAAAATTCTGGCTTGTGGTTTTTACCTCCAAACTCCGGGTAGGAAGGTTTTTCTTCAACAGGTCCACAACGAAAATGTCCTGACCCTGCGCTCTTCCCTTGGATTCAAGGCTGTGGGGACGCAACTTGGCTGTTGCCAAGAACTTGGGACTTATAGCATAGCCCAGTTGAACCTTAACACTGTCAATTTTCAGAGGAGACTGTCCCTCGTTAAAAATTGTGACCCTCAGTAGACCTTGTTGGGTTTGGGAATACAACACATCCGTATTTGAGCCTTTACCCTCAGCAGATAGATCAAAGATGGTGGCCCCGGTCTGCAAAGTGGTCCATTCTCCAGAGACATCAGGGGTTTGCTGGAAAGCGCTCTCTACCTTAACCTTTCGGACATAGTTTTTGTCCTTGGTCAAAATTTGCAATTTGTTGGTGAGAGGATATTGTTCCAAACTCTTCCTCAACGGGTTTTCCAGTGGGGAAAGTTGCACAACAAAGCTTGTATTCCCCTTATCGTCAGTGCCCAAATTGGAAATCAGTGGGCTGATTATGCTTGATTCCCGCGGAACATACGTGGGGGCCAAAGCATAAGGAACTTCTTCCTTCCCCGCCAAAATCCTGATATCACTATAGTCCTCGGCTGCATTATCAAGCACCTCATCTAGAATTTCCACCAGGGCATAACTTCCTTGGATTCCCTCTGTATTGAGCTCCGCCTGGTAACGGAACTCGGACGGCGCTGCAAAAGCGGAACCAGGCACAAAAATACCACAGAGCAACGCTGTTACAATTGCTAGCCTAAAGGTCTTAGGAAATATCATCCTGGGCTTCCTCCCCGACAATCAAATGCTTATACCTCTGATACAACCAGGATATGGCCAAAAGAATTACCCCGAGTATTACAAACGAGAGAATCCTATAAGGTGTATCAAGCTTCGAAAGATCAAAAAGGAAAACCTTCAAGATTACCACTACCAAAAACCCCAAACCGAACAGACGCAGGGTACTAAGTTTACGCAGGAACCCTCCTACAGTCAGCAGACTGGCATATAAACCCCAGGCGACGGACAAGGTTAGATCCCTGGCATCCGTGCTATAGCCGGCCCGATAACCATTCGCCCATGATAAGTAAAGGAAATACGCATTGATTTCGCGGGTTATGAGGATAACGATCATCAAATTAGCTGTAATTTGCAATCCGGTATAGAGTCTTTTGTCCCGAGAGTCCAATTTCGAACGACCGAAGATGTACACTGCGACAATCATTAGCAAAATAACTGCGAGATATGCCAACGCGGCATTATTGAAAAAAAGTACAACTTCTTTGCCGCTGATCCTGAAAGGCTGGCCTAGAAGATATAACAAGCCCACCAACATAATAGAGATTCCTGTGAGCCGCGTTTTGAAGGACTCGAAGCGGAAGCTTATCCACAACAGGATGACCGCCTCAATCGTCCAGGCAATGGAGATCCAGTAATCAGCCAACTGCAGCGGTATGGCAAGGGTGATAAACCCTGCAGCCACCCCCAAAAACGTTAGGCTCAGGTTGGGATCCTTTGAATTGACTTTATAGGTGAAGTTACCGATGAGAATATACACTAACCCGAGAAGGGCAGAGAAGAAACCCATAAAATCTCTATAATAAGTTTCCAGCACCCCATAGGACAAGGCAAAATAAACTGCCGCATTGGCAAAAATCAAAACCAGATCCAGGGGCTTGGTTTGCTCTCCCATCCTTACATTGCGAACAAAGGAAACTCCAAGATAAATGACAAAGTAGATTGTCAAATATAGCAAAGCCAACCACATTTGAGCCTTGCTATATTCAGAGACATACCAAAAGGTAAAGATCAGAAAGGTAAAGAGGAAGGTTAGATAGTTAAACATGTACCATTTCTTAAAATAGCTAACCAGGAACACCCCAACATCAAGAATAGCTGCGTAAGTAAACAATGCAAACAGGTTTGAGCTGCCGTTGCTCAACAAAAAAGGAGTGGCAAAACCGCCCACAATCCCCAGGATGCCGATGGCCAAGGCATCATAGCGCAAAGCGAGCAGGGATGCTGCCAAGGTTATCAGGATCATGAGTGCAAATGCGGTAGGCTGATTAACGAGATGATAAAGCTGAAAAGCAGCAAAAACAGAGAGGTACAGAATCGCGATTCCTCCCCCTGTAAATCCCTGGCCGTACACGGCGAACTTACGGTGCTGAAAGTACTCCCCCGCTCCTAAAAAGGCAAGACCCAGAACTATCCCGATTATGACCCGTCCTAAATTCCCTACCAGATTATTATCAAAAGACCATTTAAGGAAAAAAGCTAAAGCCAAGAGAATAGCGACAACTCCAAGCCGGTTAAACCAGGTTCCTGCCAGAGCCTGTTCGGAAAATGCACTTCCCTTCCCCTGCTTACGGCCTACCGGTTTCCGAGTTCCCTCTCCTGAAGGGCGTACCGGGTAAGTTCTCCGGTCTCCCACGAATTGATCAGGTCCGGATACTCGGGTACCCTTAAGAACTGTCAGCAGGTTAGCTTGGGTCTTAATTTGCTCTTCAAGACCCTCGACCCTTTGTCTAAGATCATTTAATTCCTGCTCCAACCTGGATAAATCTTCGGACAAAACCTCTCCCCCTTTGCGGAGTTAAATCAACAGTATTACAAATATACTTCCGCATTCTTCTGATAATTCCTCTAAAAGAGTCCATGGCTATTCGGCTACTTCCTCCCCGGGAAACAAAGTAAGCCGTTGACATACCACAATCAACGGCTTACTTTAGTTTTCCCAGCTTTATTTATTAACCTGATAACCCTTTTCCTGTAACTTGTTTATAACCTGATTAGAACCTTTAGTATCTAATCTCATCACAAATTGGGCGTACCCGGGTGTTTTATGGTACATAGCAAGACTGGTAATATTGGCGCCTTCCGCTTTGACGGTGCTGGCAACATCATTGAGCACGCCGACTTTGTCTTCCACTTGAATCACGACCCGCTCCCCTGGGTATTTAAAGCCCATAATGTCAATGAATGCATCCAGAATGTCAACCCCGGTAATTATCCCCACCAGTTGATCCCCTTCAACTACCGGAAGTCCTCCTATTTTGTTTTGACGCATCAGCAGTGCTGCTGATTCAATGGTTGAATCCGGGTCAACAGTGACCACTTTCTTGTGGGCAAAGTTGTTAACAGTAGTTTTGGAAAGAACATAATTAAGTTCCCATACACTCAGTGTTGTTGCAGGTGACGGGGAGACCTCCCTAAGGTCGCCCTCCGTTATAATACCAACGAGCTTTCCATGTTCAACTAAGGGCAGTCGTCTGATGTTCTTCTTGCGCATGATGTATAATGCATCATTGATAGGTGTTTGTGGTTCAACAGTAACAGGATTCACAGTCATAAATTCTTTTACAAGCATCTGTATTCCCCCTATTAATTCATTCTTACAATTATTTTACTGTATCTTATCAAAATATTCCAAACAGTTTTCTAAAATATTTGACTATTTTAGAAAACCATCTAATTATGTTTGATGAAAGATCCTTGGTACCCTCTCGCTTACCATACATACCAGCTCATAGTTAATGGTCCCCAGGGTATTGGCAAGTTCATCGACCGGCAGAATTTTGTCACCATCTGAGCCAAATAATACGACGTGATCCCCCTCTGCCACTCCCGGAACGTCGCTAACATCAATCATACACTGGTCCATACAAATGCGTCCGACAAGTGGGGCTCGCCTCCCTTTGACCAGGACCTCCGCTCGGTTAGACAAGAGCCGCGTGTATCCGTCTGCATACCCTAAAGGGAGAGTGGCTACAACGGTCTCCCTTTCTGTTTTATAGGTCCTGCCATAACTGATTGTGACCCCGGGAGGGAGCTTTTTGACCAGGGCCACTTCCGCTTTGAAGGTCATTGCCGGTCTTAAATCCACACTGCCTAAATCAACATCCTGAGACGGGGCCAGACCGTAAAGCATGATCCCGGGGCGTACCATATCCAGGTGAGCCTCAGGCACATCAATAATCGCGGCGCTGTTGGCAGCATGTTTAAAGGGAATTTTTCCTCCACAAGCTTCAAGCCTGGCAACTCCCTGTCCAAACTTGTCTAACTGTTCATACGTGAAGCTTTTATCCTTAATGTCCGAAACCGCAAGATGGGTAAAAACTCCCTCCACCTCAAGACCGGCAAGAGCAAACAAGGGCAGAATCTGCTCCGTTTTGTCCCAGCCGAAGCCGATGCGGTTCATCCCTGTATCAAGCTTAATATGCACTTTTGCAGTTTTACCCAGTTCCTGGGCCGCCTTCGATAAAGCTTGCGCCTGACTGAAGCTAAAGACGGTCTGAGTAATATCGTTTTTTACTACCAGTTCCGCTGACCCTTTAGGAGTATAGCCTAAAATCAGCATTGGCGAAGTTATTCCCTTGGCCCTGAGTTCCAGTCCTTCTGCCAAAAGAGCTACCCCCAAGCAATCAGCCCCTGCTGCCAAGACGGTCTTGGCAACCTGATAGGCCCCATGTCCATAGGCGTTAGCCTTAACGATGGCCATTATTTTGGCTTTGGTCTTTTTTCTGACCTCTCCTACATTATGCGCAATGGCTGCAAGATCTATTTCAACCCAAACCGGGCGTTGCACTTCCATGATGACTCCTCCCGTAGAATGGATGGCTAAACCGCACCTGAGGGGACTGCCCACAGTTTACTGATGTCCAAAAAAACAAAACTTAGACATTTTCGATTTGCCTTAAAGCAAGGGGCAAAGTATCAGCAATTTCTGATGCCAGCGCACCGCGAGTTCCCAGCTTAGCTGCTTGAATATCCCCTGCAAGACCGTGACAGAACACCCCCAGACAGGCTGCTTCGAGTGGAGGTGCACCTTGGGCCAACAAACCTGTTATGCAGCCAGTGAGCACATCCCCAGTTCCTCCGGAGCCCAGAATCGGGTTTCCGGTTGGATTCAGGAAAACCCTTCCGTCTGGAGCTACTACCAGGGTAGTGGCTCCCTTTAGCACCAGGATTACCTTCCATTCGATCGCGGCCGCCAAGGCTATTTCCAGTCTGTTGTTCACAACTTCATCCAAAGGCAGCCCAGTCAACCGGGCCATCTCACCCGGATGAGGAGTAAGAATTACCGGCCCTTTTACCCGAGTCAGAATTTTCAAGTCCTTGGCCAAGGCGTTTAGCCCATCCGCATCGATAACCAAGGGCTTGTCACAGGACCCGACTAATCGGCCCAGGACTTCTGTCACCTCCGGCCCTTGGCCCATGCCCGGGCCAAAAGCCACGGACTTCACCCTGCTGAAATCCAGTCCGTCAAGAGCCCCAGGGTCAAGCGTTCCGGGTCCAGTTTCGGCCAAGCCCAACGTTGTACCTTCCAGAAGCAGACCATCCACTAACTGGGCCAGACTAGCCCCTGTAGCCATCTGAGCCAGACCTGCCCCACTGCGCAGTGCCGCCCTTGCGCTCAGCGCCAAAGCCCCGGTCATTCCGGGTGAACCCCCGATAAGTAAGCAGGTACCGTGAGTTCCCTTGTGACCAGTGATTGGCCTAAGGGGAATATACCCGGCAACCTGAGAAGATGTAAGCACGTGAGAGTTAACATTCTGATCATCTAAAATTCTGTCCGGAATAGATATTTTGTCCACCTTTAGCCGGCCCGAATACTCTGGACCTTGACCTAAAAAATGACCCAGCTTTGGTAAACCAAAAGTTACCGTAATCTTGGCCTTGACCGCATCCTTGTAAACACGGCCTGTACCTGCTTCAAGTCCGGAAGGGATGTCCACTGCCACCACAGGTTTGCCAGATTCATTTAAGGCTCTGACATAGCTTTCCTCGACCGGAGGAAGCGCCCCGCGAAAACCAGTCCCATACAAGGAATCTACTGCCAGATCACAGGTCAAAAGGGCCAGTTTAAAAGCCCTTAATTCAGTTTCCCCTTTAACTTGAAAAATTGTTGCGCCCAAACTCTTAAGAAGTCGGAAGTTTGTAAAGGAATCCGGCTTGAGTTCATCGCTGCATCCACAGAGAAAAACCTTAACCTCCACCCCGCGGTTAACCAGGTGACGCCCTACAGCAAGGCCATCTCCGCCATTATTACCCTTTCCGGCCAAAATCACAACCCTTTTTCCCTTAAACTCTCCCAGAAGTTCTTCCACTGCCTGGAGGGTAGCCAAGGAGGCATTTTCCATCAGCAAAATGCTGGGAATGCCGTATTCCTCAATGGCCTGCTGCTCAATGCGCATCATTTCGGATCCTGTTACTACCTTCAACCTTAATCCTCCCCTGTCAAAGCCAGGGCAAAAGCCATGGCTAAAGCTCGCGTGTGACTGATGCTTACCCTTACTTGAGCAATGTTCTGACCCCGCGCTAATTCGCAAGCGGCCCTGTGCAGGCAAACTTGAGGTCTGCCGAAGCTGTCCGAAACAATCTCCACATCAACCCATTTAACCCCACTCAGACCGGTGCCCAGGGCCTTTAACACTGCTTCTTTGGCAGCAAAGCGCCCGGCAAAACTGGCTGCGGGCGAACCTTTACCCTCGCACTCAACAATTTCAGCCGGAGTAAACAATCTGGACTTAAGCAGCGGACGCCGGGTTAGAGCATCGTCTATGCGCCTGATTTCAATTAAATCAGTGCCCGGAAACATAAAAAGCCCCCTCAATCGTATTACCATGTATTTTCTCCAAAACAAAAGAAAAACCTGCCAAAAACGGACAGGATTTTCTTCATACCCTTGTGTATAAAGGGCTTTTAGCCCTGATAAGTACGCCCCTTCATGCCAGCTAACATCTCAGAGGCCTGTTGATCTAGTTTATAAGCCTGGCTGCCCCACGGTATCCGCATGGTTATGGTGGTTCCTACATTTGGCGTGCTTTTAATCTTAAGGCCGGAATTATCCCCGAAATACCCCTTAAGTCGATCATTAACATTGGATAGTCCCACCCCGTTTCCAGAACCATACCCAGGCTTCAGCACCAGCCCCAATCTTTCAGGAGGGATTCCCACCCCGTCATCCTCCACGATAAGCACAAGTTCGCCGCCATCCCGGAAAGCGGAAATCTTGATGACCCCAGGACCCAGTTTTGGGGTAATCCCATGTTTCACAGCATTTTCTACTAAAGGCTGCAAGGTTAAACGGGGTATGCGTTCTTCAGCCAGATCTGCTTCTATATCGTTAATAATCTTCAGTTTAGGACCAAAGCGAGCCTTCTCTAGAATCAGATAGGTGTTGACAAAATCCATTTCTTCCTTGATTGAAATAAAGTTTCCATGGCGTTTTAACGCCAAACGAAAGAACTCTGAAAGTCTTATCATCAACCTTCTCGCCCGGTTCGGGTTAGTTCTGCTGTACATAATAATAGTATTTAGAGTGTTAAAGAAAAAATGCGGGTTAATTTGGGCTTGCAGGGCATCCAACTCTGCCTTGGTTACCAGGCGGGCTTGCAAATCAAGCTGGGCAAGCTCCATTTGCATTCCCAGCAGTTGAGCCATACCTAGGGCCAAATTGACTATCTGAGGGCTCACCTGTCCATCTTTAGTCTGGTACAGCTTAACAGTTCCAACCGTCTCCTCACCCAACTTCAAAGGTACAATTACAGCAGCTTCCAAAGGACAATTACAATTACTGCGCCGAGAGCAGTTTAACTCTTCCTGAGTGCGAACCACCTTGTGTTCCCCCGTGGCTAAAACATCACGGGTAGCTGCGGTTAAAATTCTGTCGCCAGGCTGATGTTTATCACAGCCCGCCCCTAAATAAGATAAGACCTTATCCTTATCAGTAATCGCCACTGCCGCGGCTTCACTAATCTCAAGAATGATCTCCGCTATTTTTTGCGCCGTAACTTCGTTTAGGCCGCGCCGCATGTAAGGAAGAGTCTCATGAGCGATCAGGACGGAAGGATCAAGGTGTGTCCCAGTGTCCTGACTATCGGCCCAGCCCTGCTTCTTAGCCGGTTCTGACTTAGGCCTTGAACTCAACCAAAAAAACAGGGCCAGATTAATAACGGTAAATCCAACAGCCACCCCTACCACTAAATCATGGGCCAGGAGCAAAACAATAATTTCGCATGCGGCTACCCCAGCCAACAAATACCGCAGTTTTTTGTCCACCCCCGCAACCCCCCTTTTATGAAAAGTCTTTTTGTGTAACAGATTATTCGACAGGTTGCGATTTATTCCTTCTGTTTAGCCCAATCTATAGTTGAGAAGTGTCAACTCTATAGTTTAAAACAAAATTTTTCTTTTTTCCCCTCCACTACGCTAATATCTTCTGGGGGCGCAGACCTTTGGCAGTCTGAAAGCCCCAGCAGCTCAAACGGTTGAGCGCTTATGTCAAACCCACACGCAGGACAAATCCATTCACCAGAAGTACTGGAAGAATACGAATAACTCTTGCAGCGAGAACAAACCTTTTTAACCATTCATCCCACTCCTTGATCTTCATAATCACACATGCTAATCAAGACTGCCCCCCGAGACTCGCCTTTTGGAACGGTACCTCTCCAAAGCGCGCATCCTCTTCTTACGTTGAATATGATTCCACATTAAAGAGGTCTGCTGATCATTGGATAGATTTAAAAACAGTTCCAGCCCAACCTGCATAACATCCGAGGTAGAATATCCGGTTTGTGAAATGCGCCGTGCCACATCTGGCAAAACCTTGGCGCTCACGGTAACACTGGTCATTTTCCCGTCCTCCCGACAAAACTGAATCACTCAACACTTTTATCTTAACCCCGTCGCCTGGGAAAAGAGTGCGAAAAAGCTGATAAAGCTTAAAAAAAATACAGACAATTTCTACGCCAAGATATACTGATTCGACATTTGCTCCCCTGGTTTTCAGATACTTAACTGTCAAACAGGTTAGCACACCAGATTTAACCCTGAATTTCTTATTCAACAGGAGTAATTGTTTGTCAAAATGTGAGGGGAAAAAGGGACAGCCGTCTATGGAGGAAATTTATTCGACATTATAAAGAAAAAAGCAGCACACATTAGGTGTACTGCTTTTTTGAGATATGTTTACGCTTTAATCTTAGGAAGGGATGACCGCAAGCCGTATCCATTACAATTCTTTTAGCACCCATTGCAAATAAGGTTCTCAAGCATCTCCCTCGCCGCTGAGGATTCGTCATTGATCAGATCCTTAATCCTCCGATTCACGGAAAGATAATCCTGTACAAGAATCCGCCTTCGGGTTTCTTCAGATTCCACTTGACCTTTCCTCCTCATCATGCCTGTTATTATTGTCTCCAAAGGTTCAGCCAGGAAACACGGTAAATAATGGTCACTGATTCGTTGGTAATTCAGCCAAAACCGCTTGGAGAGTAGTTTCCTTCCCGTCCCTGATAACAGTAAGCTTGACCGTATCCCCGGCTTTGTACTTGAATAATTCGTGTGTCAGATCGTAATAGTCGTTAATTGCTTTATCATTTACAGCGCCGATTATATCACCCTGCTTAACTCCGGCAGTTGCGGCCGGACCATTGGGAGATACGCTTGCAACCATGGCCCCAGGCTTTCCACCTTTGGCTTGGGCATATTCTGCGGTGTACCTGCTGTCCACACTCACCAACAATCCCGCATGACTGGCACGCCCGGTTTGCATGAGCTGGCTGATTATCGGCCAGGCATCTGAAATGGGAATCGCGAAACCCATGCCTTCAAAGCCTGTTTGTCCGTTCTTGGCCGAGTTGATACCGACAACCTTTCCCTGCCAATTCAACAGGGCTCCCCCGCTATTACCAGGATTGATCGCAGCATCGGTCTGAATTAGATTAAAGCTTGACTCTCCGGTCAGCTGAAGCACCCGGTTTAAGGCGCTAACTACTCCAACGGTAACGGACCGGGCAAATTGCTGTCCCCCCGGGTTACCGATTGCCATCACCGGCTCTCCAACCTGAAGAGAATTTGAATCTCCAATGGAAGCCGCCACCAGGTCCTTTGGATCCGCGATCTGAACCACTGCTAAATCAGTTCTTGTGTCCGTTCCCACGAGCTTGCCATCCACAGTTCGGCCATCAGCAAAGGAGACCACTATCTTGCTTGCTCCATCAATCACATGATTATTGGTCACAATGTATCCTTTGGAGGCGTCAACGATTATACCTGACCCACTGCCTGCCTCCCGCAACCCAGAGCTGCCGTACCCATTACTCACCTGGAAATTACCTATGCCAACTATAGCTGGTCCAACGGTCTTGGCAATATTTATGGACTGAAAACTGCTCTCAGTACCCTGTGTGGGAAAGGATGTTTGGACCTGACCAGTGGAAGTTGCTGTAACTTGCGATCCAGCGGTTGCGGCGGTTTGCTTCTGGGGAACGACAAGAACCTTGGCCCCGGCCAAAGCTACCGTACCCCCGATTATAGCGCTGACAAGGGTGATAGCTATATAGCGAAAATATCTGGGCCTTTTCGGGGCAACATCGTCAAAATAACTCATGCCTAGTTTCCTCCTCTCAAGATTTCAGTTTCTAGTTTAGCACTTATATTTGACCTCGAGGTGACGAAATTGTGAAATTTTTTTAAATACCTCACCCACAACTCCGATTCCTGTACCGTTTATAGCCAGTACTTTCCCAACTGAACCAACCTACTAGTCTTTCACGCTCAATTTGGGTACAATGAGGAGTAGCGGTTTGCTATTTTTGCTATTATTATGGAGGAATTATCACGTGAACTCTTTTGACCTATATACTTATCACCTGTTTAATGGATTAGCAGGACATATCACAATTGTCGACAAACTCATGGCCTTTTTTGCCAAATATGCGCTTGAACTCTATGCGATTTTATTTGTAATCGCTTGGCTCTCCCTGCCAAAGGTGGAAACCAAGAAGCGTCACGCTCTAATAATTATGGGGATTTCCGGTATAGCCGCCTTATTAATTAATGTTGTGGTGGCAAAGTTCTGGTTTCGTCCGCGTCCGTTTGTTTCCTTGCCTAAGGGGGAGTTTACTCAGCTTATCCCACATTCCGTTGATTCCTCTTTTCCCAGCGACCATACCGCTGGAAGTTTTGGCTTTGCTGCAGGTTCCTGGAAAATAGCTGATTTATGGGTACAAAAAAGCTTTACAATTTTGGCGGCTATGGTGGGGATCGCCCGTGTGTACGTTGGAGTGCATTGGCCCACAGATGTGATCGCCGGAGCAGTTGTTGGCATAGTCAGCGCTCGGCTCGTCCGCAAGTATAACCGGTTATTATTGCCCTTGACTAATTTAGGTCTGCGTCTCTTTCACTTTGGAAAATTCACTGACCCAGCCAAAATCTGACTGTCAACCCTATCTACCAAGAATTAATCCCGCAAAAGAAACGAGAGCTAACATTCTGAATTTGACACCTGCGAGCTGCCTACGTATAATTTCAATTAGAATTGAGTGTGTTTGCAGGTGTGAGAATGAGTAACCAAACTGATCGTTGTGAAGTGAATTGCATCCACCATGAGATAGTTTCCGAGGTGCGCTCCCACATGGTCAGCGATCAAATCGCTGATCGCCTGGCCGAAACTTTTAAGGCTATGGGAGACAGTACCAGGATACGAATTATTAATGCCCTGTCTCATTCCGAGCTGTGTGTTTGCGATATTGCCAATTTGCTTGGCATGACGCAATCCGCAATCTCACATCAGCTCAGATTGCTGCGCTCCTTGCGTTTGGTTACTAACCGAAAAGAAGGAAATGTTGTATATTATTCCTTAGCGGACGACCACATCGCCAGTCTCTTCACCCAGGGGCTGGAACACGCTTCCGAGGAAAGATTCTAAAGTTTCAAAGCCCTAGACGAGCTGAGAAGCCTGAAGCTGGCTTCAGTATTGCAGCGGCCTTTCCCAGACTTTAGCAAGCTGTTCAGGTCTCAAAATACGTTGACTTTTTGCCGGTAAAAGTGTATTGTTTTGGTGAAGTATATGAGTATATGCTCATATACTTTTATTCTAAGCTTTGGCCTGCTTTTCGAGTTGTTTATTACATATAAAAAGAAAGGAGTTCTGGGCAAATGGCAGCTGAGAATACGAAGGCCTTGCTCCTCGAAGGGCTCGATTGTGCAAACTGTGCAGCAAAAATCGAACAACTGGTTAACTCCCTCGGCG
>Ga0255338_1004875_pt1 | contig 13136 bp, 11 predicted proteins | sample MeOH1_35cm_T4_19_FD_203715 | JGI IMG/M metagenome (GOLD analysis project Ga0255338, IMG submission 203715) | Sandy soil microbial communities from University of British Columbia, Vancouver, Canada - MeOH1_35cm_T4_195 | ecosystem: Engineered > Artificial ecosystem > Sand microcosm > Unclassified ...
AAGAAGGCGGATAACCAGATTGCCCCATGGTCTTCTTGATAAGCCCATCGTCTGTCGCCTGTTTGTAGGCATCAATGGCATCGCGAATTTGCCACAACGATTTTTTCAGCTCCTGCTCTTTATTGCGCTTTGCCGATAGCTGCATCATTGGCGCTGCAGAGGTTACTATCAATGCCAATAACACCAATGAAACCAATAGTTCAATTAGTGTAAAACCACGACTCTTGCTTACATTACGCCGCATAACTTATTGCGCTTTAATCACTGTGCCGGAATTTCCAATGTCCACACCGGGCTGCAATAATTGGCTTGCAAAATTCTGGTCAACCTGCGCTTGATTAGCTTGTATGGCCTGCGGTGTTGGTGATGGCTGTACCACATTGCCAACGATTGCTGGTGCTGGCTCGGCCTGCTGAGAAGCCCGGCCATTTCGGCTGGAAGTATGATTGATCCCTGACGGAAAGGATGTATAAACAGCATTAACAGGTGCAATGTTGTGCAAAATGCGTGGCGTAATCAGCAACACAATCTCATTCTTGCGTTTGTCATTATTTTTGTTGGCAAACAAGCGGCCAATCAAAGGCAAGCTGGATAAACCCGGCACTTTGTTCGTGATATTCTGGCTATCATCCCTGAATAAACCCGCCAGAATTTGCGTTTCGCCATCTTTGAGTTGCAGGGTGGTATTCGCGTTCCGGCTGCCTATGGTGTAGGCCAATACGCCAGTATCAGTTTTAACCTGATCCGTCACATTACTAACTTCCAACCCCACCTTAATACTCACCTGATTCTGCAACATGATGGTGGGTTCTACATCCAGCTTAATGCCTACATCAATATAGCTCACCGTTTGCGACACAAATCCTGTTGAGTTTGCAACACTTGTCAGTACCGGTATTTTGTCACCAACGTGAATCTTGGCTTTGTCTCTATTTTTCACCCTGATTTTCGGGTTAGCCAACAGATTAGTATCCGTATCCTGTGCCAGCAAATTCATCGCCAGCACAGGGTCCGTAATCGTAAAAACACCTAAGCCAGAATTAAAGTGTTTAAGCTCAGCGAGCGTCAGTCGCCCGGGAGTTTTAGTAACAGTTCCATCAGTACTGGTCGACTTTCCCTGTACGCCAACACTCACTTGAGTTGGATACTTGATACCAAGTTCTTCCAGACTTCTACGATTGATTTCCATCACCTCAACTTCCAGCATCACTTCAGGGTCTGCCAAGTCTTGGGAAGCAATCAGCTTTTCGGCAATTTGAATCGCTTCGGCGCTATCACGAATGACTAAGGTATTCAGTTTTTCATCAATATAAACATCCTTACTCTTCACGACCGTTTTAATGAGGTTCATCGCGCGTTTGGCATCCATATTATTCAGGTAAAAGCTGCGTACAAACTGCTCCTGATACTCCTGGCTACGGCTGATTGGGTAAATTAACAAGGTATTTTCATTCAATACTTTCTTGCCCAATTGATTAGTGGTCAATATCACTTCCAGCGCATTATCTATCGGCGTGTCACGTACAAACAGGCTGGTTCTCATGTCATCACGTAACTCTTGATCGTACGAAAAATTAATATTTCCAGCTTTGCCGATGTATTCAAATACGGACTTAATCGGTACGTTTTTCAATTCCAGCGTAATCGGCTTTTTGAATGCTGATTTTATTTTCGGCAGCGCAGTTGTTTTCTCAATGCTATTTTTCTCAATTCTCTCGAATAAGATACGTGCATCAGCATGTTTCGCATTTTCTGCCAAAACTGTCCTTACGATACTTTGGGCAGTATCCATATCCTGCTTATCAAAAGCGGCCTGCGCATTAGTGAGCATCATGGCGTGGTTCTGCGCCAATACCAGTTTATTTAAACCTTCGAGCGCCCTTTCATTACTTGCATCAATATCCAGCATCTGTTGGTAACATGCTTCTGCCGCATTCAAATCGCCCTGTAACAAGTCACTTTCCGCTTGTTTTAACAGGCCAGAAAGTTGCAACTCCTGCTGCATTTTTAAGGCATTCCGATACTGTGCATTATCCGGGTGTAATGCTGCTAAATCCTTCAGCATGACTAAGCCAGCATCACGTTGACCAGAGGCAAATAGCTGTTTAGCGCTTTCAAACGAAGCATCGTTTTGACTTGACTTTTCCTGAACCTCTAACCCGGTACAGCTCGTGAGCAACCAAAAGACTAAACACCATTTAACTCGCTTTATATTTAACAATACATTCAACTTCATGCTCCGATTTGCATTTGAATTTCAGTTTTCAGGGGAATATATTTCAGGGTTAACTCCGGCGGATGAATAGATTGAATTTGCCAGACATCATCCAGAACATCGCCGACTTGCACCGAGTGGTTTCTGACACCATCGGTTAAAAACACAATTAACTTGCCGTCATCCAGCAACTTTCCTGCATAAATGAATGGATTGGCTGGCAACTGCGGGCCGGTATCGGTCATTTCATCCGGCGATGGATCCTGTGGCGAAGCAAGCACTGTAAACAGATTCTGCGGAGTGTCATCAATTACCGGTCTCCGGTACACGCTGGCACCAGAAGCCAGATTAGGGCTGGTGACTGAACTCATGCTCCCACGCATGGCTTTGCCAACATTATTTTTTTGCTGCACCAAAACCACCGCATCTGCCGCATCATTTTCCTGCTGCCCCACCCAAACGCTGGCTATTAGGGTTAGGCTTAGCGCCAGCCAGACCCCATATTTTTTAATTAACTGCATTGCCTAACTTTTTCCCTGTTTTAAATAAAGCGCAAACTGGATATTGGACTCAACCAAATCTGCTCCAATATCATCACGCCTGAAATTCACATCAGTAAGTGCCAAGCTGGGCTGGGAATTTAGTGTCTGGTTAATAAATTGACGAATCTGCATATAAGTACCAGTAAGTGGTAATTTGATTTGATACTTTAGCAAGGCCGAAGAGGCTGCAGATTGAGAGGCATATTCAACCTTTTCAATCTGCAAGCCGCTGTCAGCAGCAATTTTCAAGATTTGTGCAATTTTCACATTTACATCTTTTTGTGCAGGTAGCAAAGCATAAAACTGTTCGGTGACGTCAAAATCTGGTTTCCGGTTTTCTTGAGAGACACTGGCCCGAGTACTTTTTAACTTGGCGAGATCTGCCTTAAATGCCTTTAATGCATACGCCTTGGGAAGTGTTATGGCTAACAGGAGCAATAACCCAAAGATCATCAGCAACAGCCCTGTCCTGGACTGCCAATCCAGCCCACGGAGTTTGTACGATGTAAACTGAACGGTTCTGTTTAGTTTTTCCATATTGCCTCCACCGCGAATTCAATGGCATTCTGGCCATTCACATCTACAGTTTCCTGTGACAGCAAGCGCACTTGGTTCAAGGCACTTTGCTTACTCAGGCTTTGCATATAGGCCATCATGCTATCAATATCAAAAGCAACAGCTGTAAGGCGCACCTTTTTGGATTTTGTACTGGGTTCCACTGAAAGCATTTTTACGCCTTCATGATTAGCCGCTTCCAAAGCCTTGAATATGGAAATCCAAGGCATTACTATCTCGCCAATAGCGGCATTAATCTCCCGTGCTTCCTCTTGTTTTCTTGTATCCTGCTCAACGCTCCTGAAAAGTTTTTTCAGCGGTTTTTCTGGTTGGGAAATGCGTTGCTGCTCTGCTTTGATGCGTTCAATTTCACGGGTAAGCGATTGTGTATACATAATGACTATGCCGCACAGCAGGCCGCCCAAAACAAGCAATAACCAGGCGTGCCAGTTTTGCCGCGGTGCTGTTGGTGCGTGGTTTAATCCCAGATAATTCATACCACCTCCCAAACCGGCATTGAACTGCCTGCCTGCGCACTTGGTTTACTCAACGGGCGCTGAAAGACTTTAATCACCGTGAATCCTTCAAGTTTTAATGGCTGATTCTGATTGCATTCTGGCCAATGCAGCAATACAGATAGTTTGGTACTTATAATGCAATTGACTATTTCACGCTGGATCAGCGCCATTACCTGCCTGGGAACATCATTTTCCATCAGCACATTTTTAACCAGACGCCAACTTCCATTTTCAATTAAAGCTAAACATACGCGATCATTTTGTATTGCCACAAACCAGAATGAATCAAGCTGCCCCAAGTTGCGTTTTTTTATCTCAATCAAGCTTTGGCTCATTGCCAGCGGCAAATGTGGGTAAATAGCCTCTAACTGCATATTTGCCGGCTGAAAAGCATCATGCAAAGCGCGCACTAAATCATTTGAAACCGCACTGGCAATAGTCGATTTACCGAAACCAGAATCTGCCATGCGTAAATCCCGGTTTTTCATGGCATCACCAAATATCAGGTAAAAGCAGTGCGTTAAGTAAGCCTGCCGCTCCGAGCTACCGGATAACCCAGTGTTCCAGGGGATGACTGCATATCGCACAAAATGATTGGATAAAACAACTTCAGGTCTGGCACCGCGCCACTTTTCACTTTTAAGTGCATTTTTAAGCGTTGCAATCAGCCCCGACCACTGTTCTGCTTGGGCTGCTGCCGCGTCAGTATTTTTTGCTACATCAATCACTTGCCGATGCACCAGTTGTTGTTTTAGCCCGCTTTTTAGCGACCGTTTCAGACGCAGCAGTTCAATGCGCGATGGTTGAATAAACACATGCAACTCATCTTTAAACAAGGTGTTAAACCAATGAAGTAACACGGTTAATCTCCTGCAATGTGGTTTCGCCGCGTTTTACCAATTCCAGCGCTGCTTCACGCATGCTGCGCGTACCATTCAAGCGGGCCGCTTCTTTTACCTTGCGCACGGGTTCGCGCGTTACTATCAATTCGCGTATTTCATCGTTAAAACACAGTAATTCAGCAATCGCCTTACGTCCCTTGTAACCCGTACCGTGGCATTGACCACAACCATGGCTTTTTTTAAAGTTAAAACTGGTGGCTTGCTCTTGCGTAAGGCCAGACTTGGCAATCAGCGCTGCATCCGGGCTATCACCCATAGCACAATGTGGGCAGTTGATACGTACCAGCCGCTGCGCCAAAATGCCGTTAATGGCAGATACAAAACTGTAGGGGTCTACCTGCATATTGGTGAAACGGCCAATGACATCAAACACGTTATTGGCATGTACCGTGGTTAACACCAGATGCCCGGTGAGCGCCGATTGCACCGCAATTTGTGCCGTTTCTGCATCGCGGATTTCACCCACCATGATTTTGTCAGGGTCATGACGCAAAATTGAACGTAGGCCTCTGGCAAAAGTCAGGCCTTTTTTCTCATTGACAGGAATCTGCAACACCCCAGGCAATTGATATTCCACAGGGTCTTCAATGGTAATGATCTTGTCTTCGCCATTGTTAATTTCAGAAATAATGCCATAGAGCGTAGTGGTTTTACCGCTGCCTGTCGGGCCTGTTACCAGCAGCATGCCGTATGGCTCTTCTGCCAATAATCGAAAGCGCGCCATGATGGATTCTTCAAAACCCAAAGTTTCCAGACTCAAACCTTTGGCCTCATTACTTAAGGCTTTGCGGTCAAGAATACGTAGCACCGCATCTTCACCAAATACGCTGGGCATAATGGATACGCGCATATCCACCTCGCGGCCTTGTACCAGCACCTTAAAGCGCCCATCTTGCGGCACCCTGCGTTCTGCAATATCCAGCTCGGACATGACCTTAATACGCGAAATGGCTTGTTCGGCTTGGGCGATTCCCTGAATACCTCCCTCCTGGCTTAGTACACCATCTATGCGGTATTTCACCGTCAGGCCATGCGGGTCTGTTTCCATGTGGATATCGCTCGCCCCAGCCTTAAGCGCGTCATGTAACGTAGACCGTACAAACTTCACTACCGGGCTGGTATCTTCACTGATTGATTTTAATGAAATATCTTCAATTCCATTCTGATCATTCTGCAGCTCAGTGTGCTCGTCTATCACGGTATCCAGTGCACGCAAATTGGTTTCCTGATGCACTAAAAATGCGGCAATATCCTTGCTGTGCGCAAGCGCCCAAGTCACCGGTTGATGGATAATCAGATCCATCCTGCTTTGTAAATTTGAGTCAAACGGGTTAGCAAACACCAAATAAAGTGTTCCTGCCGCATCATGCAAAGCCACACAACTGTATTTGCTCGCTTCTGCAAATGGCAGCAATTCAAAATCTGGGGTCATCTCGTATAAATGCAAAATTCCCAGCGCCGGATAATGCATCAATTGCCCAAGTGCAGTTACAAAGTCATCTGCATTGAGGGCAGACTCTTCTTCCAGTACATCCAGCAGCGGTTGCCTGCTCTGGGCAGCTATTTCCCTGGCGCGTTTTAGTTGCGCCATTGTGAGCAATGCTGGCTTGGCAGCCGCGGGTTCAATTGCCTGACTTTCCATAGGACTAGGTTCAAGCGGCATATTCATTGGATATTCCCCGCCAACTCAAAAATCGGCATATACATCAGCACTACCACCAGCCCTACAACCAGGCCGATAACAATCATCAGCACCGGCTCTAGCAGCTTGGTAAACCACTCCACTACACGCGCGATTTCATCATCATAAAACGCACCGATGCGCTCCATCATCTCGCCCATTTGCCCTGTGCGCTCACCCACGCGCAACATGCGAATTGAAATTGAAGTTGTCATGCCGTGCTGTTCCATTGCGGATGACATCGGCTTGCCTTCACGCACATCGGCAATGACTTTTTCCAAACTACCACGCAATAATGGCTGCAACAGAGAAGACACCATTCCCATGGCTACGACTAAAGGTATGCCGCCACGCAGCAACATGCCTAACGTGCGATAAAATCTTGCCAATTGGTAGATGCGCATTGCCTCGCCCAAGGCAGGGATTTTCCATACATTGCGCATAATGGCTGCGCGTACACCAGATCTGCTTAAAGTGAAAACCAGCAAAGTTACACTGGCAGTAAATGCAATAAACACTTCTTTGCCATGCTCCTGCAACAGGCGCCCCCAACTCAACAGCAATTGGGACATCCAAGGCAGATCTGCGCCGGTACTTTCATAAATCGTACTGAATTTTGGCACTACATAACCCAGCAAAAACAGCACAACCAGACCGCCGACGATGATTAGCAGCACCGGGTAAATAGAAGCGGCAATGATTTTTTTACGAACAGAATCAATCTGCGTCTGATAAGTCACGTGCCTGCCCAAGGCCTGCACCATATCGCCGGTGCGTTCACTGGCACGAATCAACGCGATATAAAGTGGCGCGAAGACTTGTGGCACTTTTTCCAAAGCGCCGGATAAAGGTAAACCCTCATACAATGCAGCCATTACCTGATTCAACACCGCTTTTGATTCCGGCTGCTGCTCTTTTTCGGCCAAGGCCTCAATCGCCTCAACCAGACTCAGGCCGGATTCCAGCAAGGCCAGCAACTCCTGACTGAACAACATCAGGTTAAATCTTGGTTTTGCCAAATGTCCGGACAGCAGATGGTTAAATGAGATCCCGGCAGCGCGCACTGCCAGAACGCTGAAACCTTGTGACTCGGCCAGTGAGAGCGCTTGTGCTGCATTGCTGGCTTCTAGATCCAGCAAACTCAGTGTCTCGCCCTGTGCTACTTTAAGCTCGAATTTCATTTGTCAGCTTTACCGTTATTCCCAGTTAGTCACTTCGGCTGCTTCATCATTGCCGCCGCTGGTACCATCACTGCCATACGACCACAAATCATAGTCGCCATGCTCTCCGGGCATTTTGTATTGGTACGGCTTGCCCCACGGGTCGTTAGGCACTTTTTTCTGTAAATAAGGGCCTTGCCACTTGGCTTCATTGGCAGGCGGCGCATTCAATGCTGCCAAACCATTCTCGCTACTTGGGTAATGCCCCATATCGAGACGATATTGATCCAATGCCTTACTTAAAGCATCAATTTGCGCCTTAGCTGTTTTGACTTCAGACTTACCAATCTGCGCGAAATATTTAGGCCCCACATAGCCTGCCAGCAGGCCGATAATCACCATGACGACCAGCAACTCCAATAACGTGAAACCTTGACTGAAAGAGGCTTGATGTTTTTTACAATGACTCATGGACGTAATCCTTAGTATTTTTCAACTACAGCGCCAACTGGCACTAGGCCAGGCACGGTAATTTCCAGCTGATGCTCGCCATTTTGTCCAGTGGTACGAAAACGGATGGCATTTTCCTGCTCAACAGGATCTTGGGCGGTACATGGACTTTTGATATACAACATCGAGCTCATCTTGCGAGTTGTTCCATCAACATCTTGAGCGCTGATGTCGGTAGTAAAATTCACCCAGTTATCACTGACGGCTGCTGCCTGATTATTGGTTATGGCTTTATTGCTGGCAGGTGCAGCTTTTAATGCAGGCAAATCAAGATCACCTTTGGCATGTTTTACTGAAGTAAACGTTCTGCCTACACGAAAAACAGCCTCCGGCAATCCATAATCCTTGTCAGGTTCCGGTTTAAAAAAATACGCTACTTCTACCGGCTTGCCGGCAAATCCACCACGTGCAATGTCATTCACCTGCCACATTTTTCCATCTGCCAGTGGCGCAGGCTTAAGTAAGATATGCGTGCCATATATGCACTCGGTTTTTTCCTTGTTGCGCCACATGGTATCGGTCAGTGTCGCTACAATTTCATCGGTACCTGCATATGGAGCAGGCATAGGAATATCCCTAGCCATCATGCCTACCATGTTAAAACCTTCAAGCGGCGCATTCATTGGGCTTTCCAGCAGCTTTTCTCTGGTTATGGCGCAATTATTGTTTGCGTCACTGTTTGGCGCGCTGGATTCTTTTAAGCCAAATTCGCCTGTGGTATTACAAAGTGTATAAGCTGAATTTGCGAAACCCTCTTTTGGCAAATTAACAAAACCTTGCGCTGCCTCCACACCAGATGACAACATCAAGAACGTAGCTAAAATGCATTTAAAAACTAAACCTGATTCAATCAAATTTGAATTCAACATATCCTTACTTTCTCCATAATGTGGCAAGGGCTTTCACCCCTGCCACATTGATTCCAAAGCTAGTTTCTAGCTAAAAATAGATACATTTTTATTAGAAATTTGCATTTGCACCAACTCTAGTTTGACCAGATGCCAAAATAGTCACCCAAGGCTGAGTTTCCTGCCCAGTTTGGCGAATGCGGATGGTATTTGCCGTACTTGCCACCAAACCCGTGCAATTAGCCTGCACATACATTACTGGAGTATTTTTTGCAGTAGTACCATCTTCATCCACACCACCTGTGTTATCCAACATAAAATCTACCCAGTTTGTACGTATTGCTGAGGTTTGCTGTGCTGCGGTTGGCACAATAGTACTTGGCGATAAAGTCTGGCCTACGCCATTAATCTCGGTACCGGCAGCAGGAACAGTCGGCCCGTTGATTGGGCGGTGTACAAACCCAGTAAATGGATTATTTGTGGGGTTGCCCAATGCATCCAGCTCTGGCTGCATTTGCACTGAAGTAAATGAACGGCCAACACGGAATATTGGTGAGTCAGTAGTTGTCGTATGATAATAACCAGCGCTTACAGTGGGTGTAGTACTAAAGCCACCCAATACAACATCGTTAGCCTCAAAACGTTGGCTGCCTGCCAAGTCCGGGTTGTAATCATAGGTGCCCGTTGTCGCAAAATCTATGTACTTTGCAAACACGCACTGGGTATTTGTCGCATTGCGCCATGTACGCTGGCCTAAAGAACCCAATGTTTCACCATTAGCAGTAATAGGTGTTGATGTAGCAACAGTAACAGCAGTAGCAATAGTTGATACTGGTGAAGTAGTCAAGCTACGACCGCCACCTGGAAAAACCGCACAAATATTGTTTGCACCTGCGTCTGGGGGTGTATAGGTGCCACTGCCATAATTGCCTGTAGTGTTACACAGCTCCCAGCCAGTGGTGCCAGCTGGCTGGTTGGCCCCCGCAGCCACCGCAACACCAGCTGTAGGCAAGCTTACCAGACCTGTAGCCAATGCTTGAGCTGACAGCACACTAAAAGCACCTAATACCGCTAACTTCAATTTAACTTTTTTCATTTAAATTTCCTTTGCGTTACAATAAGCAGGCATTTGTGGCTGCCTGCAACACCAATTCACCCAAATCAGCTAAAGCGCCTTGTAAGTTCTTAGGTTGATTCGAGTTGAATGCTCAAATGGGCAGTTCACAAATGCCCTTTCTCATTCGTTATTCCGTGCGCAACACGAAATTTAGTGTCTTTTCTCTACACTTTATTGCTCATGCATGCCTAGAAATTTGCATTTGCACCAACTCTAGTTTGACCAGATGCCAAAATAGTCACCCAAGGTTGAGTTTCCTGCCCAGTTTGGCGAATGCGGATGGTATTTGCCGTACTCATCACATTACCGGTGCAATTAGCCTGCACATACATCACTGGAGTATTTGTTGCAGTAGTACCATCTTCATCCACACCACCAGTGTTATCCAAAGTGAAATCAACCCAGTTCGTACGTATTTCCGAGGTTTGCTGTGCTGCGGTTGGCACAATAGTACTTGGCGGAAAAGTCTGGCCTACGCCATTAATCTCAGTGCCTGCAGCAGGAACAGTCGGCCCATTGATTGGGCGGTGTACAAATCCTGTAAATGGATTGTTCGTGGGGTTGCCCAATGCATCCAACTCTGGCTGCATTTGCACTGAAGTAAATGAACGGCCAACACGAAATACTGGTGAATCTGTAATTGACGTATGGTAATAACCAGCGCTTACAGTGGGTGTAGTGCTAAAGCCGCCCAATGCAACATCGTTAGCCTCAAAACGTTGGCTGCCTGCCAATTGCGGGTTGTAATCATAGGTACCTGTTGTCGCAAAATCTATGTACTTCGCAAACACGCATTGGGTATTTGCCGCATTGCGCCATGTACGCTGACCTAACGTACCCAATGCTTCACCATTTGCGGTAATAGTGCTTGTAGTCTTGGCATTCACTGCTGTAGCGATGGTCGATACAGGTGAATTGCTCAGAGTGCGCTGACTATCTGGAAAAACGGCACAGGTATTATTTGCCCCAGTTGTAGGTGCTATATAGGCGTCACTGCCATAACTGCCTGTGGTATTACACAGCTGCCAGCCAGTGGTGCCTGCTGGTTGATTCTTACCTGCTGCAACTGCGACACCCGCCGAAGGCAACTCCACAAAACCCGTTGCGTATGCCTGATTAGAAACGCCCATTGCTGTGATAATAGCTAACTTAAGTAAGTGACTTTTCATTATCTTCTCCTAAACGTACAATCAGTAAGCATTTATGGTTGCCTACACCACCACCTAACACCTTACTTCCCACTTATATCAAAGTCATAAGTCAAACTCATATAGGCGGCACGGGGCGCACCAGGTGCCAGGAACGTGCTGCTCAGCCAATCGTTGCTGTTATAGTTAAAGCCACCCGGGCCAATCGCGCCGTTAATGGAGGGTGAGAATGGGTTAATACCCAAACGCCCGGCACTGTAGTACTCACGATTGAATAAATTGGTGACTTGCAACCCCGCAGTTAAGCCTGCGGTTATTTTGTATGTAGTGTTGAAGTTGAACACAGCATAGCCAGGTACTTTTCCAGGGAAGCGGAAACTTGGTCTTGTGTAGCCGATAGTGCAAGAACTGTCAGCATATTCAATATCCCCATCTTTTATTGAAGACCCATTGATGTCACACTTATAAACATTGTTAGCAGCTCCTACACGATGTTTATTATTTTCGTTGCCCCGTATAAAACTATCTGAGTGCATCACTGCAGTCAGGCCAACGGTCCAATCTGGCGTTAGGTCATAGCTAACTGTTGCATTGAGATTATGCAATGGCACACCGGGCATGCGGTTGCCCGGATGCACTCTAATTTGCTGGTAACCAGTAGGTCTGGCATATAACTTCTCATTTTGCCCCACATTACCCGCACTGCTGTTATTGGGGCTGGCGATGCTAAAGCTATCTTGAAAGGTGGCATCGGTGAGTGAGTAATTAAGTCTGAAACCTGCTTTGCCTGCTTTGCCCTGCAAGCCCATTTCTAAACCACGACGACGCGTATTGCCAATATTTTGAAAGAAGCTGCGCTCGGGGGTAAATGATACAAAATAAATATCATCTTTTAAGTCCGTGTTATAAACCGCAGCATTCCATTGAATATCCGGGGTTAAATAACCGCGCGCGCCAACTTCCATAGTTTCTGAACGCACTTGTTTTAAATAAGGGTCGCCCGAGAGTGTGCTGGGCAAGCTACAAAAGCGGCGCTCCATCAGCGAACGAGACCGTGTTGAAATCACTTTTCCATCTTTATATTGATATGGCACTTGGGTATCATCATATGCACAGCCCAGCTCAATCACGCTAGGTGTGCGTGCGCCTTGGTTCCAGTTGCCATATACATTCAGCGCTTCATTGGGTTGCCATGTGGCACCCAGGCTTGGGTTAAATGAGTAATAACTGAATTTCTCGGTTTCACCCTTGCCAATCGCGCCTAAGTTTAGTGCACGCTCTATCGAGAAAGGTACTGCTGTAAATGCGGGGCACTCATCTGCAGTTACCGTGCCATCACCATTTACATCGTTACACAACTGGCCGCCTTCAATAAAGTTTTTAAACATAGTAGGTCCTGTTGCACCTAAAATATTATTGATGGCCAATTCATTTTTAATGTGTGTCTGGTTATAGCGCGCGGCTCCAGTAAAGTTCCATTCCTTAACCGGTGACCACGTCTCGCTAAAATACAGGCTCTTGGTAATACTATTGCCAGCAAAGTCGTTTAGCCCAAGTTTCTTGCTGGCAGCGGCAAATTCATAACCCACATTAGCTGGATCTAAATAAGCGTTACGATTATTGTCCAATAGCCCTAAATACTGGCCACTGGCATAACTAACATCCGATGCATCTACCGAGGCCCCTATCATGAATTTATGTTTTTCCAGGTTCCAGTTGAGTTGCAGTGCCGCACCATCGGTAGTTTGGTCAATCTCGGTTTCTGTGATCAAGGCAGTTGGTGTGCCTTCAATATATCCTGCACACTGCCCTATTACACCCGTAGGTGAATAGGGGGCGGCACAGTCTGCACCATCACGCTCAATAGTTTGGCCTGTGATCGGGTCTCGTGCCAGAAGACCCGCAGCCTCACCCAAACCAGGGCCGCTTCCTGGAAATGT
>Ga0255338_1004876_pt1 | contig 13134 bp, 9 predicted proteins | sample MeOH1_35cm_T4_19_FD_203715 | JGI IMG/M metagenome (GOLD analysis project Ga0255338, IMG submission 203715) | Sandy soil microbial communities from University of British Columbia, Vancouver, Canada - MeOH1_35cm_T4_195 | ecosystem: Engineered > Artificial ecosystem > Sand microcosm > Unclassified ...
CAATATCGACAGCATGCCTGAATGGGCGCAATGGGTAACAAAATTTAATCCGGTAGCCTACTTTATTGAAGTTATGAGAAGGGTGGTCTTAAAAGGCAGTGGCTTATCAGATATAAAACAACCGCTTTTAATTATGCTTATTTTCGCCCTTGTCATTAACTACTGGGCTGTTATTAGCTACCGGAAAAGATCTTAACATTGGTAAAACCTGGTTATAAAAGAATTTTCTGCTCCACAAATAAAGGAGATGTTACTTTGCAGCTCCAGAACAGAATGTGTATGCACCTGATACAACGTTTATTCCTTATCACCATCCTGACAATTGTAACAACCCAATCGCAGGCGGGGTATACAGATAGTTTACCCAAACACCGGAAAAATATTTTTACCCTTGCTTTTTACAAACAGCCCGGAAAAGATTCGATGGTTGATTTTGTGGATGGTATTTACCGCGTTTTCAAACCCGGTAAAACAAGAGCTTATAATGATACAGCAGAAAGCAAACACTTTACGTTCATCCCTGCTGTTGAGTATAGTCTCGTTACCCGGCTGGCCGTTTCCTTCAATGCCAGTCTGGTAGTACCGGGCAAAAGAAAAACAGACAACAGTTCCACCTTCTCCGGCGAATTGAAATACACGCAGAACAAACAGGTCATCGGGCAACTCGTATCTAATCTATGGCTAAAGAACAACCAATATATTCTGAACACCAACTGGTCTTACGCCCGTTTTCCGCAAAAAGATTTCGGCCTCGGCACCAACAGTGAACTGAACCGCTTTGATCTGCTGGATTATCATTACCTCAAACTGCACCAATCGATCGTAAAAAGAATTGCCCCTGATCTGTATGTGGGCCCGGGACTGGCCATCGATCACCACTGGAATATTACAGACACCACTACCCTTAATAAACCACTGACAGGTTTTAACCAATATGGTTTTACGAGCAAATCCACTTCTATTGGTCTTTCTCTGCATCTTTTGTATGATACCCGTAAAAACCTGGTAAACCCGGTTGCCAACAGCAGTTACGTGAACCTGATCTACCGGAATAACCTTACTGCGCTGGGAAGCGACCAGCACTGGCAGGGTCTGGTGATAGATGCACGCAAATATTTCGCTTTTCCGAAAGCAAGTAAAAATATACTGGCTTTCTGGACCTACAACTTACTTACCCTGCAGGGCAAACCGCCATATCTGCATTTGCCCGCCACTGCTTCGGATGTGTATAATAATACGGGGCGGGGTTATATACAGGGCAGATTCAGGGGCGATCAATTATTGTTTGCCGAATCTGAATACCGTTTTAGTATCACTGAGAATGGTTTTTTGGGTGCCGTTATTTTCGCCAATATGCAATCTGTTTCGGAACAGGCGGGTAAAAGTATTCAGGGACTTAAAACAGGTTATGGGGCGGGTATCCGCATCAAATTAAACAAACATTCCAATACTAATATTGCCCTTGATTATGGGTTTGGCCAGGGTGGATCAAAAGGATTGTTTATGAACCTGGGAGAAGTATTCTAATATTAACCTATCTATCATCCATGAAATGATAAACGGCGGTAATGAGTGATTACCTATTTGCTACCAGTCTGCAGAAAAGTTAGTTTTACCAAATCCTAAACTAACTGTATGGCCTTCCCCAACCAAACTTACCTCCGGATCAGAAATAACCGCAGCCTGAATGTGCTGGCCATGTTAACCCGTTACCTGATCGGTTTTGCGTTCATCCCATCCGGGCTTACCAAATTATTGGGCAACCGTTTTACACTGCTGACAATAGATGACCCCATCGGCTTTTTCTTTGAAGGATTATACCGGACCGGCATGTACTGGCATTTTCTGGGGCTGGTGCAGGTAGTAGCTGCCTTTTTATTAATGTCGCAACGTTTTGCCACCATGGGAGCTGTCATGTTTCTCGGGATCCTCACTAATGTCTGGCTGATCACCGTATCCATGCATTTTGGCGGCACCTGGGTTATCACCAGTCTGATGATGCTCGCGAATCTATGGCTGATTGCCTGGGACATTGAAAAATTACTTCCGTTATTCTTACGGGATAATGCAACGTATGTGATCCCCAACAGGAATTATCCTACCTATAACCGCACCTGGATCATTACCGGTTATTTTTTGTTTGTGTATTGCACTGTTACCAGTTTACTGGTACTGGTTTTCAACATACACTCACTGTTGTTCAGCCTTGTTCAGTTAGCGGCGGTTTTAGTAAGTGTAGCCCTTACCCTTTGGCTGCACTATAAAAACGAGAAAAAAGCCAGGCATACACAATGACCACTTTTGCGGTAACTTAGGTACATGAAAAACATTTCGCGTACGGTCTGGATCCTGTCGCTGGTGAGTTTATTCACCGATGTGGCCAGTGAAATGTTATACCCCATCATGCCCATCTATTTACAGTCGATCGGATTTTCTATAGTACTGATCGGCATACTCGAAGGTTTTGCCGAAGCCACTACCGGACTCAGTAAGGGCTATTTCGGACAATTATCGGATCGCTCTTTTAAGCGGGTTCCATTTATACAGACAGGATATGCCTTCAGCGCTATTTCAAAACCTATGATGGCGCTGTTTGTATTCCCGGTATGGATTTTTTTTGCAAGAACCATTGACCGCTTCGGGAAAGGAATCCGCACAGGTGCCAGAGACGCCTTATTATCTGACGAATCTACGCCCGCAACCAAAGGAAGGATTTTTGGCTTCCATCGCTCGCTTGATACATTGGGTGCAGCCATTGGTCCTTCGCTGGCATTACTCTATTTGTATTGGTACCCGGAACAATACAAAACACTTTTCCTGATCGCTTTTGTGCCGGGGTTGCTGGCATTAGGCACTTCTTTATTACTGAAAGACAAACAAAAAAAAGCAGTAAAACCGGTTACCAAAAAATCATCCGTTTTCTCGTTTCTCAGTTATTGGAAACGAAGTCCGCTGGGTTATAAAAAAGTAGCGGTAGGTTTATTGTTTTTTACACTCTTCAACAGTTCCGATGTCTTTTTATTACTGAAGGTGAAAGAATCGGTACAGGATGATGCCGTGGTGATAGGCGTGTATATTTTTTACAACCTCATCTATGCATTATTCGCTTATCCCATAGGGATCATTGCCGACAGGATCGGATTAAAAACGGTTTTATTATCGGGGTTAGTATTATTTGCGATGATGTATCTCGGGATGTCTCTGACCAAAGACCTGTATTTGTTCTTTGGTTTGTTTTTCCTGTATGGCATCTATGCGGCTGCTACGGAAGGGGTGGCCAAAGCCTGGATCTCCAATATAGTTGATACAAAAGATACGGCAACTGCCATCGGCACTTTCTCGGGTTTTCAGAGTATCTGTATGCTGATCGCCAGTTCGCTCACCGGTGTAATCTGGTATCGGTATGGTTCTGCTGCTGCCTTACTCGTAACAGCCTCCGCTGCTGTTTTGGTGGTATTGTATTTTCTGTTGATCGGAAAAATAAAAATACATGAAACAGTATTGCCCCCGGCACCCGATCCTGCATCCGGCATATAATTTTGCAGTGCAATAGTATGGCAACAAATATGACTCAGGTCATATAGTTTTCAATTACAAACCGTAATTTTGTTGTTGAAATTACTCCGGCGTAGTGAAGCATTTTGCAGTTATATTGATTCTTTTTTCGCTTATTGGCAACAACTTTTCGAAGCTATTGTACTACGCCGACTATCAGTTTAACCGCGGGATATACCTACAAAACTGTATCAATAAAGCGAAACCTGCATTAAAATGTAACGGCCATTGCCAGTTACAGAAAAAACTGAATAAAGAAGAAGAACGCAATAGCGGAGCACCTGAAAGAAAAACAACTTTTTCCTGGGAAATTATCAGCTCTAAAAGTTTTTTTGCTTCAGTCAGCTTACTGGTAACCCCTCTTATAATAACATTCATCAGCAGAAATATCAATACAACCATTGATGTTTCTTCGAATCTGTTCCATCCTCCGCAACAGGCCTGATTCCCTGACTTTTTATTGCAACAGATCTGTTATCAATTAAACGAATGTTATGAAACTACATGTCGCAAGCCTCTTTGTGGGGGTACTTGTTATGCTATTATTTGCTACACCTCTTACTGCTCAAAACAACCATCCATCCTCCGATTCCACGGTTGAAACTCTCAGCCCCGTAAGCGTTTACGCTTTAAAAGGGAAACCCACTCATAAATACCTGAAACTGACACACGCAGATTGGGTAAAACATGATGCCGGAGAAGTACTGCTGCAGGTGCCCGGATTTTCATCGATCCGTAAAAGTGGTGATTTTGGATTTGATCCCGTATTCCGTGGTTTTAAATGGGAACAGATTAGTATCCTGAACGATGGCGGACTTACCGCGCACGCAGCCTGCCCTAACCGCATGGACCCTCCCAGCAGTCAGGTAATGATTAACCAGGTAGAGAAAATTGAAATCAGCAAGGGGCCCCATAATTTCAGGTATGGCCCTGCTACAGGAGCTATCATTAATTTTAAAACTGCTGATCCGCAGTTCAGTTTGCAACAAGAAATGTTCGGAAGAATCAGTATCGGTGGAGAATCCAATGGAGAGGTCTTCAGAACAGAAGGACAAGTAGGCTGGAGAGGAGAAAAACTACAGGTATCTGCAGCAGGTTCCTATTCCAACGGACAGGATTATACAGACGGCAACAAGCGCTTTATACCCGGCGTATTTAACCGGGGCGCCATCAACCTGAATGCGGCTTACCTGGTAAAACAGGACCAGATCGCTTCGGTTACTATCACCAGGAATTTTGCGAGAAATACGTCTTTTCCCACCCTGATGATGGATCTGTTAAGTGATGACACCTGGTTAATACAGGGGAAATACCAGGTACGGCCTGCGAACAGATGGTACAGTCAATGGAATTCGCAATTATTTACCTCCGTTGTAGATCATCAGATGGGTAATGGCCTGAGACCCACAGCTGCTACCATGTTAAGTCATGTGTTTGCCAATACCCAGACTTCGGGCGGCAGAACAGAGTTCCAGGTTACAAAAAATAACAGCACAATATATGCAGGTGCCGATCTGAAATATGAATATGCCAATGGCTCACGTACCAGAAGTATGTTAACCGGCATGATGGCTGGTAAAACTTTTACAGATACCTTATGGCAACAGGCTTCTCTGCTAAGAACCGGCATTTTCGCTCAGCTTGATAAAAAGATGGGGAAATATGAGCTGTCTATTTCATCAAGACTTGATATGGTACATGCAAGACCCAATGCTGTAAGTGCAAAGTACGCCGCAACGAGTACCGACCTGGAAAGTTTTGATCTGAACCCAAGTATCAGTGCAGGTATTAACCGTATCTTCTCAACATCATTTCAGGCGGGCGTATGGTTGGGCAGAGGTGTGAGAAGTGCGAGTATTACTGAAAAATTCATTAACTACTTACCCGTTGGACTGGATGCGTATGAAGTAGTGGGAAATGCACAACTCAAACCCGAAGCAAATACCCAGCTGGACCTGATACTGGCTTACAAAACCCAGCACACCAGTTTGCAGGCAACGGTGTTTGCTTCTTCTGTTCAAAATTATATCAGTGCTGTGGTTGACCCAACTTTACAACCGGTTGTAGCTACTGCCCCTGGGGTGAGAAGGTTTATCAATATCAGTCACGCACGGCTCAGTGGTTTTGAGTTTACCTGGGGGCAGCAGGCGGGCAGGTATTTTCGTAATGAATTCAGCGCTACCTACACAAAGGGGCAGAACAGGGAACTGGATCAGCCTTTACCCGAGATCAATCCATTTGAAATCAGAAATAAGTTAGCGGCAGCCCTGTTTAGAAATACCCTCTCTGCCTATATTAACCTGCGCCATTCGTTTGAACAAACGAGGGTTTCCGCGGCATTCAGTGAAAAAACAACGGCAGCTTTTACGGTTGCCGATCTGGGATTGAATATCAGCGCCACACAAAAAATGCAGGTTTCAGTGGCTATACAGAACTTATTCAATATAACCTACAAAGAGCACCTGAGCCGGTATATCAATGCTACACTACCACTCAATTCGCCAGGCAGAAGTCTGGTGCTGATGGCTTCTTATCATTTTTAGACAATTCTGTTTTATAAACCTGGAACACCCAAAGGTCAGTATCGCTTGTACTGACCTTTTTGGTATCCGGCACGGCTTAGTTTCGTTTACACCTCATTTTTTGTACGAAATGTTAAAGTCCGGTAAATAAGGCCAGTTACAAAATTGTGTAACAAATGTTACGGTTAAATGGCGGGGTGTAAAGGAATTTTAGATAGTCAAGCAGAAACTCACTTTAAAAGAATCGATATGAAAAAACTATATAAGATCCCCGTTCTTTTTCTCTCAGGGGTTTTGCTGTTACTTTCAACAGCATCATGCACAAAAAATACAAATGGACCCGGTACTATCAACAATAATAATGATCAGAGCCTGGCTACTATTAGTGGACAGATTTACAACTTTCCCAAAGACTCGCTGAACGAGTTTGAGAGAAAAAGTCTGCTCTTTATCCGCGAAGAAGAAAAACTGGCAAGGGATGTATACATTGCCATGTACAATCAATGGGGCACAAACGTCTTTTCAAATATTTCTGCCAGCGAACAGACACATATGGATGCCATTCTGATTTTATTAAACCGGTATGTCATCACCGATCCTGCAGGTGCACCAGGCGTGTTTGTTAACACAACACTTCAGTCTTTGTATCACCAGCTGGTACAGCAGGGAAGTAAAAGTATACTGGATGCTTATAAGGTAGGTGCTACTATCGAAGATCTGGATATATATGATATTGAAAACAGTATTGAAGGTATAGACAATAAAGATATTTTGTGGGTATATGCTTCTCTGACCAAAGGAAGCCGCAATCATTTACGTTCTTATTTCAGAAACATTGTAGCGAGTGGCAGTACCTATACCCCACAATATATTTCTCAGAACGAGTTTGATAGCATCATTAACAGTCCGATGGAAACCGGGTTTTAATTGTAATGATACAATTGGTGGCAGTATCAGTATAGTGTTATTATGTAGTATCGTCTATCAACAGATAGCACAAAAGAGGCCGGTAATACGGCCTCTTTTGTGCTGGAAACACCTCTTATACACCATATTTTTCAACATGAATTCTTTTAATGACGGTTCAAAAAGTAGTACCTTGTATAGCCGGTTTCATTATGCGCAGCAAATTGGAACGATATTATACCCAACGGATCAATAACATTCTTCAACACCTGCAGATATTTGAAAAATCTGTCAGCGAGGAAGGATTACATGAATTCCGGGTTGAGTTAAAAAAAATCAGAGCCATCCTCAGGTTCTTACGCAGCGAATATGGAAAAGCAGACATTAAAAAAACCAAAACAGTTGTCGACCTGATTTTTCAGGAAGCAGGCTCGCTTCGCGAGCAACAGTTATTATTGGTATGGCTCGGCAAAAACAAATTACGCAGGCTACAAAAATCCTGTGCCGCCGAACATCCTGTTCCGGAAATTTCGAAAGCCTTGCAAAAAATACTGCATGCTATCCGGAAAAAATTAGCTGCGAGGTTTTCCAAAAGCCAGCCACTAGTAGAAAAAACTCCGCAATCAGTTACGGATCTTTACACGGCTACACTGAAACACCGCATCGAAGAAAGCTTACGAAAAATGCCTGCTGAACCGGAATGGCATGCGCTACGTAAACGCATTAAACAATGGCTGTATGCAGTTAACTGGACCACTACCCATCAATCAACCAGTCTTAGCCATCTCTATACTTACAGCAACGAGTTACAGGAAGCCATCGGCAACTGGCACGATGCCATCAACATGCATATCACGCTGCTGTCTATGAAATTTCATCTGCCCAAAAACGCCAACATACAAAAAGAGCATGCCAGTGCTTTACGAAAGATCCTGGTCACTATTCAGCGCAGGACCAGAGAAGTGGAAAAGCTGCTGCAACATTCCGGATTTAGCGGTAAAAGAATTTCTTCGTCTACATAACAGGTTTCAGCTTAGCGGTGAAGTGACGTAACATCGGCGCTTCTTCGATAATGCAAAGGCCTTTGACATTTTCCTTTTGTTGAAATACTTCAATGATCACTTCGGCTACATAATCGATATGGCTTTGCGTATACACCCTTCTCGGAATCGCCAGACGCACCAGTTCCAGCTGTGCGGGGATGAGTTGTTTATCGGGCGTATATTTCCCAAACATCAGGGAACCTATCTCCACCCCACGTATGCCACCATGCACATACAAAGCGCCTACCAATGCCTGACCGGGGTACTGCTCAACCGGTATATGCGGCAGAAAATCTTTGGCATCGAGATAAATCGCATGTCCGCCAGCGGGCTGCATGACCGGTACACCTGCTGCAATTAATTTATTGCAGAGATATTCAATACTGCGGATACGATATTGCAGATAATGCTCTTCCATCACTTCGGTTAAACCAATGGCAATGGCTTCCAGATCGCGGCCCGCCAGGCCACCGTAGGTAGGAAATCCTTCCGTCATGATCAGCATATTACGGCATTGTTGCGCCAGTGTTTCATCGTACATAGCGAGAAAACCGCCGATATTGGCGAACGCATCTTTTTTGGCACTCATGGTACAACCATCGGCATAAGAGAACATTTCACGTACAATTTCAGGAACAGGTGTGTTGGCATAGCCTTCTTCACGCAGTTTGATGAAATAGGCATTCTCTGCAAAACGGCAGGCATCAATGAACAAGGGAATGCCATGGGCCTTACAGATCGCTTTCACTTCCCTGATGTTCTGCATGCTTACGGGTTGTCCGCCACCTGAATTATTCGTTACCGTAATCACACAAAGGGGAATAGCTGCTGCACCTTTATCATGGATGAATGCCTGCAGGGCCTCTGTATCCATATTGCCCTTGAATGGCGCCGGGATAGAGGGGTGTTTGCCTTCTTCGCAAACCAGATCCACTCCTTCGGCACCGGAGTATTCAATATTGGCCCGGGTAGTATCAAAAAGGGTATTACTCACAAAGTATTTTCCTGTACCACCCAGTATACTGAAGAGAATTTTCTCCGCAGCCCTGCCCTGGTGCGTAGGAATTACCAGCGGAAACCCCGTAAGATCCTGTATGGTCTTTTCAAAACGAAAAAAACTGGTACTGCCTGCATAAGACTCATCTCCCTGCATCATACCGGCCCACTGGTTACTGCTCATGGCACTGGTACCGCTATCGGTTAAGAGGTCTATCAATACCCTGTCTGCATGAATGAGAAAGGGATTATAAAAGGCATTTTCTAAAATTTTTTTTCTTTCTTCTTCGGTTGTAAAATAAACAGGCTCTACCGATTTGATGCGGAAGGGCTCAATGATCGTTTTCATGTATATATATTTAGAAGTGATTTACCTGCAGGCAATGCCTACAAGTAAGAGAAGCTGCTATCGTAACACATCCTGCAAAGAAGTAGTACAATAACCGGTGATCCATCAATACGGGTTGGAAAGGGGCAGTGAAAAAGGGCAACACCCACTGCAGTAATGCATGGTCAGGAAGGACGGCTGATAATATTTTTCCAGAGTTGCATACAGCAAAGTTCAGGGTTTTCTGCAACAAACAGCCCGCAAATTTTTGTTTGCGGGCTGGTCTCTGGTGGATATATTAATGCGAATCGCGGGTAACCTGGCTGCCGGAGCCTCCTTTCAAAAAATCCATGTCGGCGCCGAGGTGCGCCTGTTCCACATGTGTCTGGTACAGATGTACATACCCGCGGGTCTCCATTTTTTCCTTGAGTTGCCAGTTAGTTTTGCGCCGGGCCAGCTCTTCCGGCGTTACGGCCAGTTCCAGTTTGCGGCTGCTGACATCGAGGTGGATGATATCGCCATTTTCTACCAAGGCCAGCGGACCACCCACCGCAGCTTCCGGAGATACATGTAATACCACGGTTCCAAAACCGGTACCGCTCATTCTTCCGTCTGAAATACGTACCAGGTCTGTTACGCCCTGCTCCAGCAGTTTTTTGGGCAAAGCCATATTACCCACTTCGGCCATTCCGGGATATCCTTTGGGGCCTACATTCTTTAATACCATAATACTATTGGCATCGATTTCCAGGGCCGGGTCTTCGATACGTGCGTGGTAGTCTTCAATATTTTCAAACACAACCGCTTTACCCGAATGTTTCAGCAGTGAAGCGCTGGCAGCAGAAGGTTTGATCACCGCGCCATCGGGTGCCAGGTTTCCTTTCACCACAATAATGCCTGATTCGGGTTTGAAGGGGGCTTCCATAGTGCTGATAATATTTCGATCATACACTTCGGCCTGTTTACAGTTATCGCCCATCGTTTTACCATTCACTGTAAGCGCGTCGTTGTGAATAATGCTCTGCATTTCTTTGATCACGGCCGGCAAACCTCCCGAATAGTAAAGGTCTTCCATATAATTTTCTCCCGAGGGCTGTATATTGGCGAGCAGGGGAATGCCCTGTGAATGGGTATCAAAATCATTCAGATTCAAGTCTACGCCGATCCTTCCTGCGATAGCGAGCAGGTGGATCACAAAATTGGTGGAGCCGCCAATGGCTGCATTTACCATGATCGCATTCTCGAATGCTTTGCGGGTAAGTATTTTGGAAAGCGTGAGGTTCTCTTTCACCATTTCCACGATTCTTCTGCCAGAGAGTTGTGACAATACTTTTCTGCGCGAATCAGCAGCAGGGATGGAAGCATTATTGGGTAATGACAATCCCAATGCCTCTACCATCACCGCCATGGTAGAAGCGGTACCCATTACGGCGCAATGCCCCTGTGTACGGGCCATACAGGCTTCGGCTTCTACAAATTCTTCCTGTGTAATCTGTCCCAGCTTATGCGCCACATCAAAACGCCATACATCCGATGTGCCGATATCTTTTCCCTTCCAGTGTCCTTTTAACATGGGACCACCGGAGATCACCAGCGTAGGAATGTCTACACTGCAGGCACCCATTACGAGCGAGGGGGTTGTTTTATCGCAGCCACAAAGCAATACCACTCCATCTACCGGGTTGGCCCGGATCGATTCTTCCACATCCATACTTACCAGGTTGCGGTATAACATGGCCGTAGGCTTGACCAGTGTTTCGCCGAGCGACATGACCGGGAACTCTACCGGAAAACCACCGGCTTCCAGTACGCCTTTTTTCACGGCTTCTGCCAGGTCGCGGAAATGTGCATTACAGGGTGTAAGCTCGCTCCAGGTATTACAGATGCCGATCACGGGTTTGCCTTCAAACATGTCCTGTGGTATGCCCTGGTTCTTCATCCAGGCGCGGTAGATAAATCCGTCTTTGCCTTTGCGGCCAAACCAGTTGCGGCTTCTGAGTGCTTGCTCTTTCATGATTCGATTTTGTACAGGTGGGTGCTCGGTACCATTACCGGCACATCCCTTTTTTACACCGAAATATAACGGTTATTTTCGGGAACAGGAAGGGGGTTGCAGAAGAAGAATTTTATGTTCATCTGAATTGCTTCGCATAGTAGTACCGGCATTGATAAAGTTCCTATTGCAGCACAAACCATTGGTAGGATTCGGGCAATAAGGTAACACCGATAGCAACCGTATCATCTCTGTTCAAAGACAGTTGCCGGGTTTTCCCGTTAGCATCTGTTATGCGAACCTGCCGGGACAATCCGGTGTAATACAAGGGCACTTTGATAGTACGGGTAATGGTTTCCCGGGTGGGATTGAATAACATCATCAGCCCTTTCTCTTTGCCCATGGGGTCTACATGCAGCCAACCATCCCAGTCCCGGCCATCGGCCCGCCGTAAATGTACCAGGTCTGCATTCAGGATATTTCTGTACTGTTTATACCAGTTGATCACATTGCTCACCAGTAAACGGGTGGCTTCTGTATCATACAATCTCGGTCCGCGGTAACAGGCCTGTACACCGGCACCATAGTACTGCATCATCAGCTGTTCATAATCAGCCAGGTGTTCGCTCAGGGGTTCCAGCACGGCTTCCGGTCCACCGCCCTGGTACTTGGTAAGCGGCACAAAGCCCCATGCCATCGACGGCGTTTTTTCGATAGTACCATCATGAATATTCTGCCGGTTAAGCATTTTCTGTTGTGCTCGTGATAATGAAAAATTTACTTCACGATAGCCCAGTGCGATCTTGTGTGTACCATCCAGAAAATACCAATCGGGCGCATTGATGTATACACCCCGCTCATTCAACCAATGGTATAATTCTTTCTGGATCTTCATCTGTTTCCACTGCGAATCCTCCAACCCGCTATGGCCGGGATGTTGGGTAGAAGCACAGACATCTCCAGGATAAGGGCCATCATTTTCCCAGATCGAAAAACCGGTTTGCGCAAAAAAGTATTTGATCTTATCGCGGTAAGCCAGTCCCCATTTACTGCCAAAACAAGGCGCGTTCCCGAAAAAAGCACCGCCGGGTTTACCTGTTTTTGCATCCACTACATCATCTTCATCGCTGATACGGCGACTGCTGAATAAAGAATACCCTCCCAACAGTATTTTTTTCTCACGGGCATAATCGGCCAGTGCTTTCCACCGGAGAATATTGTTGCGGCTGGTATCTTCCATGTTGAGGTGACTGCCAAAACTAAGTATCACCGCTTCATACCCCGTAGCGGCACATTGATCAATGGCGCGTTTTACTTCTTCCTCATTTTTACTCACGAGGTGCATAAAAATGGGATTCAGCGTGGTCCACGGCGCAATGGTGCGGTACATTTTACGGATCATCATTCATCTCCGCTGCCTGTCGTAACTATCCATCAGCAACTCATGTGTTCGCACCGAGGTAAATGCTTCAGCCGGTGTTAGAGAAACGCCGGTCACTCTTTCGGGATACACTTCCAACAGGCAGGGTGTCTGGTAATTATAATTTACCTGCGAGGTATAAGTACTATCTGTTTGCCAATGGGTGGTCTGGTCGCTGATATCATACCGCATGGCATTGTTAAACGCATAATTGGTTTCAACATAAATACCATGTTGTTTTTTCATCTGTTCCGGCGCCCCTACTACGGCACTCTCTTCTTCTACCAGTCCAAGCACTTCATTCACCACCCTGTTTACCACAATTGTATTTGTGCTTTGGTTGTGTACAGACACCCATTTGGCCACCAGCG
>Ga0255338_1004877_pt1 | contig 13134 bp, 17 predicted proteins | sample MeOH1_35cm_T4_19_FD_203715 | JGI IMG/M metagenome (GOLD analysis project Ga0255338, IMG submission 203715) | Sandy soil microbial communities from University of British Columbia, Vancouver, Canada - MeOH1_35cm_T4_195 | ecosystem: Engineered > Artificial ecosystem > Sand microcosm > Unclassified ...
ACGCGTGGGCTACCCGCGGCGTCGTCTAGCGTCCCCGATCCGCGCCCTCGCATATCCGCCGTTACAGCGCACTCCGCCCAGACGCTGGCAGGCTCCGGACCGCCGGACTCGAGCGCCACTCGATCGGAGCATGTCCGGGAAGTCGGAACCCGCACCCGATGCAGTACCCCGTGTTCGTCGAGCATGAAGTCCGCCTCATCGGTCATCGCTGGTCGCCCCGCGTCCATGAGCTGAAACAGTTCCTCGCCCGGAGTGGCGTGCGCTTCCGATGGTTCGACATCGACAGCGACCCGGACGCCCGCCACCTCGCCGCGTCTGTCGCGCCCGGCTCCGAGACCTTTCCGATGGTCTTGCTCCCGGATGGGACGGTCCTCATGGATCCGACGGTCGAAGCGCTCGCCCAGCACCTCGGCCTCCCGACGGAGCCGTCGTCCACCGTCTACGACCTCGTCATCGTGGGCGCCGGGCCGGCCGGCCTGGCAGCATCGATCTACGCCGCGTCCGAGGGCCTCCACACCGTCGCCGTCGAGCAGGACGTCCCGGGCGGTCAGATCAGCTACAGCGCGATGATCGAGAACTACCCGGGCTTCCCGCGCGGGCTCGACGGCAGCGATCTCGCCCAACGGGCCGTCGCCCAGGCCGAGCGGTTCGGGGTCGAGATCGTCGTCACCCGGCGCGCGACCGGACTCCGCGTCGACGGCGCGAGGCGGCACATCCAGCTCGACGACGGAAGCGACCTCGCGACGCACACCGTCGTGCTGTCGTTCGGCGTGTCGTTCCGCTGGCTCGACGCCCCGGGCTGCGCGTCACTCGTCGGGGCGGGCGTCTACTACGGGGCGGCGACCGTCGAGGCGTCGACCTGTCGCAACCAGGACGTCTACGTGCTGGGCGGCGGCAACTCCGCCGGGCAGGCCGCGCTCTTCCTCGCCCGCGTGGCCCGAACCGTCCACATCCTCACCGACCGCGACTCGCTCGACGAGACGATGTCGCAGTACCTCGTCGAGCGAATCCAGCGAACGCCGAACATCGTCGTCCACCCGCACACGACGGTCGTCGACGCTGGCGGGAGCGGGCACGTCGAATGGCTCCTGGTCCGCGACACCGCGACCGGCGAGACGACACGGGTGCCCGCGTACGCGCTGTTCGTCTTCATCGGGGCGGCACCACGGTCGGACTGGCTCGGCGACACCGTCGAGCGGGACGAGCACGGGTTCGTGCTGACCGGCGTGGACGACGCGTGCGCCAACCCCGCCGGCTGGCCGCTCGAGCGACGGCCGTACCCGCTCGAAACCCGCGTGCCGGGCGTCTTCGCGGCCGGCGACGTGCGCAAGGGGTCGGTCAAGCGGATGACGGCAGCGGCCGGCGAGGGCGCGTCGTCCGTCGAGCTCATCCACGACTACCTGCGTGAGGCGCGTCGCCCGGAAGAGCCCGCACGTCAGTCCGCGACCGGCCCCGGCGCACGAACATCGGTCACCCGCCGCGACGCCCCCTATCCGCCGCAGCCATCGGCTTCCTAGCCCGGCGTCAGAGGAGCAGGTCGAAGACCCGGAACGCCCGCTCCCACGCGTCGGTCGCCGGGTTCTCGAGCGTCGGATCGAGGATCCTGAACGTCCGGCCGAGCGCGAGCGTCAGCGCGCCGGCGAGCTCGGGGAGCGCCGCGTCGGTCTCGTCGGCGATCGACAGGTCCATCTGCGGAACGGTCACGATGTCGCGGAGGAGCCGCACCGTGTCCGCGGCGAGGGAGACCTCACGGAAGTCGTGGATCGTCTCCTGGAGGCCCTTGGTGATCGGCAGGTCGCGCAGCTCGACCACGTCCCGCTGATCGGCCTTCGCGTGCGCCTCCCCGATGACCAGCAGGTCGGCGACCTTGTCGCGGACGAAGTCCTGGTAGCGCTTCAGGTCGCTCTTGTCGACATCGAGGCTTGCGATCTCGCGGAAGAGGCGCTCGAACGTCGCCGTCCCGGGCACGGCCATCATGGTCTCCGCGTTGGCTTCGTCGGGAGGACGAACCTACCGGACCACAACACGCCGGGCCGTATCGCGGGCTACGTCCGCGACATCACCACGAGCGCTTCGCTACCCTGTCGTCCGATGAGGCTCACCGCCCGCCGGCTGAATCGCGCAACGCTCGCCCGGCAGATGCTCCTCCGTCGCGAGCCGTGCGACCCGGTCGACGCGGTCCGCCGAGTAGTCGCCCTCCAGGCCCAGGAACCTGCGTCGCCGTACCTGGCGCTCTGGAGCCGGCTCGAGCCCTTCGACCCGGCAGCGCTCGACACCGCGTTCGCCGACCACGCGATCGTCAAGGCGACGCTGATGCGCATCACGCTCCACGCGGTGACCGCCTCCGACTACCCGGCGTTCCACGAGGCGATGCAGATCACCCTCCGTCCGGCTCGGTTCAACCACCGGCGGTTCCGGAGCGCGGGTCTGTCGATCGCCGACACCGAGGCGCTCATCCCCGACCTCCTGGCGTTCGCCGCCACGCCGCGCTCGAACGCCGAGATCGATGCGTTTCTCGATTCACGGCTCGGCGATCACCCGAAACCGAGCGCCTGGTGGGCGCTGCGACAGGTCGGGCCGTTCGTCCACGCCCCGGCCGACGCGCCGTGGTCGTTCGGTCCACGTCCCGCGTACATCGCCGCCCGCGAGCAGGACCGACCGGGGGACGGTCAGGCGTCGCTGCAATGGCTCGTGCGGCGGTATCTCGAGGGGTTCGGTCCGGCATCGATCCAGGACATCGCGGCCTTCGGGCTGCTCCGGCGCCCGCCTGTTCGTGCGGCGGTCGAGGCGCTTTCCGGGTCGCTGGAGCGGCTGGAGGGTCCCGACGGAACCGAGCTGTTCGACGTTCCGGAGGGCCTCCGCCCACCAGAGGGCACCGCCGCTCCGCCCCGGCTCATGACGATGTGGGACAGCGTGCTGCTCGCCCACGCCGACCGCTCGCGGATCATCCCGGCCGAGTACCGCAAGCTCGTGATCCGGAGCAACGGCGACATCCTGCCCACACTCCTCGTCGACGGCTATGTCGCCGGCGTCTGGCGGCCGGTGGACGGCGCCATCGAGGCGATCGCCTTCCATCGCCTCGCCGCCGATGCCTGGGCCGGGCTCGAGGCCGAAGCCCGCTCCCTCCTCGCGCTCCTCGCGAGTCGGGACCCGAAGGTCTACGGCCGCTACGGACGGTGGTGGGCAGACCTCCCGCGCGCCGAGGTTCGCATCCTCGGCGCCTGAGCCGCAACGCGTCTCCGCACGCGGCCTTGACCTTCCACAACGTACAACCGTATGGTTGTACGAGTGGTCCAGGCAACCGAGCTCGATCAGGTCTTCGCCGCGCTGGCCGACGCCACCCGGCGCGACATCGTGCGGCGCGCGATTCGCGGCGACGAGGGCGTGGCCGAGCTCGCTGCCCACTATCCGATGAGCTTCGCCGCCGTCCAGAAGCACGTGGCGGTGCTCGAGCGCGCCGGTCTGATCAGGAAGGAACGCCGCGGACGCCGCAAGGTCGTCAGCACGAACGTCCTGCGGCTCGGCCTCGCACGCCGGTTGCTCGACGACTACGAGGACCTGTGGCGCGGTCGGATCGACCGGATGACGGACCTCGTGACCGAGAGCAAGGAGATGGATCGATGACTGTGACCGCGGTTCGCAAGGACGCTGACGCGCTGACCATGGTGATGACGGCGGAGTTCGACGCCTCGCCCGAGCGCGTCTGGGAGCTGTGGGCCGATCCCCGCCAGCTCGAGCGGTGGTGGGGCCCGCCGACCTATCCGGCCACCTTCACCCAGCACGACCTCGCGCCGGGCAGCCACGTCGCTTACCACATGACCGGCCCTGCAGGCGATCAGCCACGGGGCTGGTGGGAGATCCTCGAAGTGGACCCGCCGCGACGACTGGTGTTCCGCGACGGTTTTGCCAACGAGGACGGCACGCCGAATCCGGACATGCCGACGATGGCGGCTCGGGTTTCGATCGAGGAGGTCGGCGACGGGCGAACGCGGATGACCCTCGAGACGAGCTTCCCCAGCAGCGAAGCGATGGAGCAGCTCCTGGGCATGGGCATGGAGGAGGGACTCCGAGAGGCCATCGGCCAGATCGACGGCATCCTCGAGGAGGACGCTGTCCGCCGCTGAACGCGCCCCCTGCCACCGTCCGTTGTCGCGTTCGCCGATTCTTGCCACACCCTGTCGGGTACGAGGACGAGGATCGTGCCCGAGGCACAATCGGCGAACGCACCGTATGACGGAGAGGGCATGACCGACATTCGAGAGACGACCCCCGCGCCGATCATCCTCGTCCCGGGGTTCTGGCTGGGGGCGTGGGCATGGGATGAGGTGGCGCAGCTCCTTCGGGCCGATGGCCACGACGTCACAGCGCTGACGCTCCCCGGTATGGAGTCCGCCGACGCCGACCGGTCCCGGATCACGTTGGAGGACCACGTGAACGCGATCTGCGCGGCGGTCGAGGCTGCCGGCCGACCGGTCGTCCTGGCCGTCCACAGCGCGTCCGGGTTCTCGGGGTTTGCCGCGAGCGACCGCGTCCCGGACCGCATCGCCGCGATGGTCTACGTCGACACCGCGCCCGGCAAGGGAGCGCTCGACCCCGACTTCGCCCACGCCGACCGGCCGCTCGACTGGGCGCAGATCGAGCAGGAGGAGAACCTCGACGGCCTGACGGACGAGCAGAAGGAGACGTTCCGGCGGCGCGCCGTGCCGGTGCCGGGCGGCGTGCTCCGCGAGGCGGTCGAGCTGACGAACGACGCTCGCCGCGACATCCCGAGCACCTTCATCTGCACGGGCTTCACCGCCGAGCAGTACCAGACGTACGCCCAGGAGCACCCCGAGTGGGCGTTCCTGGCCGGCATTCCGGAGCTGCGCGACGCCACCTGGATCGACCTGCCGACCAGCCACTGGCCCATGTGGTCGCGTCCGAAGGAGCTCGCGGCGATCATCGCCGACGTGGCGACGCGCGCCGGCGCGGACGGCTGAAGCTAGGCGACCAACCGCTTGTACCGGATACGGTGCGGCTGCTCGGCCGCCGCGCCGAGCTCCTTCCGCCGGAACGCCTCGTAGTCGCCGACGTTGCCCTCGAAGAGCCTGACCTGGCTGTCGCCCTCGAAGGCGAGGATGTGGGTCGCGATTCGGTCGAGGAACCAGCGGTCGTGGCTGATGACGACGACGCAGCCCGGGAACGACTCGAGACCGGCCTCGAGCGCCCGCAGCGTGTCGACGTCGAGGTCGTTCGTCGGCTCGTCGAGGAGCAGGACGTTTCCGTTCGACTGGAGGAGCTTCGCGAGGTGGAGGCGGTTCCGCTCGCCGCCTGACAGGTTGCCGACGAGCTTCTGCTGATCGGTCCCCCGGAAGTTGAACGACGAGACGTAGGCCCGCGCCGGGATCTCGCGGGTGCCCGACTTGACAACCTCGACCCCGTCGGTGATCTCCTGGAACACCGTCCGATCGGCCTGCAGCGCATCACGCGACTGGTCGACGTAGCTCATCGCGACCGTGTCGCCGATCTCGATCGTCCCAGCGTCGGGCTGCTCCTGGCCGACGAGCATCCGGAAGAGGGTCGTCTTGCCGGCACCGTTCGGCCCGATGATCCCGACGATCCCTGCCCGCGGCAGCGAGAACGACAGGTCCTCGATGAGGAGCCGGTCGCCGAAGCCCTTGCGCAGGTGGCTGACCTCGATCACCTGGTCGCCGAGGCGCGGCCCCGGCGGGATCGCGATCTCCAGCTCACGCGCCTGGACGCCGCGGGCGTCGTTCGCCTCATCGAGCAGCTTCTCGTAGGCGGACAGTCGTGCCTTGCCCTTCGCCTGGCGCGCCTTCGCGCCCATCCGCACCCATTCGAGCTCGCGGGCCAGCGTCCGCTGGCGGGCGTCGGCCTGCTTCTGCTCGCGCCCGAGGCGCTCGAGCTTCTGCTCGAGCCAGCCCGAGTAGTTGCCCTCGAACGGATAGCCCCGTCCGCGGTCCAGCTCGAGGATCCATTTCGCGACGTTGTCGAGGAAGTAGCGGTCGTGGGTGACCGCGACGACGGTGCCGCTGTACTCGTCGAGGAACCGCTCGAGCCAGTCCACTGACTCGGCGTCGAGGTGATTGGTCGGCTCGTCGAGGAGGAGCAGGTCCGGATGCTGGAGGAGGAGCCGGGCAAGCGCGACGCGTCGCCGCTCACCACCGGACAGGGTCGTGACGTCGGCGTCGTCGGGCGGGCAGCGAAGCGCCTCCATCGCGATCTCGACGTTCCGTTCGACGTTCCAGGCATCCGCGGCGTTGATCCTGTCCTCGAGCGCCGTCTGCTCGGCGCCGATCGCCTCGTAGTCCGCGTCCGGCTCGGACCACTTCGCCATCACGGCGTTGTACCGGTCGATGAGGTCCTGGACAGGGCGGACGCCGTCCAGGACGTTGCCCTTGACGTCCTTCGTCGGGTCGAGCTGCGGCTCCTGCGACAGGTAGCCGACGCTGAAGCCGGGCGTCAGGCGAGCGTCGCCCGTGAACCCGTCGTCGAGCCCGGCCATGATCCGCAGCAGAGAGGACTTTCCGGCGCCGTTTGGGCCGATGACGCCGATCTTCGCGCCCGGGTAGAACGAGATCGAGATGTCCTCGAGGACCGTCCGGTCCGGCGGGTAGTGGCGAGAGAGCTTGTAGGTCGTGTAGATGAACTCGGCAGGCATGGTCGCCCAAGGGTACCGGGAGCGCGCGATCGCACGCCGCGCCGATCGTCGCTGGCCATAGAGTTCCGCCATGGCGATCATCCGCCCGGCCACCGTCCAGGACCTCCCCGGCGCCTACGGTGTCTGCCTCCTGACCGGTGACGCCGGGCGCGACGCGTCCGGGCTCTACCGGATCCCGGATCTGCTGGGCCACCTGTACGTCGGCCCGTACATCGTCGGCGCGCCCGAGCTCGCGTCCGTCGTCGCCGACGACGCAGGGATCGCAGGCTATGGCCTCGCCGTCGCCGACACAGCGGCATTTCGGGCGTGGGGCGAAGCCCATTGGTGGCCGGCGCTCCGGCAGCAGTACCCGCCGCGGTCCGATGGCTCTTCCGATGCGCGGCTTGTCGGCAGGCTCCATGACCCGCCGCGAGCGCCGGACCGGATCCTCGCGACCTACCCCGCCCATCTCCATCTCGACCTGCTGGAGCGGGTCCGTGGGATCGGCTTCGGGCGAGCGCTGATCGAGCGGATGCTCGGGCAGCTCCGCGAGCGGCGCGTATCCGGTGTCCACCTCGAGGTTGCGATCGACAACCCGAACGCGGTCGGCTTCTACCGGCACCTCGGGTTCGCGGAGGTGGACCGCGGACCCGGGTCGCTAATCATGGGCGTCCGGATGAGCGACTGACCCCCGTCCGTTCGAAGGCCGGATCTCGCGGAGCGCCTAGCCTCGCGGCGCCCGGCGCATATCCGCCGCGACCGCCTGCTCCCGAGGCGACCCCTCGGCGAGGCCCGAGATGACGGCCTCGACATCGACAGCGGACCGGTTCTGCGTCAGCTTCCGCTTCGCCGCGATCCGCGTGATCCGCAGCTCGAGCCCGACGATCGCCCGGGACTGGGTCTCGATGTAGCCATCGGGCGTGTCGTCCACCGACCAGGGCTCGGCTCGCACCGCCTCGTGGCGGTCGACGAGCCGCCGGACGTGGGGCACGAGCCATTCGGGCTCATGGTGGAGCTCGAGCGCACCGTGAACGAGGACGCTCGTGTAGTTCCAGGTTGGGACGACCTTCCCGGTGAGCCGCTTCTCCTCGTACCAGGACGGTGTGACATAGGCGTCGGCGCCGTTGAGGATCGCCATCGCCTCGATCGACGCGTCGAAGTCCCGCCACTGCGGGTTGCCCCGAGCGAGGTGACCGCGGAGGACCCCGTGGTCCCCTTCATCCGGCTCGAACAGCATCGGGAGGATCGTCGCCCGGAGCCCGTGCGGGTTGAGTGTCACGAGGGTCGCCGGCACGCGCGGGGCAAGCTCGGCGAGCAGCCGGCTGGGGTCGTCGACAGCAAAGCGGCCGTGGGCTGGCTGGTACACACGGCGACGCTATCACGACGGGCGATGGCCGGGGCCGCGGAGCGGCGTGGTCTGCGAAGATGGGCCGGTGCATCCCCGGACCCTGATCCGATGACCCGACGCGGGTTGGTGCTGTTCGCGCTGATGTCGCTCATCTGGGGCATCCCGTACCTGCTCATCCGGATCGCCGTGTCCGAGATCAGCCCCGCGGCCCTCGTGCTCGCCCGGACGGGACTCGCCACGGCCATCCTCCTGCCGATCGCCCTCCTGCGGGTCGACCTGCGCCCGATCCTCGCCCGGTGGCCGTGGGTCGTCGCGTTTGCCGCGACCGAGATCGCCATCCCGTGGGTCATGCTCGGGTCCGCCGAGCAACACATCTCGAGCTCGCTCGCCGGGCTACTGATCGCCGGGGTCCCGCTCGTCGGGGCGGCGATTGCCCTTGCGACCGGCGGCAACGAACGCGTCGGTCGGACGGCGCTCGTCGGGCTGCTGATCGGCCTCGTCGGCGTCGCCCTGATCGCGGGTGGCGACTTCCAGGCGTCCGGCGTGACCGCGCTGCTCCAGATCGGCATCGTCGTCGTCGGTTATGCGGTCGGACCCGCGATCCTGGCGCGCCGGCTCGGCGGTCTGTCATCGGTGGGCGTCATGGCGCTTTCGCTCGCGCTGTGCGCCCTCGTCTACGTCCCGATCGCCGCGCTCCAATGGCCGGCCGCGATGCCATCGTCCAACGCCATCCTCTCGATCATCGCGCTCGCGGTCGTCTGCACCGCGGTCGCGTTCCTCGTGTTCGCGGCGCTCATCGACGAGGTCGGTCCGGTACGGGCCACGGTGATCACGTACGTGAACCCGGCGGTCGCCGCGGTCCTCGGCGTCCTGGTGCTCAAGGAGTCGTTCACCATCTGGATGGCGATCGGCTTCGGGCTCGTCATCCTCGGGTCCACGCTCGGGACGCGGCGAGCGGCCGTCACGGAAGGTGGGGCCGCACCGGAGAGCGGCGAGGGGGTCCTCCGACCGGCGCCCGACTGAGGGGACACGACGCGCATTGCCCTCGGATCCCGTCGAGGAACTCGCTCATCCAGACCACGTTCGACGGAAATCAGAGGAGGAGCCAGCTCGCGACCCCGCCGCCCGGATCGTCGGCCCCGAGCTCCTCGTCGAGGCGGGTGAGAAAGGCCTCGAACGACGGCGCGATCTCGGTCGTTCCTTCCCAGTCTGGCGCAAAGCCCTGGACGACCGGCCCGAAAGCCGCGGAAGCGCCGGTCCCGATGACGACGAGCGCGAGATAGCCGTAGTCGCCGCCGACGCTGAGGAAGATCGGCAGGTGGCGATCCCAGAACCGGCGGACGGCCGGTTCGTCGTCGGTGCCGTCCGCGGACTCGAGCGACAGCTGCTCGCATACGTCCCATGCGAACGCCGCGCCGGACGTGCCGGCGTAGTCAGCGCGAGTCAGGAACCACGCCGTGTCGTCCGGGTTGACGCACTCGACGAGCCCGTCGACGAAGTCGACCCATGAGGGCGGCGGCGCCGGGTATCGGCTGGCGAGCACGCCCGGTCGCCCGAATGAGTCGTCACCGGCTCGGACCTTCCAGCCGGCGCGCGCGAGGCCGTCCCGGATCCGCTCGACCCGATCGCCGGTCATCGTGACCCCGCACCCGTCGTTCGCATGCGGGGAGCATAGATCGCCGCACGCCCACCGCGGATCGCGCCCGCGAGCTGCGAACGATCAGACGCCGACGCCCTCGTAGGCCTCGCGGAGCTTCTCGACCTCGATCTTCGACATCTGGAGCATGGCCTTCATCGCCCGCTCGGCGGCCGCCGGATCCGGGCCCTCGGTCAACTCGTGAAGCTGGCGCGGAACGACCTGCCACGAGACCCCGAACCGGTCCTTCAGCCAGCCACACGGGCCGTGCTCCCCGCCGCCCTCGACCAGCGCGTCCCAATAGCGGTCGACCTCGGCCTGGTCCTGGCAGTCGATGACGAACGAGATCGCCTCGTTGAACGTGAAGTCGGGGCCACCATTGAGCCCGACGAACTTCTGTCCGCCGAGCGTGAACTCGACCGTCAGCACGGACCCCTTCTCGCCGCTCGGCGTGTCGGACGGAGAGCGGAGGACCTTGTCGATCCGGCTGTCCGGCAGGATCCCGGTGTAGAACGCGGCGGCCTCCTCGGCCTGACCGTTGAACCAGAGGCACGGAGCGATCTTCGACACGACGCTTCCTCCAGACCTGCGTGACCACCTCACTGCACGGGTCACGGTATCCCGACCGCGCGACCGGACGAAACTCATCTGTCTCCCTGTCGCACCACACGTTTGTCAGCGGATCGCGGACGATGTCGGCATGACCCGCTCGACCGCGACCCTGCCCGCCCGCATCCGGACGCTCGACCCTGACGAGTATCCGGCGACGATCCCTGCTCTCGCGGACCTCCTGGTCGACGCCGTCCGCGGCGGCGCGGCGGTCAACTTCCTCGCGAGCATCACCGACGAGGAGGCCCGCGCCTGGTGGGTCGAACGCAGCGGCCAGGTCGTCGATGGGACGATGACGGTGTTCGTCGCCGAAGAGCGGGCGAGTGACGGGACGCGCGGCGGCCCGATCGTCGGTTCGGCGATCCTTGTCCGGTCGCGGTTCCAGAACTCGCCCCACCGTGCCGAGGTTGGCAAGGTGCTCGTCCACCGATCGGTGCGACGCCAGGGTCTCGGGCGGGCCCTGATGGAGGCAGTCGAAGCCTGCGCCCGCGCGGATGGCCGCTGGCTCCTGCTGCTCGACACGCAGACCGGCAGCGCCGCCGAGACGCTCTACCGCGCGTTGGGCTGGCACGAGCTCGGGACCATGCCGAACCACTCATACGGGTCGAACGGCGTGCTGAGCCCGACGACGTTCTTCTGGAAGGACCTGCGAAACGCTCTCGGCGACCGCTGAAGCGCGTCGCGCAGCTCGTTGCCGCCGCAACCACGGGTTAGACTGCGGTCCATGGCCGACGTCGAGTCCGCTGGCGCTCCACTGCTCGCCCTCGCCCCCGAGGCGTATGTGCCGGGTATCTGCAACATCGGCCCGGCCGAGATCGCCCGCCGGAGCCGGGCCGGTCATGGCGGCGTCGTCGCGAGCCTCGTCACCTTCGGTGCGATCGTCGCATTGGCGATGCCAGCGCCCGTCCGCCTCCTCGTCGCGCTGCCGGCGGCCGCGGCCGCATCGGGGTACCTGCAGGCACGGCTGCGGTTCTGCGCCGGGTTCGGGTCGACGGGGATCTTCAACTTCGGTGCGCTCGGGCAGCGAAGCAGGGTCTCCGACCCCGAATCGTTGGCCAAGGACCGCGCGCGATCGCGCCAGATCAGCCTCGCCAGCTTCGCGATCGGCAGCGCGGTCGGGGTCGTCGCGGCCCTCCTCCCGCTCTGATGGGCAGCCGCATGCCGGTCCGGCTCATTTGACCGTCGCACGCACCGGCCATATCGTTGCATCGTCAACGATACGGAGAGGGAGCGCCCCACGCGTGATCACCGACACGGCGACATCCCCTGACCTCCTCGAGCGCGTCGCCGAGGTGCTTCGGTCGCACAACATCGACGCGATCATCGTCGACACCGCGGCCGATGCCCGCGCGACCGTCCTCGAGCTGATCCCCGGGGGCTCGGAGGTCCACTCCGGCAAGTCGAAGACCGTCGAGGAAACCGGTCTCTACGCGGAGCTGATGGAGAGCGGCCGCTACGATGCCGTCCGCCCACGGATCTACGCGATGGATCGGGCGACGCAGGGCCGCGAGATTCGCAAGCTTGGGGCCGCCCCCGACATCATGGTCGGGAGCGTCGCTGCCCTCACCGAGGACGGAGCGCTGGTCGCCGCGTCCGCGACTGGAAGCCAGCTCGCGGGCTATGCGTCTGGTGCCGGTCGGCTGATCCTCGTCGTCGGCAGCCAGAAGATCGTCCCCGACCTCGAGGCGGCATTCCGTCGCATCCGCGACGTCGTCTTCCCCTGGGAGAACGAGCAGGTCCGCGCGCGACTGGGTGTCGACACGATCCTCGAGAAGGTGCTCGTGATCTACGGTGAGTGGACCGCCGGCCGGATGACGGTCGTCCTCGTCCGGGAGCCGGTCGGGATCTGATGGCCGCGACGACGGCCCGGACGAGGAACGCCGAATGTCGCTGACCGGGGAATACGCGCCGAGCACCGTGGGCTGGGCGCGCAAGCAAGCTGAGCGCTACGAGGCGACCAACGGCGCCGAGGCGAACGACCTCCGCGGGCGGCCGATCATCGTCCTCACGTCCGTCGGCGCCAAGACTGGCAAGCTCCGCAAGACGGCGCTCATGCGGGTGGAGCACGGCGGGCGCTACGCGGTCGTGGCATCGCTGGGGGGCTCCCCGAGCCATCCGGTCTGGTACTACAACCTCAAGAAGAACCCGCACGTCGAGCTCCAGGATGGCGCCGCGAAGCGCGACTACCTGGCGCACGAGGCGACCGGCGATGAGCGCGCCACGTGGTGGCAGCGGGCGGTCGAGAGCTGGCCCGACTATGCGACGTACCAGACGAAGACGACGCGCGAGATCCCGATCTTCGTCCTCGAACCGATCGAGTAGGCCGTCCCGCCGTCGCCGACGGCACCTCTGATGGTGTTGCGCCTGAACGACGTGAATCCGTTCCCGGTCATGCCGGCGACCTGAGCGGACGATCGATTCGCGCGGCACGGGTGGGAGAATCGGGCGATCGATGCAGGGCCCCGCCGCGGCCGGGCCCGGACGCGAACCCAGCGGAGGACCACGAGATGGCAGATGTCGCGAGCGCGGTCGCGAACCGGCCCGCGTGGGTCGATCTTGCGGCGGCGGACCCGGCGGCAGCGCGGGACTTCTATTCGCGCCTGTTTGGCTGGAACGTCGAGGTCAACCCCGACCCCCAGTACGGCGACTATGCGCTGGCGCGGATCGACGGCCGCGACGTCGCCGGGATCGGCCCGAAACAGTCCTCCGACCAGCCGACCGCCTGGTCGCTCTACATCGGCACGGACGACGCTGGGCGGCTCGCGGAGCGTGTCCAGGCGGCGGGTGGGACCGTCGTCGCGCCCCCGTTCGACGTTGGCGACCAGGGCCGGATGGCGGTGTTCCAGGACCCGTCGGGCGCGTTCATCTCGGCGTGGCAACCCGGCCGGATGAGCGGGTTCG
>Ga0255338_1004878_pt1 | contig 13132 bp, 13 predicted proteins | sample MeOH1_35cm_T4_19_FD_203715 | JGI IMG/M metagenome (GOLD analysis project Ga0255338, IMG submission 203715) | Sandy soil microbial communities from University of British Columbia, Vancouver, Canada - MeOH1_35cm_T4_195 | ecosystem: Engineered > Artificial ecosystem > Sand microcosm > Unclassified ...
GATCGGCCAGCCGCGCCCCGGCGACGAGGCCCTTGTAGACGATCGTTCGGGCCGACGCCGATGGCACCGCGACGTCGAGGCCCGCCTCCCGGGCCGCCGTCTCGAGCCGACGCCGGGCGAGGATGAGCTTGCGCTCGAACGCCGCCTCGCCGGCCCCCCGCGGTCGCAGGACGATGGCCTGGTCGAAGGACGGCATCGACGCACGCGCCTCCGTGCCGACGGCGCGCGGGTCGTGAGGGACCGGGCGCCAGCGCTCGACCGCCAGCCCCTCGGCCGCGAGCGACGCCTCGACGAGGGCCCTGGCCCGCTCGCGCCGGACGCGTCCGCGCGGCAGGAAGAGCTGGAACATTCCGGGCCGCGCGCCGCCGAGGCCCGGCGCCAGCTGGTCGACAAGCGCCGGTGCAAGCGGCAGCGAGATGCCCGCGCCGTCGCTCGACTCGCCGTCTGCCCCGAACGCCCCCCGGTGGCCGAGCGAAGCCAGCCCGGCCAGCGCAAGCGGCAGGACCCGCGCCCGCGACCGACCACCGGCGTCGGCAACGAAACCGACGCCACAGGCGTCGTGCTCGAAACGGGCGTCGTAGAGGGGGGCGTCGGGCTGATGGGGCATTCGGGACTCCCGGGTGCTCGCGAGACGGTGACGCCGAACGGGCCGCATCCGTGCGACCCGTACGGCTGGTGATCGGTCGCGGCGTCGTCTCGGCGCCGTCGCTGCTGGATCAGGGTTGCTGGCACGCCCGGCCGGTCAGCGTGACCATGACGAGCGCCGTCGCGGTGAGGAGCCACGCGGTGTCGCCACTGCCAGTCGTGATCGAACGGTAGGCAAGCGGCTCCGCCGGGTCAGTCACTCCCGCGGAACGGTTGCGACGAGGTTCGGTTGCGAAGGGTCGTCGGGGGTTGCGGCGGAGTTGCGGGCGCGCCGCGTCCGCCGGGCTCGGACGGGCCGCTCGTTGGGGCGGGCACACCGGCGTTCCGGCCGCGGCGGTCGCGTCGACCCAGCTGGCGTGCGCGTCATCCTTCCAATGCCATTGGACGTCGACGCGGGTTGGTGGCCCTGAGACCGTCGCGAATCCAATGACGTTGGATCGATGTCGTCCTGGTGCCCAAGACGGCAGCGTTTCGGGCAATCGCGTCCAATGGCATTGGATCTCGGCACCCGCTGGCTGCTCACGGGGCGAGCAGACGCGTGTGGGATGGGGGGCTCCCAACCGCTGCGTCGGCGTGCGCGTCGGGCGAGCGGCGCCGCCCCGGCCGGCGACGAGCGACGCGCTCAGGCCGGGATTGCGAGCGCCGGGAGTCCGAACCGGTCGTGGGCGACCTCGACGCAGCCGACGCGGCAGCCGCGGGCGTCGCGGCCGGCGAATCGACCGAAGTGGAACCAGGTCGCAGGGTCGACGTCCGAGCGCTCGAGCCTGCAGCCGCAGGCGGCGCAGGTGACCGGCCCGCTCTTCGCGTCGCGCGCGGGTCGGAAGCCGGTGCTGATCGGTTCGGGCGGCTGGATCATCTCGTCGCGCCTCTCGTCGGGGACCGGTGGGCACTCCCCCACAAACTGGCCTTCAACGCTACGCACCCGACCCCGAAGTGTCGGCACCGATCGGGAGGCAGGACGGTTGCGGGACGGTTGCGGCGGCGATCAGGCGCGCTGATCCGCCGAAGATCCGCGCCGATCCGGCGAGGATCAGGGAAACGGTCCGACGGCCGGCAGCCGCCCCTCCGCAGCCACCCGTCCCTGCTGGCGCTCGCACAGTCGGAAGGCCGCGACGAGGACGGCGATCCCGACGACGCCGGCGATGAGGACCGAAATCGACAACGGCATGTCGAGGACGGACAGGTACGCGCCGATGTCGAGCCCGTCCCAGATCCCGTGAAGGACCGTGACGAAGACGAACGCCCCAACGACGAGGGGCGTGATCCGGTAGCCGCGCTCGTCGCTCTCGTGGAACAGCGCCGCGGCGGCGATCGCGGTCCACGTGCCGTGACCGAACGGCGAGAGAATCGCCCGAATGATCGTCAGCTGCAGTGACGCGATGACGTCCCCGCCCGACGTGATCAGTGCCGTGAAGGCGTAGCCCGAGCTCTCCAGCGCGGCGAAACCCATCCCGACGGCGGCGCCGAGGATGAGCCCGTCGAGCGCACCGATGTGGCGCATTCCGCGGGCGACGAGCATGACGGCGACGAGCTTCGATCCCTCCTCGATCGCCCCGACCGCGAGCGCGCCGGTGAGCCCGAGCCCACCGCCGCTCTCGCCGACGATCCTCGGGAGCAACAGGGGCTCGAGCGCGGACGCTCCGAGGATGCCCAGCGTGCCGCCGTACACGAACGCGCGAACGATCGATTCGAAGGAGAGCGTGCTCCAGTGCTGGTGGTCGTACAGCAGGAAGACGAACGTGACCGGCACGAGGAAGCTGCCGAGGAGCACGACCGTCGGGTAGAGGTTCGGGTTGCCGGTCTGGAGCAACACCCACGCGGTCGCAACGAACAGGATCGCGCCCGTGACGAACACCCGTCGCCACGAGAGCGGCTGCGACCGCTGATCGGCCGTGATCGGGGCTGGGACATTCGGCGGAGGGACGTTCGTCTCGTCGGTCGCGGTCGGGTGTGCAGCCCGGTCGGTCATGCTGCAGTCGATGCCGCGCTCCCTCTCGCGCACGGAGCCGAGTCGAGCCTGCCTGTTGCACGAGGCTGGCAGGTGGAGGGCCGGGAGGGATTCGAACCCTCGACCGGAGGATTAAAAGTCCCCTGCTCTACCGCTGAGCTACCGGCCCGTCGATCGCGATTGGGTGTGACCACCCGGGTCGCTCGAGACGGACGTCACCATTGGCCCTCGGCCGGCCGCCCTCACGGGCAGGCCTGCTCGGGATGGGGTCGCCGCGTCTCAATCGATCTGTGCCATTGTCGACGAAATCTGGTCTCCGGCGACAGGCCTCTGGCGACCCCCCGACACGCGAGCTGCCGTCAGCTCCGGGCGACGACGCGGGCCAGGTTGTCGAGCGAGGAACGAAGGCCCGCGGCGTGATCCTCCTCGGCGATCCCGGTCGGGACGTTCTCAGCGGTGACCGTGACCGTCGTGATGTCGCCCACCGGCTCGAAGGTCCAGGTGATGATCATCTCGCCCGCGAACGCGGGGTCGGCTGATTCGAACTCGGCCAACTGGACGACACGGCGGCCGGGGATCAGCTTCAGGAAGCGGCCGGCGGCGATGTCGCTCTGCGGGCTCGACTTGCCGGTCCCGCCCGGCGGGGCGGCCGACGCATACGTGAGCTCGATCCGGTATCTGCCGCCTTCCCACGGTTCGAACTGGAGGACCCGGCCATTCATGCCGTCGGGCGGCAGCCAGGCGATCAGCGTGTCTGGATCGATGAAGGCGGCGTAGAGGGCGTCAGGGGACGCGGGGATCTGTCGGCGTGCCGTGTCGGTCCGTCGACTCATCGGACCGTCACGACCGTGTCCGCCATCCCGAGGGTGATCGGCAACCGCCAGGCGCGCCTCATCGGTCGCGCTCGTAGACCTCGGGGTTGACTGGATTCGGCAGTCGCTCGCTGCGCAGGCCGGCGAGGAGATTGCCCGCGGCCATCTCCGCCATCCTGGCGCGGCTCGCCCGTGACGCCGACGCCATGTGCGGCACGACGAGGCAGTTGTCGAGCGTCAGGAGCGGGTTGTCCGGCTGCATCGGCTCGGGGTCGGTGACGTCGAGCGCCGCGCCGGCAATGACGCCGTCGCGGAGCGCCTCGTAGAGCGCCCGCTCGTCGACGACCGGCCCGCGCGACGTGTTGATGACGATCGCGTTCGGCTTCATCCGCGCGAGCCGCTCTGCATTGATGAGATGCCGCGTCTCGGACGTCAGGTTGACGTGGAGCGAAACGAAGTCGCTCCGCGCAAACAGCTCGTCGAGCTCGGCGTACTCCGCACCCAGCGGCCGGGTCACCTCGTCCGGCAGCGGGTTCACATCGTGATAGAGAACCGTCATCCCGAAGCCCCCGGCCCGCCGGGCGACCGCCTGCCCGATCCGCCCGAACCCGACGATCCCGATCGTCGCCCCGTGGACGTCCTGCCCCAGCAGGAGCAGCGGCCCCCATGTCTTCCACTGCCCGACGCGGACGTACCGGTCGCCCTCGGGGATCCTGCGCGCCGCTGCCATGAGGAGGGCGAAGGCAAAGTCGGCGGTCGTGTCGGTGAGGACGCCAGGCGTGTTCCCGACCGGGATACCGCGCCGAGTGCACTCGGCGACGTCGATGTTGTCGAAGCCGACCGCGTAGTTCGAGACGACCCGCAGCTGCGGGCCGGCCCGGTCGAGGAACTCCGCGTCGACGTGGTCGGTGAGCAGGGTCAGAACCCCGTCGACGCCCTCGATCGACCGGAGCAGCGTGTCGCGGGGTGGCGGAAGCTCGTCGGGCCAGACCGTTGCATCGGTCGCCTCGGTGACGAGGCGCAACCCGGCGTCGGGGATCTGGCGCGTGACGAAGACTCGCGGGCGCCCACTCATCGGCGAAGGATCCTCCGGCGGTCAGGCAGGCGTCGGCGTCGCGGCCGGCCGGCGGACCAGCGACGCGATCCGCCGGAGCGCCTCGGCGAGGTTCTCGCGCGAGTTCGCATAGCTGATCCGGACGTGGTCGCCGCCGACCTGCCCGAAGGCCGTCCCGGACAGGACGCACACGCCGACCTCGTGGAGCAGCCGCTGCGCCAGCTGGGATCCCGTCATCCCGGTCCCCGACACATCGGGGAAGACGTAGAACGCGCCGGCGGGCTTCCGGCAGCTGATCCCCGGGATCGCGTTCAGGCCCTCCACGACGAGGTCGCGGCGGGCGCGAAACTCCTCGACCATCGCGTCGACCGCCTCCTGCGGCCCGGTCAGCGCCTCGACCGCGGCGAGCTGCGAGTGCGACGACGTGCACGACACCGAGTTGATGATCAGTCGCGAATACGGCGCGAGCAGCGGCTCGGGGAGGATGGCGTAGCCGAGCCGCCAGCCGGTCATCGCGTACGTCTTCGAAAAGCCGTCGAGGACGATCGTGCGCTCGGCCATCCCGGGGAACGAGGCGATCGAGACGTGCTCGCCCTCGTACACGATCCGCCCGTAGATCTCGTCGTCGAGCACGGTCAGGTCGTGCCGGATCGCGAGCTCCGCGATCCGCTCGATGTCGCTCCGGGTGAAGACGCCGCCGGTCGGGTTGGCCGGAGAGTTGATCACGAGGAGCCTCGTCCGCGCCGTGATGAGCGACTCTAGCTCGTCGAGGTCGGCCCGGAAGTCGTTCTCCTGGTGGATCGGCAGCGGGACCGCCGTCGCCTCCACGAAGCGGGTCATCGACTCGTAGATCGGGAAGCCCGGGTCGGGGTAGATGACCTCGTCGCCCCGATCGGCGAGGGCGAGCAGTGCGTAGAACATGATCGGCTTGGCCCCGGGCGTGACGACGACCCGCTCGGGGCTCACGGGGAAGCCCTTGCGGGCCTGCGCGTCGGCGGCGATCGCCTCGCGAAGCTGGGGCAGGCCGAAGAACGGGCCGTAGTGAGTCCAGCCGTCGTCGAGCGCCTTCTTCGCCGCCTCGCGGATGTTCGCCGGCGTGTCGAAATCCGGCTCGCCGATCTCGAGGTGGATGATGTCGCGCCCCTCCGCCTCGAGGGCGCGGGCGCGGGCAGCCGCCTCGAAGGCCGTCTCCGTCCCGATCGTGTCCATCCGTCGGGCGATCTGCATGACGGGCATCCTAAATCGCTGGATGGTGCCGGCGCCATGGGCGATCCGCGGTGTCGCCGTTTCGTGATCCTCGCGCCTGATGCCGTGAGGCCATGATCGCCACCGACGGCCTAGAATCCGAGGATGGTCCGGTTCTTCGATCTCGACGCGGCCAACGAGCGGCTGCCCGAGCTGCGCCAGATCCTCACGGCGCTACGCGATCAGCGGTCGGAGCTCATTCGTCTCCGCGACGAGGTCCTCGAGCGCCAGCAGGCGGTCGAGGCGTCGACGGAGGGGGCGTCGGGTGGTTCGCGGAGCGCGGACGAGGCCGAGGCGGTGGCCGAGCTCCGGCGGATCCGGCTTCGGATGCAGGGCGTCATCGACCAGATGCAGGCCGGCGTCGCGCGGATCGACGCGCTCGGCATCACCCTTCGCGAGATCGAGACCGGGCTCGTCGACTTCCCCGCCCTCGTGAATGGTCGCCAGGTCTCGCTGTGCTGGCGGCTCGGCGAGGATCGGGTCGAGTGGTGGCACGAGCTGTCGGCGGGCTTCTCGGGTCGTCAGCCGCTCATCGACCTCGCCTGACGGGCGCTGCGGGACGTGCCGGCCGAAGCCACGAACGAGTCGGGGACCGTCCTCCAGGGAGGACGACCCAAGGCCTACCGGCCGCTCCCGGTCTCGGAGCGGCGCGTGGCATTCGAGGCGGGCCTCGCGGCGTACGGGCGCGGCGACTTCTTCGAGGCGCATGAGCTGCTCGAGCCCGCCTGGATGGGGACGGCCGATCCGATCGAACGCGAGCTCGTCCAGGGGTTGATCAAGCTCGCCGCCGCGTACGTCCACGCGGTGCGCGGCAATCCGCTCGGGATGGAGAAGAACCTCCGGGGCGCGCGGGCACGGCTCGCGTCGGCGGAGGATGCGGATCCACCCGCGACGCCGCCCGGCCCGGCCGAAGCCGGGGCCCCGACGTCGTCCGAGCTCGATCTGCCCGCGCTCATTGGGGCGATCGACGCCCGCCTCGCCCACCTCGCCGGCGGCGGACCCGCCGTGATCGACCCACCGGACCTTCCGAGGAGGAGCGCCCCGTGACCCAGCAGCCCGCAGGCATCCCGGCGATCGACGTCCGCGAGGCGGACCGGCTCCGCCGCGAGGCGTCTCCAGCCCCGCTCGTCGTCGACGTCCGGGAGCAGGACGAGTTCGCGACCGTGCGGCTCGACGACGTCGTCCTGATGCCGCTGTCCTCGTTCGCGGCCCGGTTCGAGGAACTGCCGCGGGACCGGCCGCTGCTCATCATGTGCGCCTCCGGTTCGCGGTCGGCCGCGGCGACGGCACACCTGCTCCGCAACGGCTGGCCGGACGTGACGAACGTGTCGGGCGGGATCATCGAGTGGCAGCGCGCCGGGCTCCCGGTGCGGAGGGGCCCGGTTCAGCCGAGCGAGGGCGAGCTCGCCAGGTCCTGAAGACCCCGGCGAGCAGCGTGCTCACGGCACGAGGACGAGCTTGCCCTCGGCCGCCGTCTTGTCGAGCAGCTCGTGCGCGTGGCGGGCGTCGGACATCGGAAGGCGCTCCGCGACGACCGGGTGGATCTCGCCGCGGCGAAGCATCCCGAGCAGCACCTGGAAGTCCTCCTCGAACCAATCCTGGTGATTGATCCGCAGCTTCTGGATCCGGTAGGCGAGCACCTGCCGGCCGGGCGTGACGAGACTCCAGAGGGTGACGGTCGCCGTGGCCGCCCACCAGTTCAGCCACCCGCGCCAGCTCCGGCGCCCATGTGCGAACGCGACCTGGTTGCCGTAGATCACGAGTCGACCGCCTGGGTCCCCAACGAGCGGGTCGCCGCGCCGCAATGCGAGGAACGAGCGTAGCGAGACGGCGCCGCCGATCGCGTCCAGCACGACGTCGACCCCGCCGCGGGTCAGCGTGCGCACCCGCCGCACGAAGTCCCCTTTCCGGTAGTCGATGCTGACCGCACCCAGCCGTTCGACCGTTTCACGGTCGCGGGCTGACGCGGTCCCGAAGAGGCGGAGCCCCGCGAGCGCTCCGAGCTCGAGGACGGCGGTGCCAACCCGCCCGGCCGCGCCGTGCACGAGCACGGATTCGCCGCGCCGGACTCGCGCCGTGCGGTGAAGCATCTGGTACGCCGTCATGTACGGAAAGACGAGGCTGACGACCTCGGCGGGATCGAGGTCCTCGGGGACCTTGACGGCGTACTTCTCGGGTACGCAGACGCACTCCGCGTCGGCGCCCCACACCGTCAGCGCGCCGACACGATCGCCCTTGCGCAGCCTCGAGGTGTCGCGCCCCACCTCGTCGACGATGCCCACGAGCTCGTAGCCGGGCGTGAAGGGCGGCTTCGGCCCCCCGAGGTACGAGCCCGCACGGAGGAGCGCATCGGTGAACGAGACGCCGGCGGCCAGGACCCGGACGCACACCTCTCCGGGGCCGGGTCGCGGGTCGACATCGTCCACGACCCTCACAACCTCGGGCCCGCCGAACCGGTCAACGACGACGCGTTTCATCTGGATCGGTCTCTGATTCAACCGCGCCACCCGACCAGGTCAAAGACCGAACAGCCCTGTTCTGCTGCCTTTGGTCAACCCAACGGGCGTCGATGGGGAGCGGTCGGCCGGAACGTCAGCCGCGCGGCGCTGAACGCGGGGCGTTCACATCCAACGAGACAGACACGGTGCGACAGCGACTCGTGCTGCGCTTGGACCCAGCGCGTTCGAGAGTGAGGTCGAGTCCGGGTTCTGACCGTGTGGCGTTCGAACGCGACGTCCACCGAGGACGACGGCGGTCATGCGCGTCGCAGGTCAACGTCGGGAGTTCGGGCGCCGCCGTGAATGCCGCTTTCTGGGCGCCGGCGTGGGCCTGCCTCGGGCCGCTCAGCGGCCCCGGCGCCGCCGCAGCCGGCCGAACAGCTCCCGCGTCCGCTCCTTGTGGGCGAACGCCCAGCCGATCAGCAGGAGCACGATGAAGTTCACCGTGCCCGCGCCCGCCGCATTGAGGTAGCCGAGCTGCTGCCCGATCTCGCCCTCGACCTTCAGTGCCGGCACGGTCGCGCCGACGAGCCCGAGCTGGAAGAACGGCTCCTGCGGAGCGAGGTTCGCCCGCGCGGAGGTCGCCTGGACCGCATCGCCCGACTTCCCGCCGGTGATGATCACGTTTGGGCCGACGAGCGCGGCCGCGCCGCCCTGGAGGCCGGCGGCCGGGAGGTTCGACTGCGGGAGCGACTTCCACTCGGGGATCTCGTCGCCGCTCGCGCCCTTGGCCGGGATCGCCCAGTAGAGCTCGCCGTGGGTCGTCGACCCGTCGGTCCCGCCGACGAGGTAGAGCGCCCCGTTCACCGCCCAGCCGGTCGCGTTGGCGCGCGGCGCGGGGAGGCTCGGGCCACCGGCAGCGAACTGGGTGACCTGGCCGAGCTGCTCGCCGCTCGTCGCGATCGAGCCGCGCTGGACCGTCGCGGTCGCACCGTTCGTCGAACGACCGCCATAGACCCACACGAAATCGCCGTTGAGGACCGAGACCGCGTCGGTCACCGGCTCGACGAGGGGCGCCTGCGGCGTCCATTCGCCGAGCTTGCCCTGGCTGTCGAGCTTCGACTTCCACGTCGTCTTCGTCGGCGCTCCCTGGGCGTCCGCGCCGCCGACGAGCAGCAGCCCATCGGCGAGCGGCACGAGCGCCGCGCCGGTTCGCGCCTCGGGCAGGTCGATCTTCTCCTCCGCGTCCGAGGCGGTCTTCCACTCGCCGAGGTCCCCGGTCTGGAGATTCGGCGTCAGGATGTACGTGTCCTTCGCCGGCGCGCCGTTCTCGTCGGTGCCGCCGGAGACGTAGATCGAGCCACCGAGGAAGGCCACGGCCGCGTCGGCGCGAGGCGCCGGCAGGGCCGGTCCGTCCTTCCACTTGTCGAAGTTGCCGACCTGGACGATCTCCGCGACGGAGACCTTGTTCGATGCCTTCGACCCGTCCGAGCCGCCGATGTAGAGCAGCTTCGTCCCGGCCTGGAGGAGCGCGCCGTCGGTCCGCGGCTCCGGCAGCGCCAGGACCGCCGGCGCTTCCTCCCACGGCAGGACCGACCCGGCCGGCGCGGGGCACGGCAGCGTGACGTTGGTCGCGGGGCAGAGGTTGACCGGCGACCAGGCGAGGATCCCGAGATCGATCGTCCGGTTGACCGTGAAGTAGTACGCCCGGTCCGGGATGTAGCCGAGCATGAAGATGATGACGATGAACCAGAAGAACGCCTTGACCGACGCCCAGCCCCAGCCGTCGGCGTCGAGCAGCCCGAAGAATGCTCGCCGTCGCCTCGTGGTCGCCCCTGCGTTGAGCGCCTGCGCCATCGTCCTCCTACCCTCTGCCGCCCGGTCGCGCCGGGCGAGCGATGACTTCGCGGTGGGCGATCACTTCGCCGTGATGGTTCCCGTCATGAACGGATGGATCGAGCAGAAGAAGGTGTATTCCCCGGCCTTCAGCGGCTGGTAGACGTACGTCGACTCCTGTCCGTCCTTGATCGGCTGCTGGTCCTGCAGCGCCGTCGTCCCGTTCGTCTCCTTGATGTCGACGTCGTGGGTCTGCCCGGGGTCCTGGATCCTGAAGTGGATCGCGAACGGCTGGTCCGCCGGGACCTCGAGCGTCTTCTTGTCGAACGCGACGTTTGCGGCGGTGAGCTCGAGGGTCGTGGCACCGGGCGGCAGCGACGCCGCCGGGCTCGGCGAGGCACCACCGCCACCACCGCCCGCGATCGCGTCGGTCCAACACGCCGGATACGGGGTCGAGTTCGGGGCCGGCTTGAAGCTCGGGTCGACCCAGCCGTGGAACGTCTTGACCTTGCCGGTCTGCGGGTCGGTCACCGGCTCGTTCAGGGCGGGGTCGCGGACCTCGTACTCCTGCGTGCTGGGCGCGCGGATGAACGCGATGAGCTCCTGGATCTGGCGGTAGTTGAGCGGGCCGCCGTTGATGTCCGCCCAGACCGGCATCGCGCTGTTCGGGTTGCCGCAGACGTAGCGGCCGCCGACGGTGAGGACGTTCTGGATGTACTGCGGGTTGAGGTGCTGGAAGAGCTTGACGTCGTCGTGGAGCTTCGGCCCGATGTACCCACCGCCTGTGGCGGGCGGGTTCGGCTCCTCCGGCCCGAGGCCGTTGGGACCGTGGCAGCGGGCGCAGTTCGCCTCGTAGAGGTTGTAGCCCCGCTCGACCTCGGTAACCTGCTGCGCCGACGCTTCCTGCGTCAGCCGGCTCTCGCTCAGCCCAAGCGGCGCTCCGAGCTCGTAGAAGTAGTAGATGACGACGAAGAGCACGACCACGATCACGGCCAGGAAGCCGATCCACCGCGCGCTCGACGACTGGCGGACGATGCTCGCGGCCCGCTCGGGGCTGAGCTCCGCCGGATGCGCCGACGGCGGGGCGGAGAAGCGTTCGGCCGGGGCCGGCTCGGATGGCGGCCGACGCGCGGGCAGGCGCTGCTCGGGCTCGCGTCCGGGCTGATCGGTCATCGGTTTCCTCGACGGTGGGTGAAGATGGTCAACGTCGGTGTCAGATGCACCCGGTCGGGCTCTTCGGCGGGATGAGACCCGGCTGACCGAGCGCGACGGGGAGCGGACCAAGCGTGATCTTGCCGGTGTTCAGGGTCAGCGTCCCATCGGCGCTCACCGACGCCGCGAAGCGGTCCATGCCGCGCGGCGCCGGCCCGTACTGCGCGCCGGCCGCCTTGATCCCGAGGCGGTCGTAGCGCGAGCCGTGACACGGGCATTCGAGCCAGAAGTTCTTGAGGCACGGGTTCGGTTTGCATCCGAGGTGCGGGCAGCGCTGGTACAACGCCCGGACATTGAGGGCGTGACCGTCGCCGGTCGTGTCCTGGCCCGGAACGAACTGCTGGCGGGACGGGTCGATGAGGACGATGAACGCGCGCGCGTGCGAGACGTACGCCGGAAACCCCTCGGCGATCGGGAGCGAGCTGTTCTGGGCCTTGATGTCCTCGAGCTTGCCGATCTCGACGTCGCCGCCGAAGCCGCCGGCCAGGTTCGGCCAGATGAAGCCGATCGTCCCGGCCGTGACCTCGAGCAGCCACAGGCCGATGCCGGCACCGAGCGACGCCCGGAGCAGCTGGCGGCGCGACAGCCCCTGGACCTGCTCCTTGCGCATCGACTTGAGCGCCTGGCTGGTCAACGCCTGCGGCTTCGACGCGGGTTCGACGTGGTAATTGCTCATCGGTGGTCGGTCGTGTCCTTGCTCAAACGCCGGTCAGAGGGCGAAGTGGAGGCCGGAGGTGTTCACGTACGGGATCACGAAGCTGTAGCCGGGGCCCCGGAAGAAGATCCCGACGAACGTCACGATCAGCCCGAGCATGCAGAAGAGCGTGAACAGGACCACGGCGGTCTTCCGCTGCGAGGGTCGGGTTGCGAGGATGTTGCCTCGGTCGACATACGGGATCAGCGCGGCCCCGACGAGGACGAACGTGGGCACGAGGACGCCGGCGACGGTCGGGTGGAAGTAGGCCAGCAGCTCCTGGAGGCCGAGGAAGTACCACGGCGCCTTCGCCACGGCCGGCGTGACGTTGCCGTTGGCCAGCTCTTCGAGGGGGGCATTGATGAACAACCCCATCAGGAGCAGGAAGATGCTCATCATCGTCGCGGCGAGGAACTCGATCGACAGCAGGTGCGGCCAGGTCATGACCGTGTCGTCGGGCTCCTTCTGAACCCGGACGACGGCGTCCTGCTTGACGAGGGCTAGCAGCCGATACGGCCGCGCCGACATCGGGACGCGCTGCTTGTCGATCTCCGTCCGCCGCGACGGGTCGACCGGGAGGACAACCCGGCTGCCGTCGGTCGGCTTCGTATCGGTGTCGGTCTTCTTGGTATCGGTCACTTCGAATTGCCCTGCGGATCAGTCGTATCGAATTGGCCACTTCGAGTTGCCTCGCGGGCCGCTAGGGCGGTGCAGCGCAAGGCGCCATCGAGCACCGGAGCGAGCGCACTCAAGGTGCGTGAGCGAGGAGCGCAGATGGCAACGCCGCGATGTGCCGTCATAGCGGACCGCTAATCCCGCCGTCCTTGCGGATGCGCCAGAAGTGGACGGCGAGGAAGATCGCTGCGGCCAACGGGAACACCATGATGTGGAGCACGTAGAACCGGAGCAGGGTGTTCTGCCCGACCTCGAGCCCACCGAGGAGGATCAGCTTCGTGGGCGTGTTGAACAGCGGGGCGTAGCCGCCCATGTTCGTGCCGATCGTGATGGCCCAGTAGGCGATCTGGTCCCACGGCAGCAGGTAGCCGGTGAAGCTCAGCATGATCGTCAGGAACAGCAGCACGACCCCGACGACCCAGTTGAACTCGCGCGGCGGCTTGTACGCCCCGTGGTAGAAGACCCGCATCATGTGCAGGAAGACGAAGAACACCATCAGGTGAGCGGCCCACCGGTGGATGTTCCGGGTCAGCAACCCGAACGCCACCTTGCTCTGGATGTCGAGGATGTTCG
>Ga0255338_1004879_pt1 | contig 13129 bp, 6 predicted proteins | sample MeOH1_35cm_T4_19_FD_203715 | JGI IMG/M metagenome (GOLD analysis project Ga0255338, IMG submission 203715) | Sandy soil microbial communities from University of British Columbia, Vancouver, Canada - MeOH1_35cm_T4_195 | ecosystem: Engineered > Artificial ecosystem > Sand microcosm > Unclassified ...
CCGTTGTACTGCCAGTTCATTTTCAAACGATATGCCGCGGCGAGTGTCACCTGGTACACATGCCCGGTTCCGCTGAATGTTCCGTACGTCAAATTAGCGGCATTGTCGCTGGTCCAACGACCATAAACGGGCTCGAATGTACTTGTCGCCGAATTGTAAGCATAACCTACTGCCCGAATGCGATACGCAATGCGTCCCTGGTCGAACAACAAAGGAATAGCAAATTTATTTCCACGCACATTGACGCGCGTACTGTTGTGTGCGAAATCGAACACGAGCGCGTTCAGTGCGCCCCCGCTTAATGTGCCACCACTTGCATCATAATCACTGATATATGTCCACTCTACATCGTATGACTCTGCACCGGCAATATATCCCCAGCTCAGCTGAAGTTCATTTGCACTGTTCAGTGTCCCCGAAAGGATTGAAGTGGCAGGAATGGAAGTAAGACTCAGGTTATAAAAGCGTTCCACTTCTGTGCTTACCTCCAGGTAGAGATTGGCAGGTGCGGTAATCGGATTATTATTTGCATCGGTAACAGCAGTAATTGTTGCTTTCACATACACCACTTTCTCTCCGGATGTGAGCACGTTTGTTGAATTAATCTCGAATAGATCCCGGTCATCCAGCTGCAACGACTGGTTGGAAGGATTCGTAAGCGGATCATAACTTACGGTCAGGGTCTGCGAGCTGACACTTTGTGGAGTAGTGAGACTCAGATCAGAATAGTAAGATATGCTTACAGTCACCTTCGCAGTATAGCCCGACGAAACGAATGTAAGGCAGTTTGGATCGACACCCAGACGAACGCGTCCCACACCACTCTTCAGCGCAAACAGGTTTTGCTGCCACAACGGTGGAGCACCCGAACTGTTAGACACCATGTAGTTGTATTTATTATCCACAGCAGATACAACTGCATTTGTCGCAACTGCTGTTCCGTTCAGGCGGTTTGATGCCGTTTCAATTGCAGCAAAAAGTCCCGTTGACAACAACAACAGAGCAAGAGTAAAAATGCGCGGTAGAGAAAGGTTGCAGACTGTACGCATGTTTTTTATTTTTTGTGATTCAGAATTCTGTAAGTGGAATAAGCCGGAGCTCCGGTAATTTTTTCGCCATTGTCGATGATGTAGGTCTTTTCAGAAAACTGATCGGCCTTTATCACCGGATTGGTATTGATATTGCTGTATGTGATCACCAGTTTGGGTTTCTCCTTTTTCAGCTGGGGATCTGTTTCATTCAGATTGACCGCTTCGCGGTAAAACAGGGTAATAGATGTTACAAATGAATTGGTGCCCACTTCAATTTCAATCCGGTCAAATTCACAAAACGGTGCATTTTCAAAATGCAGAACACAAACGGTAATTCCGTCATTCGTCTTCCTCATTTCTGTAGAGGTGCAGCGTTTGAGCAGGCTGTCTATCTCTATGATACTCGGAGCTTTTTCTGATTTATCCGGATTGCTCACCACAATCATTTTGTCGGTTTCGCTGACCGATACTGCATACTTCTTGTTCTGCATGGTTGTGATACCAAGAAGGCTGCTGCAGAAATTACTTCCCTGCTTTACGTATGAACCCGAACTGCTCTCGTAAGGAAGCGCAGCAGAATAGTTCGCGAATAATTCATACTTAATATCCATGCTCACGTTTTCTGTTTGAGCATACTTTGAATTGACCAGTTTAAATACTTCCGCCACCGTCTGCGCCTTGAGACTGCATACCAGCAGAAGTGCTGCCATTAAAAAATGAATCCTTGCTCTCATAGTATTAATGATGGAAAGAGTTATTACGTGATTCCTTGATGGTGACGATGCCGCGCTCTGTTTCTTTCTTGATTCTTACCAACGCACCTTCTTCGTCGTATTCGTAAATGGTCGCATAGTTATTTTCATCGAGCTGGTAAGTGAGTCGCTGATTGATTGGATGATACACATAGGTTACCATGTTTGCTTCTGCCGGCATAATGCGGATATCGTCGAACCAGGAGAAATACGTTGCGCTGTTGTTCTTCATCTTCACTTCGATTGTTCCCGACTGACTTGCAGTAAGCGGGAAGCTGTACTGGAACTGTTGCCAGCCTTCGATGATTCCGCTCTTCTGAATAAGCGTAAGCGTTACCGGACTACCCGCCACAAGGATTTCAATCGGTGAATTTGCATAGTTGAACACCGGCACACCCGACGCACCGGATTCCTTCACCCAGTAATTAAGAATGAATGTTCTTGCACCACCACCCGTGTAAGGAGCGAAAACTCCGGTCATATCTCCTGCTGCTACTGTGTACGGACATGCAACTGTAGATAAAGTTCCTGCCGTTGTTGCAAGGTTGCGCGTCATTGACTTTGAAGAGTTCTGTGATACTTTCATACTATACAGACCAGTGTGCGCCTCTGCTCCATCCGGTGTACCGCTGCCATAGAAGCTGAAGTGCAACTCGCGGCAATCCTGTGTAATGAACGCGTAGTCTTCGAACCCGTCGTAACCGATGTCCTGTTGGCGGGAGTTGGATGCAATCGCAATCGGTAATGTGTGATTATAACCGAAGACCGCCGACGAATATCTTCCCAGTGCATCTTTGTTCTCCACTTCATTTCCGAAAGGAGTATACTTCGTTACCTCTTGTGACCATGTCCAATAAGTTGCGTCCTTCGTCCAATCGTTACCTCCGTTCGGACTCCAGAACGGCTGGTAGCTGATAATACTTCCTGTGGACTGATTACGTGTAACATAAACTCCGTTGTTACGCAAATCAAGGTTGTCTCCATTCGGTCCGGCGAAATCCTGCGAGCGCTGAGCCAGATAGAGGTGACTTCTCAGCATTCTCCAGTTTCCAAGCAGGTTGTGGTAATATGGATTCACCACCTGATTAACCTGCACTCCGCAGGTGCTGCTCTCCTGGCAATCACCCATCGTGTAACATCCCGTACTGCCGGTAAATGCCACGATCACAATTCCATTTTCAGTTAACAGAGTTGCCGTTCCGTTAAAACTGCCGGTTGATGTACCACAGCCCGATGTGACTACCGGTTGTATATTACTCAATGACAAAACCTGTCCCCAATTGTATCCGGATGGCAAGGTCAGTGTTGTCTGACAGTCTGTAACACCTGAACCGCCGGTCATTGTTCCTGTCATCACATTGGTCGTTGTTCCGGTTGGTTGCCATGTCATCGATGTCGGATCAGGTGTAGCGCGCGGATCATTCAGATCAGCCGTATAACCGTAATAATAAACGCCGCCGCTCAGCAAAGTTGTTGTTACCGTGAGTCGTTTATTCTCTGCCAGATTATTCAGCATACTGGCAAACTGACTGCCGAGCGTAGAAAGCGAACAGATACATCCTGTAGTTCCCGTCTTTCCGGCAGCGATTGACCATTGCTCTGCAAATTCCGTGGAGCCGGCATTCAGAACATTCTCGAATGACAATTCGAGAGGTGCATCCGCGTCCAGATTCTTGAGCGGGTTGGTACGCGTCACCACTGATCCGACAGAAATCGACTGCATATTTCTGCGACCTGAACGGATAATCTTCACCGTGCATGAGCCGGTAGCCGGTAACAATGTTGTAGTTCCGTTGATGTCAATCAAAGTGATGTCCGTTGTAGTTGCACTGCACACCCAGGCACGGGTCCATACGCTTCCTCCCTCCACTGCCACTTCATCACCTTTCACGAAATACTGATTTGGAGTCAGCCCGGTAAATGATACAACACCGCCTGTTGCCATCGTTCCGCTGAACGAAGCACCAACGTTTTTATATGCTTGCCCCATTCTGTCGTATGCCCAATGAGCAGGATAAGCGAAATTGTAAACAGCATCTTCGAAGTCGGTGTATGTCTTCGTCAATAAAACTTCTCCTGTTTCCTGATCCCACGCCAGATTTTCGGTGGTTGCAGTTCCACCGGCATCAGTAGCTTCAGTCTTCACAAGAATTCCGTAACGATTGATCACTTTCGTGGTTCCCGCAGAACGGAAACGTGTATGTTCAGAGCTCCACGAGGGAATTACAGTTGGAACAACCGCCGGGAGTATTCCCGCCAGGAAGGCGGCAACGTTCATATTTGCACCGGCACTTACCATGCGGGTTTCCTCCTCGCGCATGTCTGCAACGAAGTCGTAGTCCATTCCGCAAATCTCATCAGTAGCCTCTCCGTTCTTGCCAATAGCCATTACGGTATTATCCAACTGTTTCGCATTCTGCGTATTCGTTTTGTAGAAATACTTAACCTGCGACAGTGGTTGGGTTTTACCCTGCTCATACACTGTAACCGCTTTCGGTTTTCCGTGCATATCATTCAGCTCCACCACAAAGCCCTGGCTCGCGGTGAGGTAATCCTTCATATCAATCCGGAGCAATGAAAGAATCGGATTCGTTCTCCAATGCTGCACTTCCAGCCAACCCACGCGTGTAATTGTCGGGAAGTCGTATGCTGTATAGAATTCCTGAACTGTATACCCGGTATTGTGCCGTCCAACCTGTCCGTTGCCGTTATCTGAGCTATTAGCAAGACTCTTCACAGTTACTTTACTGTAACCAACTCCCGGTGAAGGGAAGAACGATTCACCATACGGTTTCTCAATATAACTTTCGTCGTCAGGAACCAAACGCTTTTCTTCGCTGAAGTACACCGGCTCGTGAAATGGATTTTCGTCTCCGCCCATTCCTGGTTCGTATGAAGCAACACCGGAGCTGATTGTCTTAGAGCTGTTTTCAGGATCAGTAGTTGTATAACTGTATTCCTGACCATAAGAAGCATCATAATCAGCAGGAAGTGCCGAATTTGAAGTGGTGGTGCCGCTGTTATTGGTTGTAACCATGTACTTCCAGTTGTCCTTGATGGCAATCTTTTTCACTCTTACCCCACTGCCATACTTGTAACCGTCCGGGTTGTTCATTCTGATCCATGACTTATTCATCATCGCCGTTCTCCCATACCCTTTATCGCGGATTGTTCTGTTTGGCCCCTTAAAAAAGTCCATAATATTTTGCGACATATTCGAATTGGCCAGGGCTGTTACGACTTGCTCAACACCATTTCCTTGCGGATCCGGCTCACCCCATACTTTACGGGACAGATGGAGTCTTCCGAATTGCCATGCAGTTTTTACAATCGGATTTACATTCTGAGTAATGGAATTATCACGATCTCCGATCGGAACTTTCTTAATACGCAACCAGCCGTAATGGCTCCGACCTCCCGACAATAAACCAGAAGTGGTAACGAGTCCCATTCCGCGATCGGTAGTGCTGAGGGAATCACGGTCGAAATATCCTGAGACATACTCGTAGTCACCGGAATTAGTAATATCCGTGAGGAAACGGAAATAAATATTCTGCTTTTGATTTCCGAGATAATCACGAACCAGATCTGCACTCGATGTTGATGTAGGCAGATTTGTCTGCAGTTCGAAATACAGGTAGAAGTCGTCACCCGCGTACTTCGGATAGGTACTTCCGTTATAATAACTCAGATCGGCCGGTGTAACACCTGTGTTAATAGAGGTAATCGTTGATGGATCAAATGAACCCGATGTTGGATTAACACGAAAATCTGTCACTTTAAACATCTGCGCAGCGCGTTTATCCTGAACAAAAGCATAGTCATCCGACTCATAATCAATGCTGATTGTTCCGCCGGATGGCAATTCAATATCCGTTAATGACCATGCGGCCGCGTACTCCGTGGCGTTGGTTGCTAAATGACCACTTGCAATTGTCCTGTTCTGATCTGTATACGGATACTCCCACGGACCAATCGCTGATGAAGACGAATAACTCGTCGTACATGATGCAAACGGATTCGGTGTATAAACTCCCCAACGGTCACTTGCTTTCTGGTTATAATTAAAGTTTACATCCTGATTTCCGTCATGATTGAGATCGGCGTACTTAAATTCATAGCCACTCAGCTTCGCTTTATACGAATTGCCGAATGTGAAATAAACTTTTTTCAATGTGAGTTTCCCGCCGCCGTTTGTTGAATTAGGAATTCCCGGACACAATGAATAATCGTAAACGAAATTGGCAACTTTAATTGCGGCCGCAGATGAACCGTTCACGTCATAGTCCGGCTTGGAATACAATGTAATTTTGTCAATTTTCTTCAGCTTTACGCTACTGCTCACCGTGCCGTCCTTATCAGATACACCAAGTCCATCGTTGCGGTCTGAAAGCGAAAACACAGCAATGTAAGTTTTGGTTTCAATGGAGTTCACATACCAGATTTCCTTTTCACCGTACACATAACTTCCTTTATCATCAGATGGGTCAGACTTCAGTCCTTCGTTATAGTTCGCACTGCGCGTAGTACCATCAATCGGTGTACGCCATTTGAAATTTGCAGCCGCTTTTACATAATTAAATTTTGTATAAGATCCGAGATCTCCTGCACTCGGTCCTTCAATGTTATCGTAGTCAACGTAATCCGATGACAGAACTGCTGTAAGCAGGTACGAGTGCGCATATGCGGGCAATTCTGTCTCATTGAAATAGTTATCAATACCCAATGCATTCGAAACTGAATTATCTCCGGTTGAATATGAAACCAGCCCCTTCGAAGGGCATGTGCTTCTTCCCTGTACGTTGAACGTTACTTCCTGCTGCTTGAGGTTGTATGCCGGAATTCCAAATACATAACGCGTTCCATCGCTTCTGAGTGTGGTGATTTCTCCCACGTGATGATCTTTTGCCGAAGGAGAAACACCAGCGGAATAGAAACTGCGTTGTAAGCCGTACTTGCGTGCTTCGCTTACAGTAAGCAAAGTAATAGCCTGATTGCGGCGCTGACGTGCAGTGCGGTAATTCAGACTCGGCAGAGCAACTCCTGTACCGCCACCGATCCGGTAGTTTCCGGTTGCGACCACATTCAGTCCTGTTGTATGATCCAGTTCAATTCTGATCGGCTGATCGCCTCCGATATCATCAAACAATCCGGGGTCACTGTCCACCGACTTTTCTCCGGCTTCCTTGAAGTAAAAGGGTTCATAAAGCGGTTTGTAAGTTGCGCCCGAAATATCGGCCTGACGTTTAAACTTTAATGCGTTATCCGCGGAATTATCTGCTGTCCACGGACCTGAGGTGGTATTTACATCAGTAATATTGATATCAGTTCCACCGTGAACAACGTTTCCGGTCGCTAATTCAATTCCCAGATTACCACTGAAATTGGTTGTTGTATTCCGTGCATCATACACGTATCCGAGATCAGAACGAAACGGACGGTATGTACCACCAATCCCCTGTCCATTGACAGAGTAAACATCATACGTATAATTCGTTAATGGAAGTGAAGGGGTATTCTCCGTAAATGCTCCATCCTTTTCACGATTGAAATCATGCGTCGCATAATCATCATTAACACCATTCTGAGAATTCAGGTAACCATAAGCCGGTGAAACCTGTGATGTACGTTCAAGCCGCTGTTCTGAATAAGAACCTGAAAGATCCATCGTAAGATCACCACCGAAGAAGTCAGCACCCGGTTTGAATGAAACCGAGAACGAAGTATTCACCATCGGCATTGAAACCTGAGGGGTGTAAGTCGGAGAGGCAAAACTGATAGACGACCCGCCATTGGTCGATAATGTTGCAGCATGGTCCCGCGTTGATTTTGTTCCGTCCTCATTTTCAATTTCTGATGTCCAGCTTGCATTCTCGGAAACAGAAGCATTCAGCGAGAGCGCTCTCAAACCCGCCCGTGAATTCATGCTGAGTCCGAGCTTGCCGACACCTTTCACATCCTTATCCTCCTTGTTCTTAATTTTTCCGCCGTAAGAAAGAGAAGCATTAAGATCAAGACCACCGGTACCGGAAGTAACTCCAAGTCCGCGATTCAACGAACCTTTGCCGGCCTCACCGGAAGTAAATGTCATATTAAGAGTTTGCTGATAACCCACGCCGGAATAATTATTGTAAGACATCGTAACACCGTACGTTGCATTACCACCGGAGAAACCGAACGCTTCGCCACCCAATGTTGTCGACGCGCTGTAAGTTCTGTTCGGTTTCATGTTGAACCGTTTGGTTACCTGATCACCATTGAAATCATCCGGTACACCACGCATGCTTCGGGTCACAGCCCCTGGATTGATATTCCATCCTAAACCAACCCATGATGCTTCCTGGTCGGTAGAAATTCCCGAGTTATAACTCATGTTAATCGGATAACCGCCCACATCCATCAGAGGAATGTTGTATGTAAAATCTCCCGAAAACACATTCACCATCTCCGATGTACTGATCGGTTCAAAGCTGAGCATTTCAGGTTGACTTGGGCCGGTGGTTAAGGCATGCAATTGCACGGGACTTACCATTTGCGCTATGATTTCCATTGCGAGAAATGCAGCCGTAACCCTTGCGATTTTGCTCTTGCGGATATTTTCTAATCTTATCATGACTTATTCGGATAAATTCAATTTTGGAATCATTTGCAGGCTCGAAGACTCAATAGTCATAAGCACCGGGCCAGAACCAAAAACCCGGTCAGTATACATTAGTGTTTTACTTTCCATGCTTTTACGGGAATCGGCAAACCCCATCACAAATGTGGCTCTTGGATCAATTCCATATGTGCGCTCATAGTGATACAGCAAACATGGAAGTGTATCACTACCGTCGATCAAAACGAGGTCATTCTGCATTTGCAGTGCGAAATACTCCAGACGCGCATAATAATCCTGTTCACTGTCAGCGTTATAACGGTGAACGTCAGTTCCTCCCGAATTTGCTATTCTGAAAGTATAATACTGCATATCAGAAATCGAATCCATATTAAGCGCCATTTCTGATTCACTCATCGCGCGCTTCTCCTGAAGCAACACTTCATATGCCAGCGGCTTGTACTGAACCGAGAAAATCATATTGTTTATTTCTTTATTCACCGCAAGACCATTTTCAGGATTTTCAACCCAGGCTATGTAATCCGTCGCGTTCATTGAAACCACTTCCTTCTGCGTACAGGTTTTCACCTGTAGCAGAGCCAATGAAAAACAGAATATGAATACGCTCAACAATGCGTTCATTTTGTACCTCCGTTAAAACGATTATTGATATAAACTTTCAGATCTTCTGTAATATCTTCGGTTTCATTAGCGTACATCACCGTTCCGTCACCCGAAGCTCCCAGAATATAATCGTATCCGTTTTCGGTTCCGTAGTCGCGGGTGTACTGATTAATCTGCCCCCACACCTGGTCCGTGTATTCTGATGCTAGCGCCTGATTGTCCTCTGCGAACTGCATTTCCTGCTCGTTCAGATATTGCTGCCGCAGATTATACATTCGCAGAAGTGAGGTATCAACTTTTTCCATAGACTGTAACGTAAGTGTCATCTGATGCAGCTGAAGTTTAAGGCTGTCGATCACAAACTGACGGGCCTTTTCGGTATCCTTTAATTGTGTTTCCAATTTAGATTTCAGCTGAAATCCATTGTAAACCGATTCCATCTGAACATACGCTACATTCTTTTTCCCCGGTTGAAATATGAATACCGATACAGAAAGAAGAAGAGATAATACTCCTATTGAAGGAAAGATATAAGGGCGGAATTTTTTCATACTAATTTTTATTAAACATTAATTGCCAGGATTCATTTTTGTCATTAGTAACAATAAGCATGTACATACCAGCCGACAGCGGGGTATTGACGGCGGTATATAAATCCATTTTAAAAAGGTTCGTCCCATATTTCACCGGAACATTAACGGCACTTGGAAAACCATACAATGTCACTGCGGTGTTATTTGAAACATTTATAATCTGAAAATTTAACAGGCCATTGGCGTCCTTGTATTCCTCTTCATATTGGAAATAAAGAATGTTCCCATCTGTATATACAAAACCTCCATCCGGAGTTTGGCTTACCGGTGCATACGATTTGGTAACTGTTGTATATGCAATGGTAATAGGTGCGGGATTAACTGTAAAACTTGTAGCTGATGAAGCAGCAACAGTTCCCGACTGTGCATTCGCCGGAGTCGAGCTGGCTTGTCCCAGGTCATTCCATTGGGTTCCGTTCCACAACGCCACCCGCATTTCAGAAAAACTATTATTATCACAATTGGAATTCCAGGTCAGCGAAACGGTTGGAGTTGACGTACCGGCCAAACGGTTAAAGGTCCAGTACTGACAAGTGCTGACGTTTTGCAACGTACTTGCTTTCGTTGAACCATACGCCTGGGCACTCGCAAAATACTGCGCTTGAAATTGATCGGAAGCCGATGATGGAGCAGTCATATACAGCGGATGATACGCAGCACTTGCTGCAGCCGAATCGCCAACGGGAAACGTAAAAGCTGTATTTCCCGTTTTTCTTATCGGGCCATCTACATACGCGGTGTTAGACCCGCCACTGATACTTGCACCGGCAATTAAACTAACATAGTTCGTTGCGTTTGTTCTGAGTCTGCCATTGGTAATCGAAAGCACGTTATTGACAATCACCGGGATCGAGGCTTTGATTGCGCTTCCCGATTTATCAATCGTAAGATTGTAAAACGTCTCACTCCCGCTACTGCGCTTTACCTCCTTATAACCCGAACCATCAAAAACCACTGTGCTCGTATTACAGGTAAAGGTTCCACCTTGATTGTCCCAGTTTCCTCCAACATTAATTGTGTAGGATCCCGCAACGCATGTAGTTCCGGAAGCAATCACAAAATTTTCGTTCGCATCTACGTTTCCTGTAATAGTTCTTGTTCCGCCGGAAATCTGAATACGGTTAAATGCCATTGTCGAGGAACCTGTTCCGTTAAGATTGAAGTTCCCGTAAAATGCGACTGTAGATCCTGAGGAAGAAACCGCGCCCGCAGCGTGGATCCAATTTCCGTCGACAGAAATAATACTGGCCAGTGTAAGAGTTCCGGCACCTTTGTTAACAGTCAGATTTGGGAGCCTACCCTGACCTGCGGTGCCTGAACCGGTTATTGCTTGACTTCCCGTTCCATCCAGAACTACTGTTGCAGTACCTCCACCACCGGCACCGGCATTGGTAATGATAACATTACCCCTCACATTGATTGTTCCTGTATTGATTATAACATTCGCAGAGCCGACTATTTCCAGATAACCCTTTGCATTGATAGTTGAAACAGTGTACGTCCATGCTGTGGAGCCACCAAAAGTGATATTGTTCAATGGAATAGCGCCTGCAGCTCCTGAAAATGTTTTGTTGCCGGCAAAATAAATGGTGCTCGATCCTTCGTCAATTGTTCCGGCCGTATAAGTGAAATTAGTCCCCTGCATGGAAATAACACCCACCAGGTACAAAGTGCCACTCTTATTAATCGTCAACTGAGGAAGACGCGAATTTCCTTTGGTACTGTTGCCGTAGATATACTGCGAGCCTGTTCCGTTCATGACAATTGTTCCCGTGCCGCCGGCAGATGTTCCGCTGAAAGTATTGGAGAGCCTGATGTTGCCTTGAACATTGATCGTTCCCGTATTGATGGCAATCTGGTTGGAGCCGGTATCCCTGAGCAGCGTAACTACGTTCATCGTTCCTGCACCGGCAATGGTATATCCGGAATGCGCCGAAGGAAAAAACTCCAACGTATCCATTGTCAAAGTTGCGGATGCTGTTATCGTGCAACTCGCGGTAAATTTCATGGTGCCCCCGTTATGCGCAAAGCTTCCACTACTGTAAGTGAAATTCGAATTAGTACTGAACGCCGCACTGCTACTTGTAAAAGCGGTTCCTGAAATTGTGCACGCGCCGCTAAATGTGATCGCTCCGGATCCACCGGCGAAAGTGCCTCCTGACAGCACCGCACCAGAAGTTCCTACCGTTATACTATATGTACCTTGAGAAAACGTTCCGCAGCTCGCTCCCATTTCCCATCGCTTAACATTGATATTTACATCAAGTGTACATTGACCGGTTTTGGTTGAAGTAAAATATATGGTATCAGAGGATCCCGGAACCGCCGCTCCACCGGCTCCGCCATTCGTAAGAGACCAGTTGGCTGTAGTGTTAAAATTAGATGTGGTAGTGGAAATCCAGTATCGTTTACCGTTATATGCATTTACATCAAGCGCGACGATCAGAAGAAATGTCAGTGAAAGGAAAAATATCTTTTTCATGTTATGTTACTTTTATCAGTCTGAATCAATTGGATGGAGTAATCGTGTAACGGATACCTCTCACTGGAATGAAACTGAGTACAGGTGTTTCCGGATTGTTCTCGTTCACTTCCGCAATTTGAGGTGAGGCAGGATCCCCATATACAAACAGCCCGCGGTCGTATGTATTCATGTTCATATTGAGCAATCCGATCCGATAGATCTGTGCCGAATCCAATTCTACAATCACCGTTGTGTCTTCAACCTGGTTCTCTTCATCAAACTCAATACCCAGGTAAGTGTTTGACCGCAGGGTGCCCGGACCGATTCTGAATTCAATATTTCCATTCTCCCTGAGCCAGATCTGCCACGATTGCACTTCATTGCCAGAGAACGAAGGACTGCAGTTCAGAAACTGTATTTTCAGGATGTGATTTCCTGCCGAACCTGATAATTCATAGCCAATCACCGCGTGATTTCCTTCTTCATCTACATGATCTCCTAAACCCGAAAACGCAGTAAGTGCGTAATTCCGGTCTTTATCAAAAACGAGATACCCATTCGTCTCAACTGTCAGCGAATCAAAATCTCTCCCGAGAAAATTGAAGGTAAATCCGATCGGAATTTTATAAGAGAAATTCCACGCGCTGTTGTTACTGTTTAATATGGTTTGTGTATTCAGATCATTCCACGACACAGAATCGGTAGTCACAGTGTAACTGAAATCCTGCGCCCGCGTGATACCGTATAACGCAAGCACAAATGCGATGATGAAAAGTAGTTTATGCATGCTGATGTGTTTGGAGCCCAGAGGGAGAAGGAAGGCGTTTTTGAGATTGGATTGAAAAAGAGAAGCCGGCAGATGTAACATCCCGGACCGCTCTTCGCTCCACTCTCCTCAATCCTCCCCCCTATCTCCGAACTGATTATGCCGCAAGTAACAACAATCAGAAACGGAAGTAAATAGAAAACCAACGAGCGTAAGGTTCAAACCAACGAGCGTAGTATTTCCATCCAACGGGCATAGCAATAAAAATAAATGGTGGCGTTAACCGGATGCCGAACCGGGG
>Ga0255338_1004880_pt1 | contig 13123 bp, 12 predicted proteins | sample MeOH1_35cm_T4_19_FD_203715 | JGI IMG/M metagenome (GOLD analysis project Ga0255338, IMG submission 203715) | Sandy soil microbial communities from University of British Columbia, Vancouver, Canada - MeOH1_35cm_T4_195 | ecosystem: Engineered > Artificial ecosystem > Sand microcosm > Unclassified ...
GCGCGCCCTTCGAGCCCCTGCACCTGGCGTTGAATATCGTCTAACGCCTGCTCCGCATCGGCCAGCAGGCGACGCGCGCGCTCCACCAGCACCTCTCCTATCGCCGACGGCCTTACATGTCCGCGCTTCCGTGACAGGAGTGGAGCCCCAATGCGGTCTTCGAGTTCAGCGATGTGGAGGCTGACCGTTGGCGGCGCCAGGTGCAATGCACGCGCCGCATCGGCAAATGAGCCACGGTCAGTAATGGCGACCAGAGTGCGCAAGCGGTCCAGGCTGATCTCTCGCATGTCGGCGTCCAGATTCAGAAAAACTGAATATTCACGTTATGAAATACAACTTTCTCTATTCTAGCGCTCCATGGAACATAGGGGCTCTTTCCACTCGTTACAACCCACAGTCACCGGAGTATTCCACGTATGAGCTCTCCCGTTGTTTTCATCGATGGCGACCAAGGCACCACCGGGTTGCAAATCCACGAACGGCTGCGCAACCGGACCGACCTTAGACTGTTCACGCTTGCCGCTGCCGAACGCAAAGATCCGCGGCGGCGCGCAGAAGCCATCAACGCCTGCGACATCGCCATCCTCTGTTTGCCTGATGCCGCCGCGCGCGAGGCAGTGGACGCCATTGTTAATCCTGCCGTCAGAGTCATCGACGCAAGCTCCGCCCACCGCACACAGCCGGACTGGACATACGGCTTTCCGGAAATGGCGCTGGGACAGGCTGAACGCATTGCGAACGCACGTCGGGTCACCAATCCCGGTTGCTATCCGACCGGTGCAATTGGCTTGCTGCGTCCCTTGGTGCAGGCTGGACTCATACCAGGCAACTACCCTATCAGCATTCATGCGGTGTCCGGGTACTCCGGACGCGGGCGTGCCGGCGTGGAGGAACATGAGGGGCAGGGCGCCGTCAACGCGCCTTCATTCCAGGTATATGGCCTGGAACTCGTGCACAAGCACACTCCTGAGATCCAGCAGCACGCCGGGCTCGCGCAGCGTCCCATCTTCGTCCCTGCGTATGGCGCGTTCCGCCAGGGTATCGTGCTGACGGTGCCCTTGGAGTTGCGGCTGCTGGCACCCGACGTGGATGGCGCCACGTTACACGCATGCCTCGCACGCCACTATGCCGAGGCGGCCCACGTACGTGTCTTGCCGCTGCACGAGTCGTGCGCCCTAAAGCACCTGGATCCGCAAGTGCTGAACGGTACGAACGACATGCGCTTGAGCGTATTTCCTAACCTGGAACACGGGCACGTCCTGCTGTCCGCGGTTTTCGACAACCTTGGCAAAGGCGCATCCGGCGCAGCGGTTCAGAACCTGAACCTGATGCTCACGCAGCAATAGTGGCCGATGGCTTGAGCTAACACCGCGGCGATGCCGTCATGAAGGCATCGCCGGGTCAATTGCAGGGACGAAACGATCGTTGTGCGGTGCACTAGCAAAGAAGCTCCTGCTTGCCCCCCCTTTCAGTGCCCCGCATGGCTTGCATGCGTCGCCGGCCCGCCCCAAAGGTCGGCCATCACCCCACATGGCGTTCCCGCCCTGTATCGCCAATAATGGTCTAACTGCCGTTGCCGGACGAGGGCGACCATGCTTTATAGTCCCAATGCAATTCGTACAGTCGGCATGCTGCGGCACGCAGGGTGCGGCAAGACCTCGCTGGCCGAGCGCCGCAGCACAATGTGCGATTTCGATCCGCTCGACACGCACGACGACCGGTCGCGCCTGAACAACATCACGGACGCTCACGGCAACTACACGATCCCGTTCAGTCACTACGAATCCGTGCGGAATCCGATGGCGCCGCAGCACCAACCGCATGTTGACGGCGCCGCTTGATAGGAAGGGATGCCCAGATGCCGATGAACGTCCCAAAGCGGCCGTCAGTTCACCAGCCCAGCTACGCCATCGGCAGGGAATGGGACGGTCCCGGACGGCAGATCCAAACCACAGCAATGCGCATGGCGATGAAGGCCGCCGGGCTTGCACTATGGCTCTGGAGTCTCCTGCCATCCCCTGCCCTTGCAGCCCTGCAGGATCAGTTCCTGTATTTCCCCGCAAAGGCTGAGTTGCCGGAACTGGTTGCTGGCGGCCTGAGGGCATGGCCGTCTTCGCAGGACTTCAAGGGCTTGCTCGCAGAACCCACCGCGCCAGTGCGTGCCACTGCGATCGTGTTCCACGGCAATGCCGGACATGCCGGTCACCGCAGAGCGTACGCCGCGGCTCTGGCGCCCCAGGGCGTACGCGTCATTCTCGCCGAGTATCCGGGCTACGGACCGCGCCCGGGACCGTTGGGCGAGGTCAGCCTCGTAAACGACGCAGAGCAGGTCATCGCACAGGCCTATCGCCAATATGGCGCACCGCTGCTGGTGATCGGCGAATCGCTGGGGGCCGGCGTTGCGGCGGCGGCCAGCGCGCGCCAGCGGGACAAGACAGCAGGCCTGATGCTGATCACGCCATGGGACACGCTGCAACATGTTGCCGGCTACCACTATCCCTGGCTGCCGGTGTCGTGGCTGCTGCGGGATCGCTACGACAGCGCGGCCAACCTGGCGTCGTTCACCCGGCCCGTTTTGGTGGTGGTTGCCGAGCGCGACAGCATCGTCCCGGCGCAATTTGGCGTCGCACTGCATAAGGGGCTGGTAGCGCCGCGGCAATTGCGTGTAGTGCCTGGTGCCGAGCACAACGATTGGTTCGAGCATGTAGACGATGCCTGGTGGCGCGACGCCCTTCGCTTCTTGCTCGTGCGTTCGGATTGAATCCGCCGCCCCCCTGCCGGGCAAAAACCCAAATGTTGCATGTTCGGCACGGGCTGGCGCCTTCTGTCACTAAAGCGTGGCGCAGGCCGGACTGCCAGCCCCTTCCTCGATATTCGGCCACACCAACACCTCGAACTGCTCAGGCGGAACCGGTTCGGAATACAAGAATCCCTGGGCAAAATCACAACCCACGGCAATGAGAAAATCGCGTTGCTCTGTCGTCTCCACGCCCTCGGCAATGACTTTTAATCCCAGTTTGTGAGCCAGCATGACCATTGCCTCGCAAAGCGCCTGATTGTCGCCATCAAAGCCGAGGTTATGTACGAACGAGCGGTCGATCTTGAGGTAATCGATGTCGAAGCGCTTGAGATAGGCCAGTGACGAGTAACCAGTGCCGAAGTCGTCGATCGATATCCCGATTCCCACATCACGGAAGATCAGCAACTTCTCATTCAGTTCGGCGTCCAGTAACAGGCCCTCGGTGATTTCAACCACAACGCTCTGCCCCGGCATCCCTTCCCGAACGAGATAGTCGGACCATTGATTGCAAACCAGGCCGTCTTGCCGGATCTGCATCGGTGACATGTTGACGCTGATCTGGAAAGACGGATGGAATCGGCCGCGCCATTGACGGGCCTGGTGCACGGCCTGCTTGAACACCCAATCCCCGATCGGAACGATGAGCCCCGTGTCTTCGGCCAATGGAATGAAATCCTGCGGATTGATCGTGCCGCGTTCGGGGTGCAGCCAGCGGATCAGTGCCTCGGCTTTGTAGATTTCCCCGGTCTCCAGGTCGACGATAGGCTGATAGTAAACCTGGAACTGTCCGCCAGGCAGGGCGGCACGTAGATCGCTCGTGAGACGCAGGCGCTTTTCCGCCGCTACACGCAAGTCGGGCGTGAAGTAGCTGAAACGGTTGCGCCCGGCGTTTTTGGCCGCATACATGGCCTGGTCTGCATTCTTGAAAAGGACATCCAGCTCGCTGGTGTCGTCGGGATAAAGTGTGACGCCCACGCTGGCGGAAATGAAGGTCTCATCCGCGCCGAGCTTGAAGGGCTCGGCCAGCTTGTGGATGATGGCCTTTGCGATCCGTTCAATGCGTTCGGTATCGTCCATGTTGGGCAGAATGACGGTGAATTCGTCACCGCCAAGGCGAGCGACGATGTCCGATTCCCGCACGCACGAGATGATGCGCCTGGCGGCCTCGATCAGCAGGATGTCTCCTGTGTCGTGTCCCAAGGAGTCATTGACCTCTTTGAAGCGATCCAGGTCGATCAGCATCAAGGCCATACGCTGCCGGGAGCGATGCGCCATGCCGGCTTCCTGCTCGAGACGGCTGTGAAACATCTGGCGATTCGGAAGATGGGTCAGCGCATCGAAATTGGCCTGCTTCCAGATTGTCGCCTCGAATGCCATCCGGTCCGATAAATCACGACCCACGGCCAGCACCGAGTTCACCTTGCCCGACCGGTCAATCTCTGGCGTCAGGCGGATATGGGTGCAGTGTTCCCGTCCATCCTTGCTGAGCCATCTCAGCTCGAATTGCCCACTTCTCCCGCTTGAAATGGTGTCGGCTATTTTCTCCTCGTAGATCAGCGCGTTAGCGCCGCCGGGAACCTCCGAAGGCCGCTTGCCGAGCGATTCGCCCAGGGTGCACCCTGCCGAGGCACAGAAGGCGGGATTGGCGTAAGTGCGGCGGAGGTTCCGGTCGTAGCGGGTAATCGTGTCCGGGGAGTTCTCGATCAACGTTCGCGACTCCTGCTCCCTGGAGACGAGTTCCGCTGTTCGCTCGACGACGGTCTGCTCAAGGGAGGCGTTGATCTCGTTGATCTTCTGGATCTTTTGGCTGATCGCCCCACTCATTCTTTCAAAACGCTGCGCGAGCCGGCCAAGTTCATCCTTGCCGCCGGCATCAGTGCGCGCATGCGCCTCCGCCTCGGCGCCCGCATCGTTGCCGGTATCGTGCATCTTTCGCACCAGCTCTTTGAGCGGTGCCGAAATGCTGTGGGAAATGAAGTAGGCCAGGAAGATCGAAAGCAGGAACCCCGAGATGCCAACCAGTACGATCTGATTGCGCACGGACTGTGCCTCTGCCGTCAACTTCCTTTCCGGGATTGTGCTCACGACAAACCATGTCGTGCCGGGAATTGCCGCGTACGCGGCAAGGTAGCGCCCGTCGCGCTTGCCCTCGAAGTCGACGAAACCACTCGGCTCCCCGTGTAGCTCGTTGTGCCCGATTTTCTTGATCAGGTCAGGCTCGGCCATCCCCTCGGTGTTCGCGGAAATGCCGTCGGCGCGGACAACCACTTTGTTGTTGCCGGCATCGAGAACGTAGATTTCCGCTCCACTCCCCAGGGCGACGTCATCAAAAATTGTCGAAAAATGCTCGGGGTCAATGACCAGAACCAGATTGCCAATCTGCCGATTGTTGCTCTTGCCGATGATGGCACGCACCATCCCGAGATTTTGTTGCCCGACGCCGTTGTCGTAACTGCCCCAGTAAGGCCGGCCATTGCGATCGGGAGCCTGCTTGACCAGACGCAGCACACCCCGGCTCAGCTGCGCGAACACCTGGGTGTCCAGGATCCGGTTGTTCTTGTCGAGCAGATACTTCTGGTTGATGAAGTCAACCGATCCGTAGTGCTGCAGGAGCAGGCGGGTCATATCCTGGCGCGCCTCGCTCTGCTCCTTTGCACTGCCATCCACAACGCTTGTCAGCGCGCCTTGAACGCGATCGGAGAGCACAAGAAGGCCGCTTTCCGTCTCGATCTGCTCCATCCGCAACGAGATGTTCTTGGATACCTGCTTGACCATCTCTTTGGAGAATACCTCCGCCTTCTCCTTGATCGCGGCGGTCGACTCCACATACGATATGTAGCCTGAAATCAGTATCGGTATCAGCGACAGCAGGATGAACGCAGTCATCAGCCGGTAGCGAATTTCGACACGGCGCAGTAGGTCCAGCGAGAGATATGCGAAAGCGCTTCGCAGCGAACCTATGATTGAGCTCATCGGTAGTGCATCTTTGCTTCATTCTTGACAGACTCGTCGAGGAGCCTGGCTGCCTGTCCGGGCGTGATCTTCCTGACCAGCACTTCCTGCATCAATCGATGAAGCTGCTCGATTGAGTTGGAGGGTAGAACTGAATAGTAGGGGCTGGCGGTCACCGGATAGCGACTGACCATGTTTGTGTAGTCGACAATTTTCTGATCGCTCACGAGCGTTCCCGCGCCTTGCTTGAATGGTGGGATATTCTGGCGTTTTCTCTGGAGAATGGAGAACCCCTTCCCGGCAATGAATTCGAGAAAACGCATGGCTGCGGCCTTGTTGGGCGTCTCACACACCGCAAACCCGGTTTCGCTGCCGATCACAGGCACCACCCGCTTGCCCGGCGCGTTCCAGGGCGGAATAAACACGCCAACCTCGAAAGGGTTGCCGTGCAGCAAAGGGCCGGCTGCCCAACTGCCGTGAAAAGCCATCGCAACCTTGCCTTCCTTGAACAGCCGTATGCCTTCATCGTAATCCGTCGCCATGAAGGCATCTTGTACGTAACCACGTTGCGGCATCAGCGCAATCCTGGCAAAGATATCTGCTACCTGAGGCGTGTTCAGGTCCAGCGTGCCATCACCGATTCTCTGCTTCCAGTCTGGCTCGCGCGCCACCACATTGTTGCCAAAGCCGAAGCTGAAGGGGCCGTTGCCGAGCATGTTCGGGAAGCCGCCGTTCCACATGATGGGTGTGAAGCCCGCCAGCTTGAGCTGCTCGCAAACCATCAGGAACTCTTGGAAATTGGTTGGCAGTTCCTTGACCCCAGCCTTCGCGAACAGTGTCTTGTTGTAATAGATCAGCGTTGTAGCCACTCCACCGGAAATGCCAAAACGCCTGGATTGGCGACTGGTCCAGTCACCCTTGAGAGGGCCGAGCATGTTGCTCCATGCCGATGTCGCGCTCACGTCTGCCAGGATGCCCTGATCGGCCAGTTCAGCCGCATAGGCGTTCGGGTTGACACTCACCAGATCCGGCAGGTTGCCAGAAGCAATCCGGGGCTTGATATTCTCTTCGACCGAATTGCCGACCATGAACTGCACATTCACACGGACGTCTGGATTGAGTTTGCTGAATTCGGCAGCAATCCGGAGCATCTCCTCCGGCCAGTCTGGCGCCCATATCAACGCTGTAATGGAGGTCCTGGCCGGCACGGCTGCGCCCGACGAAGCGCTGTCTCGCTGTTGACAACCGCATAGGACCAATAAAACGAGGCTGACCAGGCCAGCTAGCAGCGAGGAAAACGCAATGCGTCGCGCCTGGGGGGTCACTTTTCGGTTTCGGGATGGATTGACTGTGCCTCCACAGGCACTTTCGATGTGCCAGGAAGCGAACCGATGGCAAGGCACGGCGGCGTCTCTGCCGCGATAACTTGCAACGAAGTCGAGAACGCCGCAGCCCCCGGCGAGGCAACCGATTCCCTACAAGACAGGGCTTGCAAACACAGCAGGGATGCGCAGCCAACCCGCATCGGGAAACGCTTGCTACGGCTGGGCTGCGTATGTTTGGCCATGACGGCGGGTTAGGCGAATTGAACGGAGCGGTACCTGCACTGCATATCGACAACGAGCGCAAATACTTTACCGGGGCAAACCCGAATTTCCATGCCATGACGGGTAGTTGCCGGCATGGCCGGACTCAGCATGATAGCCGAATGACCGCCCCTGACGGGGATTCGAACGGTGGATGCAACACACTGGAGACTCCTTGCGATCCGCCGATGAAGTCGCTGTGCGTAGGCAGCGGTCCGTAGCGTGCCCTGATGATGGCCTTGACCGCGTTGTGCACCGTCTTGAACTGCAGCCTGCCGAAATTGGCGAGCGCTTTGTTGTTGAGCGCGAAGGCGCCGCCGCCCAATGCGTCGTACCCACTATCGCTGCCGCAGGTGACGTAGCCTTGCTTGAACGCGTTGGCCACGCTGGCGGGCTGGCTGGTGAACGCGGACCCGGCAGGCACATCGGTACCAAGGCCTTTAAGTCTTGCTTAAGTCTCTGCCCTTAAACTGGCATCACACAAGACAACCCGCGAAAACAACCCGCGTAGGAGGTGCCATGACCCCCCAAGAGATGCAAGCACTGGAAGCTTTCCTGACTCAGCTGACCCAAGCCAGGGCTGGCATGAAAGACCCCCAGGCCGATGCCCTCATCGCCGAAGCGGCCGCCCGGCAACCGGATGCCGCCTACCTGCTGGTCCAGCGCGCCATGATGCTTGACCAGGCACTGGCGTCAGCGAAGGCGCAGATCGCCACGCTGCAGAGCCAGTTGCAGATGGCGCAGGCCAGCGGCGCCAATCGCTTTCTCGACGCGGACAATGCCTGGGGCAATAGTGCCGGTCGCGTTGCCGCAAGTCCCGCCGCGCCGCAGGCGGCGGCCGCGCCTGTCTCCGTACCGCCGGCAGCGCCCCAGGCTGCGCCCGCGCAGCCGCCTCGGCCCGGCTTTCTGAGTGGCGGCCTGGGCAGCACGCTGGGCGGCATTGCCACCACGGCTGCCGGCGTAGCCGGAGGCGCGCTCCTGTTCCAGGGTATCGAGAACCTGTTCCATCGCAATAGCGCTGGCGGGGGCGCAAGCGGCTTCCTGGGACAGCCAGCCGCAGGTGCGCTGCCAAGCGAAACGACGGTCGTCAACAACTATTACGGCAATGAAGACCGCTCGCCGCTGGGGGAACCCGGGGCGGCGCTGGACAATGGCCTCCTGGATGACGGGCTGGGCAATGACGACTTCACGGATGACGACTCCTTCAACGTCTAGCGCATTCGGGGGCGTACCCCGTCGCCCGGGGTAACGGTTCCACCCCGGGCGGTGACAGGTACGCCGGACGATTCCTGGCTGAGCCAGCGCGATCGCGTCCTGTCCCTGCCGAGGTACAACACCGGAGCGCGCGTCCGGGAGATCATCGGGGTCAAGCTCGGCGATGTTGTCCTTGACGACCGTTCCGCTTGCCTTCATTTGCGCGGCAGCGGGCGGAAACCGTGCAGCGTATCGCTTCGGCCTTAAGAACCGCGCACCCTGCCCTCGGGAGATTGTGGGCTTGGGATAGCGAGGGCGGCGCGAGAAGGCAGCGCCCGGAATGCCGGTCGATGCCTGAGCGCGCCCCTACTGAATCTTGATACTCGCCTGGCTCACCACCGCTCGCCACTTCACGAGTTCGCCCGCCAGGTGCGCTGACAGTTGCTGCGGCGTGCCGCCCAGCGGCGTTGCCCCCATCTCGGTGAACTTGCGGATCACCTCCGGGTCGCGCAGCACTTCGTTCAGCGCCGCGTTCATGCGCATCACGATGGGCTCTGGCGTGTTGCGGGGTGCGAGCATCGCGAACCAGGTCGAGGACATCAGCTTGGGTTGGCCCAGTTCGGCAGCGGTCGGTACGTCGGGCAGGGCGAGCGAACGCTGGTTCGACATGACGGCCAGCGCGCGCACCTTGCCGCTCTTGACCTGCCCGAGGATGCCAGGCACCAGTTGGAACATGGCCTGGATATCGTCAGCGAGGAGGTTCGTGGTGGCCTGGCCGGGGGAACTGTATGGCACGTGGATCAGGCGGGTGCCGGTCTCGCGCATGAAGAGTTCGCCGGCCACGTGCATGGAACTGCCATTTCCCGTGGAGCCGTAGTTCAGCTTGTCCGGGTTGGCCTTGGCATACGCAATGAACTCGGCCAGGTTCTTGACCGGCAGGCTCTTGTTGACCACCAGGATATTGGGTACATCGGCCACCAGCGCCACCGGCGCGAAGCTCTTTTGCGAATCGAACGGCAGCCTGGCATACAAGCTGGGATTTACCGCCAGCGTTCCCGCCCACGAAAACAGGAACTTGTACCCATCCGGCACGGCCCCGGCGGCCATCCCCACCCCGATATTGCCGTTGGCACCGCCCCGGCTCTCGATGATGACTGTGGCGTGCAGTTGCTTGTGCAATTGCTCGGCTAGCACACGGGCCAGGGTGTCGGCCGTGCCGCCACCGCCTGGCGCGGGCACGATGATCTGCACGGGCTTGGACGGGTCGGGCCAGTCCGCCGCCAGCGCGGAGGACTGCAGACATGGAACCAGGGCCGCCGCAGCGGCCAGGCCGGCCAGGACGTGACGCATGTTATCTCCTTGATCTTTGTAGGCGGCAATTAGGCGCTGCCCTATTCTTGGCTGGTGCCGGCTCGCGGCGGCATCAAGCATACAGCGCTTGCGCCTGGGGAGCGCGCGCGGCGCGGACCACGGCGCGTATCGCCGAGTCCGATGTCGCAACCGGGAGAACGCAGCCCGGGCCCACCATCAGGCGGCGGCCGTCCGTTTGCGATATGGCGTTGCGCACCTCATCCGCAATTTCCTGTTCGCTTCCGCGAAGCAAGGTGTCGTGCTCGTTCAACCCACCCACCAGCAGGCGCGGGAAGCGCGCCGCCGCCGCCTCCAGGCCAGGCTTGGTCAGGCGGTCGTGCCAATTGAACATCTCGACCGGATACGTCGCCAGGAGATCGAACATGATGTCGTCGCCGTGCGCGTGCAGCATGTTGAATTGCGCCTGGCCACGCAACGCCGCGAACACCTCCAGATCGTAGCGGCGCCCGAAACGCTCATATTCCTGGGTCGTCAGCATGCGGCTCGACGCCAGTTGCGTCGCGAAGAACACGCCGTGCGCGCCGGCCTCCAGCGAGTCCAGAGCGAACCGGATCGTGGTGTCCGTGATTACCCGCAGCGCCGCCTCAAGCGCATCCGGCTCGCAGCGCAGGTCGGCAAATAGCTTGTCCGTACTCAACTTGCGCGCCGTGGTCAGCGGGCTGAACACGGTTTGCAGGATGGGCACCGCGCCGCGCAGCGACCGCGCGGCGGCGCGCAGCGCCTCGTTCTGGCGGCCATAGGAGCCCTGTCTCACATCCAGCGGCCGGATCCGAAGCCAATCCTCCGTGGTTCGCACCGGTGGCGCCACCACCGCGCGCGCGCCGTTGGCACTGCCCTGGTATGCCGTGGCGGCGCCCCAGTCTTCGACGCCGTATGTGCCCGGTGGCATGAATTTGACCAGGTCAAAATCCCATTTCCGCTGCCACTCCAGTGTGTGCCGCACAAGTTTGTCCACGTCCAGGTCGTCTTCCGGAAAGTGGCGCCACAACGCGATGGGAGTGCGGTCGGTGGCTTCGCCCAGCAGGGCGGCTTCAATGCGCTGCCAATGATTCATGGTCTGCATGTGTTTGCTCGCTTCGATGTTTGCGCAATCCAGCGGATTCAGGAGGCCAGCGCGAGGACTCGGTTTACGCCGGTGGCTACGCGCGCGGCCTCCACGCCGTACACGTGGACGGAGATCGCCATTTCGGCGCCAGCGTTGCCCAGCCGATGAACCTGGTCCAGGCCGTCCGTCCCGCTGCTGCCCGCGCCCACGGCGCGCGGCTGCCAGTGAAGCGGCGTGGCGCGCAGGCTCTGGCGGTCGCAGGCGTAGTAGTGCTCTTGCAGCTCTCCCTGAACCACCGTCAGCGCACACCAGGTGTGGTGCGCATGCACCGGGCTGAACTGCCCGGCCTGCCACACCAGCGCCACTACCGTATAGCGTCCCTGCGGGTCGGCCTGCAGCACGTGGCGCGCATAGCGCTGCGGGTCCGGCTGGCGCTGTGCCGGCGTCAGCCAGTTACCGTCGGCGAAAGATGCCTGCAAGGCGTGTTGCACCGCGCCGGGCAAACGATCCGGCGGCAATGCCATTGCGGCGTCGATCGCGCGGGTCAGCGCGGTCAGATTGTTGGTTTCCAGAGTCAAGCACATAGGGGTTTTTCCCAGTAACAGTTCGTTTTTCACAAATTCGATGACATAAGGCATTGCAGGCGCTTAGTCTTTCACTGGGTGAAATGCAGAACAAACGAGATGTTTGGAAAACAGCTTTTGTAAAATACGAAACCTTATGCACTACAGCCTGATAGACCTGAAACTGTTCGTGGCAGTGGCCGACGCAGGCAACGTGTCGCGAGGCGGCGCCACATGCTTCCTGGCGCCCTCGTCGGCCAGCCTGCGCATCAAGCAGTTGGAGCAAGCGCTGGGCACCCGGCTGTTCGTGCGGGAGGCGCGCGGCGTGTCGCTGACACGCGCTGGCCAGGTCATGCTGGAGCACTGCCGCCGCTGCCTTGCCGAGCTGGAGCAGATGCACGCCAACCTGGCTCCCTATGCCGAAGGTGTCCGGGCGCAGGTCACGATCTTTGCTAACAGCAGTGCGATCGCTTCGTTCTTGCCAGGGGATCTGCAGACCTTCCTGCGCGACTACCCGGAAGTACGTATCTCCCTGGACGAGCGTCTCAGCCACAACATCGTGGCCGCCGTGGCCGAAGGGCGCGCCGACGTCGGCGTGGTCACATGGGATGACGAGCATCCCGAACTTGTGTTCCTGCCGTACCGTCAGGATGAAGTCGTCATGGTGGTGCCCGAGGGTGACCCGCTGGCCGCGCGCCAGTCGGTAGCGTTCCTGGACTGCCTGAGCCGCCCCTTCGTCAGCCTGCAAAGCGGGGCGGCCATTCATACCTTCATGGTGGGCAAGGCCGCAGCTCTGGGACATCACATGGACGTACGCATCCAGGTATCCGGGTTCGCGGCGGTGGTGGCAATGGTGCGCTCGGGCGCTGGGATCGGGATGGTGCCGCGCTCGGTGCTGCAGTCGATCAACTGTGACGGCGTGCGTGTGTTGACGCTGCGCGAGAAGTGGGCGGTGCGGCCACTAAAGCTATGCACGCGGCGAAACGCGGCTGCGTCCGCGGTCTATGTGGGTGCCCTGCTGCGGCAACTGGGCCAGCAGGCTGACGCGCCGGGGGGATAAGCTCGCTGCCGCACAACATGGCGGGTAACTTGGGCGCGCGCTGGAACTGGTAGCGGCCGGCGCCGCGACTTCAGTTTGATCTGACATCTCCGGAGCGCCGTCAACCTCAATGCCGAGGTGGCGAACCGTGCTCTCCAGTTTCGTGCGCACTGGAAAACGTTCGATCAGGCCCCTCCGCGAGCTATGTCGCCGGAGAAAAAAAACGCCAACCCGGGAGGGTTGGCGCTATGTTTGGGGCGTACTACTGGTATCAGAACTGGTTCATGGTGTTGTCTTTACCCGCCGCCTTCAGGGCTGCTTCGCCGCTGAAATACTCCTTGTGGTCGTCGCCGATGTCCGAGCCGGACATGTTCTGGTGCTTGACGCAGGCGATGCCCTGACGGATTTCCTTGCGCTGCACGCCTGCCACATAACCCAGCATGCCCTGGTCGCCGAAGTATTCCTTGGCCAGGTTGTCGGTCGACAGTGCGGCGGTGTGGTAGGTCGGCAGGGTAATCAGATGGTGGAAGATACCTGCTTCGCGCGACGCGTCGGCCTGGAAGGTCCGGATCT
>Ga0255338_1004881_pt1 | contig 13123 bp, 11 predicted proteins | sample MeOH1_35cm_T4_19_FD_203715 | JGI IMG/M metagenome (GOLD analysis project Ga0255338, IMG submission 203715) | Sandy soil microbial communities from University of British Columbia, Vancouver, Canada - MeOH1_35cm_T4_195 | ecosystem: Engineered > Artificial ecosystem > Sand microcosm > Unclassified ...
TCGGGCTTCTGCATCATCTCGAGGAACTGGCGGGCGTAGGCCGACAGGCTCTCGACGTAGCGGCGCTGGCCCTCGGCGTAGATGGTGTCGAAGGCGAGCGACGACTTGCCCGAGCCCGACAGCCCGGTGAAGACGATGAGGGCGTCGCGCGGCAGGTCGAGGTCGACGTTCTTCAGATTGTGCTCGCGGGCGCCGCGGATCGTCAGCCGCTTGGCGCCGGCGGAGCCGGCACCTGCAGAGCCGGCGCCGGACGAGGAGGGGCGGCGCGCGTCGTCGACCATGGTCGGCAGTCCTTCGGGAATCGACCGGGCGCGCGGGAGGGATCGCGCGGCACCTCGGAACTGCCCCACAAGTTAAGGCGCCGTTGCCGGGACGCAAGGTTCTTTTTCTGTTCTCACGGCTGCGGGGCGTGCGGAGCGAGCCGCCGGGCCTGCGGTGGAACATCCCACGCCGACGCTGGCGGGTTGCGTCGCGGCCGGGGCGCGGCTATTCGATCTGGCACGGCCTTGAGGATCTCGGGAGCGGCGTATGGGCGATTTCGCAGACGCGCGGCGCAAGATGGTCGACTGCCAGCTGCGCACCAGCGACGTGACCGACCACGACATCCAGTCGGCGATGGGATCGGTGCCGCGCGAGGCGTTCGTCGCCGCGGAACTGGCGCCGCTCGCCTATATCGACGAGGAGCTGGCGATCGGCGGCGGCCGCGTGCTGATGCGGCCGGCGACCTTCGGCAAGCTCCTGCAACTGGCGGCGATCAGGCCCGCGGACACCGTCCTCGTCGTCGGCGGTGGGTCCGGTTATGAGGCGGCGGTGCTCGCCAGGATCGCCGCGTCCGTCGTTGCAGTGGAGAGCGACTCGGCGCTCGCGGCTGCCGCAGCCGAGCGCTTGTCGCGGCTCGGCGCGACGACGGCCTCCGTCGTGACGGGATCGCTCGCCGCCGGCTGGCCAGCCGGCGCACCCTACGATGTCATTCTTCTCACCGGCGCGGCGGAGACGGCGCTCGACGGGCTCGGTGCGCAGCTGCGCGAAGGCGGCCGGCTGGTCGCCGTCGAGGGGCGCGGCGGCGCCGCGGCGGCCCAGGTCTACACGCGCGCCGGCGGCGGCATCAGCGGCCGATTCGGCTTCAACGCCGCAGCCAGGCCGCTGCCGGGCTTCGAGCAGGCGAAGGCCTTCGTTTTTTGATGCGGGGCGTGAGTTGCGGCGTTCGCCCGCACCGACCGCGCTCGAACCGGCGTGGCCGGTGTTGCAATGCGGTCGCATTAACCACTGAACCATCGCGGCGGGAGGCGTTGCGGTCTTTGTCGTCGCCGCGTTTCTTCCTATGAGTTAAGAGTCGGTAACCGTCCGACCCCGCGTCGGCGGCAGGACGAATTTGTCGTGCGTAAGGACCGCGTCGTTTGCGGGCGGTGCTGTGGGAGAGGGCTTCGGCATGCTGGCAGCGGGTCATGGATCTAGTCGCCGGTCGGGGCCGCCCCGTATCGGCCGGTTCCTCGTGGCCGCGATCATCGCGGGACTGGCGCCAGCGGCGGCATCGGCGCAGTCGCTGACCGATGCGTTCGCCGCGACCTATATGAGCAACCCGCAGCTCAACGCGGCGCGGGCGCAGGTCCGGTCCACGGACGAGGGCGTGCCCCAGGCGCTCGCCGGCAACCGGCCGACGGTCGCGGCGACCGCCTCCGTCGGCGCCTCGGGCACCCGCACCTACGGCGGGCCGGGCAAGACCACCTTGCTCGGACGCTCGGCCGGCGGGAAGGGCTATTATAGCCAATATCCGATCGCTATCGGCGTGCAGCTTACCCAGCCGCTGTTCGACGGCTTCCGCACTCCGAACTCCGTGCGCCAGGCCGAGGCCTCGGTGCTCGCCCAGCGCGAGGTGCTGCGCAACACCGAGCAGACCGTGCTGCTCGACGCCGCCACCGCCTTCATGCAGGTCATCCAAGGCCAGGCTCTGGTCGAGCTGCAGGAGGCGAACCTGCAGTTCCTCGACGAGCAGGTGAAGGCGGCGAAGGACCGCTTCCAGGTCGGCGAGGGAACCAATACGGACGTCGCCCAGGCCGAGGCGAGCCAGGCGCAGGCGCAGGCCGAACTCTATTCCGCCCGCGCCAACCTGCAGGCGGCGAAGGCGAGCTTCCGCCAGGTCACCGGGCTCGAGGCGAAGCGGCTGGTGCTGCAGCCGATCGGCGACAAGCTGAAGCCGAAGGCGCTGGAGGCGGCGTTGAGCCTCGGTCAGAAGGACCACCCGGCGGTGCTCGCGGCGATCCACAATGTCGACGTCGCCCAGTTCAACGTGAAGGTGCTCGAAGGCCAGGTGCTGCCGAGCGTCGATCTCAACGCCGGCTTCCAGCGCGAGTACGACTTCGGCCAAATCTCGTCTTCCAGCTCGCGCCAGAGCGACACCGCCCAGGTGACGCTCAACGTCACCGTGCCGATCTACCAAGCCGGCCTGCCATCGTCGCAGGTGCGCCAGGCCAAGGAAGATCTCGGCTATTCCCGCATCCAGGTCGACCTCAACCGCGACCTGGTGCGCTCCAACATCATCACCTTCTGGGGCAACCTCGCTGCCGCCGAAGCCTCGATCTTCGCCGCGCGCACGTCGGTCGTCGCCAACCAGCTCGCGGTCAACGGCGTCATCGAGGAGCAGAAGGTCGGCCAGGCGACGACCCTCGACGTGCTCCTCCAGCAAAGCAACCTGATCGACGCCCGCACCACGCTGGTCCAGGCCGAATACAGCCGCATGGTGGCGCTCTACTCGCTCGTCTCCTCCATCGGCAAGCTCGACTCGACGTCGCTGCGCCTGCCGGTGAAGACCTACCAGCCGCAGCAGCACTACCAGGCGGTGCGCGACAGCTGGGGCGGCCTGCGCACCCCCGACGGACGCTGAGGCTTGCTGCCGTCCACATCTTCCTGAAGTTTTCGTGAAGGCCCGGAGCAGCGGGATTGCACCGGGCTGCTAGAATTCCCGCATGGCGGCGCGATTCGCCGCCATAGGGTGCACGCGGTGTGCGGAGAGACGAGATGCCAGCGACGAGCCCTGTCCGCGATCAGACGATGGACGAGATCCTCGCCTCCATCCACCGGATGATCCTCGAGGGGGAGGATCCGGCGGCAGTCGGCGCGGCGAAGGCGGATGCCGGCACGGCAGCGGCCCACGGGCCGGACGGCGAGGCGGATGTCGGCGCGGCCGACGTCGAGATCGATGCCGACTTCATTGCCGCCGGCGTCGCGGCGATCTTGAAGAACGCCCGGGAAGCCCCCGGGATGGCAACGCCGGACGAGACGGCGCTGCGCGCCGAACGTGGTTTCGTCGACGGCTTCGCGGCCGGTGCCGAGGATGTCGCTCTCGTGGATGCGGCACGCAACAAGGTGGAGAATGCGATGAGCGAGCAGCAGCGCGCGGCCGCGGTGGCTCCGGCGGCGGCGTCGAACAATCGCCCTGTCGGGCCGCAGGCGACGGTGCGAGCCGTCGGTCCGGAGGGTGCCGAGGAGCGGCTCGTCTCCGAGGCGTCGAGCCAGAGCGTGTCGCAGTCCTTCGAGCAGCTGTCGCGGACGATCCTGTCGCAGAACCCGCGCACGCTCGAGGATCTGGTGCGCGACATGATGCGGCCGATGGTCCGCTCCTGGCTCGACCAGAACCTGCCGCGCATCGCCGAGCGCCTCGTCAAGCAGGAGATCGAGCGGATCTCGCGCGGCGACCGCTGAGGCAGCCGAGCCGCGACGACCCCGACGCCGCCGACTTGCGACGCCGGTGGCCACATTTCCCGATGCGCGCGCAAACGCCGCCCGGTTGACTTGCCGGCGGCGTTTGCGCTTCTTCACACCGCTTTCCCGCGAACCGGCGATCCGACGATGCTCGACAAGACCTACGACGCTGCGGCCATCGAGCCGCGCATCACCGCCCTCTGGGACGAGGCGGGCGCCTTCCGCGCCGGCGCCGGGGCCCGGCCGGGGGCGGCGCCGTTCTCGATCGTCATTCCGCCGCCGAACGTCACCGGCTCGCTGCACATGGGCCACGCGCTCAACAACACGCTGCAGGACATCCTCGTCCGCTTCGAGCGCATGCGCGGCCGCGACGTGCTGTGGCAGCCGGGCATGGACCACGCCGGCATCGCCACCCAGATGGTCGTCGAGCGGCAGATGGCCGAGCGCCAGGAGCCGGACCGCCGGACCATCGGCCGGGAAAAGTTCCTCGAGAAGGTGTGGGCGTGGAAGGACGAGTCGGGCGGCACCATCGCCCGGCAGCTGAAGCGGCTCGGCGCCTCGTGCGACTTTTCGCGCGAGCGCTTCACCATGGACGAGGGGCTGTCGAAGGCCGTCCGCGAGGTGTTCGTCACCCTGCACAAAGAGGGGCTGATCTATCGCGACAAGCGCCTCGTCAACTGGGACCCGAAGTTCCAGACGGCGATCTCCGATCTCGAGGTCGTGCAGGTCGAGACCAAGGGCAAGCTCTGGCACTTCCGCTACCCGATCGAGGGCCGCGCCTTCGATCCGGAGGACGCCGCAACGTTCATCACCGTCGCGACGACGCGGCCGGAGACGATGCTCGGCGACACCGCCGTCGCCGTCCACCCGGACGACGAGCGCTACCAGGCCTTCGTCGCGGCCGGCGCCAAGGTGCGCCTGCCGCTCGTCGGCCGCCTGATCCCGATCGTCGCCGACGACTACGCCGATCCGGAGACGGGCTCCGGCGCGGTGAAGATTACGCCCGCCCACGACTTCAACGACTTCGAGGTCGGCAAGCGGCACGGGCTCGAGATGATCAACGTCCTCGACACCGAGGCGAAGATGGCGCTCGACGGCAACGAGGCGTTCCTCGCCGGCCTTTCCGGTGGCGCCGACCTCGACGCGGTCCTCGTCCTCCATGGCCGCGACCGCTTCAAGGCCCGCGCCGCGATCGTCGAGATGATGGAGGGCGGCGGCTTCCTCGAGAAGATCGAAGACCATCCGCACACGGTGCCGCACGGCGACCGCTCCAACGTCGTCATCGAGCCCTATCTGACCGACCAGTGGTACGTCGACGCCAAGACGCTGGCCGAGCCGGCGATCGCCAGCGTCCGCGAGGGCCGCACCAATTTCGTGCCGGCCAACTGGTCGAAGACTTATTTCGACTGGATGGAGAACATCGAGCCCTGGTGCGTCTCGCGCCAGCTGTGGTGGGGCCACCAGATCCCGGCCTGGTACGGGCCGGACGGGCAGATCTTCGTCGAGCGCACCGAGGCGGAGGCGCAGGCCGCCGCGTCGGCACACTACGGCGTGCCGACGGCGCTCGTCCGCGACGAGGACGTCCTCGACACCTGGTTCTCCTCGGCGCTGTGGCCGTTCTCGACGCTCGGCTGGCCGGACCAGACGCCGGAGCTCGCCCGCTACTATCCGACCTCCGTGCTCGTCACCGGCTTCGACATCATTTTCTTCTGGGTCGCCAGGATGATGATGGCCGGCCTTCACTTCATGGATCAGGAGCCCTTCCACACCGTCTACATCCACGCCCTCGTCCGCGACGAGAAGGGGGCGAAGATGTCGAAGTCGAAGGGCAACGTCATCGACCCCCTGAGTCTCGTCGACGAGTACGGCGCCGACGCGCTGCGCTTCACCCTCGCGGCGATGGCCGCCCAGGGGCGCGACGTCAAGCTCGCGACGAGCCGCGTCGCCGGCTACCGTGCTTTCGCCACCAAGCTGTGGAACGCCGCCCGTTTCGCCGAGATGAACGGCTGCGGCCGCGTCGAAGGCTTCGATCCCGGCGCGGTCGAGACGACGCTCGCCCGCTGGATCGTCGTCGAGACGGCACGCGCGGCGGGCGAGGTCACCGCCGCGATCGAGGCCTACCGCTTCAACGACGCCGCCGCGGCAATCTACCGCTTCACCTGGAACACCTTCTGCGACTGGTTCGTCGAGCTGGCGAAGCCGGTGCTGACCGGCGAGGACGGGCCGCAGAAGGACGAGATCAGGGCGGTGACGAGCTGGGCGATCGACGAGATCGTCAAGCTATTGCACCCGTTCATGCCGTTCCTCACCGAGGAGCTGTGGGGCGTCATCGGCGAGACCGGGCCGGCGCGGGACGGGCTGGTCGCCCATGCTCCGTGGCCGGAGCTCGCCTTCGCCGACGACGGCGCCGCCGACGAGATCAACTGGCTGATCGAGCTCATCAGCGCCATCCGCTCGGTGCGCGTCGAGACCAACGTGCCGGGCGGCGCCATGGTGCCGCTCGTCGTCGTCGGCGCCGACGCCGAGGCCGAGCGGCGGCTCGGCGTGCACGACGCGGCGATCCGGCGCCTCGCCCGCGTCGACGACCTGTCGCTGTCGGCGACGCCCCCCGGTGGCTCGGCGCAGATCGTGCTCGGCGGGACGGTCGCCTGCCTGCCGCTCGCCGGCGTCATTGACCTCGCGGCGGAGCGGGCGCGGCTCGAGAAGGAGCTCGCCAAGGTCGCCGCCGACGTCGCCCGCATCGACGGCAAACTCGGCAACCCGGACTTCGTCGCCCGTGCGCCGGAGGAGATCGTCGAGGCCGAGCGGGAGAAGCGCGAGGAGGCGCTCGCCCGCGGCGAGAAGATCCGCGAGGCGCTGGCGCGGCTGCAGGCGGCGGTGTGACTCGTCTCGCGGTGTCCGGCGGCCCCTCCTGCGCGGCCTGATTTGCACGGCTGCCACACCGTCGCCTTCAACGCGGTGTGGAAGGGGGCGGCGCCTTCCGAAGGATCGCCGTCGATGCTAAGAGCGCACCTCCGGCCCGGCCGGCGGCGCGAGAGGACGCGGAAGACAGGAATGACCGTGCGCGTGGGACGATCCTTCGGATTTGCGGCGTGCCTCCTGTCCGTCGCCGCCGCGGCGGGCGCAGCCTCCGCCGACGACAAGATCCCCAATCCGATCGCCGTCTTCTCCGGGCTCGACAAGATCACCGGGCGCATCATCTCCTTCGACGTCTATATCGACGAGACGGTGCAGTTCGGCGCCCTCAGGGTCACCCCGCGCGTCTGCTATACCCGCCCGATGACCGAGGCGTCGCGTACCGACGGCTTCGTCGAGGTCGACGAGATCACCCTCGACAACCAGATCCAGCGGATCTTCACCGGCTGGATGTTCGCGGCGAGCCCCGGCCTCAACGCCGTCGACCATGCCATTTACGACGTCTGGCTGACTGACTGCCGGCTCGCCTCCGACGTGCCGCCGCCGGAAGGCTTCGACATGGCGAAATACGCCCAGGAGGGCCTCGGCGTCATCGAGCGGCCGGAAGGCTGGCAGCCGGTGCCGCTGCCACGCCCGGCCGTCGGCGCGACGGTTCCCGGCGCGGCCCCGGTCGAGGGCGAGACGCCGCCGGTGGAAACCCCTTCAGACGTCCCCGAGGACTGACAGCACGTCGGCGCCGGACGCCGTCTTCGACAGCGTCTCGAATGTGCCGAAGCCGTTCAGCGCGTGGTCGAGCTGGGTCTGGTACTCGCGCCGGCTGACCTCGATCGCGCCGAAGCGGGCGAGATGCTCGGTGACGAACTGGGTGTCGAGCAGCGAGAAGCCGCCGGCCTTGAGCCGCGCCACGAGATGGACGAGAGCGACCTTCGACGCGTCGCGGGCGTGGCTGAACATGCTCTCGCCGAAGAACGCCCGCCCCAGCCGGACGCCGTAGAGGCCACCGACGAGCGCGCCGGCCTGCCATGCCTCGACGGTGTGGCAATAGCCGATGTCGTAGAGGTCGCCGTAGAGGCGGCGGATGCGCTCGTTGATCCAGGTCTTGCGGCGGCCCGGGACCGGCGCGGCGCAGCCGCCGATGATGCCGGCGAAGTCGCTGTCGATGCGGATCTCGAAGACGTCGGCGCGCACCGTGCGGGCGAGCCGCCGCGGGATGTGGAAGCGGTCGAGCGGCAGCACGCCGCGCCGCTCCGGCTCGATCCAGTAGAGGCCCGGATCCTCCGCCGATTCGGCCATCGGAAAGATGCCGCAGGCATAGGCCTTGAGCAGCACCTGCGGGGTGATCTCGAGGACGAGGTCGTTCGTCTTCGTCATCGACGCGACTCCCGAACGCCGTCCGGCCGGGCCGGACGGAATCACCTGATCGGCGGAGCATGCGCCCGAACGGCGCTGTCGGCCAAGGCCTCGCCGCGGCCGCGCCGGTGCCGCCGGATCAGGCCCGGCCGGCGAGGAACGATTCGAGCCAGTGGATGTCGTAGCGGCCGGCGGCGATGTCCGGGTCGTCGACGAGCGCACGGAACAGCGGGATCGTCGAGCGGATGCCGTCGACGACGAACTCGTCGAGGCAGCGCCTCAGCCGATTCATGCATTCGAGCCGGTCGCGGCCGTGGACGATCAGCTTGCCGATCAGGCTGTCGTAGTAGGGCGGGATGACGTAGCCCTGGTAGACGCCGGAATCGACGCGCACGCCGAGCCCGCCAGGCGGGTGGAAATAGGTGATGCGGCCGGGGGAGGGGACGAAGGTCGCCGGATCCTCGGCGTTGATGCGGCACTCGATGGCGTGGCCGTTGAAGGTCACGTCCTTCTGCTCCATCGACAACCTGCTGCCGGCGGCCACCAGGATCTGCTCGTTGACGATGTCGATACCGGTGATCATCTCGGTCACCGGGTGCTCGACCTGCAGCCGGGTGTTCATCTCGATGAAGTAGAATTCGCCGTTCTCGTAGAGGAACTCGACCGTACCGGCGCCGGAATACTTGATCTTGCGCATCGCCGTGGCGACGGTCTCGCCGATGCGTCGGCGCTGCTCCGCGTCGAGGGCAGGTGAGAGGGCCTCTTCCCAGACTTTCTGGTGGCGCCGCTGCAGCGAGCAGTCGCGCTCGCCGAGGGAGACGGCGTTGCCCTGGCCGTCGCCGAGCACCTGCACCTCGATGTGGCGCGGCGTGGCGAGGTACTTCTCGATGTAGACGGCGTCGTCGCCGAACGCCGCCTTCGCCTCGGAGCGGGCGGTGGCGAGGGCGGTGTCGAGCTCGTCGGCCGAGCGGGCGACCTTCATGCCGCGGCCGCCGCCACCGGCGGAGGCCTTGATCAGCACGGGATAGCCGATCTCATCGGCGACGCGGCGGGCGTCGGCCTCGGTGCGCACCGCGCCGGCGGAGCCGGGGACGACCGGGATGCCGAGGTCCGCCGCCGTGCGCTTCGCCTCGATCTTGTCGCCCATGATGCGGATGTGCTCCGCCGAGGGGCCGATGAAGGTGACGCCATGCGCCGCGAGGATATCGGCGAAGCGGGCATTCTCGGAAAGGAAGCCGTAGCCGGGGTGGACGGCGTCGGCACCGGTGATCTCGCAGGCGGCGAGGAGGGAGGGGATGTTGAGGTAGCTGTCGCGGGCGGCGGGCGGGCCGATGCAGACGCTCTCGTCGGCGAGCCGCACGTGCATGGCATCGGCGTCGGCGGTCGAATGCACGGCGACGGTGGCGATGCCGAGCTCCTTGCAGGCGCGCAGCACCCGCAGGGCGATCTCGCCGCGGTTGGCGATCAGGATCTTCGAGAACATGGGGCTCAAGCCTCGCGTGCCGGGGTCGCGGCAGCGGTCACTCGATGACCGCCAGCGGCTCGCCGTACTCGACCGGCTGGCCGTCCTCGACGAGGATCGCCGTCACCGTGCCGGCCTTCGGCGCCGGGATCTGGTTCATCGTCTTCATCGCTTCGACGATGACGAGGGTCTGGCCGACGGCGACGCGGTCGCCGACCTCGACGAACGGCTTGGCGCCGGGCTCGGGCGAGCGGTAGGCGGTGCCGACCATCGGCGACTTCACCGCGCCGGGATGGGCGGCCGCCTCGACCGGCGCCGCCGGCGCGGCGGCGGCCGCCGCGGCGACCGGGGCGGCCGGAGCGACGATGGTCGCCTGGGTCGCGCCGCGGGCGATGCGCAGCCGTAGCCCGTCCTGCTCGATCTCGATCTCGGTGAGTTCGGTCTCCTTGAGGAGCGCGGCGAGCTCCCGGATCAGGTCCTGATCGATCGAATGGGTCTTCTTGCTCGACATGGCTTTCTCTGCAAAGGAGGCCGACTGCCGGACCGTCGCTCAGTCGGCGAGGATCCCGGCCAGCGCCTCGAGGCCGAGGACGTAGCTGCGTGGCCCGAAGCCGGCGATGACGCCGACCGCCGCCGCGGCGATCGCCGAGTGGTGGCGGAAGGGCTCGCGGGCGTGGACGTTCGAGATGTGCACCTCGATCACCGGCACGGTCACGGCGCGGATCGCGTCGTGGAGCGCGATCGAGGTGTGGGTGTAGGCGCCGGCGTTCATCACCACGCCGCGCGCCGTCTCCCCTGCCTCGTGGATCCAGTCGACGAGGACGCCCTCGTGGTTCGTCTGCCGGAAGTCGACGGCAAGCCCGAGCCGCTCTCCGGCCGTCCGGCAGACGGCGGCGATATCCTCCAGCGTCGCGGCCCCGTAGACGCCGGGCTCGCGCTTGCCGAGGCGGTTCAGGTTGGGGCCGTTGAGCACGAAGACGGGCGCTGCCATCTGCTGTCACCAGGAGCGGGGAGGCCGGTGCGGCAGGCGCCCGGGTCGATCGAAGGTGACCCTTATAGGGGCTCGACCGTCACGAGGGAATGCATATCCATCGCGCCGGCCGAGGCGGGACGACCGCCGGCCGGCGATGCCGCCGCGCCGCTCAGCACGTCTCGGTGCCGACGCAGTCGCGGGCCGCTGCGACGCGCTCCTTCAGGGCGTCGAAGCCGACGGCGCCGACGAGCACCTTGTCGTCGACCACGTAGGACGGCGTGCCGTTGATGCCGAGCGAGGTCGCGAGCCCGTAGACCTCCTCGATCGTCTCGGCGACGGCCGGGCTCTCCATCGCCGTCTGGATCTTGTCCATCGGCAGGCCGAGCTCACGGGCGGCGGCGAGCGCGGCGACGCGGTCGTGCTGACCGTTGGAGGACAGCAGCGCGGTGTGGAAGTCGAGATAGCGCTCGGGGGCGACGGCATTGACGGCGACGGCGACCTGCGCCGCCTCGGACGAGCCCTGCCCGAGCACCGGGAACTCCTTCAGGACGACCCGCAGGTCCGGGTTCTCCTTCATCAGCTTCAGCGTGTCGCCGAGCGCCCGCTTGCAATAGCCGCAGTTGTAGTCGAAGAACTCAACCATCGTCACCTTGCCATCGGGGTTGCCGAGAACGACCTGGCGCGTCGAGTTGTAGATGAGATCGCGCTGATCTTTGACGGCCGAAGCCTGCTTTGCCTCGGTCTCGGCCTGCTGCTTGGCCTCAAGAGCGGCGTAGGCTTCCTGCAGTACCTCGGGATTGGCGATGAGGTACTCGCGGACGATGGTTTCGATGGCGGCCTTGTCGGGAGCGGCGGCGACGACGGGAGCGGTCTCGCCGTGGACGGCGTCGACGGCGATCAGCGGCACAGCCGCGGCGGCGGTGACGACTACGGCAGCGGCGGTGATGATGAAGGCGCGCATGGACGTTTCTTTCACACGGGGCCGGCGGCGCCCTGCGGCGCCGTCGCGGCCGGACTAGAGCTTGGGCGGCTTGTAGGAGACGATGTCGTCGGCCTGCACCCAGCCCGGCGAGCCGGTCTTCAGCGTCTTCTGGGCACGGGCGGCATAGCGGCGGGCGTTGGCGACATCGCCCTCGGCGAACATGCCGCGGGCGGTGGCGAGGTCGGCGAGGCCGACCTCGCCGCGCCGGGCGTATGCGCCGGCGAGGTGGCGGTAGGCGAGGCCGGCGTTGGGCTCGGCGGCGACGCCCTTGTTGAGCTCGGCGATCGCCTCGTCGACGAGCGCCGGATCGTTGGTCGCGGCGAGCGCCTCGCCGAGCATGATGCGGATCAGCGCCGCCTGGGGCGCGAGCGCCACCGCCTTGCGCAACGGCGCCACCGCCTCCTTCGGCTTGCCGCCCTCGAGCAGCGCCTGACCCTTCAGCTCCCAGAAATAGGGATTGTTCGGCTGCAGCTTGACGAGCTCGTCGAGCTGGCGCTGGGCGCCCGCCGGATCGCCGAGGCGGAAGGCGAGCACGGCGCGGGCGTAGCGAGCCGGCAGGCTCGCGTCGCTCGCCGGGTAGCGGCGCTGCACGGAGGTCGGATTGTCGGTGAAGGCAATCAGCTTCGCTCGCATCAGATCGTGGCGGGCCTGCAGGGCAGGGGCGTCCTTGGCGTCGAAGTAGGGGCTCGCCTTGGCCTTCTCGGTCAGGCCGGTGAGGCGGTCCCGCGGCATCGGGTGGCTCTGGGCGTAGGGGTCGGCATAGCGCGCCGCGAGCAGCTGCTGGTCGGCGAAGCGGGCGAATACCGTCAGCATTCCCTTTGGCGACTGGTGGGTCCGTTCCAGGAACTTCAGCGCGGCACGGTCGGCGGCCTCTTCCTCGCCGCGCTGGTAGGCGAGGAACGAGCGCTGCGCAGCCTGCATGCCGCCGCCCATGGCGACGACGCCGCTGGTGCCGATGTCCGAAGAGCCGCTCGCCGCCCCGGCGGCGAGCGCTCCGGCGCCGAGGACCATGCCCAAGGCGGCGATCAGCTGCGCCTTCGCCATCGCCTCGCGCATTCGGGCCATGTGGCCACCGGCGATGTGGCCGGTCTCGTGGGCGAGGACGCCGATCACCTCGTTCGGCGTCTCGGCGTCGACCAGCACACCGGTGTTGACGAAGATCCGCTTGCTGTCGACGACGAAGGCGTTGAAGTCGCGCTTGCGGACGAGCACCACCTCGGCGGTGCCGCCGGGCACGTTGGCGGCCCGCATGATCGGCGTGAGATAGTCGCGGAGCAGCGATTCCGTCTCGGCGTCGCGGACGAGCGGCATCGACTGCTGCGCAGCGGCAGGCAGCGGCGCGAGCGCGAGATGCAGTGCCGCGGCGATCGCCGTCGACGCGGCCATCCGTCCGCCCGCCGCGGGCTTTATGGCGGCGACGACGTGCGCTAGGCGTCGTAGGCGCATCAGTCGATCCTGGTTTGCTGTCCCCCCAAGATCGACCGAACCGGCCAATTGAGGCGACACGGCGGCGGAGCCGCCCGCGTCCTCTTACTACGGAAGGGTACGGGATGTCCTTCGCTCCTCCCGCCGCCTCCCGGCGCAGCGCCGTCGATCCGTTTCGCGCCATGGACGTCATGTCGGCAGCGGCGCGGCGCGAGGCCGAGGGCGGCCGGGTCGTGCACATGGAGGTCGGCCAGCCGTCCGCGCCGGTGCCGGCGGCGGTCGTCCAGGCGGCCCACGCGGCGCTCGCCGGCGGGCG
>Ga0255338_1004882_pt1 | contig 13122 bp, 12 predicted proteins | sample MeOH1_35cm_T4_19_FD_203715 | JGI IMG/M metagenome (GOLD analysis project Ga0255338, IMG submission 203715) | Sandy soil microbial communities from University of British Columbia, Vancouver, Canada - MeOH1_35cm_T4_195 | ecosystem: Engineered > Artificial ecosystem > Sand microcosm > Unclassified ...
GATCGAACGCAGCTACGCCAACGGGGCGCCCTCTGGGACGGAGCGCTGGACGGCCGTGCTGTCGGTCGTGCTGCAGCCGCCGCGCACCGAGCAGCGCCTGCGCAAGAACCCGCTCGGCATCTACGTCAACGGGTTGTCCTGGAGCCGTGAACTTGAAGCTACCGACGCAATGAAAGGAACAAAGCCATGAACACATTTCTCCGTAAATCCGTACTGCCGTCGATCCTGCTGGTCTTCGCCGGCTGCGCCACGCAGGGCAAGCCCCCGCCGGCGATTTCACTGGACGAGCCCATTGCCGTTGCCGCGCAGCCGCTGCTGGAACCGCCGAAGCCCATCGAAGTAGTTGAGATGCCAACACCTTTGCCGTTGCCCGAACAGATGAAGGCACTGCCGAACGAGTCTGACGCGAAGCTGGCTCCTGAGCCCGCGGACGAGAAGGTGCGCGTGTTCCGCGCCAACGCGGAGGCGCGCATCGCACCGACGCGCGAGGGCTACGTCAACGCTATCCAGATCTGGCCTTATGCCGATGGCGCGCTGTATCAGGTCTACACCAGCCCGGGACGCGTCACCGTGATTGCCCTGCAGCAGGGCGAAGAACTGGTGACTGTCTCGGCCGGCGACACAGTGCGCTGGATCGTCGGCGATACGGCCAGCGGTGCGGGAGCGACGCTGCGCGTGAACATCTTGGTCAAGCCCACGCGCACTGGCTTGAAAACCAACTTGGTGGTGACGACGAACCGACGCACCTACCTGCTCGAACTTTCATCGACGCCGCAGACCTGGATGGCTTCTGTGTCCTGGGACTACCCGAAGGACCGGATGTTGGCGCTGCAGAAGCAGATGCAGCAGGGCCAGGCCAGCGCGCCGGTGGAAACCGGCATGACGCTGGAGCAGATCAGGTTCCGCTACACCGTCACAGGTGACAGCCCGCCGTGGAAGCCGCTGCGCGCCTTCGACGACGGCGAGCGCGTCTACATCCAGTTCCCCGGCGGCATCGCGCAGGGCGAGTTGCCTCCGTTGTTCGTGATCGGCGCGCGGGGCGATGGGCAACTGGTGAACTACCGCTTCCGCTCACCGTACTACGTGGTGGACCGGCTGTTCGGTGCGGCCGAACTTCGGCTGGGCGGCGACAAGGCGCAAGTGGTGCGCATCGAACGCAGCGATGGTGTCAGTGCTGGCGCTACGCGGAGGAACTGAGCATGAGCACGTCCCCCGAGCCAACACCCGCTGCGGTCCCGAAGGTCGAACCCGAATCCGTGGCCTTGCGTGCTTCACCGCGTCCCGTCACGCGCCTGAACCGCCGCATGCTGGTGGTTGGCGCCGGCGCCCTGGCTGCCGCGGTACTTGGCGGCACCCTGTGGTCGCTGCAGGCGAACAAGCGCCAGCGCAACCCAGCCACCGAGCTGTACAACGTCGATCGCGTTGCGCGCGCTGAAAGCCTGGAACAGCTGCCGAAGGACTATGCCGGTCTCGCTCCGGCCTCGAAGCAGGCGCCACCGGTTCTGGGCGAGCCGTTGCCCGGAGATCTAGGGTCGGCGATAGTCAAGTCGCAGCAGCCGATGGAGACGCGCCCGCCGGGCGGCGGCGTCGATCCGGCGCAGGCTGAACGACTTGCTGCTGAAGAGGCGGCTCGGTCTTCGGTGTTTTTCCGAAGCGGTGGTAACAACGGCGGCTTGAGACCCGCAGTTGCAAATAGCGCCGCTGACCCTTCCGCCTCCGCTTCAGGCAATCTGCCGTTCAACCCCACGGTGACCATGTCAACCGCAGCACAACGGTCCGATCCGACGGCTGTGCAGAACCGGCAGGATCAGAAGGAGGCATTCATTGTCAAGGCAGGCGACGCATCGACGCGCAATCCTGGCACCTTGCAGTTGCCGGCGTCGCCCTACCAGGTGATGGCGGGCACGCTGATTTCCGCCGCCCTCGTCACTGGCATCAATTCGGACTTGCCGGGCCAGGTGATCGCAGGCGTTACCGAACCGGTCTACGACACGGCGACGGGCCGTTACCTACTGATTCCCCAAGGGACGCGGTTGATGGGTCGCTACGACAGCCAGATCGCCTTCGGTCAGAAGCGGGTCTTGTTGGTCTGGACGCGCCTGATCCTGCCAGACGCATCCTCCATTGCGCTCGACAAGCTTCCAGGCGTGGATCCTGCTGGCTATGCAGGGCTGGAGGATGGCGTCGACTGGCATTGGGACCGGATCCTTGCCGGCGCGGCGTTGTCCACACTGCTCGGAGTGGGCGCGGAGCTCGCGGCCCCGCGCCTCGGGACCGAAGGGACAGACGTGGCCGGAGCAGTCCGAGGCAGCACTCAGGACACGGTGAACCAGATTGGACAAGAGCTCACGAAGCGGAACCTCGACATCCAGCCGACCCTGACTGTGCGACCCGGCTTCCCTGTCCGAGTGCTGGTGGGGAAAGATTTGATACTGCGGCCCTATCAACCGCTGTTTTTCATGCGAGGGCCGAGCCAATGAGTGGCTCATCGCCCAAACTGCGTCTGGGCCCACTCCCGCGAACGGAAAACACCAAGTTGACGGTGAACGTCTCTGCGGCACTCAAGGCTTCGCTCGATGACTACGCTACCGCGCATAGCCGCATCCACGGCGAGGCAGTCGATGCGGCGACCTTGATTCCACACATGTTGCAAGCCTTCATTGCGCGCGACCGTGGATTCAAAGCGATGCGGTCCCGCAGGCCCACCAAGTCGTCCGCAAATCCCCCGGACGCTCAGTAGGTCAGTGTTCAGCGTGTCATCCTTCCGCGAGCTTGGCTTGCGCTTCGCGGAGCCCAAGCTTGCGGACAGCTGCGATCGCCGGCAGCTGGCTCGAACGGGGCCGCGTGCTGCCACTCTCCCACTTGTAGATGCTCAATGCGCTCACGCCAACCAGACTCGCATAGTCCTTAGCCGAGAGCCCAAGCTTGGCGCGATGGGCAGCCAAGCGCTGCGGACTGAAACGAATCTGCTTGTTAGACTCTTCTGGTTCAGGACGCGGACGTACGCGTTGAGCGCGGGCGGTTTGCTTCAGCCTTCGCTCGAGCTCAGCGATCTGACGCTTCATTGCTGCAATCGCGGATCGGTGCTGAGCTACTGCCTTACGCAGAGGCTCCACGTCGCTGCGAGATTCCTTGCGTGCGATGCGCGAAATCTCGGACTTGAAAACGGATGCGATGTTGGGCATGGCGGGCATTGTGCACGCAGTATCTCTATAGTTCCGCATCGGGCACTCAAAGGGCGTGACCGCCGTTTTCACGGACAATCACTTAACGGGCTGCGTTTTGTGCGTCTGGAAACACATACGTATGGTGATTTCCGTACAAACATCATGCTAAACTCCTGAGCCTAATGGCTGAGGCGTTTTCACTTGTCGTTCCTGCAATACGAGGCATCCAGGCTGGGCGGGAGTACTACGTCTCGATGTGCCCCCTGCGCTTACTGCGAAGGGTGTTCACCTACGATGACGAGGAGCTCGTCCCCGAGCTTCGGGCGCAGCGCACACTGAACAAGTCGCGCATCCCCGAGATGGCGCGCTACATCGTTTCCAATCGGGACAGCTACACCTTCTCGGCGATTACCGTGTCGGTCGACGGCGACATCCGGTTCGACCCTGTTGGTTCAGGCTCTACGACTTTCCGGATGGGGTCTCTCACGGTTTCGTTGGATGCCAAGTTCATCGTGAATGATGGGCAGCACCGCCGTGCGGCGATCCTTGAAGCGCTGGACCAGGAGCCGGAGCTCGGAGAGGAAACAATTGCCGTCGTGTTCTTCCTCGATCGTGGACTCGCGCGTTGCCAGCAGATGTTCGCCGACCTCAACCGGCACGCGATCCGTCCTTCGGCGTCGCTCGGCGTGCTGTATGACCATCGCAGCGTAGCTGCAGGTCTTGCGCGTCACTTGAGCCTCACCTCGACGGTGTTCAAGAACATGATCGAAACGGAGCGCTCGTCGCTCGCACCGCGTTCACGCAAGCTGTTTACGCTCAGTGCGCTCAACTTCGCTACGTCCGAGTTCCTGGAGGAAGGCGAGATTGCCGACTTCCAAGCGGCTGCGAGGAAGTGCCAAGAGTTCTGGGAACTGGTGGGAAATCAAATTCCAGAATGGAGCTACGTGCGTGCGTCGAAGATGACCTCGGGAGACGTGCGCCGCGATTTCATTCACTCGCACGCCATCGTCCTGCAGGCATTCGGTCGTGCCGGTCGGGCGCTGTACCAACTGCCGGCGGCGGAGCGCGCCAAGCGGATCACGCGACTGCGGCGCGTCGATTGGTCGCGAAGCAATGTAGCGACATGGGAAGGGCGCGCCATGATCGGCGGGTCAATGGCCAAGTCAGGAAAGAACATCACGTTGACTTGCAACGAGATCAAGAGAGTCCTCGGGCTGAAACTGTCCGAAGACGAAAGGGCGACGGAGAACATACTCACGGCTGCCCGAAATCCGAAGCGCAACGTATTGCAGAAGGCAGCATGACCAAGACCCACGACCAGATTACCAATGAGCTGCGCGATCTGTATCGCGCCGACTCGATGCCTTGGATCGTCGGCTACAGCGGCGGCAAGGACTCGACTGCAAGCCTGCAGCTGGTATGGGCTGCAATTGCGTCGTTGCCTGAAGAGGAGCGGGGCAAGAAGGTCTACGTGATCAGTACTGACACGCTGGTTGAGAATCCGGTGATCGCGATGTGGGTGAAGACTTCGCTGCTCCGGATCGGCATTGCGGCTAAGCAACAAGGCTTGCCGATCGAAGCCCGGCCGCTCATGCCTTCGATGGAAAACCGGTTCTGGGTCAACCTGATCGGAAAAGGTTACCCTGCACCCCGACCAAAATTCAGATGGTGCACAGATCGGCTCAAGATCAGTGCCTCCACGAAATTTATCCAGGACCTGTCCGAAGCCAACGGCGAGGCCATCCTGGTGCTGGGTCAGCGCCGCGGGGAAAGCCAGGCTCGCGACAAAGTCATGGACCAGTACCAGGACAGCACGCGCGCCAGTCTGAGCAAGAACAAGGATCCGCGGCTATCGCGTGTCTGGGTCTGCACGCCGATCGCCTCATGGACCAGTGACGACGTCTGGGAATACCTCATCACGGAGCCAAACCCGTGGGGCACCAACAACCAGGACCTATTCGATATCTACCGAGGGGCAACGCCCGACGCGGAATGCCCCGTCGTCGTCGATACATCGACTGCAAGCTGCGGCGACAGCCGTTTCGGCTGCTATGTATGCACGATGGTCACACAAGACAAGTCGATGCAAGCCATGATCCAGAACGACGAGCAGAAACAGTGGATGCAGCCCATCCTAGACTTCCGCAACAAGCATCTAGCGATCGAGGATCGGCACCTACGTGACTTCCGACGCCTCAATGGTCGGCTCACCGTTTTTCACGACGAGCTGGTGCACGGCCCGTATACACAAGCCTACCGCGCGAAACTCCTCACCGAGTTGCTGCATACACAGCGCCTTGTCCGCGACTCCGACCAGAAGCAAGGTACCCAGCTGATCGAACTGATTTCGACAGAAGAACTCGACGAGATTCGGAGAATCTGGGTAGAAGAAAAGGGCGAGATCGAGGACCAGGTGCCGAGCATTTACACCGAGGTCTTTGGCATTCCCTATCCGGGGCGTGAACTGGAACAGGCGCCGCTGGATGCTGGAGACTTGGACATCCTGGACGGCGTCGTTGGCGAGCTTGAGAGTGATCCGGAAGCAGCCCGCGAACTGTACAAATTGACTCGCACGCTTCTGGCAGCCCAGTTCCAAAGCATCGAGTCGCACAAGCGCGCGAAGCACCTGGACAAGTTGGAAGGCGTCCTGAAGCAATACGCGTTTCGCGGGGAGCAGGATGCGCTCGACTTCGCGCGGGCAGGAGCGCCTGCTGGCGAACTGGATGGCGACTCTCCGGATGCCGGTACACCGCTGGCCTAAGACGAATGGCGAAGATCACGATCAGCAGCATCGCGCTGCACAACTTCGGGCCATTTCGCGAACGGCAGACTCTGGACTTCCGCGTGATCCCTGGTCGCCCTGTCATCCTCGTGAAGGCGCTCAACGGAAGCGGCAAGACGACCTTACTCACCGGGCTGCAGGTTGGGTTGTATGGCCACAAGGCGATGGCCAACATGCGGCGAAGCGAGTACGAGCAAATGATCATGGGTTTGCTGCGCCACGACGCGACTGCGAACGCTTCGGTGGAAATTGGCGTCGAGGTCGAGGTAGGTGGCTCAAAACGCCAGCTGCAAGTTCGTCGCGAGTGGGCGAAGCGGTCTGGGGACGTGCTGTCCGAACAGCTGATTGTCTTTGAAGGTGGAAGCGCCGACCTTGATTTCTCCCAAGGATGGGACGACTTCATCGCTTCAATCCTGCCTGCGGAGCTGGTGCAGCTGTTCCTCTTCGATGGTGAGAAGATCGAAGCCCTCGCCAACCCTGACAGGTTGCCCGATCTTCTGAAGCGGGCGACGGAGGTGTTTCTAGGAATTGGCGGAATTGAGGCCCTCGGCAATGACCTCAAGGCTTACGAGCGCCGGACGGTCCTCAAGAACAAGGGCGAGTCGGCGGAGTTTGACTCGGCACGTGCGAGCCTGGAGGGCTGGGAAGCTCAGGCTAAGGACCTTGAAGCAAAGCTGCAGTCTCTGACGCAGGATCAGGCTTCTGCGCGCAACACTGCCCAGCTTGCTCAAACTGCTCTGGACAAGTACACCGTTGAATCGCAGCGGCGTGGCCTGGTGGCGTATGAAAAGGCCGCCGAAATCCGCCATGGTGTCGTCACGGCCCGCGCAGGCACGGAGGCGTCGCGCAAGCACATTGCGGACCTGATGTCTGATGCCGTTATCCCGGTCGGTTGGCTGTTGTCGTCCCTTTGGATGCAGTACGCCCGAACTTGGGACGAAGACCAACAGGCTCGTCACTCAAAACTGCTACAGACTGAATTCAAGAAGCGCGACCAACGAATCCTATCGAGCTTGGCCGGCTCCGCTGGAAGGCCGGCTGCTGAAGCGCTCAGGAAGATCTTTGGTGAGGACCTCCGCGAGTTGGCGGCGCGCAAGATGAGTGCTACGACCCGATTGCAGGACAGCCCTCCCAAGGACACCGAGCGCTATTTGATTGAGGTGAAGTCCCGCCTCGCCGAACAGGTCGGCAGCCTCCGCGTCTCGCAGGCCTTGCTCGACAGGGCAGAGCAGCAGATCGGTGAGATCCCCGCGGAGGAACAGATCGCGGATATTCTGAAGGGCATGCAGGAGCGTTCTCGCGTCTTCTCGGCGGCCGAGGCGGCGCTCGCCGCGCTGGGACAGCAGATCGAAGAGACGCAAAGCCACTTGAATCATGTGCGCACCCGACTTGGTGCTGCGCAGGAACGGCTTGGCACCGAGTTTCGTGACCGTTCGATGGAATCGAAAATGCTCGACGCCTCAGGACGCGCCCGCAAGGCCCTTGGCGTGTTCAAGGACAGGCTTCTCGCATCGAAGGCGCAATGGCTTTCCGAAATGATCACCGGGGAATTCCGCAACCTCCTGCGCAAGCGCAACCTGATCGCCAACGTGATCGTGGATCCTGCGACCTATCGCGTTTCAATTCAGGACGGGAAGGGCCAGGAGCTGCCGATGGACCGGCTCTCCGCAGGGGAGCGACAGCTGCTCGCGATTTCGGTCCTCAGTGCGCTGATTAAGGAACGCAAAGGGCGCTTCCCCGTTGTCGTCGACACGCCCCTGGCGCGTCTAGACCAACAGCACCGCGCTGCGCTGATCAAACGTTTCTTCGCTACCGTTTCGCACCAGGTCGTTGTGCTATCGACCGATCAGGAGGTCGATGGCGTTGCGTACGATACGCTGCTGCCGTTCACGAACGCAGAGTACTCGCTCGACTTTGACGATACTGCCGGCCGGACGACCGTGTCCGTGCCACATCTTCGGAAGGCCGCGTGATGGAGCGCATCAAACTCAGTGCGTCGGCACGCAATCAACTGATGACGCTTAAGCGGCGCACCGGCATCGAGCACAACAACGCTATCTGCCGGCACGCACTGTGCCTATCGCTCGCGAATCCGACCGAGCCGCCGCACGAAACCTTCTCCTTTCATGGCGGTCTTGAGATCGACTGGCGCACCCTCACTGGGGGGCAGGACGCGCTCTACTACAACTTGCTAGTGGTGCGTCTCCTCTCCGAAGGAAAGCGCGTGAGCGACGACGCGGTGCGCGAAACGTTTCTTCTGCACGTCCATCGTGGCCTGTCATACCTCGTCGGCCGGCGAGAGGACGACCTCTTGGTCGCTTTGTCCGAGGCGCTCTTGGCCCAGTAGTTGCGTCCCGATGCGCCTCAACGCCCGAGGTGCTCTAGGTACGGATCCAAATCGACGAACTTCGTCGCGGTCTCCTTCAGTCCCTGGAGGCGTGGCCCCAGAAAACTACGTGCACGGGGATGCCTCGCCGTTTGAGCTTCTCGATCGCAGGCACGTAGTCGGCATCGCCGGCGACCAGTGATCTCGTCCTTGCCGACCTCGACGCGCTCGTACGAGTCCTCGATCATCGTCGCGACAATGTCCGTGTCGATCTTCTTCTCGTGGTTTGCCACGTTGCGGTCGTAGACGACTACTTCGAAGCCGGTTCGCTCCGCGGCAACCCACAGCGAATCGTTCTGCGGCGGGCGGGAACCGAACAGTGCAGCGCGCTTGACGTTCGCGCGATCGCCGCCGGCGAACGCAAACAGTTTCCCGAAGTCGAGCTTCCAGTTGTAGTCACAGATCCGGTTCTGAACGGCTGCCCAGACATTCGGCGCGTGGCCGTGCTTGGCAGCCGCAACATGCATGCCTTCGATCCACACATTCGAGTTGTCCACGTAGAGGAGATTTGCCATAGCGTTCCTTCGATGGTCGCAGGGGTCGTGGGCGTCTTACTCCAGGACGGCCTTCATCATCTTCTGGTAGCGCACGATGCGCTGGGCAATGTTCTCCAGAATCGGCGCGAGGTGCTCTTGCTGCGACACCAGCGTGTCCACGTTGAGATCCTGCAGTGCCTTCTGTAGGGCGGTCAGGGCGTCAATCGGAGTGCGCTGGGTGCGGTGCTGCAGAAACTCGGCTTCGACCGCCCGAATGGGACGCGCATCCTCAGGCGCATCTACGTCCAGCTGCTTCGCGAAGTTCGTGCCCGCCTTGCCGTCGTACGTGGCCATCTGGTTCCACAGGCGAACGCTCTCCGCCTTGTAGAACACGTTCTCGTTGTCCTCTTCCTTGCCGGATCGAGGTTGGGCAAAAGACCACTTGAACAGCACTTCCTCAGACTCCTTCGGCAGGTAAAGCGCGTCACGCCCGAAATCAAATTGGTCCTTCGGGTAGGGATTTTGAAGAATCAACTCGAAGAAGTAGTGGTCTTCATCCGTGAACGCTTCGCCAGGCGGCAACTTATCTTGGTACTCGCGCTTGAAGTGAGTGAAGGCTGCGGCGGCCTGAATGTTGCGCCGCGTCTTGGTGGCGCCCAGCGACATCTGCGCCGCAACCTTGTTCACGAGATCGTCCTGGAGGGCGAGGTCGCGCTGCGCCCCATGGGTAGCCCGGAACAGACGCTCGTAGAGCTTGAGAATGTAGAGATTCGTCGCGTAGGGCTTCCATTCCCGGGCATGACTGATGTGGCGCACCCCGAGGAGCCGCGGAAGGATGGCCTGCAGCTCGTCAACCGTTTTTGCCGCCACAGGGAAGACGCGCAGCATGTTCGTCTGCTTCACGATGTCTTCGAGGTCGCGGACGATCTTTTCCTGCGTGCGCAGGTCTTCGGCGTGCGTGGGCGCTTTCTTCAGCCTCTCCAGCTTCTTGCGCTCCTGGTCAAGACGTTTCGTACGCAGATTGCGCAGCGCCACCGTGCGGGTGTTGCCTTCGACGACGATCACGTGACCGCTGTTGCCCGGATGTTCCCAGACAAGCACCGCGTCGATCGGGACCCACCCGTGTGTAACGATCGAGTCCTCCAGCGTCGCAACGTCGTAGACACTGCGCACGCGCTGTTCCAGGTTTTCCTGCAGCGAGTCATTGAAAAGCGTCTTGGGGTCGTCATAGCCAGGCGGGTCTTCCGAGGCGATGCGTGGGTTGTTCGGATCAAGGTAAATCTTGTCGAACGGGACCTCCTTGGGATCCAGCAGGTCCGTGATGGGCGTCGTGTTGTCGGGCATGGGTACTCCTTTTTTCATGCTGCATCCTTGGAAAACTGTCGAAGAACTAGTACGCGGTCCAGCCGGTCATTGCTGGCGAGTAGAAACTCGCTTCGCCCCAGCAGACGCGACGGCAGGGCTTTGTAGCTAGCCCCAGCGAGGAATCCACCGAGCACGCTGAACTGGCGTTGCGGCTCGGCCTGTGCCAGTTCGGCCTTGAGCTGGGCGAGAGCGTCGTCGAGTTCCTGGCTGGAAGGACCGTCCAGCAGGAAAGCCTCCGATCCACCGAGTGGGAGCGGCACCTTCACCGCGCTGGTGTGATCCAGTGGGCGCTGAAGGTACGCGATCTCGATCTGCTCCGCGTTGTGGCAGTCCCGCAAGAACGCGCTGAGCGTGGCTGGAACTGCCGGCCGGTAGTTGAAGGTAACGTAGGTCAGCCACGTCGTGGCACCGTGTTGCCGGTACGGGCGGGCCTCCGTGGCGTCCACCGGCGCGGGACCATGCACCTCGCGCTTAGCGAAGTAGCTTGCGGTCAATAAGCCCATGAACTCCATCCACCGACTGCCAGTGACCAAATCCTTGGTGATCCCGTGTTTGACGCCTTCACGCAGGAGGAAGTCCGTCGGATCTGAAAGGTCGGCGCCAAGCGCGCAGAAGGCGTTGAAGACCCCTCGCGTGCTCTCCGACATCTCGGTCGTTTCGAGGACGGCACCCCATCGCGCGGACGTCCCGAAGTCTTCTGGCGCGCCGAAGTACGGAAGCCCATAAAGGAACACACGGCACGCATCACCCGGACGCAGCGCTTCAAGGCGTGCGAGAACTCTGCGTGCTGCGCCTGCCTCAACCTGATGGTGATGGAGCAGCTCGGCGCACTTTGTAACCAGCTCACCATGCGTTCCATAGTCGATATCGACCAGCCGCGGGTGGAGGAAGTCGTCGATCTCCTGATACAACCAGCGCTGATCAAAGTGATAGGCCAGGTGATCGTTCCGCGCCTGGACAACGTACGCAGCGGTCTTGCCGGGTGCGTACCTCACGCAGCGCCCCGCTGCCTGCATCACCCGGATGATGCTGCTCGAGGGATAGGTGAGGACGACCGCGTTGATGCCCGGATCGTCAAACCCCTCCAGCAGGAGCTGCGCGGAGACGATGATGGCGCGCGGCTTATTGGCGAAGCGGGCGAGAAAATCCTCGTTGTTTCCGCCCAGCGAATTGCCGGAGCCGTGAACGTAGCCGATGTCTTCGATCTCGATCGGGTGATCTTCGGGCCAGCGCTCTTGCATGAGGCGATAGAACTCCTCGACGCGATCGACGCGCGGTGCGAGAACCAGCACCTTGGTGAACTCGGCGCTGGTCCGATCTGCCAAATAGTCGACCAGGTCGGACACCTCGTTGGTGGACCAATCGAAGTCCTCGACAGGGAAGTCCAGGAATTTCGGCTTGAGAACGGCGCGTCGCTCGGCGAGCTCGCGGTAGGTGATCGTGAATGCGATCTCGTCGATGCCGATCGGCAGTTGATCACTTCGGTTAGGGGTTGCCGTCAACAGCAAGACAGGCGCGGACCACGGATTTGCGATCACCGGTTGGTAGGATGGCGCCGCCGCATGGTGCGCCTCATCAACAACGATCAAGGCGGGTTTAGCGGCCGCCCCATCGAGCAGGGGGCTCAGGTCGCCGACCATTACAAATCGAATACGGTTAGCCAGCTCGGCCGTCACCTGGCCATCGCCCGTGGTTGCCACGTCGGAGGCGATCAGCTTTTGCAGCTCTCGCAGGGCCTGTTCCCGCAAGTTTCGGCGGTGTGTGATCCAGTAGGCCAATGCCTTCGGATCGGGCGAGCGCTTGAGCATGGCAATGACGATACGCAACGCAGTCCGCGTCTTTCCCGCGCCTGTGGGGAGAATCAGCCCGATGCGACCGCTGGGGCGCCGGACGAACGCGTCCAGCGTGCGCGCCACGGCAGTGTCTTGGTATGTCCAGTCCGGTTCGGACGGTGGGCGATGCGAAGTGATCGGCGCGCCGCCTTCGCGCGGTAGGGTAACGGCGGCGGCGCGGCTGAGCCGAGTCGCCAGGGCGGGTGGGACTTCAAGCCGTTCGGCGATTTCGCGGGCGTCCGCGGAAGAGAACTGCTGCAGTCGTGCCGCTTCAGCGCGCAAGGTGGCCAGGGCCGCTTCGGACTTGACCCGCCACTCCGACTCGTTTTTCCACGCAAGGTCCGCCGCCCGCTCAGTCAGCTCGACGGTAGCTTCGTTGAGCGCCCGGGTGGAATCGTCCGACAGGAGGGCGTGCAGCCGGTTGGGGTGAAGGGTTCCGGGATCGCCGGCCACGCGCAACGCCTCGTTCAGCTCGGTAGTCAAGGCGGCAACGCTCCCGCTGGCGAGCAGCAGGGGGATCACCCGTCCTTCGATGAGCTGTTGAACACGTTCGCTGTGAATACTGAGTCGCGGCATCCGACCTCCTGGAATGGGCGAATGCTACAACAACGGAATTCAACGTTCAAATTCCAAAACAACGGAATTAATAGATGAACTGGCCGAGGATTCCGTTAAGTTACTGTCGGAACTAAGATTTTTCAGTAGAATTGCATGAAACGTCAATGAGAATTCTGCCATGAACGTCGTTAACGCTGCTCGATCGTCCCTTCCCAAGGGGGCTTCACGCTTGGGGGCGAGCCTGCGTCCGGGTCGCGTCTACCGCCGGGAAGACCTGGTCGAGTACTCATCATCGATCGACAGGCACCTCGACGAACTCGTCGACACCGGCAGGTTGACCCGCCTCGCGCAAGGCATCTACTACGCTCCCCGGCAGTCGACGTTCGGCGCCTTGCCGCCCGAAGATGACGAGGTGGTCTCTGCGTAGGGGCGTGCGGCTGCTCGCCGCGGCCGACCAGCTCAGGACCGACATCGACGAGTTGAAGGGACTGCGCCGCGGCCGGCTCGCGATCGGGCTGCCGGGAATGGGGACGAGCACGCTGCTGGCGGAAACTCT
>Ga0255338_1004884_pt1 | contig 13116 bp, 16 predicted proteins | sample MeOH1_35cm_T4_19_FD_203715 | JGI IMG/M metagenome (GOLD analysis project Ga0255338, IMG submission 203715) | Sandy soil microbial communities from University of British Columbia, Vancouver, Canada - MeOH1_35cm_T4_195 | ecosystem: Engineered > Artificial ecosystem > Sand microcosm > Unclassified ...
CTGGGTCGAGGCCGGCAACCCCACCGAGTCGACCGTCGCGGCCTGAGAGGAGACCACCATGACCACCACCCCCAACCCCGTCCGCGAGCTCGCCGGGCACGTCGTACCCGGCCCCGGCGTCTGGTCGATCGACCCGGTGCACACCGATCTCGCCTTCGTCGGCCGGCACTTCATGGTCACCAAGGTGCGCGGCCGGTTCACCGACGTGGCCGGTGCCGTGACGATCGCCGAGGACATGGCCGACTCCCAGGTCGAGGTGACCATCGGCATGGCCAGCGTGACCTCGGGCCACGAGTCCCGCGACGAGCACCTGCGGTCGCCCGAGCTGTTCGACGTCGAGCGGTTCCCCACGGCGACGTTCCGCAGCGTGAGCGTCGACTGGGCCGGCGACCACGGCGTCGTGCACGGCGACCTCACCATCCACGGCGTCACGCGGCGCGTCCCGCTGGAGGTCACGTTCGAGGGCCACGTGCGCGACCCGTGGGGCGGCGACCGGGCGATCTTCTCGGCGCACGCGAAGGTGCTGCGCGAGGACTTCGGCGTGAGCTGGAACGTCGCGCTCGAGACCGGCGGCGTGCTGGTGTCGAAGGAGATCCAGATCGAGATCAACCTGGAGACGGTCCTGCAGGCGGGCTGACCGCCCGCCCGCAGGCCCCGTGCTCAGTGGTCGAGGATCAGAGGTCGCTCTGGATGCCGGCGAGCAGCTGGCGGGCCATCACGATCCGCTGCACCTGGTTGGTGCCTTCGTAGATCTGGGTGATCTTGGCGTCGCGCATCATCCGCTCGACCGGGTAGTCGCGGGTGTAGCCGTAGCCGCCGAGCACCTGGACGGCGTTCGTGGTGACCTCCATGGCCACGTCGGAGGCGAAGCACTTCGCCGCGGCGCCGAAGAAGGTGAGGTCGGAGTCGCCCCGCTCGGAACGACCTGCCGCCGCGTAGGTCATCTGGCGGGCGGCTTCGACCTTCATGCCCATGTCGGCGAGCATGAACTGCAGGCCCTGGAAGTCGGCGATCGGCTTGCCGAACTGCTTGCGCTCCGCGGCGTACTCCAGGGCGTAGTCGAGGGCGCCCTGGGCGACACCGACGGCCTGCGCGGCGATCGTCACGCGGGTGTGGTCGAGGGTGCGCATCGCGGTCTCGAACCCGGTGCCCTCCGCGCCGATCATCCGGTCGGCCGGGATCCGCACGTTGTCGAAGTAGACCTCGCGGGTCGGGCTGCCCTTGATGCCGAGCTTCTTCTCCTTGGCACCGAAGGAGACGCCTTCGTCGGACTTCTCGACCACGAAGGCGGAGATGCCACGGGTGCGCAGCTCGGGGTCGGTGACTGCGAGCACGGTGTAGTACTCGGAGACGCCGGCGTTGGTGATCCAGCGCTTGACGCCGTTGAGCACCCAGTGGTCGCCGTCGCGGACCGCGCGGGTGGTCATGCCACCGGCGTCGGAGCCCGCCTCGGGCTCGGAGAGGCAGTAGGAGAAGCCGCCCTCGCCCTTCGCCAGCTTGGTGAGGTACTTCGCCTTGAGCTCCTCCGAGCCGGCGATCTGGACCGGCAGCGAGCCGAGCTTGTTGACGGCCGGGATGAGGCTGGAGGACACGCACGCACGGGCGACCTCCTCGATCACGATGACGGTCGCGAGCGCGTCGGCACCGGCACCGCCGTACTGCTCGGGCACGTGCGGGGCGTGGAAGTCCGCCGCGAGGAGCGCGTCGGCCGCCTCCTGGGGGTAGCGGGCCTCCTCGTCGACCTCGGTCGCGAACGGGGCGATCTTCTCCTCGGCCAGCGCGCGCACGACCTTGCGGATCTCGCGGTGCTCCTCGGACAAGGCGTACAGCGGGTACTCATCGGCCATGGGCTGATCCTACGATCGGGTGAACGCCCGCTAACCGCGTTCGAGCCGTGAGATACGTCTCCCGGGAATGCCGCGTCCGCGGTGTCCGTTGGGCCCGGTATGGGTTTCGAGGAGGAGATGGCGATCTCGAGGAGCTGGCAGGACCGCGACGTCGTGGACACCATGCTCGACGACCTCGAGACCTGGGCGATCGTGGGGCTGTCCGGCGACCCGGGTCGCACGGCGTACGGCGTCGCGGCCGCCCTGCAGCGCGCCGGCAAGAGGATCGTGCCGATCCACCCGCAGTTCGACGAGCACGTGGGCGAGGTGCTCGGCGAGCGCGGCTATGCGACGCTGGCCGACGTGCCGTTCCCGATCGACGTGGTCGACGTGTTCCGCCGGTCCGAGGCGGCCGGCCGGTTCGCCGACGAGGCCGTCGCGATCGGCGCCCGGGGCGTCTGGTTCCAGCTCGGCGTGGTCGACGAGGACGCCTTCGCGCGCACCTGGGCGGCCGGTGTCCCGATGGTGATGGACACCTGCCCGCTGATCGAGTGGCGCAAGCGCGCGGCGTGAACGACCTCCACGTCCGGTCGGGCCCCGGCCTGCCCCGCGGCCTGGTGATCCCCGCCTCCGAGCTGGTCGAGCAGTTCTCCCGCTCCTCCGGGCCCGGCGGGCAGTCGGTGAACACGACGGACAGCCGCGTCGAGCTCCGCTTCGACGTCGGCGCCTCGGTGGCGTTCGACGAGCAGCAGCGGGCCCGGGCGCTGGACCGGCTCGGCCCCTTGGTCGTGATCACCGCCTCCGAGCACCGCTCCCAGCACCGCAACCGGCTGGCCGCGCGCGACCGGCTCGCCGACCGGGTGCGCGACGCGCTCGCGCCGCCACCGGTCCCCCGCGTGCCGACGAAGCCGAGCCGCGCCGCCCGGCGCCGCCGCGTCGACAGCAAGGTCCGGCGCGGCCGGACCAAGGCCCTGCGCGGACGCGTCCGGGACGTCTAGGACGTGTACGCCGGCCGCTGGGGCACCGGCGTGCCGGTGTGGATGTCCATCACGTCGTGCAGCAGCGCGACCGCCTCGTCGTGCGGCCGCTGGAACGAGTTGCGGCCCATGATGGTGCCGAAGCCCCCGCCGAGCGCGGTCTGCCGGTTCTCCTCGAGCACCGCCTCGGTGTCCTTCGCAGCACCGCCGGAGAAGATCACGATCCGGTGACCGTCGAACGCCGACTGCACCACGTGCCGCACCCGGTCGGCCAGCGTGCCCAGCGGCACCCCCGCCTTGTCGAGCGCAGCCCGGGCGGCGTCGCTCTCGAGGTGCTCGGTCGGCGGCTTGACCTTGATCACCTGGGCGCCCAGCTGGGCAGCGAGGTGCGCGGCGTACGCCACCACGTCGACCGCGGTCTGGCCCTCCTTGGAGATCCCGGAGCCGCGCGGGTAGGACCAGACCACGAGGACGAGACCAGCCGCGTCCGCGTCACGGGCCAGCGAGCGGAGCTCCTCGTACATCCGGTTCCGGCCCGCCGAGCCGGGGTAGATCGTGAACCCGACCGCCGCGCAGCCCAGCCGGACGGCATCCTCGACGCTCGCGGTCACGGCGGGCTCGGGGTCGGCCCCGACGTAGAGCGAGTCGGAGCTGTTGCACTTCAGGATCAGCGGCAGCGCGGCGGCGTACTCGGGGGCGACCAGCTCGCACGCGCCCAGCGGCAGTGCGTGCGCGCTGCACCCGGCGTCGATCGCCAGCCGCGCGTGGTAGCGCGGGTCGTAGCCGGCCGGGTTGGCGGCGAAGCTGCGGCCCGGCCCGTGCTCGAAGCCCTGGTCGACGGGGAGCACGACCAGCTTGCCGGTGCCGCCGGTGCGTCCGTGCAGGAGGATCCGGCGCAGGTTCGCCACGGTGCGCGGGTCGGCGGTGGGGTACCACGACAGGATCTCGTCGACGCGGTTGCTCATGATGACCTCCGGGGGTCGCTCGTCGCTACCTCAACACTCCGTCGGCAGGTCCCCTGGGCGTAGGCCCATAGGTCCTCCACGTCGCTGCCCTTCGGCTCTGCAAGCCGGCGCGCGGACAAGGTTGGCTTGAGGGTGGGAATGAACGACGACGTCTCGAGGGGGACACCACTGATGAACACCCAGACCTGGCATGTGTCGATCACGCTGGCCGATGACGGCGCCGACGTGACCGCGCGGGCGCGGCTCGCCGACGGAGCGGTGGACGTCTCCGGCCTCGGCGTGGTGCCGGCCTCGCTGCACGACACGACCGGGGAGTCACCGTTCGCCCTGGCCGCGCTGCGCTCGCTGGAGAACCTCTCCGACGCGCTCAGCTACGTCGCCGACACCGACCGGATGGCCGGCGCCGACCAGGTCTGAGGGTCTCGACCGGGCTCGACCACCACGGGGCGACCTGGGTCAGAAGCCCAGCTTGCGCGGCCCGGCGGCCTGCTCGCGGACGGCCCTGCCCTTCTCGTGGGCGCTGTCACGCAGCGACTCCTGGAACTCCACCATCCGCTGCTGCAGCCCGGGTTCGGTCGCGCCGAGGATCCGCACGGCGAGCAGACCCGCGTTGCGGGCGTTGCCGACCGCGACCGCGGCCACCGGGACGCCGGCGGGCATCTGCACGATCGACAGCAGGGAGTCCATCCCGTCGAGGTACTTCAGCGGCACCGGTACGCCGATCACCGGCAGCGGGGTCACCGAGGCGAGCATCCCGGGCAGGTGTGCCGCACCGCCCGCTCCCGCGATGATCACCTGCAGGCCGCGGCGCGCCGCGTCCTTGCCGTAGGCGAGCATCTCCTCGGGCATCCGGTGCGCCGAGACCACGTCGGCCTCGTAGGCGATGTCGAACTCCCCGAGCGCCTCGGCGGCCGCCTTCATCACCGGCCAGTCGGAGTCCGAGCCCATCACGATGCCGACGCGCGGCGCGCGCTCGGCCGGTTCGGTCAGATCACTCATTCGCTCTCGTCTCCTAGCTCGCCCGCGAACCATGCTGCCGCATGGCGGGCGCGTTCGAGGCAGTCCTCGAGGTCGTCACCGTAGGCGTTCACGTGGCCGACCTTGCGGCCCGGACGCAGGCCCTTGCCGTACAGGTGCACCCGGAGCCGCGGGTCGCGGGCGAAGGCGTGCGGGTAGCCGTCGTACAGGCGGGTGGCGGCATCGGCCGTGCCGCCGAGGATGTTCACCATCACGGTCCACCGCGCGCGGGCATCGGGGGCACCGAGCGGCAGGTCGAGCACGGCGCGCAGGTGGTTCTCGAACTGCGAGGTCACCGACCCGTCCTGGGTCCAGTGCCCGGTGTTGTGCGGCCGCATCGCCAGCTCGTTGACCAGCACGCGGCCGTCGTTGGTCTCGAACAGCTCGACCGCGAGCACGCCGACGACGCCGAGCTCGCCGGCGATGGTCATCGCGATCTGCTCGGCCTGGACGGCGAGGTCGGGGTCGAGGTCGGGGGCCGGCGCGATCACCTCGCGGCAGATGCCGTCGCGCTGCTCCGAGGCGACCACCGGCCAGACGGCCACCTGGCCGGACGGGGACCGGGCGACCAGGGCGGACAGCTCCCGGCGGAAGTCGACGAGCTCCTCGGCGAGGATCCGGACGCCGGTGTCCGCGGTCTGCCGGAAGACCTCGACCGCGTCGTCCTCGGAGGTCACGAACCAGACCCCCTTGCCGTCGTACCCGCCGCGGGTGGTCTTGAGCACGCACGGGAAGCCGAAGGCGTCGACCTCGGCCGGCGTCTCGACCACGACGTTGCGCGGGCACGGGACCCCGAGCCGGGCGAGCGCCTCGCGCATCACCGCCTTGTCCTGGGCGTGCACCAGCGCGTCGGGCCCCGGGCGGACCGCGATGCCGTCGGCCTCCAGCGCGTGCAGGTGCTCGGTCGGCACGTGCTCGTGGTCGAAGGTCACGACCTCACAGCCGTCGGTCACCAGCCGCAGCGTGGTCAGATCGGTGTAGTCGCCGACCTCGTGGTCCGCGATGACCTGGGCGGCCGAGACACCGGGGGCCTCGGCGAGCAGCCGCAGGGGGATGCCGAGCGCGGCGGCCGGCTCGGCCAGCATCCGGGCCAGCTGGCCGCCTCCGATGACGGCGACGGTGGGGGCGAGGGACACGGTCCGACCCTATCGAGTCCGGCCACCCGGCTCCGCACCCCGGGCTCCGCACCCCGGACCCCTACCCTGTCCCCCGTGCCCAGGTTCACCCGCGCCGAGCTGGACGGCTACCGCGGCGCCGTCGTCCCCGACCTCGTCGGCGACGACCCGCGGCTGCTGTTCGTCGGGATCAACCCGGGCCTGTGGACCGCCGCGGTGCAGACCCACTTCGCGCACCCGGCCAACCGGTTCTACCCGGCGCTGCTCGAGGCCGGGATCATCGAGCGGCGGATCGACCCGGCCGCGGGCATGACCGAGGCCGACCGCGCCTACTTCGTCGGACGCGGGCTCGGGATCACCAACCTGGTCCCCCGCGCCAGCGCCCGCGCGGACGAGCTGTCGACCGCGGAGCTGCGCGAGGGCGGGGCCCGGCTGGTGGAGCGCGTCGCCCGCTGGCGACCGGCGGTGGTCGCGATCGCCGGCATCACCGCCTACCGGGCCGCGTTCGGCGTCCGCGGCGCGAAGGTCGGGCGGCAGCCAGAGCCGATCGCGGACGCCGAGCTGTGGGTGGTGCCGAACCCGTCCGGCCTCAACGCCCACGACACCGTGGCGACGCTCGCGACGGCGTACCGGGCCGCCGCGGAGGCCGCCGGCATCGTCTGAAGCGGCTAGTGGCGTGGGCGGGTGCGGCGGACCGTGACCGGCTCGACGTCGCCGAACCCGCGCAGTGGCCGGGCCGGCAGCGGCCGGGTCTCGAAGTCCACGGCCGGGAGCAGCTCGGCGGTGCGGGCATCGATGATGACCCGGTTGCGGCGAGCGACGCTGGTGAAGCGGGCCGCGAGGTTGACCGGCGGGCCGTAGACGTCGCCCATCCGCAGCACGACCGGCCCCGTCGCCAGCCCGAGGCGCACGTCGGGCAGCCGCTCGTCGCGACCGACGACGGCGATGATGTCCAGCGCGATGTCGATCGCCTGGACCGGATCCGGCTCCAGGAACAGCACCGAGTCGCCGAGGGTCTTGATCACGCGGCCGCTGTGGTCGGCGATCACGTCGGCGCACCGGGTCTCGAAGATCTCGACGAGGTCGCCGAGCTCGTTCTCGTCGAGCTCGTTGCTCAGGGCCGTGAACGCCACCAGGTCGGCGAACCCGACGGTCGCCTCGGTCATGGTCTCGTCGTCGGTCGCGGCGAACGCCTCGATCCGGCCCACGGCCGCGGCCAGGTGCCGGCGCCACGAGTAGACCAGCAGCTGGTCGAACCGTGGGCTGAGGTCCTCGACGAGCCGGATGGACGCCTTCATCAGGTCCGGCGAGGCACCGTCGCGGGGCGCGAACTCGTCGACCGCCGAGGACAGCGTGGCCACCTCCCAGTCGGCCAGCCGCGCGACGGTCTGGCCGACCGCCCGGGTGAGCCGGAGCATCGTCTCGAAGTCGATGCCGGTGTCGGCCACCGCCCGGGCGACGAGCACGAGGGCGTCGCGGTCGCCCCGGGTGAAGGCGTTCTGGTTCGCCGCGTCGGGGAAGCCCAGGGCGCGCCACAGCCGGCGCGCGTCGGCGAGCGACATCCCGGCGGCCGCGGCGACCTCCGTCCCGCTCAGCCCCGGTGTCTCCCCGAGGATGGCGCGTTCGAGATCGGCCGCGGTCGGGGCGCCGGTCGCCGCTTCCTGGCCGGGCTCAGGTCCCGTCATCTTGCGGAGAGCTCGTCGGCTGGGTGCCGTGGAACAGCTGGTCGGAGAGCTTCAGCTGCAGCTGCTCCACCCGCGGCACGTCGGTGAGGGCCACCCGGCCCTGCTCGCTGGCGTCGGAGATCACCAGGGTGCCGCATCCGAAGACCCGGTCGAGGAGGTCCTTCTCGTAGGACACGTCGCTGATCCGGGCGAGCGGGATGTCGTGACCCGTGCGGGTGATGACGCCGCTGTGGGTGGTCAGGCGCCGGTCGGTGACGGTGTAGGTGGTGGTGAGCCACTTCAGGAACGGCCACACGCTCCAGACCAGGATCGCCAGGCCCGCGATGACCCAGATGACGGTGAGCCAGATGTTCTGGTTGCTGTCGGGCAGGCTGGAGAGGTAGCCGCCGACCCCCGCGGCCACGATCAGCACCAGGGTGGGCATGAAGAGGGCCTTGACGTGCGTCCGCGTGGACCAGACGACGCGCTCGCCCTCGTTCAGGAGCTTGGGATTGATCGCCACGTGTGGATCATGTCACGTCCGGGCGCACGTGGACGACGTCACCGGCACCCACGGCCCGGCCGGCCACGACCAGCCGGCCGTGCTCGTCGACGTCCTCGGCCTGCCCGGTGAGGACGGTGCCGTCCGGCAGGTGCACCTCGACGTGCCGGCCGATGGTGGTGCAGGCCCCGCGGTACTGGTCGAGCACGGCCACCGGGTCCTCCGCGAGCCGGCCCAGGACGTGACCCAGCGCGTGGACGACCTCGGCGAAGACGGTCGTGCGGTCGACGCGCGCGCCGGCGATGGCCAGCGAGGTGGCCGTCGGGACGGGCAGCTGGTCACGGGTCATCCCGACGTTGATGCCGATGCCGATCACGGCCAGTGGACGGTCCCGGTCCGCCGGGTTGGCGATCCGCTCGAGCAGGATGCCGGCGAACTTGCCGTGCGCCGCCTGGTCCGGCCCGTCGTCGCCGTCGAGCAGCAGGTCGTTGGGCCACTTCAGCCGCGGGTCGAGGTCCGTGGCCCGGCGTACCCCGTCGGCGACGGCGAGCGCGGTCGCCAGCGGCAGCAGCGGCCAGTCCTGGTCGTCGAGCATCGGGTCGACGACCGCCGAGAACGTCAGCGCGGTGCCCGGCGGTGTCTCCCAGTGCCGGTCCAGCCGGCCGCGGCCCGCGGTCTGGTGATCGGCGACGACGATCGACCCCGCCGCCGGCTGCGCGGCCGCGGCCGCGTTGGTGGAGTCAGCGGTGGGCAGCAGCGTCACCGACCAGTCCGGCCCGGCCGCGGCGGCGAGCGCCGCGTGATCGAGCGGGGGTTCGAGTGGTGACCACGGGGATTCGGTATCCGGCACAGGCACTAGATTGGCGCAGGAACACCGCGGGAGCCACCCCGAGGGCAAGCACCGAGCAGGAGCCGACAGCGTGAGCGCACATCCCGGCGAGGGCACCGACGTCCCCACCGACATCGACATCCACACCACCGCAGGCAAGCTGGAGGACCTCGAGCGTCGCATCGACGAGGCCGTCCACGCCGCGTCGGCGAAGGCCGTCGAGAAGCAGCACGCCAAGGGCAAGATGACCGCCCGGGAGCGCATCGAGAAGCTCTTCGACGAGGGCTCGTTCGTCGAGCTCGACGAGCTGGCGCGGCACCGGTCGACGGCCTTCGGGCTCGAGAAGACGCGCCCGTACGGCGACGGCGTGATCACCGGCTACGGCACGATCGACGGCCGCCAGGTGTGCGTGTTCTCCCAGGACTTCACCATCTTCGGCGGCTCGCTCGGCGAGGTCTACGGCGAGAAGATCACCAAGGTGATGGACCTCGCCATGAAGACCGGCTGCCCGATCATCGGCATCAACGAGGGCGCCGGCGCCCGCATCCAGGAGGGCGTGGTCAGCCTCGGCCTCTACGGCGAGATCTTCCGCCGCAACGTGCACGCGTCGGGGGTGATCCCGCAGATCAGCATGATCATGGGCTCGTGCGCCGGCGGCCACGTCTACTCCCCCGCGGTCACCGACTTCACGATCATGGTCGACGGCACCTCGAACATGTTCATCACCGGACCCGACGTGATCAAGACCGTCACCGGCGAGGACGTCACCATGGAGGACCTCGGTGGCGCCCGGGCGCACAACACCAAGTCCGGCAACGCGCACTACATGGGCGCCGACGAGGACGACGCGATCGAGTACGTCAAGGCGCTGCTGTCCTACCTGCCGCAGAACAACCTCGACCACCCCCCGGCGTACGACGACGTGGCCGACCTCGAGGTGGCCGACCTCGACCGGGCGCTGGACACGCTGATCCCGGACTCGCCGAACCAGCCCTACGACATGCACACCGTGATCGAGGCGGTCCTGGACGACCAGGAGTTCCTCGAGGTGATGCCGCTGTTCGCGCCGAACATCGTGGTCGGCTACGGCCGGGTCGAGGGCAAGGCGGTCGGCGTGGTCGCCAACCAGCCGATGCAGTTCGCCGGCACCCTGGACATCGACGCCTCCGAGAAGGCCGCCCGGTTCGTCCGCACCTGCGATGCGTTCAACATCCCGGTGCTCACCTTCGTCGACGTCCCCGGCTTCCTGCCGGGCACCGACCAGGAGTGGAACGGCATCATCCGCCGCGGGGCCAAGCTGATCTACGCCTACGCCGAGGCCACCGTCCCGCTGGTCACGATCATCACCCGCAAGGCCTACGGCGGCGCGTACGACGTGATGGGGTCCAAGCACCTCGGCGCCGACATCAACCTGGCCTGGCCGACCGCACAGATCGCGGTCATGGGCGCCCAGGGCGCGGCGAACATCGTGCACCGCAAGACGCTCAAGGCGGTCGAGAAGGACGGCGGCGACGTCGAGGCCCGCCGCGCCGAGCTGATCCAGGAGTACGAGGACACCCTCGCCAACCCCTACATCGCCGCCGAGCGCGGGTACATCGACGCGGTGATCTCACCGCACGAGACCCGCGCCGAGGTCGTCCGCGCGCTGCGGCTGCTCGCCACCAAGCGCGAGACGCTGCCGCCCAAGAAGCACGGGAACATCCCGCTGTGAGCGGGCCCTCCGGGCCCGCGACACAGCGGGATGGAGCCGAGGCACCCAGGCTGACGATCATCAACCAGGACGCCACCCCCGAGGAGATCGCGGCGATCACGGCCGTGATCGCCGCGATGGGCTCGGCGGCGCTCCCACCGGCCAGGCCGCGGCCGGTGTGGGCCGCCTACGCCCGCCGAGTGCGGCCGCCGCTGCACCCCGGGCACGGCGCGTGGCGTGCGAGCGGGCTGCCGCGCTGACATGATCCGCTGACATGGCCGTCCCCCGTCTCGTCCTCGCGTCCGCCTCGCCGGCCCGGCTCAAGACCCTGCAGGCGGCCGGGCTGCGGCCCGACGTGGTCGTCAGCGGCGTCGACGAGGACGGTGTCGAGGCCGACAACATCGCCGAGCTCGCCCTCAAGCTGGCCCAGCTCAAGGCGGTGGCCGTCGCCGCCGACCTGCCCCGGGCCCTGGTGATCGGCTGCGACTCCGTGCTCGAGCTCGACGGGGAGGTCCTCGGCAAGCCGGTGGACGCCGCGGATGCGATCGACCGCTGGCGGCGCATGCGCGGGCGGTCGGGCGTGCTGCACACCGGGCACTGCGTGATCGACACGCACCGCGAGGTCTGGCTGGGGCGCACCGCCGCGACGCAGGTCCGGTTCGCCGCGCTCAGCGACGACGAGATCGAGGCCTACGTCGCCTCCGGCGAGCCGCTCCGCGTCGCCGGGGCCTTCACGATCGACGGCCTCGGGTCGGCGTACGTCTCCGGCATCAGCGGCGACCCGCACAACGTCGTCGGGATCAGCGTGCCGCTGCTGCGGCTGATGTTCGACGAGCTCGGCTTCGTCTGGCACGAGTTCTGGGCAACCCCGGCCGTTAGGGCAGACTGACGCCCATGCGTGGAATCATCCTGGCCGGAGGCACCGGCTCGCGACTGCACCCGATCACCCGCGGCATCAGCAAGCAGCTGGTCCCGGTCTACGACAAGCCGATGATCTACTACCCGCTGTCGACGTTGATGCTGGCCGGCATCCGCGACGTGCTGGTGATCACGACGCCGCACGAGGCCGACGGCTTCCAGCGGCTCCTCGGCGACGGCAGCGCGTTCGGCATCTCCCTGACCTACGCCCAGCAGCCCTCCCCCGACGGCCTCGCCCAGGCGTTCACGATCGGCGCGGACTTCATCGGCAACGAGCCGTGCGCGCTCGTGCTCGGCGACAACATCTTCTACGGGCACGGCTTCGGCCGGACCCTCGCCCGGCTCAGCGACATCGACGGGGCGACCGTCTTCGCCTACTGGGTGGCCGACCCGCAGGCGTACGGCGTGGTGGAGTTCGACCAGGCCGGCACCGCGATCTCGCTGGAGGAGAAGCCGGAGAACCCGCGCAGCCACTACGCCGTGCCGGGGCTGTACTTCTACGACAACGACGTGGTCGGCCTCGCCCGTGACCTGAAGCCGTCCGCGCGGGGCGAGTACGAGATCACCGACCTCAACCGCACCTACCTCGAGCAGGGCCGCCTGCGCGTCGAGGTGCTCGAGCGCGGCACCGCGTGGCTGGACACCGGCACGTTCGACTCGCTCCTCGACGCCGGCAACTTCATCCGCACCGTGGAGAAGCGCCAGGGGCTGAAGATCGGCTCGCCCGAGGAGGTCGCGTGGCGCCAGGGCTTCCTGAGCGACGACGAGCTCCGGCAGCGTGCCGAGAGCCTGACCAAGTCGGGCTACGGCACCTACCTGCTCGAGCTGCTCGCGTCAGGCAAGGCCGAGTACCTCGGCTGAGGCCTCCGACCAGCGCTGCTCCCAGTCGCCGATCGGGGCGACCCCGATCCGCTCCAGCGCCGCATGGCCGAGCACGGAGTACGCCGGCCGCGGTGCCGGCCGCGGGAAGGCGTCGGAGTCGGTCGGCGTGACGATCGCCGGGTCGAGCCCGGCCGACTCGACCACGCGCTGGGCGAAGCCGTACCAGCTGGTCTGGCCGCTCGAGGTCGCGTGGTAGGTGCCGGCGGGGGCGTCGGCATCGACGAGCCGGAGCACGAGGTCCGCCACGTCGCGGGTCCAGGTCGGCTGGCCGACCTGGTCGTCGACCACGGCCACCCCGCCACGCTCGGCCGCCACCCGGGCGATCGTCCGGGGGAAGCAGCCCCCGTGGGCGCCGTACAGCCAGGCCGTGCGGACGAGCAGGTGCGCGTCGGGCAGGCCCGCGCGGACGGCCCGCTCGCCGGCCTCCTTGGTGCGGCCGTACGCGGAGCGCGGCGCCGCGGGAGCGTCCTCGGCGTACGGCGTGGTCGCGTCACCGGCGAAGACGTAGTCGGTGCTGATGTGCACCAGGCGGGTGCCGGTCGCGGCGGCGGCGCCGGCGAGGACCGCGGGGATCGTGGCGTTGACCACGAGCGCCGCGTCCTCCTGGGTCTCGGCATCGTCGACGGCCGTCCACGCGGCGCAGTTGAGGACCACGTCGATCTCGGCGAGGGCCGCCTTCACGGCGGCGGGGTCGGTCAGCTCGAGGTCGCCCAGGTCGACGCCGACCACCT
>Ga0255338_1004885_pt1 | contig 13111 bp, 13 predicted proteins | sample MeOH1_35cm_T4_19_FD_203715 | JGI IMG/M metagenome (GOLD analysis project Ga0255338, IMG submission 203715) | Sandy soil microbial communities from University of British Columbia, Vancouver, Canada - MeOH1_35cm_T4_195 | ecosystem: Engineered > Artificial ecosystem > Sand microcosm > Unclassified ...
CGGCGGCATGGGCAGCCAGATCGGCGTCGCCATCGCGGCGGTCGCCATGATCGGCGGCACCGAGATCATGCGCGACATGGATTTCCTCAAGGCAATCTTCGGGCCAACTTTCGATCCGACACAGTACCGCATGCTGCTATTCGGCTTCGCCATGGTGCTGATCATGATCTGGAAGCCGCGCGGCTTGATCTCGACGCGCGATCCGTCGGTGTTCCTCAAGGAGCGCAAGATCATCTCATCTGATCTCGTTGGCGAAGGGCGCGGCTGATGGCACAGGCGCGCGACATCCTGCTCAGGATCGAGCATCTGCGCATGCGCTTCGGCGGGCTCGTGGCCGTCGACGATCTGTCCTTCGAAGCGCGCACCGGCGAGATCACGGCGCTGATCGGGCCCAACGGCGCCGGCAAGACGACCGTGTTCAACTGCATCACGGGCTTCTACAAGCCGAGCGAAGGGCGGATTGCGCTTCGGCATGGCGCCCCCGTTGTATGGGATGGGCTCGAGACGCTCACCGACAGCGGCAAGCGCAGCCTGACGCGCGCCGATGGCGCACTGTTCCTGCTCGAACGCATGCCGGATTATCTGGTCACGCAGGAAGCGCGCGTCGCGCGCACCTTCCAGAACATCCGTTTGTTCGCCGGCATGACCGTGCTGGAAAACCTGTTGGTCGCCCAGCATAACCGGCTGATGCTCGCCTCCGGTTACACACTGCTCGGCGTGCTCGGTTTTCCCTCTTTCGCAGCGGCCCAGCGCGCGGCCATCGACAAGGCGCGGGACTGGCTCGATCGCGTCGGGCTTCTCGCGCGCGCCGACGATCCCGCCGGCGACCTGCCCTATGGCGCGCAACGCCGCCTCGAGATCGCGCGCGCGATGTGCACCGATCCGGTGCTGCTCTGTCTCGACGAACCGGCGGCCGGGCTCAATCCGCACGAGAGCGCCGAGCTCAACGAGCTGCTGCTCTCGATCCGAGCCTCACACGATCTCTCGATCCTGCTCATCGAGCACGACATGTCGGTGGTGATGGAGATTTCCGACCACGTCGTCGTGCTCGATTACGGCATGAAGATCGCCGACGGCGCGCCGGACGACGTGCGCAACGACCCGAAGGTGATCGCCGCCTATCTCGGCGTGCCCGACAAGGACGTCACCAAGGTCGCGGCGGAGGTAGGAATATGACCTCGCCGCTCCTCTCCGTCCGCGGCGTCAAGACGTTCTACGGCCGCGTGCAGGCGCTCAAGGGCGTCGATCTCGACGTCAACGAGGGCGAGATCGTCACGCTGATCGGCGCCAACGGCGCCGGCAAGTCGACATTGATGATGACCATCTGCGGCAATCCCCGCGCGCGCGAAGGCGCGATCGTGTTCGACGGCCGCGACATCACGCATCTGCCGACGCACGAGATCGCGCGGCTCAAGCTCGCGCAGTCGCCGGAAGGCCGCCGCATCTTCTCGCGCATGACGGTGCTCGAGAACTTGCAAATGGGCGCGACCGTCGCCGACGAAGGAACGTTCGAGCTCGATCTCGACCGTGTGCTCACGCTGTTTCCGCGGCTCAAGCAGCGGATTGGCCAGCGTGGCGGCACGCTCTCCGGCGGCGAGCAGCAGATGCTGGCGATCGCGCGCGCCTTGATGTCGCGCCCGCGTCTCCTGCTGCTCGACGAGCCTTCGCTCGGTTTGGCGCCGCTCGTCGTGCGACAGATTTTCGACGCCATCAAGATGCTCAATGCCGAGAACGGGCTCACCGTCTTTTTGGTCGAGCAAAACGCCTATCACGCGCTCAAGCTGGCGCACCGCGGCTATGTGATGGTCAACGGCCAGATCACATTGTCGGGCAGCGGCGATGAACTGCTCGACCGGCCGGAGATCAAATCGGCCTATCTCGAAGGCGGACGCTCATGAGCGATCTCGCCACCGCCTTCTCTATTCCGGCATTCCTCTACGAGGAGGATTCGTTCGCCACCTTCGTGCTCGTGACGCTCGTCCTCGGCGGCGGCGCCGGATGGCTGACCGGCCGCGCCATCGCCCTGACATGGCGGCGGCCGTGGCAAATTGTCCTTTACACATTGATCCTCGGCGTCGGCATCCGCTTCATCCACTTCAGCGTGTTCGGCGGCACGCTGTTGTCGCCGCATTATTATGCAGTCGATACAGCCATCTGCATGGGATTTTCCTTCCTCGGCTTCCGCACCGCCCGGGTCGCCCAAATGACTACCCAATACGGCTGGATCAACGAGTCCGGCGGCCTGCTGCGCTGGCACCGCAAGCCGTCGTGACGTAGGATTATCCAAGACATTCGACTGCCGGCTTCACTTAAGAGGGGACAAGAGATGAAGAGGATCAGCACGCTCGGCCTTGCATTGGGCCTCGCGATGACGGCGGCCGGATCGGCCACCGCACAGGTCAAGTTCGGCATGGGCGGTCCGATCACCGGGCCGAGCGCCGCCACCGGCGCGCAAATGAAGAACGGCGTCGACCAGGCCGTGATCGACATCAACGCGGCCGGCGGCATTCTCGGTCAAAAGATCGCTGTGTCCTACGGCGACGACGCCTCCGATCCGAAGCAAGGCGTCTCGGTCGCCAACAAGTTCTCCGCCGATGGCGTCAAGTTCGTGATCGGCCATTACAACTCGGGCGTCTCGATCCCGTCGTCCGAGGTCTATCAGGAGAACGGCATCCTGCAGATTTCGCCGGCCTCGACCAACCCGACCCTGACCGAGCGCAAGATGTGGAACATCTTCCGCGTCTGCGGCCGCGACGACCAGCAGGGTACAGTGGCCGGCGAATACATCCTCAAGCACTTCAAGGGCAAGAAGATCGCCGTCGTGCACGACAAGACGACATACGGCAAAGGCCTCGCCGACGAGACCAAAAAGACGATCAACAAAGGCGGCGTGAAGGAAGTGCTCTACGAAGGCGTCAACACCGGCGAGAAGGACTTCTCGGCGCTGGTGTCGAAGATCAAGCAGTCGGGCGCCGACCTCGTCTATTGGGGCGGCCTCTACACCGAAGGCGGCCTCATCGTGCGTCAGATGCGCGACCAGGGTGTGAAGGCGCCGCTGATGGGCGGCGACGGCATCACCGCCGACGAGTTCGCCGCGATCGGCGGCCCCGGCGTCGAGGGCACGCTGATGACCTACGGCCCCGACCCGCGCACCAAGCCAGAAGCCAAGAAGGTCGTGGAGGAATTCCGCGCCAAGAAGTTCGAGCCGGAAGCCTACACGCTCTACTCTTACGCGGGCGTGCAGGTGATCAAGCAGGCGGCGGAAGCGGCGAATTCCCTCGATCCCAAAAAGGTCGCCGAGAAGATGCACTCGGGCATGGTGTTCAAGACCGTGCTCGGCGATCTCGCCTTCGACAAGAAGGGCGACATCACCAAGATCGATTACGTGATGTATGTCTGGAAGAAGGACCCGAGCGGCAAGATCACCTATGTCGAGTGCCCGGGCTCCGACTGCACGAACGTGAAGTAGGTTTTGGAAGCCGAGATAGCTGCGGCTTCAACGCACGCGAAAAGCCCGCCGTCTCGGCGGGCTTTTTTGTTGTTTGGCCCGACGCCTATCCACGTCATGGCCGGGCTTGTCCCGGCCATCCACGTTCTTTTTATACGCGTCGGCAAGTAAGACGTGGATGCCCGGCACAACGCCGGGCATGACGGAGAATGCGGCTACGCCTCGCATAATCGTGACGCAGACTACCCAATCTTCCCCAGTGCCGGAAACGCTTCGAGCAGCCACACGCTCACATCGGTGATGCTGCCGGTGAGAAACGCGATGCCGGTGAGCACCAACAAACCGCCCATGACCTGCTCGACGCGGCGCAGATGCTTCTTGAAGCGCGCGAGGAAGCCCGCGAACGGCTCGATGGCGAAGGCCGCAATTATGAAGGGAATGCCGAGCCCCAACGAGTAGACCGCCAACAGACCGGCCCCCCTGGCGACCGTCTGCTCGGACGCTGCGACCGCGAGAATCGCGGCGAGGATCGGCCCGATGCACGGCGTCCAGCCGAAGGCGAAGGCCAGCCCGATGACATAGGCGCCCCACAGGCCGACCGGTTTGGAGACCTCCAGCTTCTTCTGCCGGTGCAGGAGCGAAATCGGCGTCAGGCCGAGAAAATGCAGGCCCATGACGATGATGATGACGCCGGCGACGATGGCGAGCGGCCCCGAATAAGCGCGGATCAGCGAGCCAATCACGCTCGCGCTCGCGCCGAGGGCCACGAACACGGTCGAGAAACCGAGCACGAACAAAGCCGCCGCGAGCACGGTCTCGCGCTTGATGCGCGGCTCCGGCTCCTTGTCCGCGAAGCGCTCCAGCGACGTACCGGCCAGGAAGATGAGATAAGGCGGCACAAGCGGCAGAACGCAGGGAGACAGGAAGCTGACCAAGCCCGCCACGAGAGCCGCGAGGTAAGTAACGTCACCGTTCATGCGGCGTTACATGCCCCGCCAACTGTGGCGATGGCAAGGTTCCCGTGACCGTGCTTGCGGAGTTGTGATATGCGGTTGATGTCATGACCACGCGCAATCTCATCACCGATATCGCCGGCATCAAAGTCGGCCACGCCGAGGACGAAAAGCTCGGCTCCGGCACGACCGTCGTGCTGTTCGACGCTCCTACGGTCGCCAGCGTCGATGTGCGCGGCGGCGGCCCAGGCACCCGCGAAACGGCCCTGCTCGATCCCGCCCAGACGGTGGAGGGCATCGACGCCATCGTGCTGTCGGGCGGCTCCGCCTTCGGCCTCGACGCCGCCTCGGGCGCGCAGGCCTGGCTGCGCGAGAAGGGCCGCGGCTTCCAGATCCGCGACGTCACCGTGCCGATCGTGCCGGCCGCGATCATGTTCGACTTGCTCAACGGCGGGAATAAGGATTGGGGCCGCTTTCCGCCCTATCGCGATCTCGGCTACGCGGCGATCAAGGGCGCCGGGGCCAATTTCGGCCTCGGCAGCATCGGCGCCGGTCTCGGCGCCACCACGGCGACGCTGAAGGGCGGCGTCGGCTCGGCCTCGGCGAAAACCAAAGGCGGCATCACGGTCGGAGCCATCGTCGTCGTCAACGCCGTCGGCACGACCACCGTCGGCACCACAGAACACTTCTGGGCCGCGCCCTTCGAGCAGGGCCGCGAATTCGGCGGCCGCGGCTTTCCGCAGAAGCTGTCGGCGTCGGATCTCAAGATCCGCGCCAAAGGCGGTCCCGGCGAGAACACGACCATCGCGGTCATCGCCACCGACGCCAAGCTGAGCAAGGCGCAATGCCACCGTCTCGCGGTGATGGCGCAAGACGGCTTCGCCCGCGCGATCTATCCGGTGCACACGCCGCTCGACGGCGACGTCATCTTCTCGGCCGCCACCGGCCGCAAGACGCTCGCCGATCCGCATTATGGCCTGGCCGAGCTCGGCATGGTGGCGGGCAATGTCATGGCTCGCGCCATCGCTCGCGGCGTCTATGAAGCGACGGCCCTGCCCTTCCGCGGCGCGCTGCCGAGCTGGAAGGACAAATTCGGCTGACGAACGAAACACAGCGCGGCGCGTTATCCTCGTGAGAGGACACGCGCGATGCCGTCGAGCGTCATTTCAGGATTCGATTACGATGCCGACCATGCGACGCTGACCGTCGTTTTCGTCAGCGGCCGCATCTATCGCTATTTCGCCGTGCCCGCCGAAGTCGCGGCGGCCTTCGGCAAGGCATCCTCGAAAGGCACGTTCTTCAACACACGCATCCGCGATCGCTATCCCTTCCGCGAAATCACGGCCGCGCCGGCCTAACGGCCGGCGATCTTGCGCACCAGCGCCAGCGGATCGGCGGGCGCCGCATCGCCGGTCCAGGCGATGAACTGGTCCGGCCGCACCAGGATCATGCGACAGCCATACGCTTTGCGCGCCTCGGCACCGCTGTCCTGCACAACCTTCAGCGGCACCGACAGCTCCGCGGCCGCCTTCTCAAGACCGGCAACATCCCCCGCGTCGAAGGCAAACAGCGTGAAGCCCTCGCCCAACTCCTCGAACGTGTTGCGTCCCGAGGCAAGAACCTGCGGCGCGAGATGATGCCCTGCGCGCGCCTCGAAGGCGTGATTGCCATGCGCGCCGGATTTGCCGTTCGGCGGTCCGGCGACGACAGGCGAGCCTTCGTAATTGGGCTCGTAAGAGCGCACGCGGATGCCGAGATCGCCCTCATGCGCCGCCCAGGCTTTTTCGAATGCCGCCTTGTCCTTTGCCGGATTGTAGCGATCGAGGAAGTCCGCCTCTTTGCGAATGCGGTCGGCGATGAAATCCTCCGCCACGTCGCGAAACACCGGCTGGCGCTCCAACGAATAGGAGTCGAGCAGCGCCTCGCCACCCCAGCCTTGCAGCCGTGCCGCAAGCTTCCAGCCGAGATTGACCGCGTCCTCGAGACCGTTGTTGAGACCGAAGCCGCCGTAAGGCGGATGGCTGTGCGCGGCATCGCCGGCAATGATCATGCGCCCCGCACGATAGACCCCAGCCACCGCGTTGCGCAGCTCCCAGAAGCCCGTGTAGTCGAACTCGACCGCGAATTCCGCACCGACAGCCTTATACAGCGGCTGACGGAAGTCGAAATTGTCGCGATCGCTGTCGCGCGGGATAGGCGCGTGGAAGAAGAAGCTCTCGCCGACATCGATGCGGCCGAAGAACTGCCAATAGCCCTCGAATTCCGGATGCATGACGCGGTACGTCGACCGGTCCGGAAAGCGCTCGAATAATTTGTGCAGCTCGCGCGACCGGAACACGACCAGCACCATGAGCTTGTCGAAATCCGTCCCGCTGCGCTCGATGCCGGCCGCCTTGCGCACCAGCGACCGCGCCCCGTCGCAGCCGGCGACATAATCGGCGCTCAGCACCTGACGCTCCTCGCCGTCTTTGGCGATCGTCACCTGCACGCCATTCGCATCCTGCGCAACGTCGACGGCCGTCCAGCCCCAGAATGTCTGCACCGAGGACACGTCGGCGACCTTGCGGCGCAGCACGTTCTCCATCTGATATTGCGGCATCCGGTCGTTGTCTTGGAAATAATACGGCCGGACGAGCTCGCGCCCCGCCGGCGCGTGCCAATACGCGCTCATCAAATTGCCGTAGGCCGTGATCTCGCCGATGGCGTGACCGCGCGGCATCAGGCGCGCTGCCCGGAGTTCCTCGACGATGTTCCAAAAATAGAAATGCTCGAGCGTCCGCTGCGTAAGATTTTGTCCCTTCGGGATCTTATGCATCTCGGTGCGGCTTTCGATCAGCGCGCATGTGATGCCGCGCGAACCGAGGCTGATCGCCAGCGCCAATCCCACCGGACCGCCGCCGACGATGATCACTTGAAAGTGTTTGTCCACAATCGCGTTCCCGTTACGCAGCACGACTCGCTTGCGCCGCTGTCGTGATAGTCTCAAATGCGACGCCAAGAAAAATCAATAACCGTGCGCGCGGGAGAGTAAAACGTGAGCTTCATTTCAGCATCGCGAAATTTGCTGGCGCTGACCTTTGCATTGATCGTCATTGCCGTCGCCAATAGCGCCGACGCGCAATCGTTTCCCAGCCGACCCATCCGGCTCATTGTCCCATTTCCTCCCGGCGGCTTGAACGACAACGTTGCGCGCATCGTGCAGCCTTATCTACAGGAGAAGCTCGGGCAACCGGTGATCGTTGAGAATCGCGCGGGCGCGAGCGGCATCGTCGGCAGCGAATATGTCGCGAAGGCGCCGCCCGACGGCCATACGCTGCTGGTGGTCGCGTCATCGCACACGGTCATTCCGGCGACGAACTCGAAGCTGCCTTACGATCCCGACACCGATCTCGCCGCCATCGGCCTGCTAGCGCGCGATCCGATGCTGTTCGTGGTCAACGACAACGTCGAGGCAAAGACCCTGCAGGATTTCGTGAAACTGGCGCAATCGCATCCGGGCAAGCTCACTTATGCAACGCCCGGCACCGACAGCCAGTCTCACTTCGTGACGGAGTTGTTCAGCCTCGAAGCACACATCAAGATGCTGGAAGTGCCCTATCGCGGGGGCGCGCCGTCAGTGCTGTCGCTGATTTCCGGCGAGACCCAATTCGCGGTGTTGTCGACGCAGCTCTCGGCGCCGCAGATCAAGGCGGGCAAGCTGCGCGCCCTCGCCTGGGGCGGCGACGAGCGCAACTCGCAATTTCCCGACGTGCCCACCTTGAAGGAGGCAGGCTTTGCGCGCGTCAAGGCGCTGCAATGGGTCGGCATGCTGGCACCCGCGAAGACACCGCCGGATGTCATCGCGCGGCTCAACGGCGTTCTGCGCGAGACGCTGACAAATCCCAACGTGATGGCGAAGCTCGAACTGCAGGGATTGACGGCGACGGCCACCACGCCGGAAGCCTTCGATCAGATGATAGAATCCGAAATCAAGGAATGGCGCCAGGTCGGACAACAGGCCGGCATCGCCCAGCGCTGAAACGTCTCCTCAGCGAAGAAAGCGCTCCGCACTGTAAGGCGCGGGATCGCAGAATGGCGTCTCGCCCGCCATCATCTGCGCGATCAGCGTACCTGTCGGCGGTCCGAGCGTAAGGCCCCAATGGGCGTGGCCGATGGCGAGCCAGATGCCGGACAGCCCCGGCGCGCGGCCGATCACCGGACGCGAATCCGGGAAGCACGGCCGGCTGCCCATCCAGGTCTTGTCGTCGGCGCGCTCGCCGAGCGGAAACAGACTGCGCGCCCGCGGCATCAGCCGATCGAACTGCACCGGCGTCGGCGCCGCATCGCGCGCCGCGAATTCGGCTCCGGTCGTGAGCCTGATGCCCTGCTCCATCGGCGTGATCAGATAGCCGGAAGCCATGTCCACCACCGGCCGCTTGAGCGTCGCGCCGCCCTCGCCGCGGAAGTGGCGGTGATAACCGCGCTTGAAGCCCATCGGCAGTTTGAGACCCATTGGCTCCAGAAGATCGGGCGCCCAGGGCCCGAGCGCCACCACGACCTGCGCGGAATCGACGCCGCCTTCGTCGGCCTCCACCCGCCAACGGTTGCCGATGCGATGCAGCGAGCGCGCATCGCCGTTCACCGTGACACCGCCGAGCGCGGCGAAGCGTTTCGCATAAGCGCGGGTGAGCGCGAGCGGATTGCTGATGCTGGCAGCGGCCGGCCAGAACACCGCCTGCTCGAACACCGGCCGCAACGACGGCTCGAGATCGAGTGCGCCGGCCGTATCGAGTTTGGCGACCGGCAGGCCGAATTCGGCCGCGAGGTCGAACTCCGGTTGCAGCTCCGCCACCGCCGCTTTGTTCGGATAGAGTTTCATCCAGCCGGTCTTGCGCAAGAGGTGCGTCGCGCCCGCCTCCTCCATCAGCGCTTCGTGCTCGGGCACGGCGCGCGCGAACAGCGGACGGTTGAGCCGCGCCGTCTCGACGATGCGCGCCGGCTGCGACGCGGCACGGAACGCAAAAAGCCAAGGGGCGGCCTTCGGCAGGAACGAGAAGTGATAATTGGCCTCGCTGGCGCGCTTGAGCGCGACGCGCATGAGCGCCCCGAATGACGATGGGAAGGCCGGCGGCAGGATCGTCGAGCCCTCGATCACGCCGGAATTGCCGTAGGACGTCTGCTCACCGACGGCGCCGCGATCGACCAGCGCGACGGAAAGCCCGCGTTTCGCAAGATGCAAAGCCACCGACGTGCCGACGATGCCGGCTCCGAGAACGATGGCATCGGTCCGAGCCATGCTGAAAAGTCTCCACACGCCATGCGATTTGGCCGGCTCTTATATATGGATTGGATCGCGTGCAGGCGCTATGACCCTTTAGCCACACCTGCGCCGGAGACTTGCCCCGAATGCCGATCCTGAACACGCTCGTCGCCGCGCTGTCATGGATCGGTCGAACGGGAACACGCGGGCTCGCCGTCTCGATCTTTCTTGGGCTCGCCGTGCCGCAACTCGCGGCCTATGTGAAACCGTATCTCGGCGAGATCGTCTTCATCCTGTTGCTGTTCTCTTATCTGCGCACCGATCCGCACGCCTTTCGCGGCTATCTGCGCGCGCCCGCGCTTCCGGCCACCGCCGCCCTCTGGCTCATGGTCGCGCTGCCCCTGCTGATCTGCTCGGTCTACGCACTGTCGGGAGCGCGGGGCATGTTCCCCGAACTTTACGCCGTCCTCATCCTGCACATGGTTGTGGCGCCGCTGACATCTTCCGCCGCGTTTGCCGCTTTGATGGGGCTCGACGTCGCGCTGTCGCTGATGGTCCTGATTGTCTCGAGCGCGCTGTCGCCAATCACCAGCGTCGCGTTCAGCTATCTCTTTCTCGGCACGTCGCTGTTCTCGCCGATCGAACTCGGCGGAAAGCTGTTTTTCTTCTATGCCGCTTCGGGCGTTATCGCCTTCGCGATCCGCCGCACGGCCGGCCAAGACTGGATCGAGAAGCAGCGCGAACCGATCGACGGCCTCAACATGATCGCGCTGTTCGCATTTGCCATCGTCGCCATGGAGAACGTGCCGAGAAATGTGATTGCCGATCCGTTGTTCGCGCTCGGCATCCTCGGCTTCGTCGTGGCCCTTGCCTGCACCCAACTCGCCTTGACCGCGGCGGTATTCGCCCGCGTGGGCCTCGACCGCAGCTTGGCGATCGGCTTTTGCGCGGCCTTCCGCAACCTCGGCGTCGTGATGGCCGCACTCGGCTCATCGATATCCGACGCTGCCTGGTTCTATTTCGCGCTGGTGCAGTTGCCGATCTACGTGCTGCCGGCCGTGGTGAACGCGCTGGCCAAACGCGGCCGGCGCGCCTCCACGTCTTGAGTTCAAGCGACGGTCGAGACGAGTGACGTCGCCTGACCGATCAACTGCGACTGCATCTTGATCAGTTGCTCGATCAGATTGCTCGCCTGCGACTTGCCGCTGCCGGACGTACCGCTGTCGCTCGACGAGCCGCTGTCGGCCGTCTGGGTTGCCGTAGCCGGCGTGGTCGAGGTGACCGTGCTGCCGTCGGCATAGGTGACCGTGGTTGTCGTCGAGCCGTCGGCGGCGGTCGTCGTCTGCGTCGTCGCGCCCGAAGCATCCGTTCCGTTCAGCAGCGCCTCGAGGCCGCCCTGATCAGAGCCGCCTTGGCCGGACGCGCCCTGTGCCTCGCCGCCGCCGTGATGGTGGTGATGCCCGCGGCTGCTCGCCAGTTCGCCCTGGCTGATGCTGCCGTCTCCGTCACGATCGAGCTTGCCGAAGATCGCGTCCGCGCTCGAGGCGTCGACGCCCGACGAACTCAACGCGTTCTCGAAATCGGACTTGCTGATGGTGCCGTCACCGTCGGTGTCCAGTTGCGAGAACAGACCGGACGCGCCGCCGGAGCCGTTGCCGCCTTGCAAGGACAGCAGCGCCGACAGCGTGTCGCTTTGGAACGGCGATGAGAGGCCGCCGGTGCCACTGCCGGCGGCCGATGAGCCACCGGTGTTGCCGGTGCTCGACATGGCCTGCTCCAGGCCACTGAACGCATCGGCGGTATTGCCTGTCGCTAGGGAGAGGCCCGACGACAGGAGTGATTGCAGATACGATAATGCAGATGATGATGAGGTTGAACTCACCGTTGACATGACACAGTCCTCGCGCGCCGGCCGAGCCGGCAGAGATCGCCCCACGGCATCGGAGCAAAGGCCGGACCAACGCGCGCCGATCGCAAAACCCCTTGCTTCATCTGTACTTTTCCACAGCCCTATGCGCCGGGCGCGTGCGCAGCGGCCGCCGAAGTCGGCAATAATTGCCGTCCGCAAGCGTGATTTGCCGGGTAACGAGCGCGGCTCAAGCGAGGCGGGGCGCGTTGCCCCTCCCCTCCACCCGTGTTACCCGAACGCGTCCAGGAGGCCTCCGACATGCCCCGTCCGCTCATCATCTCGCCGTCGATCCTGTCCGCCGACTTCGCCAAGCTGGGCGAAGACGTGCGCGCCATCGACACCGCGGGCGCCGACTGGATCCATGTCGACGTGATGGACGGCCATTTCGTGCCCAACATCTCGATCGGCCCGGCCGTCGTGCAGGCGCTGCGCCCGCATTCGAAGAAGATCTTCGACGTACACCTGATGATCGCGCCATGCGATCCCTATCTGGAAGCCTTCGCCAAGGCCGGCTCCGATATCATCACGGTGCACGTTGAAGCCGGCCCGCACATCCATCGTTCGCTGCAGGCGATCAAGGCGCTCGGCAAGAAGGTCGGCGTGACGCTCAACCCCGGCACGCCGGTGTCCTCGCTGGAGAACGTGATCGACATGGTCGATCTCATTCTCGTCATGTCGGTCAATCCGGGCTTCGGCGGCCAGAGCTTCATCCCAGGCGCGCTGGAGAAGATCGCCGCGGTGCGCGCCTTGGTCGGCGGCAGGCCGATCGACATCGAGGTCGACGGCGGCGTGACGCCGCAGAACGCCGCGGACGTAGTGCGCGCCGGCGCCAATGTGCTGGTCGCCGGCTCCGCCGTGTTCAAAGGCGGCGCCTACAAGGCGAATATCGAAGCGATCCGCAATGCCGCACTGATGGCGCGCGGAGAAGCGGCGTAGAGCACGCTTATGCGCGCGCTCGTCATCGGTAATTCAGACGGCATCGGGCTCGCCACCACGCACGCATTGCTCGCGCGCGGCTACGAGGTCACGGGCATTTCGCGGCGCGTGGCGCCGATCGCCGCCGCGGGCTACGACCACATCGTCCAGGACGTCACCGAGCCGCGCTATCGCGACGTCCTTACCGACTATCTTACGCGTCACGCCGATATCGACCTGTGCATCTATTGCGCCGGCATCGGTGCCAGTCTCGATCTGAACAATCTCGCGCGGGAAACCCGGACCTTCGCCGTGAACCTGATGGCCGCCGTCGTCACCACCGAGGTGGTGCTCGGCCACATGATCGCGCGCGATCACGGTCACTTCATCGGGCTGAGCTCGATTGCCGACCTCATGGTGTCGCCCCAGGTGCCCGCTTATACCGCCTCCAAGGCCGGCATCTCGCGCTATTGGGAAGGCCTCGGACGTGCCCTCACCGACCGCGGCCCCAAGCTTTCGAACGTCAGGTTCGGCTTCGTCGACACCAAGATGGCCGATGCCCCGCTGCGGCCCTTGCTGATGACCGCCGACGAGGCGGCCAGCTTCATCCTCGGCGTCGTCGACCGGCCCCGGCTCACGGCAACCAA
>Ga0255338_1004886_pt1 | contig 13108 bp, 13 predicted proteins | sample MeOH1_35cm_T4_19_FD_203715 | JGI IMG/M metagenome (GOLD analysis project Ga0255338, IMG submission 203715) | Sandy soil microbial communities from University of British Columbia, Vancouver, Canada - MeOH1_35cm_T4_195 | ecosystem: Engineered > Artificial ecosystem > Sand microcosm > Unclassified ...
GAGACCTGCGCGCCGGCGTAGATCGGCCGCAGGTAGGGCTTCATCAGGCCGACCCGGCCCATCGCCTCGTGCACGGTGGACGCGCCGAACTTCGCCAGCGCCTCGGCCGTCTCGCGGTCGGCCCGCGCGATGTTGCGGTAAACGACGCCTAGTTCATACATGGTGGGTACTCCAGGATTCAGGGAACTTCCGGACGCAGAGGACGCAAAGGGTACGCAGAGGACGCGAAAGAACAGCCATTTCAAGAATGTCTTTTTTTGCGTCCTCTGCGTACCCTTTGCGTCCTCTGCGTCCGGCTATTGGTTGTCTACTTCCCCTGCTTCTTCAGCAGCGCATCGAGGCGCGGGAAGACACGGCGGGCGTTGGCTTCGAAGATCGCGTGCTTGTCCTCGGGGGAGAGGATGGTCGACGCGTCGACGTAGCGCTTCGTGTCGTCGTAGTAGTGGCCCGTGGTGGGATCGATGCCGCGCACGGCGCCGATCATCTCGGAGGCGAACAGCACGTTCTTCACCGGGATCACGGTGTTCAGCAGGTCGATGCCCGGCTGGTGGTAGACGCAGGTGTCGAAGAACACGTTGTTCATCACGTGCGTGTCCAGCAGCGGCTTCTTCATCTCCTGCGCCAGGCCGCGGTAGCGGCCCCAGTGGTAGGGCACCGCGCCGCCGCCGTGCGGCACGATGAAGCGCAGCTGCGGGAAATCCTTGAACAGGTCGCCCTGGATCAGCTGCATGAAGGCCGTGGTGTCGGCGTTGATGTAGTGCGCGCCCGTCGTGTGGAAGCACGGGTTGCACGAGGTGGAGACGTGGATCATCGCCGGCACGTCGTACTCCACCATCTTCTCGTAGATCGGGTACCACCACTTGTCCGTCAGCGGCGGCTCCTTCCAGTGGCCGCCGGAGGGATCCGGGTTCAGGTTGATGCCGACGGCGCCGTAGTCGCGGATGCACTTCTCCATCTCGGGAATGCAGGTCCTGGGGTCCACGCCGGGCGACTGCGGCAGCATCGCCACCGGCACGAAGTGCTCGGGGAACAGCTGCGCGACGCGGAAGCACAGCTCGTTGCAGATCGCCGCCCAGGTGCTGGAGACCTCGAAGTCGCCGATGTGGTGCGCCATGAAGCTCGCGCGCGGCGAGAACAGCGTCAGGTCGTTGCCGCGCTCCCGCATCAGGCGCAGCTGGTTGCCCAGGATCGACTCGCGGATGTCTTCGTCGGCGATCTTCAGCTGCGAGGGGCTGGGCTTCTGCGAGGGGTCCTTGATGCCGGCGATCTGCCTGTTGCGCCAGTCCTCCAGCGCCTTGGGCGCGGTGGTGTAGTGGCCGTGGCAGTCGATGATGAGGCTCATGTCGTCTTCCTTGTGCGGGGTCAGGCGGGTTCCATGCCGTTGCGGCGCTTGGCCGCGGCGGCATCGGGCGAGGCCATGAAGGCCAGCAGCGCGCGCACGGCCTGCGGCTGCTGCGAGGCGGCGCACAGGGCGCCGGCGAACACGGTCTTGATCTCCACCGCCAGCGGCATCGGGCCGGCCACGGTGATGCCTTCCAGGTGGATCAGCTCGCTCAGTTGCTGGAAGCCCAGTGCGACTTCGCCGCGTGCCACCAGCGCGCCGACCGGCACGCCCGGCGGCGCCTGCACCAGCCGGCCCTGCAGGTCCTGCGCGATGCCCCAGCGCTCGAACAGCTTGACCAGCGCGACGCCGCTCGGGCCGGTGGAATAGCCCACGGTCGGCGCGGCGAGCACCGCGCGCCTGAGCGCCTCCTCGCTGGAGAGGTCCGGCCGCGGCGCACCGGCCTTCACGGCGATGGCAACTCCCGATTCGACGAGGTCGACCCGGCTGCCGGCCGCGGCCTGGCCGCCGGCGACCAGCTTGTCGATCGCGTCGGAGGCGAGCACGACGAAGTCGAAGGGCTCGCCGGCGGCGACCCGTTTCGCCGCATCGACGCCGCCGACCGATTCGACCTGCACCTTGGCGTCGGTGCGCTGGACATAGGCCTGCGCCAGTTCGGTCAGCACCTGGCGGGTCGCCATCGAGGAGATTCCCTGGAGCGTCGCAGTCATGGCGCGGATTGTGGGCGCGCCCCGGCCGCAGGACCAGCGGAGCGCGCGACTAGCAGGTATATCGCTTCGGCATAATGCCTGCCAAGGTATTCGGATTCATGGATCTCAAGCAACTGGAGTACTTCGTCCGCGTCGCCGAGCTGGGCAGCTTCACGCGGGCCGCGATCGAGCTCGACGTGGCGCAGCCCGCGCTCAGCCGCCAGGTGCGGCTGCTCGAAGTGGAGCTGCGCCAGAACCTGCTGGTGCGCAACGGCCGCGGCGCCGTACCCACCGAGGCCGGCAAGCTCCTGCTGGAGCACGGGCGCGGCATCCTGCACCAGGTGGAGCGCGCGCGCGAGGACCTCGGGCGCCTGCGCGGCGGCCTCGCCGGCCGGGTCGCCGTGGGCTTGCCGAACAGCGTGGCCCGCGTGCTGACCGTGCCGCTCACGCGCGGCTTCCGCGAGCAGTTGCCGCAGGCGCGGCTGTCGATCAGCGAAGGGCTCTCAAGCGCGCTGCTGCAGGGGCTGGTGAGCGGCCGGCTCGACATCGCGGTGCTGTACAACGCCCAGCCCGCGCGCGAACTGGACCTGAGCCCGCTGCTGGAGGAAGACCTGGTGCTGGTGCGCGCCCGCCCGCCCGGCCTGCAGGAAGACCCGCCGCCGGGCCCGATCCCGCTGGCCGAGGTGGCGAAGCTGCCGCTGGTGATCCCGACCCGGCCCAACGCGATCCGCATGCACGTCGAAGCCGCAATGGCCGACATCGGCTGCCGTCCCGACGTGGTGCTGGAGATCGACGGCGTCTCCGCCATCCTCGACCTCGTGCTGGATGGCGCCGGCTGCGCCATCCTCTCGCGCAACGCGGTGCTCAACTCGCCGCGGCCCTCGGCCTACGCCGTCCAGCCGATCGGCACGCCGCCGCTGCGCATCCGGCTGTCGCTGGCCACCAGCCTGCAGCGGCCGGCCACCCCGGTGCAGAAGGCGACGCTGGACATGATCCGCGCCAAGGCCCCGGCGGTCGTGGCGCATGCGCTCTGAGACCGACTCGGTGGACGCAGGCACGCCGGCGGCGCCGGCGAAAGAGGCCGCCGCAGCCCGTGGGCTGCCGGCGGCCATGCGCGGCCCGCAGGCCGCGCCAACCCCCAGGGCCAAGGGGATGGAGACGCCCTGAGGAGAGGGTCGAAAACCCTCTTGACAAGCATCGTAGGACGGTTGGCCGGTGGGGCCCTTGACGGGAGTCAACGCGCCTCCCCCGCCGTGTGCCCCCGCTGTTGCTTCACTGGCGCGGGATCTTCGCCCGCGCGATCACGTCGCTCCAGCGCCGCACCTCGCTGGCCAGCAGGTTGCCCAGGTCCTCGGGCGAGCTCCAGCGCGCATCCACGTTGAGGTCGGCCAGCTTGCGTTTGAGCTCGGGGCTGGCCAGCGCCTTCTTCAATTCGGCATTCAGGCGCAGCAGCACCGGCGCGGGCGTCTTCGCCGGCGCGGCCAGCGCGTTCCACGAAGCGATCCGCAGGCCGGCGAGCGCGCCGCCCGCCTCGGAAGCGGCGGGCACGTCCGGCAGGCCGGCGGGCCTCTTGGCGCCGAAGGTGGCCAGCGCCCGCAGCGCCTTCGAGGTGATCTGCGACTTCACCGGCGCCAGGATCTCCACCGCGGCGTCGACCGAGCCGCCGCGCAGCGCCGTGATCACGGCCGGCGTGCCGTTGAAGGGCACCACCTGCGCCTCGATGCCCGCCGTGGTCTTGAACAGTTCCGCGGCCAGGTTCTGGGTGCTGCCGACGGCCACCGTGGCGATATTCAGCTTGCCCGGGTTTGCCTTCGCGTAGGCAAGCAGGTCGCCCAGGGTGCGAAAGCGCGAGTTCTCCGGCACGACCAGCGCGATGTCGAAGGTCCCGAGCAGCGAGACCGGCGCGAAATCCTTCTGCGCCTCGAACGGCAGCTTCCTGAACAGGCCCTCGCTCACGGCGGTGCCGTTGCTCATGAGAAGCAGCGTGTAGCCATCCGGCTCGGCCTGCGCCACCAGCGTGCCCGCGGTGACGCCGCCGGCGCCGGGGCGGTTGTCGATCACCACGCCCTGCCCCAACTGCTCCCCGAGCTTCTGCCCCACGGCGCGGGCCGTGAGGTCGGCCACGCCGCCGGCGCCGAAGGGCACGACGATGCGGATCGGCCGCGCGGGCCAGTTGGCTTGCGCCGCCAGCCACGGCGTGGCGAGCGCGGCGGCCATGCCGGCCAGCGCGAGTCTCCTGCGGGAAAGATCCATGGTCCTATCGTGCCACACCGAGCAGGCGGTCCAGCAGCTCCGGGTCGTGCCGCAGGCGCTGGGCCTCGTCGGCGTGCACCACCGTGCCGTGATCCAGCACGATCGCGCTGTCGGAGATGTCCAGGATCGCCAGCGGGTGCTGCTCCACGATGATGGCCGACAGGCCTTCCTCGCGCGTGATGCGCGAGATGGCGCGCAGCAGCTCGCTCACGATGATCGGCGCCAGGCCTTCCAGCGGTTCGTCCAGCAGCAGCAGCTGCGGGTTGACGACCAGCGCGCGGCCCATGGCCAGCATCTGCTGCTCGCCGCCGGAAAGCTGCGTGCCCAGATTGGTCTTGCGCTCCGCCAGCCGCGGGAACATCTGGTAGACGCGCTCCGGCGTCCACCGCCCCGGCCGCGCGACCGCCGTGAGGTTCTCGTGCACGGTGAGCGACTTGAAAATGTTGCGCTCCTGCGGCACCCAGCCGATGCCGGCGGCCGCCCGCTCGTGCGAGGGCAGCTTGTGCAGCGCCACCGCGCCCAGCGCGATGCTGCCGCCATGCTGGCGGGTGGCGCCGGCCAGCGTGTTGATCAGGGTGGTCTTGCCGGTGCCGTTGCGTCCCAGCAGCGCCAGCGTCTGGCCCTGCCCCAGGGTGAAGGACACGTCGTGCAGGACCACGGCCTCGCCGTAGCCGGCGCTCAGCTTCTCGACGCGCAGCAGTTCAGACATGGAGCGGCTCGTCCTCGTAGCCCAGGTACACGGCCTTCACCTGCGGGTTGGCCTCGATCTCGTCGGGCGTGCCCTCGGTGAGCACGGCGCCGTTGACCAGCACGGTCATGCGGTCGGCGAAGCTGAAGACCAGGTCCATGTCGTGCTCGATCAGCAGCACGGAGACATCGGCCGGCAGCGCCGCCACGGTCTGCAGCAGTTCCTCGCGCTCGCCGGCCGGCACGCCGGCCACCGGTTCGTCCAGCAGCAGCACGCGCGGCTCGCAGGCGAGCGCGATCGCGATCTCCAGCAGCCGGCGCTTGCCGTAGGCGAGGTGCTCGGTCTGCTGGTTCGCCACTTCGGCGAGGTGGAACTGTTCCAGCAGTTGCTGGGCGCGCTCGGCCACGCCGCCGTCCCTACCGAGCGGGCGCCACCAGCGGATGCCGAGCCCGCGCTGCTGCGAGACCACCAGGCCCAGCGTTTCCAGCGGCGTCATCGACGCGAACAGCTGGTTGATCTGGAAGGTGCGCACCATGCCGCGGCGCACGCGCTGGTGCGGCGCGAGCCGGGTGATGTCCTGTCCTTGCAGCGCGATGCGGCCGGCGGTGGGTTCGAGCACGCCGGTCAGCAGGTTGATCAGGGTCGTCTTGCCGGCGCCGTTGGGGCCGATCAGGGCATGGCGGGCGCCGCGCCGCAGCTCCAGGCTCACGTCGTTGGTGGCGACGATGCCGCCGAAGCGCTTGACCAGGCCCTGGCAGGAAAGCACGGTATCGCTCGCGCTCATGCCTTCCTCCACCAGGTCCAGGGCTTGAGCAAGCGGTCGCGGCCCACCAGCACCAGCACCACCAGGAACAGGCCGAGCCAGAAGCCCCAGTACTGCTGCGTGATGCCGGAGATCCAGTCCTGCATCAGCTTGAACACCACGGCGCCGGCGATGCCGCCATAGAGCCAGCCGACGCCGCCGATCACCAGCATCAGCAGCGTGTCGGCGGAGCGGTGGAACTCGAACACGTCCAGCGAAGCGAAGCCGGAGGTCTGCGTGAACAGCGCGCCGGCCGCGCCCGCCATCGCGGCGGCCACGGTGTAGATCGCGATCAGGCGCGCGTGCACCGGAATGCCGATGGCCATGGCGCGCAGGCGGTTGTCGCGGATCGCCTTGAGCGTGGCGCCGAAGGGTGAGTGCACGATGCGGCGGGCCACGACGAACAGCACCAGCAGCACCGTGATCGAGTAGTACGAGGCGGTGCGGCCCGCCAGGTCGAACTCGAAGCGGCCCAGCACCGGCGCGAACATCAGGCCCTGGATGCCGTCGATGCCGCCGGTGAGCCAATCGAGCTTGTTGGCCAGCTCCAGCAGGATCAGCGCGATGCCCAGCGTCACCATCAGGCGCGTCAGGTCGCTGCCGCGCAGCACGGTGAAGCTGGCCGCGCAGCCGAGGAGCGCCGCCGCGCCCATCGAGACCAGCAGGCCGAGGTGCGGATCCGGGTTCACGTGCTTGCAGAACAGCGCCGAGGCATAAGCGCCGAGGCCGAAGAAAGCCGCGTGCCCGAGCGAGACGATGCCGCTGTAGCCCAGCACCAGGTCGAGCGAGACGGCGAACAGGCCCACGATCGCGATCTCGTTGATGATCAGCGCATGCGAGGGAAAGAGCAGCGGCGAGGCGAAGGCCAGCAGCCACACCGGCGGCTCCCAGGCCTTGATGCGGCTCGTGCGCAGCAGGTCGGTCTGCGCGCTCACGTCTTGCCGCCTTGCCGCACGAACAGGCCGTTGGGCTTCCACAGCAGGATCACGATCATCAGGCTGTAGACGATGAAGGCGCCCATCTTGGGGATGTAGTACTTGCCAGCCACGTCGGCCACGCCGAGCAGCAGCGCGGCGAGCAGCGGCCCGGTGATCGAGGAGGTGCCGCCCACGGCCACCACGATCAGGAAATAGATCATGAACTTCAGGGGAAACGAGGGATCGAGCCCCAGCACCTCCGCCCCCAGCGCGCCGCCCAGGCCGGCCAGGCCGGAGCCGAAGGCGAAGGTGGAGAGGAACACCAGGTTCACGTTGATGCCCATGCCGGCGGCCACGCGCTGGTCGTCCACCGCGGCGCGCAGCCGGCTGCCGAAGCGCGTGCGCGCCAGCACGAACTGCAGGCCCACCGTGAGCGCGGCGCAGACGGCGATGATGAACAGGCGGTAGTGCCCCATGCCCAGCGAGCCGATCTCGGTGCGGCCCTTGAGCCACTCCGGCAGCTGCATGATCTGCTGGGTGGAGCCGACGTAGTAGTCGACCGCGGCCACGGCCATGAAGACCAGGCCGATCGAGAACAGCACCTGGTCCAGGTGCGTCTTGCGGTACAGGGGCCGGTACAGCGTGCGTTCGCAGACGGCGCCGAGCAGCGCCGAGCCGATGAAGGCGAGCGGCAGGCAGACCAGGAAAGGCACGTCGGCCCGCTGCATCAGCAGCACCGTGATGTAGCCGCCGGCCATGGCGAAGGCGCCATGGGCCAGGTTGATGAAGTTCATCAGGCCCATGGTCACGGCGAGGCCGACGGCGAGCACGAACAACAGCATGCCGTAGGCGATGCCGTCGAAGAGGATGGTGAGCATGGATTCGGTATTCGCTCCCTCCCCCTCTGGGGAGGGTCGGAGCGGGGGCGCTCCGCGGCCTGATTCTGCGCCCGAGCGCCCCCACCCCTGCCCTCCCCCGGAGGGGGAGGGAGAAAGACAGGACTACTTCGACTTGCCCGGATCCTTCACGTCCTTGATCACGTCGAACTCCACGTTCCACAGCTGGCCGTCCTTCTTCTCCACCTTGCGCAGGTAGACGTTCTGGACGATGTCGCGGGTCTGGGCGTCGATGAACACGGGGCCGCGCGGGCTCTCGAAGATCTGGCCCTTCATGGCGCCGATCAGCGCGTCGCCGCCGCCCTTGCCGCCGGTCTTCTTCAGCGCCTCGTAGATGACGCGCATGCCGTCGTAGCCGCCGATGGCCATGAAGTTGGGCCGCAGGTTCTTGTTGGCCTTCATGAACTCGCTGACGAACTTCTTGTTCGCCGGCGAGGGGTGGTAGGCCGAGTAGTGGTGCGAGGTGACCACGCCCAGGGCCACGTCGCCCATGTCGTTGAGCTGGTCGTCGTCGGTCACGTCGCCGGTGCCGATCAGGCGGATGCCGGCCTTGTCCATGCCGCGCTCGCCGAACTGCTTCATCACCGCGGCGCCCGCGCCCGAGGGCACGAACACGAACAGCGCATCGGGCTTGAGGTCTCGCACCTTCTGCAGGAAGGGCGCGAAGTCGGGGTTGCGCAGCGGCACGCGCAGCTTCTCCGGCACCTTGCCGCCGTTGAGGACGAAGCGCTCGCTGAAGTACTTCTCCGCGTCCAGGCCCGGGCCGTAGTCCGTCACCAGCGTGACGACGTTCTTGATGCCGTTCTTGGGCGCCCAGTCGGCCATCGCCACCGAGACCTGCGGCAGCGTGAAGCTCGAACGCACGATGTAGGGCGAGGCTTCGGTGATGCTGGATGTGGCGGCGGCCATCACCACCAGCGGCGTCTTCGACTGGGTGGCGATCGGCGCCACGGCCAGCGCCGAGGGCGTGATGCCCATGCCGGCCAGCACGTTCACCTTCTCGTTCACCACCAGTTCCTGCGCCAGGCGGCGGGTCTGGTCCGGCAGGCTGGTGTCGTCGCGCACGATCAGCTGGATCTTCCTGCCGGCGACGGTGTCGCCGTTCTGCGCCATCCACAGGCGCGCGGCCGCCTCGATCTGGCGGCCGGTGGTGGCCTGCTGGCCCGTCATCGGCAGGATCAGGCCGATCTTGAACACGTTGTCCTGGGCCAGCGCGAGGCCGCCGGCGCCCAGCAGGGCCACGGCCACCGCGGTCTGGAGAAGGGTTCTCTTGTGCATGGCGTTGGATCTCCTTTCGTTGTTTCGGCTCGCGCGGGCCGAAGCCGGCGCGAGAAGCGTCGGTGCGGATTCTGAGCGCCCGGCACGGCCCCGCAAACCGCGCGGGCGTCTAGCAGTTATGACGCTTTGCGATAGCGGCGGGCGAGATATTACCTTTGGCGAATGAGACGCACCCCGGGCATGCGCTCCGGATGCGGCGCGCGCATCGCCTCGCGCAGGTTGCGCTGGGCCAGGCGCGAGTGCTCGCGCATGATCGCCTCGGCCCGCGCGCCCTCGCGCTGGGCGATGGCTTCGAGCACCTGGCGGTGCTGGTCCTGCGCCACCACAAGCATGTCGCGCGCCCGCGGCGAGTCGGCCTGCACGATCACGAAGCCCGAGGGCGAGGCGAAGGGCAGGCTCACCACCCGCTCCAGCTCGCGCGCCAGCACGGCGCTGCCGGCCATCTCGCTCAGGAGGTTGTGGAAGCGCCGGTTCAGGCCGACGTAGCGCGTGAAGGCCGCGTCGTCGAGCGCGGGCGCCGCGAGCAGGCCGTCGATCTCGTCCAGGCAGGCGCGCGCTTCGGCGAGCACGCCCGGCGCCACGCCGCGTTCGGCCGCCAGGCGCGCGGCCAGGCCTTCGACCGTGCCGCGCAGCTCGATCGCGTCGGCCACGTCGCGCTCCGAGAAGGTGCGCACGGCGTAGCCGCCATTGGGCAGGGTCTGGAGCAGGCCTTCCTGCTCCAGCCGCATGAGCGCGGCGCGGATCGGCGTGCGCGAGACGCCCAGGCGCTCGACGATCGCGAGCTCCGCGATGCGCGCGCCGCCCGCCAGCTCGCCGGCCAGGATCATCTCGCGCAGCCGCAGTTGCGCCTTGACGGCCTGCGAGCCGCCCGCCTCATCGGGTGCTGTATACATTGGCGCGCATTATGGACAGGTAATGCAGCCGATCATCGGGGTAAACCCGAGTCAAAAGCCAACCTCTGTATACATGCGGCGGCCGCCTCGCCATAATCCGGCGCCACCGAATCCCTGCCGCCGCAACCTTCCCATGTTTGCCAAGAACGCCTGGTACGTCGCCTGCACGCCCGACGAAATCGACGACAAGCCCCTCGGGCGCACCATCTGCAACGAGAAGATCGTGTTCTACCGCGGCGCCGAAGGCCAGGTCGCGGCGGTGGAGGACTTCTGCCCGCACCGCGGCGCCAGGCTCTCGCTCGGCTTCGTGTGCGAGGGCAAGCTCGTGTGCGGCTACCACGGTCTCGTGATGGGCTGCGACGGCAAGACCGTCTCCATGCCGGGCCAGCGCGTGCAGGGCTTTCCCAGGATCCGCGCCTATCCCGTGGTGGAGCGCCACGGCTTCGTCTGGGTCTGGCCCGGCGAGGCCGCCAAGGCCGACCCGGCGCAGATCCACCGCCTCGAATGGGCCGACAACCCCGAGTGGGCCTACGGCGGCGGCCTGTACCACATCGGCTGCGACTACCGCCTCATGGTCGACAACCTGATGGACCTGACGCACGAGACCTATGTGCACGCCACCAGCATCGGCCAGAAGGAGATCGACCAGACGCCGGTGACGACGAAGACCGAGGGCGAGCACGTGATCACCAGCCGCTTCATGGACGGCGTGATGCCGCCGCCGTTCTGGCGCGCCAACCTGCGCGGCAACCACCTGCCCGACGACCAGCCGGTGGACCGCTGGCAGGTCTGCCACTTCCTGCCGCCCAGCCACGTGATGATCGAGGTCGGCGTCGCGCTCGCGGGCAAGGGCGGCTACCACGCCGAGCCCCAGGACAAGGTCTCTTCCATCGTGGTGGACTTCCTCACGCCGGAGACCGAAACGAGCATGTGGTACTTCTGGGGCATGGCGCGCAACTTCAACCCGAAGGACACCAACCTCACGGCGCAGATCCGCGAGGGCCAGGGCAAGGTGTTCGCCGAGGACAAGGGCGTGCTGGAGGCGCAGCAGCGCAACCTGCTCGACTACCCCGGCCGCCGCCTGCTGATGCTGAACATCGACGCCGGCGGCGTGCAGGCGCGCAAGATCATCGACCGGCTGGTGGCGGCGGAACGCGGCCCGCAGACCGAGGCCCTGGCATGACGCAGATCGCCGTCAAGGTGGCGCGCCGCAGGCAGGAGGCGCTGGACATCGCGAGCTTCGAGCTGGTGAAGCCCGACGGCTCGGCCCTGCCCGGCTTCAGCGCCGGCTCGCACATCGACGTGCAACTGCCCGGCGGCCTCACGCGCCAGTACTCGCTGTGCAACGACGCCGCGGACCCGCACCGCTACCGCATCGCCGTGCTGCGCGACGCCAATTCGCGCGGCGGCTCCGCCGCGCTGCACGACCGGGTGCGGGAAGGCGACACGCTCGCCATCAGCGAGCCGCGCAACCACTTCCCGCTGGTGCATGCGAAGCGCACGCTGCTGTTCGCCGGCGGCATCGGCGTGACGCCGCTGCTGTGCATGGCGCAGCGGCTCGCGACCACGGGCGCCGACTTCACGCTGCACTACTGCACGCGCTCCCTGGAGCGCACCGCGTTCGGCGACGAGATCGCGGCCTCGCCGTATGCCGGCCGCGTGCATTTCCACATCGACGACGGCGACGCGGCGCAGCAGCTGGACCTGGACGCCGTGCTGGGCCAACCCGATCCCGGCACGCACATCTATGTCTGCGGCCCGAGCGGCTTCATCGCCTGGATCGTGCAGGCGGCCGAACGCTTCGCCTGGAACAAGGACCAGGTGCACCTCGAATACTTCGGCGCCGCGCCGCAGGAAACGAAGGGCGACCGCGCCTTCCAGGTCAGGCTGGCCAGCAGCGGCGCCAGCTACGAAGTGCCGGCCGGCCAGACGGTGGTGCAGGCGCTGCAGGCGCACGGGGTGGAGATCCTGACCTCCTGCGAGCAGGGCGTGTGCGGCACCTGCCTCACGCGCGTGCTGCAAGGCGAATGCGAGCACCGCGACCTGTACCTCACCGACGAAGAGAAGGCCAGGCACGACCAGTTCACGCCCTGCTGCTCGCGCGCGAAGGGCCCGCTGCTCGTGCTGGACCTATGATGGATGCCAACCCGGAGACCCCCGCCATGATGCAACTCCCCGCCCGCTACGACCACGTCGGCAGCTTCCTGCGCCCCAAGGTCCTGCTCGAAGCCCGCGCGCAGAAAGCCAAGGGCGAAATCACCCCCGCGCAGCTGCGCACGGTGGAAGACGAGGCGATCGCCGAGATCGTGAAGTTCCAGCAGGACCTGGGGCTCAAGAGCATCACCGACGGCGAGTTCCGTCGCACCTACTTCCACATCGACTTCCTCGAGCAGCTCGGTGGCGTGAAGACCGACGTGCCGGTCACCATCAGGAAGCCGGACGGCAGCGAGGAACTGGCGCCGCCCGTGATCCGCGTGATCGACAAGGTGCGCCATGCCAAGGACATCCAGAAGGCCGACTTCGAGTACCTGAAGTCGCAGGTGTCCGCCGGCCGCACGCCCAAGGTGACGATCCCGTCGCCGACCATGCTGCACTTCCGCGGCGGCCGCGCCGGCATCAGCAAGGAAGCCTATCCCGAGCTGGAGCCGTCCTTCTACGACGACGTGGCCCGGGCCTACGGCGACGAGCTGCGCTCGCTGCACGCCGCCGGCTGCCGCTACGTGCAGATGGACGACACCAACCTCGCCTACCTGTGCGACGAGAAGATGCGCGAGGCGGCCCGCCAGCGCGGCGACGATCCCGACGAGCTGCCGCACCGCTACGCGAAGTTCATCAACAAGGTGGTGGCGCAGAAGCCGCAGGGCATGCTGCTGGCCATGCACCTGTGCCGCGGCAACTTCAAGAGCACCCATGCCGCGGCCGGCAACTACGAGCCGGTGGCCGAGGCGCTGCTGAAGGAAATGGACATCGACGCCTACTTCATGGAGTACGACGACGAGCGCTCCGGCGACTTCCGGCCGCTGCGCTACCTGCCCAAGGGCAAGACCGTGGTGCTGGGGCTGGTGACCACGAAGTTCGGCCAGCTCGAAGACAAGGACGCCCTCAAGCGCCGCATCGAGGAGGCAGCGAAGTACGCGCCGATGGAGCAGCTGGCGCTGTCGCCGCAGTGCGGCTTCTCCAGCACCGTGCACGGCAACCTGATCGCGGTGGAAGACCAGCGCAACAAGCTGCGCCTGGTGGTCGAGACCGCGCGCGAGATGTGGGGCGTGGACTGAAGGGGCTGCCGCACCGGCTGCAAGCGCCGCCCGGGCGGCGCTTTTTTTTTTGTTTCGCGTCGATCTTTTCTTCGT
>Ga0255338_1004887_pt1 | contig 13103 bp, 18 predicted proteins | sample MeOH1_35cm_T4_19_FD_203715 | JGI IMG/M metagenome (GOLD analysis project Ga0255338, IMG submission 203715) | Sandy soil microbial communities from University of British Columbia, Vancouver, Canada - MeOH1_35cm_T4_195 | ecosystem: Engineered > Artificial ecosystem > Sand microcosm > Unclassified ...
AGGCGGCGCGCCAGCTCAAGCAGATGGCCGCCCGCTACGAGCAGGTGCGCGAGCTGATGCCGCTGGGCGCCTATGTGCCCGGCGCCGACCCGCTGACCGACCGTGCGGTCAACCTGTTCCCGCGCATCGAGGCCTTTCTGCACCAGGGCGTCAACGAGGCCGCCCCGCTGGAGGCGACCCTGCAACAGCTGGAGGCCCTGCTGGCATGAACTCGCAGAACATGAAGCAGAGCCTGGTCCAGCTGATGGCGCTGCGCGAGCGCGAGCTGGAGCAGCACCAGGCTGCGCTGGCCACCAAGCAGCAGCTGCGCGAGCGCTATGCCGCCACCGTGCAGCGCCTGGAGCAGCTGAACGCCCAGATCGGCCCGACCGGCGCCGCCGTGCCGACCCTGGCCGCCAACAGCGCCGTCTACAAGCAGGCGGTGATGCAATGGGCCGAGCAGCAGCGCCAGGACCTGGCCCTGCACGAGGCCGACATGGCGGTGCAGCGCCAGGCCATGCTGGCCGTGGCGCGCAAGCAGGAGGCCTATGCCCAGCTGCTGGCCCGGGTCGAAATCCGTGCGCAGAGCGAACGGAACAGGCGCGAGCAGAAATCCACCGACGACATTGCCGGCCAGGTCTGGCAGAGGGGGCAGGCATGAGCCCGTCCCGCCCATTTAAGCGGCCCGCCAGCGGCGTCGCCCTGCAACAAGGTAGTCCCGTCAACGACCTTGCAGGAGCATGTCATGGCTAGCTTTGATCCGACCACCATGGCCACCCAACTGGCCACCGCATACACGCAACCGACCCAGCTCTTGCTGGACAAGCAGACCAAGACGACGTCGGCCACCTCGACGGCTCTGAGCAAGCTGCAGTCGGCGCTGAAGGCCTTCGATACCGCGCTGGACGGCCTGTCCGGCAAGAAGAGCCTGCAGCAGTTCAGCGCCACCGTCTCGGGCGGCAGCAATTTCACGGCCAGCGCCAGCAGCACCGCGGCGCCCGGTACCTATTCGCTGTTCGTCGAGCAGGTCGCCACCAGCCACCAGATCGCTTTCCAGGACCTGCCGGCCACGGAGGCCGGCGCCACCGGCACGCTGAAGCTGAGCCTGAAGGACGGCACGACGGTCGACGTGGCCCTGAGCACGGCCGACCTGGACGGCAACGGCACCCTGTCCTATGCCGAGATCGCGCGCGCGATCAATGGCGACGACCAGAACAGCGGCAAGATCACCGCCTCGGTCGCCACCGTCAACGGCAAGACCCAGCTGCTGCTGAGCTCGGGCGTCAGCGGCAAGGACGGCGAGATCACGGTCGCCGCCACCGGCACGACCCTGGACACCGAGCTCAACGCCGCGCCGACCGTGCTGACCCAGGCCCAGAACGCGATCGCCTATCTGGGCGGCGCGGGCGGCATCAAGATCGAGCAGGGCAGCAACACCATCACCGCCATCGCCGGGGTGAGCGTGACGCTGACCTCGCCCCAGGCCGCCGGCAGCGCCGCGCTGACGCTGACCGTGGCTCAGGACAGCACGGCCACGCAGGCCAATGTGAAGAGCTTCATCGACGCCTACAACACGCTGGAGAAGACACTGGACGACCTGACGGCCGTCGGCAAGGATGGCGCGGCGTCGGCGACCTTCGCCTCCGATGCCGGCGTGCGCTCGCTGCGCAGCCGGCTCAGCAACATCCTGCGCCAGGACTTCGGCGGCCTGACCCTGCGCGACCTCGGCATCAACGCCGATCGCGCCGGCCAGCTGAGCCTGGACAGCACCAAGCTGGGCAAGACCCTGGCGACCAAGCCGGACGCGCTGGATCAGGTGTTCGGCAGCACCTCGGTCAGCGCTCCCAGCGGCGCCATGGGCGCATTCAGCAAGGTGCTGGACAGCTGGACCGACATCACCAAGGGCCAGATCAAGCAGCGCCAGACCACGGTGCAGGGCCAGCAGAAGGCCATCAGCGACCGCCAGGCGCGCCTGGACCGTCAATACAACGACGCCTACACGCGTTACCTGAAACAGTTCTCCGCATTGCAGACGCTGCAGTCGCAACTCAGCGACACGACCAGCATGCTCAGTGCGCTGGGCACCACTTCCTAGTCACGACACGATGAGCTACGACGCATACCAAAGCTACCAAACCGTCAATCTCAGCGCCCAGACCACCCAGGCCTCGCCGGTCCAGCTGGTGCTGGTGCTGATGGATGGCCTGCTGGACGAACTGGCCCGCGCCCGCGGCCATATCGAGGCCAAGCGCTTTGAGCTCAAGGCGGCCAGCCTGGAGAAATGCGTCAGCATCATCAACGGCCTGTCCAGCGCCCTGGACATGGACGCCGGCGGCGAGGTCGTGCAGAACCTCGCCCGCCTCTACGACTACTGCGCCGAGCGCCTGTTCCGCGCCGGCGTGGAACTGAATGTGGCCATCCTCGACGAGGTGAGCGGCCTGCTCGCCAACATCCGCAGCGGCTGGCAGGGCGTGCAGGCGCGGCATGGATAAGCAGATGCCCAGCCCGCAGCTGCTCCAGCAACTGGCCCAGGGCCTGCAGCAGGCCGGTCGCGCCCGCGACTGGGTGCAGCTTGCCCGCGTCGACGCCGAGCTCGCGCGGGCCCTGCCGCGCTGGAGTGCCCCGGCCGCCTGGGGCGCCGCCGAGCGCGGCGCCCTGCAGGACCTCCGGCAGGCCCATGCCCAGGCGCAGCAGCTGTGCGCCGCCGAACTCCAGGACCTGGACCAGGCCCTGACGCAGATGCGCGAAGGGCGCGGCCGCTGGCAGGCCTATGCCGAAAGCAACAACTGGCAAGACGAGGAAGGCCAAGCATGAACACTTTGCTGCTCAACACCGGGGCGGGCGCGGCCAGCCCGGCCGCGACGGCACTGCCCCCGGCCGCGGCGGCCAACCCCGTCGCCGAGGCCGGCTTCGCCCAGGCCCTGGCCGGCCAGCAGGCCGAGCCGGATGCCGCAGCCGCGGCGCCGACGCAAGACCCGACCCTGCCCGCCTTGCTGCAAGCCCTGCTGGGCGATGCCCCGGCGGCCCTGCCTGACGGCACGGCGGACGGCGCCGCCGATATCGGCGAGACCGCGCCGGCCGGCACGGATGCGGCCGGCCTGGCAGCGCTCGCCGCCCTGGGCCTGTGGCAGGCGCCTGCCGCTGCGGCCATGCCCCCGGCGGCCTCTGCGCCCGCCCCGTCCGGCGAGGGCCCGCCGGCCGCCGCCGCCGCGGTGCCGGCTGGCCCGGCCGCCGCATCGGTGCTGCTGCCCAGCCAGCAGCTGTCCCTGCAGCAGCCCAGCCAGCAGGAGCTGGGCCTGGTGCAGCTGCGCCTGCAGCAGCAGGGCGAGGCCCAGGCCATGCCGGCCGCCGCGGGAACCACGGAGTCTGCCGCTGTCGGCATGCAGGCCGCGCAGGCAGGAACAGAGGCCGCCGCGCTGAGCGGCGAGACGCGCAAGCTGCTGGAGCGCCTCGGCGCGGGCCAGGGCGAGAGCGCCCCCGCGCAGGACGGCGCCGCGCAGCCGCTCGATCTCGGCGGTCAGGGGGGACTGAACCTCGAGGGCGGCAAGGCCGCATCCGCCTCGGCCGGCCAGGCCGCCACGCTGCCGAGCGTGGAGCTCAAGGGCGAGCCGCGTCAATGGCAGCAGCCGCTGATGCAGGCCCTGGGCGATCGCCTGCAGCTGCAGATCGCCGGCCGCAGCGAGCAGGCCGTGATCAAGCTGAGCCCGCCGCTGCTGGGCCAGGTCGAGATCGCGATCCGCCAGCAGGCCGGCGAGCTGCAGGTGCGCATGAGCGCCAGCCACGGCGAGGTGGCGCGCCAGCTCCAGCATGTCAGCGAGTCCCTGCGCCAGGACCTGGTGCAGCGCCACAGCGGCGAGGTCACGGTGCAGGTCAGCCAGACCGCGCGCGACGGCGAGGCGCGCGGCGCCGGCCGCGATGCGCAGTCCCAGCAACAGCAGGCCCAGGAACAGCGCGAGCAGGAACAGCAGCGCCGCCGCCCCGGACTGGCCCTGAACGAAGAGGGCGCCGCTGCCGGCGCCTTCGGCCTCGCGTCCGACCGGACGACGGCCGCCGACGGTGCCGCCTGAGCACGGAGCCCAAGAGATGACGAAGAACCTCAAGATGATTCTGGTGGTGGGCCTGGTGGGCCTGCTGGCCGCCGCCGCCGCCGCGAGCGCCGTCTGGTGGAAGATGAGCAGCGCCGCTGCCGGTCATGCCGCCAGCGCCGGCCAGGCGGGCGAGGCCGCCAAGGCCGAGGCGCCGGCCAAGCCGGCCCCGGACTACAAGTACGTGACCCTGGACAAGGTGCTGGTGATGCTGCGCGGCCGCGGCGGCGAGGCCATCTCGCACTACATGGCCGTGGACGTGGTCTTCAAGGTTCCGCCCGAGCAGGAAAAGCGCGCCAAGGAGCACCTGCCGCTGCTGCGCACCGTCGCCGTCAAGGCCCTGTCCAGCTATTCGCTGGAAGCGGCTCAGGCCATGACGGTGGCCCAGTTCGCCGAGGAGCTGAACAAGGCCTACCGGGACAACTATGCCGCCGAACAGCGTGAGCCGCCGTTCGCCGAAGCCCTGATCGGCAAGCTGATCATCGAGTGAGCAGCAGCCCCGCGCGCGCCATGCAAGCCCAGACCGCCTACGCCGAACTGAGCCAGGCCCATGCCCATGCGGGCCTGGGGCCCGACTTCGAGCAGGCCCAGCTGCGCCAGTACGCGCCCCTGGTCAAGCGCATCGTGCGTCAGCTCAATGCCCAGGCCAGCGCGGTGATGGATCGCGAGGACATGGAGCAGATCGGCCTGATGGGCCTGCTGGAGGCGCTGCGCCGCTACGGCCAGCCCGACGAGGCCTTCGGCGCCTTCGCGGCGCTGCGCGTGCGCGGTGCCATCCTCGACGAGCTGCGTCGCCAGGACTGGCGGCCGCGCTCGGTGCGCCAGGAAAGCCACAAGCTGCGCGACGCGCTGCGCGCGCTGACCCGCAAGCTGGGTCACGAGCCCAGCGAGGCCGAGATCCTGCATCACCTGAAACTCAGCCCCAAGGACTGGGCGGCTTACCAGCAGGCCGAGGTGGCCGAGGAGCTGGCCAGCTTCGACGAGATGGTGGCCGAGCTGAGCAATCTGCCCAGCGACAGCCGCACGCCCGAGGCCCAGCTGATGGTCACGCGCTCGATCGCCCAGGCCCTGACCAGCCTGGACGAGCGCGAGCAGAAGGTGATCCAGCTCTATTACGAATTCGACGCCAGCCTGAAGGAAATCGCCGCGGTGCTGGACCTCACCGAGGCACGCGTCTCGCAGATCAACAAGGCAGCGCTGCGGAAGATGAAGACCTTCCTGCAGCAGGCCTGAAGCCAAGCCCACAAGGAAAGAAGTCAACCATGCAGCCGTTTATTGGAATCCTCATCGTGCTGGGCTGTGTCTTCGGCGGCTTCATGCTGCACGGCGGCAACTTCAAGGTCATCTGGCAGCCGGTCGAGCTGCTGATCATCCTGGGCGCGGGCCTGGGCGCCATCGTGCTGGGCAACCCCAAGCATGTGCTGTCGGAGATGGTGCTGCAGCTGAAGAAGGTGGTGGGCCGCAAGAAGCCCGGCGAGGAATTCCAGCGCCAGCTGCTGCTGCTGATGTACGAACTGCTGCAGACCGCCGCCGGTGGCCTGAAGGCGCTCGATGCCCACGTCGAGGCGCCGCACGAGAGCGTGCTGTTCAAGCGCTATCCGCTGATCCTGGACGAGCCCAAGCTGCTGCACTTCATCGTCGACAACTTCCGCCTGATGGCCATGGGCAAGATCAACGCCCACGAGCTGGAGGGCGTGCTGGAGCAGGAGCTGGAGGCCATTCACGAGGAGCTGAGCCAGCCCTCGCGCTCGCTGGCCAAGATCGCCGAGGCGATGCCGGGCTTCGGCATCCTGGCCGCGGTGCTGGGCATCGTGATGGCGATGAGCTCGGTGGCCGATGGCGCCGGCACCGGTGAGATCGCGCTGATGGTGGCGGCGGCCATGGTCGGCACCTTCATCGGCATCTTCTTCTGCTACGGCCTGTTCGACCCGCTGGCCAATATGATGAAGCAGGTCGTCAACGAGGAGATGGCGGCGCTGGAGTCGGTCAAGGTGGTGCTGGTGACCCATGTGTCCGGCAAGCCGCCGCTGCTGGCCATCGACGCCGGCCGCCGCCTGGTGCAGCTCAACATCAAGCCCAGCTTCGCGCTGCTGGAGAGCTGGATCGACAAGATGCAGAATGCCGGCGAGCCGGACGCGACGCCGCGCCGCCGCGCCACCGACCGCATGCCTGGAGAGCGCCGTGCTGCCTAACAGCAAAGCCGACGGCCACCAGACCGTCGTCAAGCGGGTCTCGCGCAAGCACGAGGACCATGGCCATGGCGGCGCCTGGAAGGTCGCGTTCGCCGACTTCTGCCTGGCCCTGCTGTGCCTGTTCCTGGTGATGTGGCTGCTGGCCTCGCGCAATTCCGAGCGCATGGAAGTGGTGCTCAAGAGCGCCGGCGCGACCCTGGTCGACGAGGGCAACGGCCTGAACAACACCATGGCCGCCGGCTCGCGCGGCAGCATGATCGAGCGCTATCCGGTGCCCGCCCACGGCGAGGTCAAGATGACCGGCAAGGGCCGCGAGAGCAGCAGCACCGAGTCCGACAGCCAGGACCCGATGGCCAAGCGCGCTTACGAGAGCGCCGCCGACCTGCAGGCCCTGGCCCGCATGATCGAGCGCGCCAGCGCCGAGGAAGGCCTGGCCAGCAATCTGCGCAGCGCCGTCACGCCGCAGGGCCTGCGCCTGATGCTGCACGACACCGACGCGCGCGGCATGTTCGAGCGCGGCAGCGCCGTGCCCAGCGAGCGCTTCAAGGCCCTGCTGCGCAAGCTGGGCCCCTTGTTCGCCAAGGTCCAGAACCAGCTGCTGATCGTCGGCCATACCGACGCCTCGCAGTACAACGACAAGGGCCCGGGCGCCTTCTCCAACTGGGCCCTGTCCAGCCACCGCGCGATGGCGGCGCGCTTCCACCTGATGGAGGGCGGCATGCCCGAGCACAGCGTGCTGCAGGTCAGCGGCATGGCCGACAGCGCGCTGCTGGACCCCGAGCATCCGCTCGCGGCGATGAATCGCCGCATCGAGCTGATGGTGCTGACCAGCCGCCAGGCCGCCACGATCACCGCCATGTTCAGTGCGCCGCGCCAGAGCATCGGCGCCGGCGCCGGCCTGGAGGTCGAATCCCCCGAGGCCCTGCAGGATCTGCGGCGGGCCCTGAAGCCCGCGGCAATGAACTGAGGGCGGCCATGCGTACCACGAAGAGCAGAGGTGACCGTATGAGAATCACGGGACAGAGCGGCCAGAACGGCCAGATCGAACAGAAGTCGGCCGACCAGGTCGGCGAGGTCGGCAAGACGCGCGAGGCCGCGCCCGCGGTGCTGGGCGGCAATGCCGCGGCCGCGCCGGAAGCGGCGCTGGAGTCCGCCGTGCTGCAGGGCGCCAAGGCCAGCCTGGCGGCGCTGCCCGAGATCGACCAGGCCAAGGTCGATGCCCTGCGTGAGGCCCTGGCGCGCGGCGAGATCAGTTTCGATGCCAATCGCCTGGCCAAGCTGATCCAGCGCTTCCACGGAGGCCGGGGATGAGCAGCAAGGCCGCCGAGGCGCTGGGCAAGATGCTGCGCGACATGCACGCCGACCGCTCCGGCTATGCGCGCCTGCGCGAGCTGCTGGACGCGCAGTTCCAGGCGGCGCTGCGCCATCAAGGCCAGGAGCTGGTCGGGCTGGCCGAGGAGATCTCCGGCCTGGTCGACGAGCTGGAGGTGCGCCGTGCCGAGCGCAGCCGCCTGCTGACCCTGCTGATGGGCCGCGAGGTCGCGCCCAGCATCGACGCGCTGCTGCAGCGCCTGCCGGCCAAGGTCGGCCAGACCATCACGGTGGCCTGGCAGGGGCTGGAGCAGCAGGTGCGCGAATGCAAGAGCATGAATCTGCGCAACTGCCAGCTGATCACCGAGCAGCATGCGCTGATGCAGCGTGCCATGGGCATCGAGGAGCCAGGCTATGCTCAACCCTGATTTCAAGCTCGACAAGGGCGCTGGCTTCCCGACCCTGCCCACGCAAGGGGCGGGTGGTAGCGGCAGCGGCGAGTTCTCCAGCCTCTATCGCCAGCTCAGCAGCGAGGTCAGCCGCTTCATCGAGAACGGCAGCGGCGGCCCGGCGCCATACCCGGCCAAGGCGGCCACGGCGGCCGCGGCGACCCTGACGGGCACGGCGGGCCTGAGTCCCGAGGGACTGTGGAGTCAGGTGCAGGCCGGCGAGAGCGTCGCGCCGCCCAGCGAGGCCCAGCAGGAGTTCCTGCGCCAGATCGCGCCGCTGGCCCAGCAGGCCAGCCAGCGCCTGGGCGTCTCGGCCGAGGTGCTGGCCGCCCATGCGGCGCTGGAGTCGGGCTGGGGCGCCAAGCCGATCCGCCGCGAGGACGGCACGAGCAGCTTCAACCTCTTCGGCCTGAAGGCCGGCGCCAGCTGGCGCGGCGAGGTGGCCGAGGTGATGACCACCGAATACGAGCAGGGCCAAGCCGAGAAGCGCCGCGAGGGCTTTCGCAGCTATGCGAGCCCGGCCCAGGCCTTTGGCGACTTCACCCAGCTGCTGCTGACGAACCCGCGCTATCAGGGCGCGCTGCAGACCGGCGCGAACGCCCAGGCCTATGGCCAGGCGCTGCAGAAGGGCGGCTACGCGACCGATCCGGCCTATGCCGACAAGCTCGCCCGCGTGGCGGCCCGCATCAAAGGGATGCTGTGAGCCGCCGTCCGTCCCGTCTGCTGTTTTGCCTAGGGGCCCGTCGGCTCGACCAGGCCGGGCTCCAGCACGCGCGCGGTGATGACGCGGCCGCTGTTGACGTTGCGCACCTTGATCAGCGCGTCGCGCGCGCCGGGCTCAAGGGCCTCGCCGGGGGCCTGCACCTCGATGCCGTCGCGGCGCGCCAGGATGCGCAGCTTCTCGCCGCGCCGCACCAGGATGGCGGCCTGCAGCTGGCGCTTCTGCAGGATCTGGCCGGCGCGCAGACTGCTGCGCGGGCTCAGGCCCAGCACGGCGTCGAGCTGCGAGACGGCCTCGGGCGCGTTCGTGATGTCGCGGCGCTGCAGCTCGACATCGGCCTCGCCCAGCGCGCGGCCCGAGGGCACGGACTGCGTGGCCACCAGCACCTCGGCGCTGAGCTGGGCGCGCAGCATGAAGTCCAGCGTCTGGCCGCTGGCCGGGCAATGCGCGCTGTAGCGCAGCCGGCTCAGAAAACGCGTGTCCAGCGCCTGGATCTGCCAGGCCACCGGGCAGGGCGGGGCGCTGCTCGCACGGCCCTTGGCATTCGGGCTGCCGATTTGCAGCTGGGGTTCGAGCAGGCCCTCGCGCTGGGCCTGATCCAGCAGGCTTTGTTGCGCGAATTCCATCACGCGCGCCTCAAGCCCGGGAGCCGCAAGGCCCGCCGGGGCCGCCATAGTCACGCCTTGCAGACCCAGCAGGCCGGACAACATCAGATTTCGTGGAGAGCAGAACATGAGCATTGATTTCAGCAAGGCAATGGGCCAGCACGGCGACGCGCTGCGTCTGCGCGCCGAACGCACCAAGGTTCTGGCCTCCAACATCGCCAACGAGAGCACGCCAGGGTACCAGGCCCGCGACATCGATTTTGCCGCGACCTTGCGCCAGGCCAGCCAGGACGAGCACGACGGCCTGCTGCTGGACACCGAGGGCGAGGACCTGCAGTACCGCGTGCCCTTCCATGCGGCGCAGGACGGCAACACCGTCGAGCTGGGCGTCGAGCAGGCGGCCTTCTCGCAGAACGCCAGCGACTTCCAGACCAGCCTGACCTTCCTGAACATGAAGCTCAAGGGCCTGGCCAAGGCCATCAACGGCCAATAAGGAAAAGACCAGCATGTCCTTCAAGCAAATCAGCCAGATCGCGGGCTCGGCCATGTCGGCTCAGACCGTGCGCCTGAACACCATCGCCAGCAATCTGGCCAACGCCCAGTCCGCCGCCGGCTCCGAGGCCGCAACCTACCACGCCCGCAAGCCGGTGTTTGCCGCGCTGGCCGCCAAGGAGGGCCTGGGCGAGCAGCAGCTGGCCGGCTCCCGCGTCCAGGTGCTGGACGTGATCGAGAGCGACGAGCCGCTGCGCAAGGTCTACGAGCCCGAGCATCCGCTGGCCAACGAGAACGGCGAGGTGTTCTACCCCAATGTCAATCCGGTCGCCGAGATGACCGATATGTTGTCGGCCTCGCGCGCCTTCGAGACGAATGTCGAGGTGCTGGGCCGCGTCAAGTCCATGCAGCAGTCCCTGCTGCGCCTGGGAGAAGGCTGAACAAGATGAGCACCAGCACCGTCAACAACAACACCAGCAGCAACGGCAGCAGCGCCGGCGATGCCGTGGCCGCCAACGGCGCCAGCATGTCCAACCTGTTCACCACCCTGCTGGTGGCGCAGATCAAGAACCAGGACCCGCTCTCGCCCAGCGACCCCAGCCAGTTCGTCAACCAGCTGACCCAGCTGAGCCAGATGGAGGCCCTGCAGAAGCTCGCCACCCAGGGCACGAGCAACGCCAGCATGCTGTCCAGCCTGCAGATGCTGAGCCTGGGCGCCCAGGTGGGCTCCACCGTGCAGGCCCAGGTCGCGCAGCTGAACCTGGACAAGGAGCCGGTCGCGGCCCGCTTCACGCTGGCCAGCAATGCCGCCAAGACCACCCTGGTGCTGACCGGCGCGGACGGCAGCGAGAAGCGCGTCGAGCTCGGCCAGCGCAGCATGGGCGCCAACAGCTACACCCTGGACCCGGTGGCCCTGGGCCTGCCGGCCGGCAGCTACCAGGTGCGCATCGAGAACGAATCCAAGCAGGTCACGCCCCTGGAGGTGGTGGCCGAACTCAAGAGCGTGCGCCTGACCGGCGACGGCGACGCCCTGCTGCAGCTGGGCAGCTTCGGCGAGGTCAGCGCCCAGGCCATCACCCAGTTCAAGGGCCGCAGCGCGGCCACCGGCAATTCCTAATTCCTTCTCCCGCAAGAGGCACAGATCATGAGTTTTGAAATCGCACGTTCGGGCATCAACGCGGTCAGCGAGAGCCTGGAAACCATCTCCAACAACATCGCCAACTCCGGCACCTACGGCTTCAAGTCCGGCCGCGCCAACTTCTCGGCCATGTACGCCGGCACCGCGGCCAACGGCGCCGAGGTCAGCTCGACCTCGCAGAGCATGGAGAAGAGCGGCGGCCTGCTGAACACCGGCCGCGGCATGGACGCGATGATCCAGGGCCGCGGCTTCTTCGCGGTGAAGGACAACTCGGGCCAGCAGGTCTTCACCCGCGTGGGCATCTTCAACACCGACAAGAACGGCTATGTGATCGACTCGCTGGGCCGCAAGGTGCAGGGCTATGCCGCCGTGCTGGACGCCAATGGCAAGCCCATCGCCGGCGCCGGCCTCGGTGCCCTGGGCGACCTGAAGATCCCGACCAACCAGGTCGGCGCCCAGGCCAGCGACAAGCTGGCCTTCAACGGCAATCTGTCGGCCGACTGGACCGTGCCCGCGACGGCGGTCTTCAATCCCACCGACCCCACCTCGTTCAACAGCTCCATCACCTCGGTGGCCTACGACTCGCTGGGCAGCAAGCACAGCGTGACGCAGTACTTCGTCAAGACCGGCAGCAACGCCGTGACGGTGCACTACACCATCGACGGCAGCCAGAACCAGCTGCCGGGCACGGCGCCGACGACCGCCCTGGCCACCAAGAACCTGGCCTTCCTGCCGGACGGCACGCTGGACACCGCGACCACGCCCGCCACCACCACGCTGGCCCTGGGCACGCCCGGTGGCGCCAATGCGCTGGCGCTGACGGTGGACTACAACAGCACCACCCAGTACGCGGGCGACACCACCACCCTGGTCAACCAGGCCAATGGCAATGCCGCGGGCACGATGACCGGCACCAGCATCGCCGAGGACGGCAGCGTGGTGGCGACCTACAGCAATGGCGAGAAGCAGATCGTGGGCACCGTCGCGCTGGCCACCTTCGCCAATGAGAACGCCCTGGTGGCCGTCAGCGACACCAGCTGGACCGCCAACAACGACACCGGCGCGCCGCTGTTCGCCCAGCCCGGCTCCTCGCTGGCCTCGCGCCTGTCGACCGGCTCGATCGAGCAGTCCAACGTCGACATGACGGGCGAGCTGGTCAACCTGATGTCCGCCCAGCGCAACTACCAGGCCAACACCAAGGTCATCTCGGCGGAGAACGAGATGATGCAGAGCTTGATGCAAGCCGTGTAACGGACCACCCCCTACGGCCTGCGGCCGCCCCCTCGAGGGGGCGAGCCCGGACGACCGGCAAAGCCGGATCGTCGGGCTCCGCGCGGCAACTCGGGTTCGGGCGAAATGGAGTATTGAATGGATGCATTGGTCTACACGGTGATGAGCGGCGCGGAGCGCGTGATGCGCGCTCAGCAGGTGCACGCCAACAACCTGGCCAACGTCGAGACGGCCGGATTCCGGGCGAATATCGAGCAGTCGAACGCGCGAGCGGTCGAGGGCTATGGCTATGCGGCCCGGCACCTGAACCAGCTCAGCGCGGACGTGGTCAGCGCGCGCGAGGGCGCGCAGCGCGAGACCGGGCGCGAGCTGGATGTCGCGATCCAGGGCGAAGGCCTGTTTGCCGTGCAATATGGCCAGGGCAACGAGAGCTCGGAGGCCTACACTCGCTCCGGCAATTTCACGCTGGATGCCGAGGGCAATCTGCTGCTGGGCAGGTTGCCGGTGCTGGGCGAGGGCGGCCCGATCAACCTGCCGCCGCACAGCAAGGTCGAGATCACCGCCGATGGCGTGATCTCGGTGCAAGCGCCGGGCCAGGCCGAGCTGCAGCCGGTGGACCGGCTCAAGCTGGTCAAGCCCGCGTTCAACCAGCTGACCAAGAACGAGGCCGGCCTGCTGGTGGCGCGCGACGGCACGCCGCAGGCCAGCGATGCCACGGTCAAGGTCGGCGCGGGCCGGCTGGAAGCCAGCAATGTCTCGGCGGTCGAGGAGATGATCACGACCATGAGCCTGGCCCGCGATTTCGAAATGCAGATGCGTCTGTTCAAGGCCGCCGACGGCATGGCCGAACAGGGCAACCGCCTGATGCGTGATTAAGGAGTAGTGTCATGAACCCAGCAAT
>Ga0255338_1004888_pt1 | contig 13098 bp, 9 predicted proteins | sample MeOH1_35cm_T4_19_FD_203715 | JGI IMG/M metagenome (GOLD analysis project Ga0255338, IMG submission 203715) | Sandy soil microbial communities from University of British Columbia, Vancouver, Canada - MeOH1_35cm_T4_195 | ecosystem: Engineered > Artificial ecosystem > Sand microcosm > Unclassified ...
CCTGGATTTCCACCGGGATGGACGGCCCGGCCGTCTTGATGGTCTTGCCGTTCTCGTCGAGCATGGCGCGCACGCGGCCATAGGTCTGGCCGGCCAGCACCACGTCGCCGGTCTTGAGCGTGCCGGACTGCACCAGCACGGTCGCCACCGGACCGCGGCCCTTGTCCAGCTGCGCTTCGATGACCAGGCCCTTGGCCATGGCCTCGACGGGCGCCTTCAGCTCCAGCACTTCGGCCTGCAGCAGCACCTGCTCGAGCAGGGCGTCGATGCCCTCGCCGGTCTTGGCGGAAACCGGGACGAACGGTGAATCGCCGCCGTATTCTTCCGGCACGACCTGCTCGGCCACCAGTTCCTGCTTGACGCGGTCCGTGTTGGCGTCGGGCTTGTCGATCTTGTTGATCGCCACCACGATCGGGACGCCGGCCGCCTTCGCGTGCTTGATGGCTTCCTTGGTCTGCGGCATCACGCCGTCGTCGGCAGCCACCACCAGGATCACGATGTCCGTCGCCTGCGCGCCTCGGGCGCGCATGGCGGTGAACGCCTCGTGGCCGGGGGTGTCCAGGAACGAGATGACGCCACGCGGCGTTTCGACGTGGTACGCGCCGATGTGCTGCGTGATGCCGCCGGCTTCGCCCGCCGCCACCTTGGCGCGGCGGATGTAGTCCAGCAGCGACGTCTTGCCGTGGTCGACGTGGCCCATGACGGTCACGACCGGGGCGCGCGGCAGCGCCTCGCCCTCGGCGGCGGCGGCGTCCTGGTCGGTAAAGGCTTCCGGGTCGTCCAGTGCGGCAACCACGGCCTTGTGGCCCATTTCCTCGACCACGATCATGGCGGTGTCCTGGTCCAGCGGCTGGTTGATGGTGACCATCTGGCCCAGCTTCATCAGGTGCTTGATCACCTCGGACGACTTGACCGCCATCTTGTGGGCGAGTTCGGCGACCGTGATGGTTTCGGGCACGTGCACCTCGATCACGCGCGCTTCGACCGGTGCGCTTTGCACCTGGTCGTCGCGGTGGTCGCGGTCGTTGCTGCGGCGGCCACGGGGCCCGCCGCGCCAGCTGTTGCGGCCCACGCCGCCCGTGCTGTCGCCGCGGGTCTTGATTTCCTTTTTCTTGGCCGGATCGCCCGCCCAGCTGGACGACAGCTTCGCGGACTTGACTTCCTTGCCGGAGCCGGGAGCGCCGGGCGCTGCCGGTGCCCCGGGCGCGGGCGGGCGGCCCGTGCCGGTGCCCACGGCGGGCTTGTGCAGCGTGCCCTTGGCGCCGGGCTTGGCCGCGTCGGCCTTGGCCACCGGCCTGGCGGGCTCGGGCGCCTTGTGGGGCACCAGCACCTTCTTGGGCGCGGCCATCATGGAACGGATCGCGGCGGCCTCGGCTTCGGCCTTGCGGCGGCGCTCGCCCAGGTCGGCGGCGCGCGCGGCCTCTTCGTCGGCTCGTGCCTTGGACTCGGCTGCGGCTTTCTCGCGTGCCTCGGTCTGGGCCTTGGCGACGGCCGTCGCGGCCTCGTCGACCACGGCCTTGGCGGCGGACTTCGGCTGCGGAGGCTCGAGCTTGGTTGCTTCGGCCTGCTGCGCGGCGGCCTTGTCGGCAGCTTCACGCTCACGTGCCTCGGTTTCCTCGCGCAGGCGGCGTTTCTCGGCGAGCTCTTCCTCCTGGCGGCGAATCAGCTCGGCCTGGCGGCGCGCTTCTTCCTCGCGGCGTGCCAGCTCGGCGTCGTCGATCTGGTGGGGAACGGGCTGCTGCGCCTCGGGTTCCGGGGCCTCGACCACGGCCGTGTCGGAGCCGTCATCGCGCTTGACGAAGGTGCGCTTCTTGCGAACCTCGACCTGGATGGTGCGGGCCTTGCCCGTCGAATCCGCCTGCTTGATCTCGCTGGTGGACTTCTTCACCAGGGTGATCTTCTTGCGTTCCGGCGTGGCCGTGCCATGGCTGGCCTGAAGGTAGCCCAGCAATTTCTGCTTGTCCGATTCGGAAAGCACGTCGGTCGGGGCCGACTTGGCCACGCCGGCGCTGCGCAATTGCTCAAGCAGCGTGGCGGGAGATTTCTTGAGTTCGGTTGCAAACTCGGCGACGGTGGTACTGGACATGTGTTGTGGTGCCTTCCATCACATTACTCGTGAGCGGCGGTGGCATTGGTGAACCAATGCTCGCGCGCTTTCATGATCAGGGTTTTGGCCTCGTCCTCGGACTGGCCGGTGATATCGGTGAGTTCATCGACGGCCAGGTCGGCCAGGTCGTCGCGGGTGTGGACGCCGGCCTCGGCCAGCTGGGCAATCAGTTGCGGCGTGAGCCCTTCGAGGTCGCGCAGGTCCTGCGAGACTTCCTCGACACTTTCCTCGCGCGCGATTTCCATCGTCAGCAAGGCATCCTTGGCGCGGGCGCGCAATTCGTTGACGGTGTCCTCGTCGAAGGATTCGATCTCCAGCATTTCCTGGATCGGCACGTACGCGACCTCCTCCAGGCTGGTGAATCCCTCGGCGAACAGGATGTCGGCGATCTCCTGGTCCACGTCCAGCTTTTCCATGAACAGCGTGCGGATGGTGTCGGTTTCCTCGGCCTGCTTCTGCGCCGATTCGTTGGCGTCCATGATGTTGATCTTCCAGCCGGTGAGGTCCGAGGCCAGGCGCACGTTCTGCCCGCCGCGGCCGATCGCGATGGCAAGATTTTCCTCGTCCACCACCACGTCCATGGCGTGCTTCTCTTCGTCGACGACGATGGAGGACACGTTGGCCGGGGCCAGCGCGCCGATCACGAACTGGGCCGGGTCTTCCGACCACAGCACGATGTCCACGCGCTCGCCGGCGAGCTCGTTGGTCACGGCGTTGACGCGGGTGCCTCGCACGCCGACGCAGGTGCCGATCGGGTCCACCCGCTTGTCGTGGGACAGCACGGCGATCTTGGCGCGCGAGCCCGGGTCGCGCGCGCAGCTCTTGATCTCCAGCAGGCCCTGCTCGATCTCGGGGACTTCCTGGCGGAACAGCTCGATCATGAATTCGGGCGCCGAACGCGACAGGATGATGGGTGCGCCGCGCAGCGTCAGGTCCACCTCCATGATCATCGCGCGGACGCGGTCGCCGTTGCGCAGGTTCTCCTTGGGGATCATCTCGCCGCGGCGCAGGCGCCCTTCGACGCGGCCCGACTCGACGATGATGTCGCCCTTGTCCATGCGCTTGACGGTGCCCACGAAGATCTTGTCGCCGCGCGACATGAAGTCGTTGAGGAGCATCTCGCGCTCCGCGTCGCGGATCTTCTGCAGGATGACCTGCTTGGCGGCCATCGCGCCGATGCGGCCGATGGGCACCGAAGGCACCGACTCCTCGATGTAGTCGTCCACCTCGATGTCGGCCAGCTGCTCCTTGGCTTCGAACAGCAGGATTTCCTGGTCGGGCAGCTGCAGGCCGGCCTCGTCCGGCACGACGTGCCAGCGGCGGAAGGTTTCGTAGTTGCCGGTGTCGCGGTCCACCGCCACGCGGATGTCCACGTCGCCTTCGTACAGTTTCTTGGTGGCCTGCGCCAGTGCAGCCTCGACGGCGCCGAAAACCACGTCGCGCTCGACGTTCTTCTCGCGCGAGATCGCTTCCACCAGCATCAACATTTCGCGATTCATTTCACGACTCTCCTACTGCCTTGGGCTTGCGCCCCTTGAAATCAACAACCGGTGCCAGCCGCGCTTCCTTCAGCTCGTCCAGCGTAAAACCCAAAGCCTGCAGCGGCGCAGGCGCCCTCTTCTTGCTTACCCTCTGGCCGGGCTTCACGGCGGGCGCGTCGCTCCAGACGATCTGCCAGCCGCCGGCCTCGGTGCGCTCCAGCGTGCCACGGAACTTCTTGCGGTTGGCCGCCACCTGCCCACCCGCCGCCTGCCCCATCGGGGCCTTGAGCGTGATGTCCACCTCGTGGCCGGCAAATCGCTCGAAATCCTGCTGTGTACGCAACGGTCGGTCGATCCCCGGCGACGACACTTCCAGCCGTTTGTATTCGGTGCCCTCGACTTCCAGGGCGAACTGCAGCTGCCGCGTGACCTTCTCGCAGTCCTCGACATTGACGAACTGCTCCTCGCTCGGTTTCCACGGCAGGTCGATCGTGATGCGCAGCAAGCCCCCGGCGGAACGCTCCACTTCCACCAGTTCGTAACCCAACCCGGTCACGGTCTGCTCGACGATTTCCTGCAATGCCACTGACTGTGTCTGCTCCGATAAGCCTGCGCGATAAACAATCGACCAAAAAAAACGGGCGGTGAGTACCCGCCCGTTTGGTCGTGAAGCAAGGATTGTACCCCGTAAAGCGTTGATTTGCAACGGATCGGTCGTGCGAGCGGTGGGGGCCGCGCTACTCGGAAACCCGGCCCCTGAGCACCTTGACCTGCGAACGAAGGTTCTTGGCTTCCAGCCGCCGCCTTTTGGAGGCCAACGTGGGCTTGGTCGGCCGGCGCGGCCGGGGCGGTTCGGCCACGCTGTCCACGATCTCCTGCAGGCGCCCCATGGCCTCGGCGCGGTTCATGTCCTGGCTGCGCTGGGTCTGGGCCTTGATGATCAGTACGCCATCGCGCGTGATGCGCTGGTCCGGCAGGGCCAGCAGCCTCTCCTTGTGGTCCTCGGGCAAGGATGAGTTGCGGATGTCGAAGCGCAGGTGGATGGCGCTCGATACCTTGTTCACGTTCTGCCCGCCCGCCCCCTGCGCCCGGACGGCGGTGATCTCGACCTCCGACTCCGGGATGGGCGTGGGCGGGCTGGAGGCCATGGGCGCTCCCGCTCAGGATGCCGCCGCGACCAGCGTGCGGGTGTACTCCTGCCGGGGCGCGTCCAACACCTGCCGGACGGTGCCGGCCTCCAGGATGTCGCCGTCCTTCATCACGACCACATCGTGGGCCATGGCGCGGATCACGTCCACGTCATGGGTAATCAGCAGGAAGCTGAGCCGTTTCTCGCGCTGCAGCCGCTGCAGCAACTTGAGGACCTGCTTCTGGATCGTCACGTCGAGGGCGCTGGTCGGCTCGTCCAGGATGAGCAGCGTCGGATTGACGATCAGGGCGCGCGCGATGGCCAGCCGCTGGCGCTGGCCCCCCGAAAACTCGTGCGGGTACCGCTGCAACAGCGCCGGGAACTGGCGCTCGGACAGACCCACGTCTTGCAGGGCGTGGATCACCCGTTCGCGGCGGCCCGCCAGCGCCAGGCCCGGCTCGTGCACCAGCAGGCCCTCGCCCACGATTTCCTCGACGGTCATGCGCGGCGACAGCGACGAAAACGGGTCCTGGAACACCACCTGCACCACCCGCCGGATGGCCTTGTTGCGCGAGGCGTCGGGCCCCCAGCGGCTGCCCACCACCTCCAGCTCGCCGCGGTGCGGCATCAGCCCCAGCGCCGCCAGGGCCAGCGTCGACTTGCCGGACCCCGACTCGCCGACCACGCCCAGTGTGCGGCCCGGCGCGATCGAGAAAGCCGCGTCCCTCACCGCCACGAATTCGCCCTTGCGGAACCAGCCCTTGATGCCGGGCAGGTGGATCGGGTAGCTCACCTGCATGCCCCGGGCCTGCATGACCGGCGCCTGCGCCGCGGCGGGTTCTTCCTCGACGTCGCGCACCGGGCGGCTGTCGATGAGCTTGCGGGTGTAGGGGTGCTGGGGGCTGGCGAAGATGTCGGCGACGGGGCCATGCTCGACGAGGTAACCGTTCTCCATCACGGCGACCCGGTCGGCGAACTTGCGCACCAGGTTCAGGTCGTGCGTGATCAGCAGCATCGCCATGCCGTTGTGCTGCTGGATGTCGGAAAGCAGGTCGAGGATCTGTGTGCGCAGCGTGACGTCGAGTGCAGTGGTCGGCTCGTCCGCCAGCAGCAACCGGGGCCGCCCGGACAGCGCCATTGCGATCATGGCCCGCTGGCGCTGCCCGCCCGAAAGCTGGTGCGGATAAGCCAGGGCACGCCGCTCGGGGTCGGGGATACCCGTCGCCCGCAGCGCCTCGACGGCGGCGTTCCACGCCTCCCTGGCGTTCAGGCCCTCCTTCAGCTGCAGCACCTCCGCAACCTGGTCGCCGACGGTGTAGAGCGGGTTGAGGGCCGTCATCGGCTCCTGGAAGATCATGGCGATCTCGCGGCCGCGGATCGACAGCAGTTCGCGCTCGGGCAGCGTCAGCAGGTCCCTCGGCTGTTCGCCTTCGCCGGCGGTGAATATCGCCGAGCCGGTCACCGCGCCGTTCTGCACCAGCCCGAGCAGGGCCAGCGCGCTCACGGTCTTGCCCGAGCCCGACTCGCCGACGAGGGCGAGTTTCTCGCCGGCCGCCACGGCGAAGTCGATGCCGTGCACCACTTCCTTGCCGCCGAACGCGACGCTGAGGCCATGGACCTCGAGCAATGGCTTCATACGTCGGCCTTTCGGGGGTCCAGGGCATCGCGTAGCGCATCGCCCATCAAGGTCAGCAGGAGCAGCGTCACGACGAGCACCAGGAAAGTGATGATGGAGATCCACCAGGCATCGATGTTCTGCTTGCCCTGGGCGAGCAGTTCGCCCAGCGAGGGGGTACCCGGCGGCACGCCAAGCCCCAGGAAATCGAGGGAAGTCAGGGCGAGGATCGCGGCGCTCATGCGAAACGGCAGGAAAGTCACGACCGGCGTCAGGCTGTTGGGCAGGATGTGGCGCCACATGATGCGGCCGTTGCCGACGCCCAACGCACGCGCGGCGCGAACGTAATCCATCTGCCTGTTGCGCAGGAACTCCGCGCGCACGTAGTTCGACAGGTTGGTCCAGCCGAACAGGCTCAGGAGGATCAGCAGCAACGCGACGCTGGGCGCGAAGATGGCGCTGAAGATGATGAGCAGGTACAGCTCCGGCATCGCCTCCCAGATCTCGATGAAGCGCTGGAACGCCAGGTCGGTCCTGCCGCCGAAATAACCCTGTATGGCGCCCGTGATGACGCCGACGGCCGTCCCGATCGCCATCAACGCGAGACCGAAAAGGACGCTCAGCCGGAACCCGTAGAGCAGTTGGGCCAGGAGGTCGCGGCCCCGCTCGTCGGTCCCAAGCCAGTTTTCCCGCGAAGGCGGGCTCGGAAAGGGAAGCGGGGTGTAGTAGGCGATCGTCTTGGCGCCGTACGGATTCAGTGTGTAGAGCGCCCAGTTGTCGCCTTCGGTGATTCGCGCGCGGACGAGCGGGTCGAGGTAATCGGTGGGCCCGGGGAAGTCGCCGCCGAAGGTCTTCTCCGGATACTCGTTGACCATCGGGAAGTAGAACTGGCCGTCGTAGCGCACGAGCAGCGGCTTGTCGTTGGAGACCACCTCGGCGATGAGGCTCAACGCGACCAGCGTGCAGAAGATCAACAGGCTCACGAAGCCGAGCCGATTGCGCCGAAAGCGCCTCCATGCCCGCGCCGCCGGATTCTGTGAAATCGAAGGCGCCGGGACTGCAATCGGTGGGCCACCGTGGATCGGGCTCCGCCCGTCCACTGGTGGCGCCCCCTCGGGGGGGAGGCGGCCGGAGGCCGCTTCGGGGGGGTCAGTCAAATTTAACACGGGGGTCGGCCCAGACATAGCTCAGGTCGCTGATGAGTTTGGTGATGAGCCCGATCAGCGTGAACACGAATAGCGCCCCCAGGACGACCGGATAGTCGCGCCTGATGATGCTTTCGTAGCTGAGCAGGCCGAGGCCATCGAGCGAGAACAGCGTCTCGATCAGCAGCGCCCCGGTGAAGAAGGCGCCGATGAACGCCGCCGGAAAGCCCGTGAGGATGGGGATCAACGCGTTGCGGAAGATGTGTTTCCAGAGAACGCGCCGTTCCGTGAGGCCCTTGGCCCGAGCCGTGAGGACGTATTGCTTGCGAATCTCCTCGAGGAAGGAATTCTTGGTGAGCATCGTGGTCACGGCGAAGCTGCCCAGCACCATCGCCGTGACGGGCAAGGTGATGTGCCACAGGTAGTCTGCGATCCGCGCGCCCCAGCTCAGCTCATCCCAATTCGACGATGTCAGCCCCCGCAGCGGAAACCACTGGAAGTGACCGCCGAACACCACGAGCAAGGCGAGGCCCAGCACGAAACCGGGAATCGCATAGCCCACGAGCACGAGGAGCGTGGTGATGAAGTCGAACCGGGACCCCGCACGCACGGCCTTGGCGACCCCCAGCGGCACCGCGATCAGGTAACTGATGAAGAAGGTCCACAACCCCAGGCTCACAGATACCGGCAGCTTTTCGATGATCAGCTGGCCCACCGGCTTGTTGTGCATGAAGCTGCGGCCCAGGTCGAACCGCGCGTATTGCCCGAGCATCTGCCAGAAGCGCTCCGCCGGCGGCTTGTCGAACCCGTAGAGCTTCTTGATCTGTTCGATCCGTTTCGGGTCGACGCCCTGCCCGCCGCGATAGGCCGAGGCATCGCCGCCGCCCTGGACCCGGCGCGCTTCGGCCATGTACTGCTCGACCGGCCCTCCCGGCACGAACTGCGTCACCACGAAGGTGATCAGCAGGACACCGAACAACGTGGGCAGCATCAGGAGGATGCGTTTGAGGATGTAGGAAAACATGGGCGTTACTTCGAGGTCTTGGGCGGCATGCGTGCCCACCAGGTGGTCATGAACCAGTCCATGTAGGGCACGCCCTCCGGCGGGTAGGCCGGAACGAACTTGGGCCGTTCCAGCTTCCAGTCGCTGAACGCGATGCGGCGGCTCGCGCTCGTCCATGCGGGGATCAGGTAGTGGCCGTGGGCGATCACGCGGTCCAGCGACCTGCATGCGGCCAGGAAGTCGTCACGGTTCTCCGCGGCAGTGAGCTTGCCGATCAGGGCGTCGATGGCCGGGTTCTTGATGCCGCCGTAGTTGCCCGAGCCCGGCATATCGGCGGCCTTGCCGCCAAACAGGTCGGCATAGTCCGAGCCCGGGAAGTGCGTGCCCGGAAACGAAATCCCGAGCACCTCGAAGTTGTTGGATTCCAGGCGCTGCTGCCACAGTGCGAAGTCCACTTCACGCAGGGTGAACTCGATGCCGAGTTGCGCCAGGGCGCGTTTCCAGGCCGCCGTCGTCGTCGCGCCACGTGCTTCCGAACTGTCCAGGAATTCGACCGTGAGCGCCTCGCCCTTCGCATTGCGCAGGGCGCCGTCGCGGTAGGTCCAGCCGGCCTCGGCCAACAGCGCCTGGGCCTTGCGCAGGTTATCGCGCAACGAATTCTTGCCGTCGGTGCGCGGCGGCACGGCCATCGGTCCGAAGACATCGGCCGGAAGGCTCGAGCGGAAAGGCTCCATCAACGCCACTTCGGCCGGCGACGGCAGGCCGTTGGCCTCGCAGTCGGTGTTGCCGAACACGCCCTTGACGCGCACGTAGCTGCCGCGGAACAGGTGGACGTTCATCCACTCGTAATCCATGGCCAGTTCCAGCGCCATGCGCACGCGCCGGTCCTGGAATTTCGGCAGCCGCAGGTTGAGCACGTAGCTGTAATACCCGTGAGGCAGCTTGTGCTGGAAATTCATCTTCACCAGTTCACCGCTTTCGATGCGCTTGCCGTTCAGGCGCCGCGTCCAGTCGCCGGCCGAGAAGAACTGCATCAGGTCGAATTCTCCCGCCTTGAGCGCCTCGAGCTGCGCCGTGCTGTCGCGGTAGATCTTGATCGTGATGCGATCGAAGTTGTTCATGCCGCGGCGCACCGCCAGGTTGCGGCCCCAGTAGTCCGGGTCGCGAACGAAGGTTACGTCCTTGCCGAAGCGCACCGGACCGATCCTGTAGGCGCCGGTGCCGATGGGAATGTCGGTCGTGATCTGGTCGAACTGCTTGGTCTTGCCGTTCTCCATCCCCCACTTCGGGCTGAAGACCGGGATGCCGCCCACGACCAGCGGCATCTGCCGGTCCTTCTTCTTGAACCGGAAGCGCACGGTGCGCTCGTCCACCACGTCGCAGCCGGCGACGTCGGCCAGCAAGGTAGCGTAGGACGGGTGCGCGTACTGGGAGATCAGCGTCTCGAAGCTGTACTTCACGTCCGCCGCGCGCACGGCGTCCCCGTTGTGGAACCTCGCCTCCGGCCGGATGCGGAACGTCGCCGACAGCAGGTCGGCCGGCACCTCCACGTCTTCCGCCAGCAGGCCGTAGGCCACGCCGATCTCGTCCATCGGGGAGATGAGCAGGCTCTCGAACAGCAGGTCGCCCACGAAAGACGGCGCGTTCCCCTTGAGCGTATACGGGTTGTACTTGTCGAAAGTGGAGATGCGCGAGCCGGCGACCATGCGCAGCTCACCCCCTTTGGGTGCGTCCGGATTGACGTACTCGAAGTGGGTGAAGCCGGGCGCGTACTTGAAAGTCCCCCACACCGCATATCCCGGCGCAGACCATCCAGGCCGCCCCAGGAAGAGCAGCAAAATCAACAACAAGGCTCGCATGCGACAATTCTGCACAGATTTTTTACGCAAAGAGACTATGGGTTTCCTCACTGGCAAAAAATTGTTGATCACCGGGGTTCTTTCCAACCGGTCCATCGCCTACGGTATCGCCAAGGCGTGTCATGACCAGGGCGCCGAGCTGGCGTTCAGCTACGTGGGCGAGCGATTCAAGGAGCGCATCACCGAGTTCGCGGCCGATTTCGGCTCGACGCTCATCTTCGACTGCGATGTCGGCGACGATGCCCAGATCGAGAAGCTCTTCGCGGACCTGTCCGCCTCGTGGCCGAAGTTCGACGGCTTCGTGCACAGCATAGGCTTCGCCCCGCGCGAGGCGATCGCGGGCAATTTCCTCGAGGGCCTCAGCCGGGAGAACTTCCGGATCGCGCACGACATCAGCGCGTACAGCTTCCCGGCCATGGCCAAGGCGGCCCTGCCCTTCCTCAATGACAAATCATCGCTGCTGACGATGACCTACCTCGGCGCGATGCGTGCCATCCCCAACTACAACACCATGGGCCTGGCCAAGGCCAGCCTGGAAGCGTCCGTGCGTTACCTCGCCGAAGCGGTGGGCCGCCTGCCCGACGGCCGCAGCATGCGCGTGAACGGGATCAGTGCCGGCCCGATCAGGACGCTGGCGGCCAGCGGCATCAAGGATTTCAGCAAACTCCTCAGCATTGTGGCGGCGGGCGCGCCGCTGCGGCGCAACGTGACGATCGAGGATGTCGGCAACGTGGCGGCCTTCCTCCTGAGCGACCTCGCGAGCGGCGTCTCGGCGGAGATCATGTATGTGGACGGCGGCTTCAGCCAGACGGCCGTGGCCGTCACCGAGGCCCCGGCCGGCTGAGCGCAGGAAAAAGCGCCACCTGTCCCGGCCTAGCTGGCGCGGAACAGGTGGGCGAAGCTGCGGCTCACCTCGAGCACCTCGGGGTGCGCGCTGATATGAACCCGCTGACGACCGGTTTCGTCGCGGGTTACCGCCGCAATAGCGCCCAGGTTGACGATCGTCGAGCGGTGGATCTGCCAGAACTGCTGGCTGTCCAGGCGCGGCAACAGCTCCCGGATCGGCGTGCGGATCAGGGCCTCCTGGTCGCGCGTCTGCACTCGCGTGTACTTTTCGTCGGACCGGAAAAACAGCACGTCCTTGACGTCGACCAGTTTCGTGGTGGACCCCACCGTGCACTGGATCCAGCGCAGGGGGGGCTCGGGATGCGCGGCCCGCCCGAGCGATTGCTGGGCGTTCACGAGCTTCTCCAGCAACGCGTCGAGGGCCGCTTCGTCCGCGGGCGCCTCGCCCGGGGCGGTGCGCGGCTGCCTGGCCTGCAGCCGCGCTTTCACGCGCTGCGCGGTTTGCGCGAGGCGCTCGGGTTCGACGGGTTTCAGCAGGTAATCCAGCGCGCCCTGCTCGAACGCCGCAACCGCGTATTCGTCGTAAGCGGTCACGAAAACGACCTCCCCCCTCCAGGACGGCAGCGTGACGATCTCACGGGCCGCCTCGAGGCCCGTGAGCCCCGGCATCCGAATGTCGAGGAACACGACGTCGGGCTGCAGGGCCTCGGCCTTCTCGACAGCCTCCTGGCCGTCCCGGGCCTCGCCGCAGATTTCCAGCTCCGGCCAGACCTGCGCGAGACGGCTCTTGAGCTGCTCGCGAAGCAGCCGCTCGTCGTCGGCCACCAGGGCCCGCAAGGGCCTCGGAGAGGCTGCCGCGTCCGTCATGCGGTTTTCCCTGCCGGGTAGCCGGCCGCCTCGGCCGCGATCACGTCGGGACCGACCTGGTAAGGCACCGATATCCTGACCACGGTCCCCGTCGCCGCGTCGGACTTCAGCATGATGCGGCTCTTGCCGGGGTAGAGCACGGCCAGCCGCTCGCGGATGTTCTGCAGGCCGATGCCGGTGCCGGAGGTCGGCCCGTCCAGCAGGTCACCGTCGGGCACGCCGACACCCGTGTCGCTCACTTCCACCCAGAGCTGGGCGTTGTGGATGCCGGCGGCTACGCGCACCCTGCCGCCCTCGGGCTTGGGCTCGATACCGTGCTTGATGGAATTCTCGACGAGCGACTGCAGCATCATGGGCGGGAACTCCGCGGTCTCCAGTCCTTCGGGCACCGCGATCTCGACCTCCAGCCGGTCCTCGATGCGCATCTTGATGAGTTCGAGGTAGGACTTGATCAGGCGCAGCTCTCGCCCGAGCGTGGAGGACTCCTGCCGCATTTGCGGCAGCGCCCCTCGCAGATAGGTGATGAGCGCCTTCTGCATGCGGGATGCGCGGGGCGGCTCGGTTTCGATGAGGTAGTCCACGGCGGCCAGCGTGTTGAACAGGAAATGGGGCTCGACCTGCGCCTGCAACACCTGGAGGCGCGCCTGCACCAGCTGGCGCTCCATCGCCTCGCGCTCGGCGGCGTCCACGGCCGTGCGCACCTTGGCATCGGCCTGCGCCACCTTCTTCACGACGACTTTCGCCGCCGCGAGATAGGCGAACAGGATGACGATCAGCACACCGCCCAGGTCGCCGAGGATGCCGCGAAACGTCACGACCTGGCGGCCGACGAGTTCCACATCCTCGGCGTCGGCGTCGGCATTGGCTTCGGGATTCGCGGGGAGCGGTTTCGCGTTCGCCGAATCGGCCGCATCCCTGGGCGGCTTCGGCGCGCCCGGCACGGGGGGGATCGGCGGGATCGCCGGGACGACGATGCCGCCGTCCTTGCCCTGGATGATCTTGATGCCGTCCTTGCCGCCGATGTTGACCACGATCTCCTTGCCCTT
>Ga0255338_1004889_pt1 | contig 13098 bp, 12 predicted proteins | sample MeOH1_35cm_T4_19_FD_203715 | JGI IMG/M metagenome (GOLD analysis project Ga0255338, IMG submission 203715) | Sandy soil microbial communities from University of British Columbia, Vancouver, Canada - MeOH1_35cm_T4_195 | ecosystem: Engineered > Artificial ecosystem > Sand microcosm > Unclassified ...
GTGGCAGCCGGTGAGGTGGATATTGACCGGCGTATCGATCGTCACGCGCGTCTCGCACCACGCCGCGATCTCTTCCGCCTGCTCCTTCGTGTGCGCGGCTGCAAAGCGGCAGCCGGTGGCGCCGGTGCACGAGATGAGCCCGGCGCGGATCGGCGTCGCCTGGGTGGCAAGACCCAATGCTGCGATCGCTTCCTCAGCGGCCGCGACGCGCGCATCCGCCACGCCGGAGATCAACAGGTTCTGCCACACCGTGAGCCGGATATCGCCGTCGCCGAAGTCCTGCGCCACCTTGGCGAGCCCGCGCATCTGCGCCGTCGTGAGCTTGCCGACCGGCAACAGCACGCCGATCCAGTTCAGACCTTCCTGCTTCTGCTTGTGCACGCCGATATGCGACGTGCGGTCGAAATCGGGACGATGCTCGATCGCCTCGGCCGGCACTTTCGTCAGCGCACGGCCGAGCTTCTCCTCGACGTGGGCGATGTATTTCGGCAGGCCCCACGCATCGAGCACGTATTTGAGCCGCGCCTTGTTGCGATCCGTGCGGTCGCCATGCTCGATGTAGACCCGCACGATGGCATCGGCGACCTGCGTCGCTTCGTCCGGCTTGACGATGACACCCGTGTCCTTGGCGAAATCCTTATGGCCGGTGATGCCGCCGAGCGTGAGACGGAAATAGACGCCGGGTTCGACGCCGAAACCGTCCTTCACCACCACGGCCTGGAAGCCGATATCGTTGGTATCCTCCAGCACCGGGATGCGACCGGCGCCATCGAAGCCGACATTGAACTTGCGCGGCAGACCGTACAGCGCGCGCTCATTGAGAATATGGAAGTGCCACTCGCGCGCATAAGGCCGCGTGTCGAGCAACTCCTGCGGATCGATGCCGGCGGTCGGCGTGCCGGTGACGTTGCGGATATTGTCGGCGCCGGTGCCGCGCGAGCACAGGCCGAGCATGTCGAGGCCTTCGACCACCGCAATGGCGTTCTTCGGTTCGATCTCGCGGATCTGCAAGTTCGCCCGCGTCGTCACATGGCTATAAGGGCCGGCATATTTGTCGGTCAGATCGGCGAGCCCGGCGAATTGCCAATGCGTGAGGATGCCGTTCGGGATGCGCAGCCGGCACATATACGAGGTCTGCGCCGGCGCGACATAAAACAGGCCGTAATAGCGCCAGCGGAAATTGTCCGCCGCCTTCGGCGCCTCGTTCTTCTTCGCCTGGTCCTTTAGGCGGCCATAGGCGTCGAACGGATGCTGCTCGCGCTTGAAGCGTTCCGCCTCGGACAACTTGCGGCCTTCGGCGAGCACGCGGTCCTGCGCTTTGATGTGGATGGCATCGGGTCCGGTCGGCTCGCCGCTCCCTGCCCCGCCTCCTGTCTTGCCGCGCGCGGCGCGCGCCGCCGTCAGGCCGGAAGCGAAGCCTTCCAGATAGCGCTTTTGGTCCGGCGTGAAATCGCTCGACATCGTCACGCGGCCTTTCGTTCGGCGAGCGCGCGGCCGAACATGATGTCGTCACGGATCGGTTCGATGGAGGCGCCGGTGCGGATCAGATCGAGATACCAGAGACCGTCGATCGTATCGCCGTAGAGCACGGCGCCGACGAGCCGCTCGTCTTTGATCACCAGCTTCTTGTAGGAGCCAAGGCCCGCATCCGAGAGCACGATCTGCTCGGTGCCGGGCAGCCCAAGGAAATCGCCGGCCGAGAACAGGTTGACGCCGGAGACTTTCAGATTGGTGGCGAGCACGCTGCCTTCGTAAGCGGCCACGCCGCCGGTGAGATGCGCGGCGAGAACGCGCGCCTGCTCATAGGCCGGCTCGACCAAGCCGTAACAAACGCCACGATGCTCGGCGCATTCGCCGATGGCGTGGATGTCTGGGCTGCTACTGCGCAGGTGATCGTCGACCATGATGCCACGGCCGATCTCGACGTCCGCGCTGCGGGCGAGATCGGTGTTCGGCCGTATGCCGGCCGCGACCACCACCAGGTCGGCCTCGAGCATGGTGCCGTCGGCGAGTTCGACCGATCGTGCATGTCGCTCGCCCCGAACGGCTTTGGTCTCCGCTTTGAGATGCACGGTGATGCCATGCGCCTCGATGGCCCGTTGCAGCATCGCCGCGGCGCGCGCATCGAGCTGACGCTCCATCAGCCGGTCCATCAGGTGCACGACGGAAACCTGCACGCCGGCTTTGGCGAGACCGTAGGCGGCTTCCAACCCTAAGAGCCCGCCGCCGATCACCACCGCCTTGCTGCCGGTTGCAGCAGCGGCTTCCATCGCGGCGACATCGCCGAGATCGCGGAAGGTCATGACGCCGGGGAGATCCATGCCGGGAACAGCCGGCCGGATCGGCCGCGAACCGGTCGCCAGCACGAGCTTCGAATACGGCAGGCTCGCACCGTCGGCGAGCCGCACGCGCCGGATCGACGGATCGATCGACGCGGCGCGGCGCCCGTAGAGCAGCGTCACGCCGCGGTCGCGCCACCATGCCGCGTTCTTCAACTCGATGTCGTCGTGCGACACCTCGCGCGCCAGCACCGACGACAGCAGCACGCGGTTGTAAGCGAGCCGCGGCTCGTCACCGATGACGGCGATGGCGTAGCGGCCGAGCGCGCGCTGGACGAGTTCTTCGACCAGGCGCATCGACGCCATGCCGTTGCCGACGATGACGAGCGGCTCGCTCATCAGGCGGCCTCCACATACTGATGGCGCTCGTAGAGGAATTCGAGCACGCGCTGGCGGGCCTTGAGATAGGCCGGGTCGGACACGAGTTCCATGCGCTTGCGCGGCCGCGCCAACGGTACGGCTAAGATCTCGCCGATCTGCGCCGCCGGACCGTTGGTCATCATGACGATGCGGTCGGAGAGCAGCACCGCTTCGTCGACGTCGTGCGTGATCATCATCACGGTGTTGCCGAGCTTCTGGTGCAACGCCATCACCGAGTCCTGCAGATGCGCGCGCGTAAGCGCATCGAGCGCGCCGAAGGGCTCGTCGAGCAGCAGGATCTTCGGCTCCATGGCGAGCGCGCGGGCAATGCCGACGCGCTGCTTCATGCCGCCGGAGATTTCCGCCGGACGCTTGTCCTTGGCGTGCGTCATCTGCACGAGATCGAGATTGTGCAGCGTCCAAGCGTCGCGCTCGGCGCGGGACTTGGTCCGGCTGAACACCTTGTCCACGGCGAGCCGCACATTGTCGTAGACGGTGAGCCAGGGCAGCAGGCTGTGGTTCTGGAACACGACCGCGCGGTCGGGACCCGGCTCGTTGACCTCGCGGCCTTCGAGCAACACGCCGCCGTTCGTCGCCGGCGTCAGCCCGGCGACGATGTTGAGCAAGGTGGACTTGCCGCAGCCCGAGTGACCGATGATCGAGATGTACTCGCCCTTCTCGACCTCGAAGGTGATGTCCTTGAGGACGCAGGTCTCGGCCGAGCCGCGGGTGAAGACTTTGTCGACGTGATCGATCTTGCAATAGGGGACCATGCGCGTGTCCTCAGTTGGCCGCGGTGCCGCGGGTGACGATGGAAGCGATGCCGGCGACGATGCGGTCGAGCACGAAGCCGACCAGCCCGACATAGATCAGCGCCACGATGATTTCGGAGATGTGCGACGAATTCCAAGCATCCCAGATGAAGAAGCCTATGCCGACGCCGCCGATCAGCATCTCGGCCGCGACGATCGCGAGCCACGACAGACCGATGCCGATGCGCAGACCCGTGAAGATGTACGGCGCCGCCGACGGCACCATGATCTTGACGAAGAACTCGAGCGGGTTGAGCCGCAGCACCGCCGCGACGTTACGGTAATCCTGCGGAATGTTGCGGATGCCGACGGCGGTGTTGATGATGATCGGCCAGATCGAGGTGATGAAGATCACGAAGATCGCCGACGGCTGGCCGTCGCGGAATGCCGCGAGCGACAACGGCAACCAGGCGAGCGGCGGCACGGTGCGCAGCACCTGAAAAATCGGATCGAGACCGCGCATCGCCCAGATTGACTGGCCGACCAAGGTGCCGAGCCCGACGCCGACCACGGCGGCGAAGGCATAGCCGATGGCGACGCGTTGCAAGCTCGCGGACAAGTGCCAGAACAGACCTTTGTCCAGACCGCCATTGTCGAAGAACGGATTGACGATCAGTTCCCACGCATCGTTGAGCACGCGCGACGGCGGCGGCAGAGTGGCGCCGGTCTTGCCGCAGAGCAGCTCCCAAGCCGCGATCATGAGCGCGATGACGATCGCCGGCGGCAACACCCGCGTCGCGATCGCCGTCAGGACGCCGACGGCGCGGGTCGTCAGAGAAGGCCGCTTCGGCGTGAGCTGCAGCACTTTGGCGACGGGCTTGGCCGGCACCTCGCTCACACTGACCTCGGCTTTAACCAGGGGCATGTTCATCGCGCGAATTCTCCAATGGCGTTGAAACGCGGCCCACCCGCCGGCGGGCCGCGCGGCGTCACACCTCAACGCGCTTGATGGCCAAGCTCTTGAGATAGGCGGTGGGGTTCTCGGGATCGAAGACCTTGCCGTCGAAGAAGGTCTCCTTGCCGCGCGAGGTCGACGTCGGAATCTCCGCGGCCGCCACACCGAGGGTTTTGGCCGCGTCGCGCCACAGGTCTTCGCGGTTCACCTTCGCGATCAGCGCCTTGGTATCGGTGGTCGCTTCGAACTTGCCCCAGCGGATGTCTTCGGTGAGGAACCAGAGATCGTGGCTCTGGAACGGATAGGAGGCGAAGTCGCGCCAGTACTTCATGACATGGGGCGAGTTCTCGACGACCTTGCCCGGGATGCCGTAGTCATACTTGCCGGCGCTGCGGTCGAAGACATCTTCGACCGGGCAGTTCATCCACTGACGCTTGCCCATGATGGCGGCAAGCTCCTTCTTGTTCTCCATCTTGTCGGCCCACTGCTGGGCTTCCTGCACGGCCATCAATATCGCCTTGGCTGCGTTCGGATACTTGTCGACCCAGGCCGCGCGCATGCCGAGGGACTTCTCCGGGTGCTTCGCCCAGATCTCGCCGGTGTTGACGGCCGTGTAGCCGATGCCCTGATGGATGAGCTGTAGATTCCACGGCTCGCCGACGCAGAAGCAGTCCATCGTGCCGACCTTCATGTTGGCGACCATCTGCGGCGGCGGCACCACGATGGTCTCGATGTCCTTGTCGGGATCGATGCCGCCGGCTGCGAGCCAGTAGCGGATCCACAGATCGTGCGTGCCGCCGGGGAAGGTCATCGCGGCCTTGACCGACTTGCCGGACGCTTTCTTCTTCTCGAGCGCCGCCTTGAACGGCGCGGCATCGACGCCGAGCGTGAGATCGGCATATTCCTTCGCGACGGAGATCGCCTGCGCGTCGAGATTGAGCCGCGCCAGGATGTACATCGGCGTCGGCACGTTGTTCTGGGTCACCTTGCCGGCGCTGATGAGATACGGCATGGGCGTCAAGATGTGCGCGCCGTCGATGCCGTTACCTTCCGAGCCGAGCACGAGATTGTCGCGCGTCGCGCCCCATGATGCCTGCTTGGCGACTTCCACATCCGGCATGCCGTGCTTGGCGAAGAAGCCCTTGTCCTTCGCGACGAAGAGTGGACCCGCATCGCTCAGCGCGATGAAACCGAGCACAGCCTTGGTCACTTCGGGACCCGCCGCTTCCGCGACATGGACGCCGAATGGGAATTGCGTGCCGACCGCGCTGAGAAGCGCGGCGGTGCTGGCGCCTGCCTTGAGGAACGATCGGCGGCTCACCCCCCGCCGGCCCTGCTTACCGTTATCGATCGTCATCTGATCGCTATCCTTTGCTGTGCGCGTGATCCCGGTCGATTGCATCGCCTTGTCGTTCCTCATCGGTCCCGTGTTCTTGTTCGAGCCATAAAAAAAGCCGCAGTCCCGCAGCGCGCGTTTCGCGCGACCTGAGGACAGCGGCGTTGCTTATGGGCCCGTCGTTGGACCGTGACGGCGCCGCCGTGACGGCGCCATTTCCATCTCTCCTAATTCAAGTGTTGTGCCAACTCGGCAGATCCGATGAAAATTCTAATTTTACAACGGGTTATGTAATCATCGACCGGAAAAGTACCGCCACGCGATGGCCGCGGCGTGCACAGCATCGGCGCATGATGCACCTAAATTGTGCAGCGCGGAATCAACGCACAATAGACAGGCGCGGCCGGCCCGAGCGCTTGAGATCCCAGGCCTTGAGGTAGCCGGCAATGTCGCCCGGCACGAAATCAGGACCGACGAAAGCGCCGATGCCGTCACGCGGACCGCCATCATTGGTCGGCGCCGGCCGGCCAAGCGCGGCATCGTAGAGATCGGTGCGGAAGACGTTTTGCGCCGTCGTCGCCGCGTCGTCCGACAACGGCGCCTGCCCCCAACGCACCATCTGCGCGTAGAACCAGGCCGCATGCGCCGGGTCCGGGCGGTTGGCGTTTTCCCGGCCGATGAGGATGTAGCGATCGCTTCCACGCATCGTGCCGTCGGGCGCGACCTTGAGAAGGCCGTTGAGCGTGCGCGACACCAGTGACGGCTCGACGCCGAGCCGTTCGGCGATCGACGCCGTGACCTCGGCCCGATGCTCCGTTGCCTCGATGTAGGCGGCGGCCTTTGCCAGGGCCCTGATGAGCGCCGCTAACACGTCGGGCCGCGCGTCCGCCCAGTCCTGACGCACCACCAGCATTTTCTCCGGCAGGCTCAACATCAGCTCGCAGCCGAAATGCTGGATGCAGCCGACACCGGCCTCGACCGCGACCGAATTCCACGGCGCGCCGACACAGAAACCGTCGACGTGGCCGTTGGTGAGACTCTCCACCATGTAAGGCGGCGGCAGAACCACCATGCGCACATCTTCGTCCGGATCGACGCCGCCGGCGGCCATCCAGTAGCGGAGCTGATAATTGTGGTTCGAGAACGGAAAGGTCATGCCGAAGTTGAGCGGGCTTGCGCCTTTCGCCTTGCGTTCGGCGACCACGCGCGCCAAGGCGCGCGCCGACACCAGCGGATCGGCCGGATCGCCGTCGGCCAAAGCCGCCAACTCGGCATGAAGCGCCGGCGTGACGGTGACGGCATTGCCGTTCGAGGCCAGATTGAACGGCGCGATCAGCGGCACGCGCACATGGCCGATGCCGAGACTGGACGCGATCGGCAGCGGCGCCAGCATGTGCGCAGCATCGAACAGCCCGATATTGAGCTTGTCGCGCACATTCGACCACGACACTTCGCGCACGAGTTCGATCGCCAGACCTTCAGCCGCCGCGAAGCCGTGATCCACGGCAACGAGCAAAGCCGCGGCGTCGACCAGCGGAATGTAACCGATACGTAAGGGGGTCTCGCTCATTTGAACAACTCCGCGGCCGTGAGCAGCGATTGCGCGATCTCGACGATCTTCTTGTTCTCATTCATCGCGGTCTTGCGCAGCAGCGCATAGGCTTGCTCTTCGGTCAGACCCTTGACCTTCATCAGCATTCCCTTGGCTCGATCGATCACCTTGCGCTCTTCCAACGCATCTTTGGCGCGGTCAAGTTCGGTCTGCAGCCGCGAGAAGGCGTTGAAACGCGAAATGGAGAGATCGAGAATATTGGTGATGCGTTCTTTCTTCAGGCCATCGACGATGTAGGCGGAGACGCCGGCATCGACGGCCGCCTGGATAGAGGCGGCGTCGCTCTGGTCGACGAACATCGCCACCGGCCGCTTCACGACGCGGCTCATCTGGAACATCTGCTCGAGCGTGTCGCGGCTCGGACTCTCCAGATCGATGATGATGACGTCCGGATCGATGGCGTAAATGCGCGCCAGCAGATTATGCGTCTCGGGGATCAGCTCGACATGCGTGAGACCGGCCTCGCGCAGGCCATCGGCCAGGATCGCGGCGCGAATCGGGCTTTCGTCCACGATGGCGATCTTCAGCGAGGCGTCCCGCTGCTCGCCGGCGGTAGGTGCGCCCGCGCCGGGCAGATCCGAACCTTTGCGCATCGCGGCCAAATCGCTGGTCCCTGGCAAGCCGGGCCGCCTCTCGGCGGCATCGCCCACGGCTCTCATGATCGCGCTTTTCATGCAAGACTCGTGCAAGCCGGAGCGGCCGGACACTCGCAGCGGCCGGCCAAACTCTTGATTTTCTTCAGTTTAGGCACTGACCAAGCGTCGTTTTGACGTCACGCAGCCGCCGCCTTCATGGCCCCGGCCAGGGTCGTATAGGCCTCGGTCCAGGCCGCCTTGAGTGGCGGCGTGAAATCCGGTCCCAATCCCTGTTCCAAGGTCCACAGCAGGGCGGTACCCACGGGTTCGTAGTGCTGCGCGGTCACGCCGTAAGCAACATGCCGCTTACCGAGGCTTTGGACCGCCGGCAGGATCGCGTCGACCTGGTGAAGATTGGTGACGGCCGTTGCCAGCATCGCAATCAGCTTCTTCTTCTGCTCGCGCAGATCGTCGGGGAACATTGGGCGCACATCGGGCGCAATGGTGAACAGCCGGTCGTAAAACAGATCCGCAGCTGTATCGGCGATCGGCACGACTTTCTTGAAGCTGTCTTGAACCATGCTCACTTGTTCGGGTGTCATAATGCGCTCTCTCGATTGCGATAATGGATATCCGGGCCGGTCCCCTTAAGGGTCGACCGCCAACGGATGACTGAGTGCGGATCGCCGTTGAACCGCGCTGCCTTAGTCCCAGCCCGGACGAGATCGGTTCACGGGCCGCCGAGCTCCATTGCTCGCTGATAAAAATCGAGCAAACTTCGTGCCACGGCCGCGGACTGACGGGCCGCAAGATTTTAAGCGCTTGCGTGAGCCGTTTCGCTGCCCTAATGCGACCAGACGAAAGTCCAACGGCCGATCACAAGCAATGACAGAAAGCAAAATCGATGCTCGCCTGCGCGAGCTCGGCATCGAACTTCCCTCGCCGCCGCCGCCGCGTGCCGCGCGCATCCTGATGGCCAAGATCGCAGGCAACATGCTCTACGTCTCCGGGCAATTGCCGAGCTGGAATGGCGAGCTGCGTTATGTCGGCAAAGTCGGCCGCGAATTCACGCTTGCCGAAGCGCAGGCCGCAGCGCGCCTGTCGGCCTTGAATGTGATTGCCCAAGCACGTGGAGCGCTTGGCGGCGATCTCGATCGCATCGCCGAGGTGACGTATCTGCGCGGTTACGTGAACGTCGCGCCGGATTTCATCGAGATCGCCCAGTCCGTCAACGGCGCCTCGGACCTGATGACCGAGGTGTTCGGCGCCGCCGGCGCCCATGCGAGGACCGCGATCGGCGTCGCGATGATGCCCTATAATGCGGCAATCGAAGTTGAAGCGCAGTTCCTGCTGAAGTAAGCGCTAGAGCTCATCTGTCCGGAGATCGTAATGCTCTACATCATCTACCAAGAAGACCGCCCCGACGGCGCCGCGATCCGCAATGCGACCCGCGACGAACATTTCGCCTATCTCGCAAAGCACGAAGACAAACTCGTTCTGGGTGGCGCGCTTCTCGGAGACGATGACAAAGGCACGCGCGTCGGCAGCGTCCTGATCGTCAATGTGCCCGACCGCGCGGCCGCGGAAGCGTTCTCGGAAAACGAGCCGTTCCGCAAAGCGGGGCTGTTCTCCTCGGTCAAGATCACGCGCATGCGCCGCGGACAGTGGAATCCGGCCGCCGCGCCAAAGACCGCCGAAGGCAATTGAGTCATCCGAGCGCCCGGAAAGGCGCTCGATAACAGGCTCCACCCCTTTCGCACGACGAACGACACCGTCGTGACGGCCCTGGATCGGCAGTTTTTCGGGAAGGGATGGTGGGCGCGACAGGGATCGAACCTGTGACCCCTACCATGTCAAGGTAGTGCTCTTCCGCTGAGCTACGCGCCCGAATGGGGACCATTTATCGGCTTGCCGCCCTTGTGGCAAGCGCCGTTCGGATAAGGATTTCCCGCCGTCAGGCGGCCAGCATCTTCTGCACTTCGCTGACCAGTTCGCGCAGGTGCACGGGCTTGGACAGTACCTTGGCCTGCTTCGGCGCATTGGAATCGGCGTTCAGCGCCACGGCGGCAAAGCCCGTGATGAACATGATCTTGATGTCGGGATCGAGTTCCGAGGCCCGGCGAGCGAGCTCAATTCCGTCCATTTCCGGCATCACGATGTCCGTCAGCAGCAGCTCGAACGGTTCCTCGCGCAGCCGCTGATAGGCCGACAGGCCGTTGTCATACGAGGTCACGTCAAACCCGGCGTTCTGCAGCGCCTTGACCAGAAAGCGGCGCATGTCGGTATCGTCTTCAGCCAGCAGGATTTTGGACATTATTTTCTTTGGCCCCAGTCCTGAATTTCTTGCCCCCGGCCCGGCTGTCCCACCAGCGGGTCGCACCCGGTCCATAAGCGTTATCCCGGGTAAATATCGGGTGAACCGAAGCCCCGCCTTGGAATTGTACTCGGGCGCATAGACAATAGAGGGTATAAGTCATAGTGCCCGTCCACCCCGCGATAGTAACTAGCGTCCCAGTGGCCGTCACCCCGCCATGAGCGAATTCCGCGACGAGCTCGACCCACCCTTCGAGGTCATCGATCCCCCCGTCTGCCGGGCACCGATCCTGTTCAACTCGCCGCACAGCGGCTCGACTTATCCACGCGAGTTTCTGGCGGTATCGCGGCTGGAAATCGCCACCCTGCGCCGCTCCGAGGACAGCTTCGTCGATGAACTGATCGCCGGTGTCGTCGGGCACGGTTTTCCGATGATGCGGGCGCATTTCCCGCGCTGCTTCGTCGACGTGAATCGCGAGCCCTACGAACTCGATCCGCGCATGTTCGACGGACGCCTGCCGTCCTTTGCCAACACCCGCTCGATGCGCGTGGCCGGCGGGCTCGGCACCGTCGCGCGCGTGGTCGGCGACGCGCAGGAAATCTACGATCACCGCATCCCGGTGGACGATGCGCTCGCCCGCATCGAAGCGCTCTACAAGCCTTACCACCGCGCGCTGCGCCGTCTTTTCACGCGCCTGCACCGGGATTTTGGTGCCGCGGTGCTGGTCGATTGCCACTCGATGCCATCGACAACGGGCAACCGCGACGAGCGGCCGCGACCGGAGTTCGTGCTGGGCGATCGCTACGGCACCAGCTGCGTCGGCTTGGTGTCGGAAACCGTCGAGGACACGTTGCGCGAGCTCGGCTATTCGGTGAGCCGCAACAAGCCTTACGCCGGCGGCTTCATCACCGAGCATTACGGTAATCCCGCAGCCGGCCTGCACACCATTCAGCTCGAGCTCAATCGCGCGCTTTATATGGACGAGCGGCGCTACGAGCGCACCGCCGGCTTCGCGCAGGTCGCCGCCGACATGGAAACGCTGGCGCTGCGGCTTGCCGCGATCCCGTACGAAGAGCTACGCCCCTATCGCGCGGCGGCCGAATAGCGATCGCGCTGGCGCAAAAAAAAGGGCCGCTCGCGGTTGCAAGCGGCCCAAGTCTAGGGAGGAAACGCCCAAGGAGGGCAGCGGTATCGCTACCGCATTGCAATAAGTTACACCGCGACGCACAAAAAGCAAGGCCGAAGACGTGAAATCCCATGCAAAAACTGCATGGGTAAAACCTATTTTTCGGACCCTGAAATCACATTTCTCTGCAAAATCGTGGCCAAATGGCCACAAAAGTTAGAATGTTGCGCAAGTTCTGGCTCAAATGAGCGCATCTTGCGCCGATCCGGCCAAAACTGCTCTGCAAAAACCTCCGGTTGCGGGCCCTCAAAGTCTTGGCTACGTCGGGTCTCCACAAGGCGGGCGGCATGACGGCAGTCGATTTCACAACCTTCGTAGACCGGCTCGCCAGCGCCTCGGGCGACACCATCCTCCCGTTCTTCCGCACCTCGCTCACCATCGACAACAAGAAGTCCGGCGGTTTCGACCCGGTGACGGCAGCCGATCGGGCAGCCGAGGACGCGATGCGCGCCCTCATCCGCAAGAATTTCCCGGCGCACGGTATCCTCGGCGAGGAATACGGCAGCGAGCATGTCGAAGCCGAATATGTCTGGGTGCTCGACCCGATCGACGGCACCAAATCATTCATCTCCGGCATGGTCGCCTGGGGCACGCTGATCGGGCTGATGCGCTTCGGCGAGCCGGTGTTCGGCATGATGCATCAGCCCTTCGTGCGCGAGCGCTTCACCGGCGACGGCGGCGCCGCGCGCTACCATGGCCCGGCCGGCGACCGCGCGCTGCATGTGCGCCCCTGCGCCGCGCTGAAGGACGCCGTGCTGTTCACCACCTCGCCTCTGCTGATGCAGCCCGCCGACCGCGCGCTCTTCCAGCGTGTCGAGAGCGTCGTAAAACTCTCGCGCTACGGCGGCGACTGTTACGCCTATTGCATGCTGGCGGCCGGCTGCATCGACCTGGTCATCGAGACCGAAATCAAGCCGCACGACATCGTGCCGCTCATCCCCATCATCACCGGCGCGGGTGGCATCGTCACCACCTGGGAGAACGGCCCGGCACAAGGCGGCGGTCGCATTATCGCCGCCGGTGACAAGCGCGTACACGACGCGGCGCTGGAGATGTTGAAGGCGTAACGCCGTGGAAGTTGCGCGGCTCGCCGCCTACCGCGCTCAGCGCGAGCTCCGATGTATCTAAGCCCTTACAGCGGTATGATTTTCCGGCTTTTGGGAGGCGATAACCATCCCCACCATAATTCTTCCACGGTTACCGGACTTCTTGACTCTTGCGCCGCGTGGGCTGGAATCGGGGGATCGGTGCGTTCAACGGGGAAGCCTGCCGTCAGTAATGTCCGACTCGTTCGTTTTACCGGGTTTGCGTCATCGCATTCTGTCGGGCGCGTGGATTGCGCGCGCTCCGCTCATGGCTGCGTCCGCTAATGTACGCACCGTGGCGGCGGCGACTGCCGCCGCGGCCGCGATCGCGGGCGCCATGACCTGGATCGATAGCGCCTCTGTGCAGCAGCACGCTGCCAGTCCCGCGGCTTCGTCTGCAGCCATCACGGAACAGACGCCGCCCGTCCCGCTCGCCACGACCATCATCGCCAAGACACATGAACAGGTCGACAAGCTCGAAGGCCTCCTGACCGATCCGACCTTGCGTCTCGACACATCCTCCGCCTGGCGGCCAGCGGGCGGCCTCGGAATTCTGACGATGGCGCCATCGGCCGCGCCGAACC
>Ga0255338_1004890_pt1 | contig 13097 bp, 17 predicted proteins | sample MeOH1_35cm_T4_19_FD_203715 | JGI IMG/M metagenome (GOLD analysis project Ga0255338, IMG submission 203715) | Sandy soil microbial communities from University of British Columbia, Vancouver, Canada - MeOH1_35cm_T4_195 | ecosystem: Engineered > Artificial ecosystem > Sand microcosm > Unclassified ...
CGTCTGATCGCGTCACGGGCTCGCACCAATGGCATTTCGGTCATCGCGGCGCTGCCGTTCCCTTTATAGGGCAGAACCGTTTCTTCACGAACGCCGGGCGCATGCATGCGCCTGAGAGGCTCAGAAGCTGGAGGCCGACGATCCGGCGGAGGCTGAGGCAGCGTACCGGAAGGCCATTGCAGCCGATCCGGACCTGGTCGACGCCTATGTGAACCTGGGTTGCTTGCTGTGTGACCGGGCACGCTTCGGCCATGCAGTCGACCTTTATCGCGCGGCGCTGGACCGAGGCATTGATGCGCCATTGATTCGCTTCAATCTTGCCGTGGCGTTGGCAGACAGCGGACAGGTCGAGGCGGCGCTTGCCGAATACCATGCCTGTATCGATCTCGCTCCCTATCTGGCCGACGCGCACTACAACGCAGCACGGCCCCACGAGGCGATGGGGGACTATCAGCGTGCGATTCGGCATTTTCACCAGTACCGGCGGCTTGAGCCGACTCGCTGATCACGAGCGAGCCAAGGTCGGCAGCCAACTCAGGGCAGGTCACCGCATAGGGCCGGTCCCACCATGCATCGAGCTCCGGGGTGCTGCGGGCGTCGCTGCGGGTGTCGTCGAAGTTCGGTGGCAAGATCCGGTCGAGCGGCATGGCGCCGGCCGGCGTCGCGGCCGCACCGGCATAGGATAGATGAGCCTGGTGGAGGGCGTGCCAACTGGGGAATCCCGCGTCCTGTGCCGCCTCGTTCAAGGCGGCACCGTAGGTAATCTGGCGGGTGCGCGCGCGTTGCTTGGCATCGCTCTTGATGTTGGCGACCAAGGTCGCCATCGCGTGCGGTCGAGTCAGAACGGTCTCCGGTGCCAGGAGTGACAGCCCACTTGCCCTCCGCACGGGAGATCGTTGACGAAGCATCCGTCCCGTCGAAACAGGTTCACCTCGTGGGCGGTTCGCGCCGGAGTGCGCATCGCGATTTGAGCATGTTGCGCCTCGCAATGCAGGCAGGGCTATACGCCGCGCCGCGTGCCGCCACGGGACGCCGCCATTGCCACGCCGGGCCGTTTCGTGGGCTATGCCGCAGACGCCGCTGCCAGCCGGGACGTCGCGCAACCTGAACCACGCCGCCGAACCAGGCGGCGCGCGCGCCCTGGGACAAGAGCGTCGCAAGGTGGGTGAGATCGAGGCGCTGGAGGCCAGGCTGGCCCGCAACTGGTGGCGCTGATGCAGGGTGTGAAGACCAAGCCCGACGACCTGGACTGCGCGGCCAACGCGAACCGGGTGCTGTCGCGCGTGCTGGGCAAAGCCGCTCAAGGCGCCTGGCGCCTGCCCGGCTCGCTATCTGGCAGCAGTTCGTCGCCGGCGCGGGCGAAGCGCTCGATCAGGAAGTCCAGCAGCCGCCGCACGCGCGGTGCCATGTAGCGGGTGTCGTGGAAGACGGCGTGCACGCCGTCCTCGGCCACGCGGTAATCGGGGAGCAGGACCTTTAAGCGTCCGGCGCGGATGTCCTCGGCGGCGTCCCAGATGGTCTTTCGCGCGATGCCGCGGCCGGCAAGCGCCCAACTGCGTGCCAGGGCGCCGTCATTGGTTTCCCAGGCGCGTTCCATTGGCACGGTGTAGGTCTCGGGCCGGCCGTCCTTGGCGAAGTGGAAATCGTTCAATGGGCCGGCCGCAGTGACCAGCACGATGAAGTCGTGATGCGCCAGCTCTTCGGGCTGGCGGGGTTCGCCATGCCGGGCGAGATAGTCTGGCGAGGCGCACAGCACGCGCCAGTTCGGCGCCAGGTGGCGGGCGACCAGGGAGCCGTCTTGCGGCCGGCCGAAGCGGATCGCGAGGTCGACGTCGTCCTGCACCAGGTTCGACAGCGAGTCCGACAGGGTCAGTGCGATTTTCAGCTCGGGATGCGCCGCGCTGAATGCCTCCAGCCATTGGTTAAGCAGGTTGCGGCCGAAGTCGGCGGAGGCCGAGATCCGCAATTTGCCGCGCACGGTCTTCTTGCCCGCCTGCAGCGCCGCTTCGGCATCGTCGATGGCCCGCAAGGCGATCTCGCAGTGCGCTAGGTACAGGCGACCTTCCTCGGTCAAGTGTAGCTGGCGGGTGCTGCGGTGGAGCAGCTTGGTGTGCAGCGCGGTTTCCAGTTTGATCAGCCGCGCGCTGGCGGCGGCGGCCGATAGGCCGAGCTTGCGCCCGGCCGCAGACAAGCTGCCCAGTGCCGCCGCTTCAACGAACAAACGCATATCGCCCAGTCTGTCGGTCGCCATTTCAATCCAGGTTTGAAATTCATTCAAGTTCCAGGTCAATTATCAATCGGAATCGTGAGAAGCACACTGACGCGTCTTCAATCCGGGCGTGGCCCATGGGGTAAGGAATGCAAAAGATGAACAAGATCTCCGCTTCGGCGGGAGTGGGCGCGGCCTATCCGGCGGCCGCCCGGCCGCTGATGCCGATTGCGGCGTTGTTGGCGTTGACGATGTGCAGCTTCATCGCGACCGCCAATGAAACCATTCCCGCCGGCCTGTTGCGGCAGATAGCGCAGAGCTTTGGCGTGTCGCAGGGATGGGCAGGCCAGTTGGTGACGTTGTGCGCCTTGGGATCGGGGCTGGCGGCGGTGCCGTTGACGATCGTCATGCGCGGTTGGCGGCGGCGGTTCGCGCTGCTGCTGGCGGTAGGTGGCTTCTTCGTCAGCAACGCCATTACCGCGGTGTCGCCATATTACGGGCTAACGCTGGCTGCGCGCTTCCTGGCGGGCATCGCCACCGGGCTGGCCTGGAGCCTGCTGGCGGGCTACGCGCGGCACATGGTGGCGGCGCCGCTGCAGGGACGGGCGATGGCGGTGGCGATGGTCGGCATCCCACTGGCGCTGGCGCTGGGGGTGCCGCTGAGCGCGTGGCTGGGCGAGTTGGCGGGTTGGCGCGCCGTGTTCGGCATCCTGTCCGGGATGAGCCTGGCGTTGATGGCCTGGGTGCTGCGCAAGGTGCCGGATTATCCGGGGCAGGCGGCCGCCGGGTGCGTCCCGATGCGCCAGGTCTGGACGACGCCGGGCGTGCGCCCCGTGCTGGGCGTGATCCTGCTCTGGATTCTGGCGCATTACACCTTGTACACCTACATCGGGCCGCTCATGGCGTCGATCGGATTGGCCGGGCGCGTGGATGCGGCGCTATTGGTCTTCGGCGTTGCGTCGCTGTGCGGCATCTGGATCACCGGCCTGTTGGTGGACCGCGCGCTGCGGGCGCTGGTGCTGGCCAGCCTGGGCGCGTTCGCGCTGGTGGCCTTGGCGCTGGGCCAGGGGGTGGCGCTAGCGGGTTGGACCTATGCCGGCATCGCGTTGTGGGGCGTGAGCTTCGGCGGCGCGCCGACGCTGCTGCAGACGGCGCTGGCGGATGCGGCGGGCGAGGGCGCCGAGGTGGCGCAGTCGATGCTGGTGACGGTGTTTAACCTGGCGTTCGCGGCGGGCGGGGCGATGGGCGGCGTGCTGCTGGAAACGGCGGGCGCAGGCGCGCTGCCGCGGGGCATCTTGGTGGTGCTGCTGCCTGGCTTGTACGTGGCGTGGTGCGCCAAAGCCCATGGCTTCAAGCCCGGCCGGCGTGTGCCGGCGCGTTGATCGCAGGCCCTGCCCAGAGGCCTGCATCAGCTGATCAAGCGATTCTTCAAGAACGGAGACCAGCGCCTGGTCGACGGCGTCGGTCGCCTTGTAGGTCTCCACGACGTGGTGCCAATTGGGTGCCCGAATGTCCCGGGCAACCCGATCGAGCGCCGCATGGTGGGGAATGTTCTCAGACAGCTTGGGTTGCCGCGCGCGCTGCTTGAGCTTCTCGATGACGTGCATTGGCGTGAACAGGGACGATCGAAGGACGTGCATTTCGCCCTCGCGCCCGGCAGCACGTCGTGGGTTAAACTGAAGTCCTACAAGGGAGAACGAGGCACCGCGTTATGACCACCAAGTCCAAACCGGTTGCGCCTCCTCTGCGTGCCCTGAGGGATGTGGCGGCGGTGTTGGCTCGCCATTCCGCCAAGCGCGTCGTGCAAGGCGATGATGCCGTGTCGGCAGAGGTTGCCCGCAGCGGTCCTTCGCACCTCAAACGGCGCGGGATCGATTTCGTCGCCCTGTGGCTTTATCCGTGATCCTGAAACGTAGCCCGCCGGAGTATCTGTCCTCAAACTGCCCGTAGGCCGCGTCGATCGCGGCCCAGCAGCCTTCTAGCGTCTGCAAGTCCCCGACGAGCTTGCCCCCAATGCTAAGGCGATAGGTCATTGCGAGTTCTTCCTCCAGTCCCGAACCATTCCCGTAACGACCTCCGCCCGCGGCTGGCCGTGCTGACAGAAGGGGCACCAGTGTGGTCGCTTGATTGTGTTCGGAGTCGTCCACCATTGGTGGCCGTCCTCGCACTCGAACTGCAGGTGTACCTTGTCGCCAAGGTATGTTGTCGAGAGGCGGCGACCTAGCCGCGCTCTAGCGATACCCTGGATTTCAGCCAGCCTTTCCGTGCTACGCTCCGGTGTTAGTGCCTGAGGCCGCTCTGCACAGACAGGGCACCACGATCCACGGTGGCGCAAATTTGCCGGTTGAGCCTCCCAGACGTGACCGGAGCCGCATCTGAAAAGGTGCTTGCGATGAATGCCCTGATAGATTGGAGATAGGCACTCGCCGCCACGGTCAGCCGCCATTCGCTGCACATCTGCCAACGTCAACACCGGACTATGAGCTGCGCCGCACTCTGGACACCATCGGCCACGATGCAGGAGGTTGGTTGCGCGTGTGGTCCATTCGTGCCCAGCCGCGCAGGTGAACCGCAGAATCGAAGTAGTTCCGACGAAGTCCGATGGCGCAGACAGGCACTGCCCGCCATTTGACTGCGCAAGTGCAACCACTTCGGCGAAAGTCCGTGTTGCCATCTTGCCTTTTCCGTTGTGGCAGCAGACTGCCATCGCCGCCCATAGGCGGCCGCGCTCGAAGCGCTATCTCGCCGGACTGGCGGCGGTGGGGGCCAAGCAGCGGAACTGCACTTCGGCCGAGGCGTAGGTACCGTAGCCCGAATCCTTGCCGGTGCTTGCCACCGGCGACATCACGCGCCCTTGGTCCGCGCAATACTTCGCTGCCTGCTGGAACATGCGCGCTTTGACAGCACTGGCCGAGTAGTCGGTGAAGTTCCCAAGCCCTCCGGCCCGCCCTGGCGGCTACCATGCCCAGACTTTCACCGCAGGCGTTACTTTCAGCATCTGTTGAAAACGTACGTTCCAGTGAAAACCTTGGGCATATTTCAAGAAATATGGTATTTTCAGCGGATGCTGAAAGAGGCTTATCCAATGAAAGAGGCAGAAGCCCGTGCTGGCGAGGCGTTGCGACGGCTGCTTGAGAAGATCCCGATCCTCCAGATCGAAGGCATCGAAGCCGCTGCCGTGTCCGGCGATTGGCGGCCCGACTTGATCGCCCGGTTACTCGTGGACGGGCGGCAGCACCTGCTCATCTGCGAGTACAAGTCGAACGGCCAACCGCGGTACGCCCGTTCCGCGCTGCTCGAGCTGCGTAACTACGTGGCGCAGCGAGCCCCGCAGGCGACGCCCGTCTTCATCGCACCCTACCTCTCACCTGCGGTGAGGCAATTATGCGCAGAAAAGGGCGTCGGCTATCTCGACCTGGAGGGAAACGCCCGGATCGCCTTCGGCGGCGTTTTCATCGAACGCATGGTGGCAGACAAGCCCGCGGCCGAACAACGCGAACTAAAGTCGCTGTTCAGGCCAAAGTCGGCCCAGGTTCTACGCGCCATGCTGCGCGAGCCCGACCGTGCTTGGCGCGTCACTGAGTTGTCGGAAATCTCCGGAGTCAGCCTTGGGCACGTCAGCAATGTGCGCACCGGCTTGATTGATCGGGAATGGGCGAGCGCGTCGGACGATGGCCTCGTCCTCTCAGCGCCCGACGCACTGCTTGACGCATGGCGGGACAGCTACACCCCGCCGTCAGGCGAGCGGCTGCGGTTCTACACGCCGTTGCACGGCAGCGCGCTGGAAGGCGCGGCCCGCAATGCGTTGGGCACACAAGACGGCCAGGGACATGCTGCCTTTGCCTCCTTTTCGGCCGCACAGTGGCTTGCACCTTATGGGCGAACCGGCACCCACTACTTCTTCGCTGACGAAGACGGTCTGCGCAAGCTCCAAGCCGCACTGAAGCTCGTGACTGCCTCTAAGGGGGAGAACGTGGTCGTCACCGTCCCGAAGGACTTGGGCCTGCTCGCTGACACGGTTGAACCTGCACCGGGCGCAATTTGCACAAGCCCCGTCCAGACCTACCTTGATCTATCCATTGCGGGCGAACGCGGCGCGGAGGCCGCTGAGCACCTGCGCCTAGAAAGGCTCTCATGGCCCAAATGACACCCCAGGAACCACAGTCGGCCGCAGAATACGACGATCGGACGACCGCAGCCGTGAAGTCAGTGCTGATCGAGATCGGCCAGATCCTTGGCAGCTTCAAGGGCAAGTTCGCCATCATTGGCGGCGCAGTTCCTTGGCTGCTGCTCGCCAACGAGGATATGCCGCACGTTGGCACACTCGACGTGGACGTAGGACTGGACGCGGAAGCACTCGGCGATGGCGAGTACGCGACCTTGATCGGCGCTCTTCAAGGCCATGGATACGCGCAGCGCGAGGGGCTTCGGCGCTTCCAGTTGGTTCGCCAGGTTACGACGCGAGATGGTGGGGAAGCGATAGACGTCGTGGTCGACTTCTTGATGCCGCGCGACGCGGAGATCGTCAAGAACGATCCTCCCTTGATTAGCGACTTCGCTGTGCAGCGGGCGGACGGCGCCGACTTGGCGATGCGGTTCTAGCAGCTGGTCGCTGTGGCAGGGGCGATGCCCGATGGCGGAACCAACCGGGTGGAGATCGCGGTGTGCTCAATTCCCGCTCTTCTTGCCATGAAAGGTCACGCACTGGCGGGCCGCTACAAGCAGAAGGACGCCTACGACATCTACTACTGCGTGCGAAACTACCCCGGCGGTATCGAAGTGCTGGCACAGGAATGTCGCGTGCTGCTGGGGCATGCCAGCGGCGAGCGCGGTTTCCGCCACATCGCCGACAAGTTTGACACCTTCGAGGGTTATGGGCCCACCTGCGTGAGGCGCTTCGTCGAAGACACGCACGCGTTAGGCGATCGGACGCCCGAACAATGGCAACAAGATGCGTTCGGGCAGATCGACGCGCTGCTGCGCGTCATGGCGCTGAGAGGTTGAGTCGCACGACTATGGACTACGCGCGACTTCGCAACCTGCTGGAGCCTTTCGTCACCGCGCTGAAGGATGCCGGCACCCACACCATGTTGCCGACGCTTTGCGAAGAATTGGGGTTGCCGGCGCTTGGCGCTGATGGTTCCAAGCGCGAGCGCATAGCCGCCAGCTTCGACGCTGTAGCGGACCCGGACCTGCCGGCAGTTGCACGTAAGCTGTTGGAACGCCGCCCACCCAACGCCACTACGCGCAACCAGATTCAGGACATCCTCTGGAGCGACCGTCTGTGGCCACCTATCCCGAAGCGATATCGGCGCGAGGTCGCCCGCAGGCTGAATAGCGAAGAGCTGTATGGGGATGCCCGCAGGTTCGACGAACTGCTGGAGCGGCTGTGGATCTTGGATGCCGATGACTGGATGCACCTGTTGGGCGGAGAGCCCACGGGATTGCGCGCTGAAATCCAGCAGCACGTCCATCGCAACCCGGAGGACTGGCCGGCTGAGGTGCTGTTCGACCAGTTGGGCGCATATGACGCCTCCGACCCGCGATTCGCGCTGTTTCTTGAGGGACTGGCTTCGGCCGACGTGCGCCCCGACGAGGCCGCGCAACGCCACTTCGTCGCCTGCGTCAACGAGCCGCTGCGCAGTTGCGGCGTCGAGCTACGCGAGACCGACTCTGAAGGCGGTTACCCGATCTTCTCCTTGGTCTCACTGCGCGCTGGGACCAAGGGCCAGCCGAAAAATCTCATCTTCGCCTCGCCCGACAAGCCCGACCTGCGCTTTCGCGACGCGCTGGACAACGACGTCGAAATCGTCACCAATGCGGACAAAGTGCTCGTCTATGACAGACCCATCGGCAATGACGGGCTACGCTGGAACGATTTGCAGCAGTGGTGGGGTGAGGCAGAGGACATCGTCGACGCCACGCAGGCCAAGCGCTCGCTGTACACTCGTCTCAAGGCCAGCCTGCCACGCAACTCCCCACCGCAAATCTTGCTGTTCGATGCCTTTTTCGAGGGGTTTCGCAGTGCCGTGTCTAACCTGCCGTCGCTGCTGCCCGAAGTCTGGTTGCACTGGGACCCACGGACGGTCAAGGAGCGAGGGCCAGATGCGCTCCTCAGGTTTCGCATGGACTTCCTGCTCCTGCTACCGCAGGGCGTGCGGGTCGTGATCGAGGTCGACGGCAAGCACCACTATGCAGACGCCACGGGCAGCGCCGACGTACAGCGCTATGCACAGATGGTCAGGGCCGACCGCGAACTAAAGCTCGCCGGCTATGAAGTTTTTCGCTTCGGGGCAGCGGAGCTGCGGCCGCCCACAGCGAAAGCCGACGTGAAAGCATTTTTCGAGGCGCTATTCAAGCGCTACGGCATTCCAACGAGCTGACAGTCGACGGGTCTTCCTGCGTGCGAGCGGCCATACTCTCGGCCAGGCCGGCCCGGCGGTGACCGTGCTTTGTGATAGCCCGGCCGGCCGTTTCAGTGATCTGGCCGAGATTGCGCACTTGGTCGCTGCCTTGTGAGTTGCTGCACTATGTCCGCCAGCGAATCTGCCTGACGTCGGCGCCGATCCTTTTGCTCCGAACCCTCTATCATTGTTACAAGACTTTCCTACGCATGTGCGAGGAGCTGCTACGGGACACCAGCGGCAGCACAGTCGCCAGAGGGCACTAGTCTTCGCGCGGAAGCAGCATTGAACATAACGCCCGTGCGGCGAAAAACTGACTCGACTGTTTGGAGAGGGCGAAACGTACCCCACGGCTTGGGGAACCGTCCGACCTCAGTTGTCCGTCGGCGAGCGATGGGTGGGAACCGGTGCAAAGTCGAAATGCGCGGCGGCATACACGGCATTGCACGCCCATACTTCTTCCCCTTCCTTATAGAAGGTGACCCATTTGCCGTCGCTGAGGCATTGGGCGCCGGGGAAGACCTCATCATGGCCATTGGGACCGTCCAGCGGGAAGGGCGCGCGTGGCGTAGCCCAGTAGCGGCCGGTCGGTAAGGCCTCAATCGCTTTTCGGGACATTCTCTTCAGTACCGCCATGCGCTGTCACTCAACGTGCTATTCAACCCCGTCGCCGCGAAACGTATTGTGTCAATCCCGCAACGGCGTGGCACCGTCCCGAGACATCCTCATGTAGTCTCACTGCCAATTGCCTCCTGCTATAAGGTCGAAGTTTGCCATGGCGCAATACCTCCAAATTGCAGTCCGAGCCGTCGGCGCCGGCGCCATCCTTGTGATCGTCGCCGTTGCGTCCCGGCAAGTATATCTGCGGGTCGCTCATGAGGCTGGCATAGCCGGCGGTGAAGAGGATCCCGCGGCAAAGATGTTGGTCCGATGCGAGGCGATGCACAGCCGCCTGCAGAATCGACCTGTTTCCGAAGACGCTGCGGATGCTGACGAGGCGCCGCGTGCCCGTTGTATGGAGTCCTGAGCTGCCACTATCCCTCCATCGCCAGAGCACGAAAAACCACCGCATTGCCGCTTAGTCAGTCCCCGCTTTGGCGCGGTCTTCAGGTCGAGGCCCATTGCTCGAATGGAGGTACAGCTAGGTGTACGTTCGCCAAGCCTGAAGTTGTGCAGCAAGCTGTTGCACAATTGTGGTCAGTGCACTGACGTAGAAAGCGAGAGCGCCAAAACCACCAGATTTCGCGGCAAAAAGTACGGCTACCCCTTACGGGCGATATCGTTCCCGCGCCCTCTGCGGAGCGTCATCCGTTTCCTGCAGCGAATCGAGAAAATCCCGCGCCAGCGCGACACACTCATCAAAGCTTCGGTCGAAGCTGATCCGCTGGATCCTGGCGAACTGCTCGCGCAGGATCGGCGGGCTCGCCTCGAGTTGGCCCAGGAAGGCATGCTGCATGCCTCAGCAGAAATGGCGCGGCATGCGCGAGGGGTGTTGGTTCTTGCTCGACCACGACGGCCTGGTCGAAGAGATCCCGTGCGGTGGCGCGGTCGCCCCGATGATAGAGCTTCTTGGCAACGATTTCGGCTGCAGTCTCCATTTTGACTGGCTGCCCCATGATCTCCCAGATCTCGAATGGCTCGTCAGTCAGGTTGGGCGAGGCCACGACGTCGACTTCGCCGGCGTCGAGGACCAGCTTCACGAAGTTCCCCTGCTCCACATAGTCGCTCGTGATGCCCTCTGCAGTCTCGCTCAAACGGGGTGTCACGAACCCTAGATATTGCGGGTCCGGCACAAAGAGGTCGATATCGCGTGACAAGCGATGGCGGTACCGGAGCATCAGGACCGTCCCGCCCCCGAAGGTCCAGAACGGCTCGATACCCCCGTGCTTCCTGACCTCCTCCATCAGCGTGAAGGCGTGAGGGAACAGGCTTTCCCAAATGTCACCCTGGAACTCAATCTTCATGCCCACAGCCCTCCGCGTGTCGCTGTCAATGACTGCGCGAGCCGTCTGAGGTTCTTCCAGATGTCGGCCGGTTTCCGGTGCTGCTTCGCCGCCACCTCGGCCACTACCTTGGTGACGAGTTGCAGTGGCGCCTCTTCCAGGACCTGGGCTACTTGCGGCCGAAACTCCGCCGGTACCTCGCCAGTGGCCAGCGCCCATTCAAGCTGATCAGGCGTGAGCTCGCCGGTGTAACTGACGTTTGCGCCCTTCACGGCCATCCATAGTGCGCGGGTCGGTGTGCCCCTGGCTTGGCGGCCGGCGTCGGGATCGTACACCTCAAGCGCTAGGCCGAGGACGTCCATCAGCCGGCCCAGCGTTTCGAGCGTGGCGTTCACGGTTCCATGCTCAATGCCGTTTAGGGACTGGCGCGACAGTTTGGCCATATCCGCCAGTTGCTGCTGGGTCAGGCCGAGGGCGATCCGCTTGTGTTGAATCGCATTACCCAAGAGTGCAGGGTTCATGGCGAGAATCTCCGATCGATGTGTCAAGTATAGACGACATAGACGGGAAAATGTTCCTTCGGCAATTGGCGTGCTAGAGGGGTGGACCAGCACGGCCTGACCCTGGCCCACCTGCAGGCCGCGGACTGCTTTACTGTGACGCCGCGGACCCTAACCCCTGGGGCGGTGTGTTACCGCAACGCGCAGGGGCAGGAGACCGCGCCAAAGCGGGGGCAGACGACCGGGCCACTGCTGAGAGGCCAACGAGGCACCTAAAATGCGCGCATGGCTTCCGTTCCTGGGCCGGCGATCTCCGTCCTTCAACTTCGAATTGCTCTGAGCGGCCTGAGCCCGCCGGTTTGGCGACGCGTCCTCGTTCCTGAGCACTTGACGCTCGGACAATTGCACAATGTCATCCAGGTAGTCATGGACTACCGTAGCGCCGATGGACAGAGCTGCGATGGAGGACGCCATGCCGACCCTCTATCCGATCCCGGATTGAGGAATTGGCGCCATAGGGGGTCCCTTTGATTTCCATGCAGTTTACCGGGGTAGGCACCCCTAGCATCCATACCATTTTCTGGCGATGCCCCACTGAGACCTCAATAAAATAGTCACTTGCTGACGGGTCTTTTTCCTGCTGCTTTCGAGCATTCGCGAACCTTTGCAGGGAAACGGGAAACGAGGGTTGGCCGGGATTACTTAATATCTTAAGATTCAGATATCGTAAAACCCTGAAGGATCGGATATTCAAGAATCCCGGTCGACCCTCTGGAAGATCCTGAGTGGGTTGTTCCCTTATCGGCGGCCGACGTTGTTAGAGCTCTGGCGGTCGTGCACAATGCCAGCCAGGCTCTCGCCTCCAGAGAATAATGAAGCAGCCTTATCAATACCAAGAAAGGTGACGTCATGAACTCGAACGAATGGGGAAAGGCATTGCTGGCCGTGGCGGCCGGCACGGTGGTCGTTCTTGGTTCCCTCCACGCCGTCCCGGTAAGGGCGGCGTCTCCAGCTGAGCAGTTTAAGGCCTGGGACCCGGACAATGACGGAACCATTGACATGGAAGAGGCCAAGAAGGCGGCGGTGGCGAAGTTCGAGAGCCTTCACAAGGACCACGACGGCACCTTGGACATGAAGGAACTGGCCTCCGCGAAGATCGACGAGAAGACCTTTGCCAAGGCGGATGTGGACAACGACCACACCCTAGACCAGAAGGAATACCTGATGGTGGTCGAGCAACGCTTCAAAGCCGCCGATACCGATAACGACGGCACCCTTTCTCCCGCCGAACTGAAAACCAAGGCCGGTAAGGCGCTGTCCGCCCTGCTGAAGTAAGTCAGCTCTGCGGGAGCAAACCTGTTGCTGCGCTCCCGGAAAGGGAGGGCATCTTGCGCTTATGGTGGGCCGGACGGTGCCGCAAGAGCGAATTCACCGGAATGAAGAACGTTATCGCCAGTCCCGGTCCTCGGACAGGGGTCATCGTACTTTCCGTGCATTTTCTGGCGGTATGCACGCGAAATAGCTTATCAATCAAGAGCTTACAAATATTCCGTCGGCGCATGATGCATTGCTCCGAGAAGCCTTGCCACAGGCCGGTCTGCGGTCTGCTACCGCCATTTCTTTCACGGAAAGTACTACAAGGGCTCCCCCGTTGGTTGCAAGCCCAATCGAAGTTTTCTATGGCAGATGCTTTATTGCTCGTCCAGTGTGATGGGAGAAGGTGAAGGACTGCGGTACTACAAACGGTCATATTGGGCCAAAGCCCGGACCCTGATGTAAGACGCGCGCGGGGGCCTCGATGACCCCAGAATCGGCGGGATAGTCTTGTTACGCCCCATGGCCTGATCATGCGCGCCGATGTCGCCGTGTAGCGCTGGACGGATCGATGACTTTAGTATGGGCGAGGGTGACATTGCCCGGCGCGGGTCGGTGGTTGAGCTGCGCTACAGCCTTTGGTTCTCTTCATGGGCGGACATCAACCGATCGCAGGTCGCCTTGCATCGATACCCCTACTCGGAACTATAGAGGACTAAATTGGTTC
>Ga0255338_1004891_pt1 | contig 13094 bp, 12 predicted proteins | sample MeOH1_35cm_T4_19_FD_203715 | JGI IMG/M metagenome (GOLD analysis project Ga0255338, IMG submission 203715) | Sandy soil microbial communities from University of British Columbia, Vancouver, Canada - MeOH1_35cm_T4_195 | ecosystem: Engineered > Artificial ecosystem > Sand microcosm > Unclassified ...
ATCGCATCCGGCGCCGAAGGCGCAACCGCCCCGGAAACGCTCAGGCAAAAGGACCGCGACGGGCTGATGAACGCTGGAAAGTAGTCTTCGGAAACGGAGGCTCGCCGAAGGAGCAGGGGACCGCCATCCAGGCGATCCGAAATCTCTCAGGCTCAAGAGACAGCGGGGGCGCACGACGTCGGGACTCTGCCCTGCTTTGGGAAGGGGCCCGCCGCTCGCCGGATCGTCAGCCGAGGTCGCCCACTTGCCCGATACCCATAAAGATCACCCGCCGCTGAAGACCACGCCGCTCACCGAGGCCCACGTGGCCCTCGGCGCCCGCATGGTCGAGTTCGCGGGCTACTCCATGCCCGTCCAGTATCCGGACGGCGTCATGAAGGAGCATCTCTGGACCCGCGAGCACGCCGGCCTGTTCGACGTCTCCCACATGGGCCAGGCGCGCCTCACCGGCGTGTCGCCCCTCTCGGCCTTCGAGGAGGTCGTCCCCGGCGACTACATCGGCCTGAAGCCCGGCAAGCAGAAGTACTCCGTCCTGCTCAATAAGGCCGGCGGGATCATCGACGACCTGATGGCCGGCCGCCCCACCGCGCCGGACGGCCAGGTGACCGACGGCCTGTTCGTGGTGGTCAACGGCGCCTGCAAGGACAACGACTTCAAGGTCATCGACGACGAGCTGGCCGGCCAGGTCACGATCCACCGCCTGGAGGACCGCGCCCTGATGGCCATCCAGGGCCCCGAGGCGGCCGCCGTCGTCCAGGCCCACGTCCCGGCCACGGCCGACATGGTGTTCATGGACATCCGGTCCATGCCCGGCTTCGGCACGGACATCATCATCTCCCGCTCCGGCTACACCGGCGAGGACGGCTACGAGATCTCGGTCCCGGCCGCCGAGGCCGTCCGCGTCTGGAACCTGCTGCTCGCCGACGCGCGCGTGAAGCCCATCGGCCTGGGCGCCCGCGACAGCCTGCGCCTGGAGGCCGGCCTGCCGCTCTACGGCCACGACCTGGACGAGACGGTCAGCCCGGTCGAAGCCGGCCTCACCTTCGCCATCAACAAGAACCGCCGCGAACAGCGCGACTTCCCGGGCGCCAGCCGCATCGTCAAGGAACTGGCCGAGGGCGCCGCCCGCGCCAAGGTCTGCCTCAAGGTGCTGGAAGGCGCCCCGGCCCGCGAAGGCGCCGAAGTCGCCGACGCCAACGGCGTGGTGGTGGGCGTGGTCACCTCCGGCGGCTATTCCCCGATCCTCAAGGGCGGCATCGCCCTGGCCTTCGTGCCCCCCGAACTCAAGGCCGTCGGCACGCCGCTGAAGGTCATCGTCCGCGGCAAGGCCCAACCCGCCGAAGTCGTCGCCAGCCCCTTCGTCCCCCACCGCTACATCCGGAAGGGCTAGGCGATGGCAGGCGTTCATGGCGCGTCAGCGCCGATTCAATTTGTCCACGAACCACACGAACCACACGAACGCGGGGTCCGACTGTCGCGCCCCGGTAGCTCGCACGACCCGTTCGTGTGGTTCGTGTGGTTCGACGATCAAGACCGCGCCTGCGGCGCGCACCGACTCTAAGGAGACCTCCAATGCGCTTCACCAAGGATCACGAGTGGGTCGTCCTCGAGGGCGACGTGGCCACCATCGGCATCACCGCCCACGCCGCCGAGCAGCTGGGCGACGTGGTGTTCGTCGAGACCCCCGAGGTCGGCAAGACCGTGAAGGCCGGCGACGCCTTCGCCGTGGTCGAGAGCGTCAAGGCGGCCTCCGACGTCTACGCCCCGATCTCGGGCGAGGTGGTCGAGGGCAACACGGTCCTGGGCGAGGCGCCCGAGACCGTGAACGCCGACCCCGAGAACGGCGGCTGGTTCGCCAAGGTCAAGGTCTCCGACCCCTCGCAATACGAAGCCCTCATGGACCGCCCCGCCTACGAAGCCTTCCTCGAAACCCAGTAACCCCACCCGCTCGTCATTCCACGGTCGGCCGAAGGCCGATCCGGGGGACCCAAGCTGACGTTGCGCTCCACCGATCTCGGCTTGGGTCCCCCGGTCCGCTTCGCGGCCGTGGGATGACGAGGTGGGTGGAGCGCACAACCTGGACCAGCCGCCCATGAGATACCTGCCCCTCACCCCCGACGACCGCGCCGAGATGCTGGCCGTGATCGGCGCCCCGGACGTCGACGCCCTGTTCGCCGACGTCCCCGCCGCCGCCCGCAAGGCCGACCTGTTCGACCTGCCCCTGCACGCGGGCGAACTGGAGGTGGAGCGGGAGCTGGAGCAGCTCTCGGCCATGAGCCGCCCGGCCGGCGCGGGGCCGTTCTTCTGCGGGGCTGGCGCCTACAAGCACCATGTGCCGGCGACCGTGGACCACGTGATCCAGCGCTCGGAGTTCCTGACCAGCTACACGCCCTACCAGCCCGAGATCGCCCAGGGCACGTTGCAGGTGCTGTTCGAGTTCCAGACCCAGGTCGCCGCGCTCACCGGGCTCGATGTGGCCAACGCCTCGATGTACGACGGCTCCACCGCCTGCGCCGAGGCCGTGATGATGGCCCAGCGCGTGACCCGCCGCGAGAAGGCGATCCTGAGCGGCGGCCTGCACCCGCACTACGCCGCCACCACACAGACCATCGCCCACGCCGAGGGCATGGAAATCGTCCGCCAGAAGGCCGCCATCGACGCGGAAGCCGCCGTCATCGACGCCATCGACGCCGAGACCGCCTGCGTCGTCGTCCAGACCCCCAACGTCTTCGGCGTGGTCACCGACGTGACGAAGATCGCCGAGGCCGCCCACGCGGCCGGCGCCCTCCTGATCGTGGTCACCACCGAGGCCGTCAGCTTCGGCCTGCTCAAGTCCCCCGGCGAGATGGGCGCCGACATCGCCGTGGCCGAGGGCCAGTCGATCGGCAATTCGCTGAACTACGGCGGCCCCTACGTCGGCCTCTTCGCGGTGCGCGAGAAGCTGGTGCGCAACATGCCCGGCCGCCTCTGCGGCGAGACCGTCGACGCCGACGGCCGGCGCGGCTACGTGCTCACGCTCTCCACCCGCGAGCAGCACATCCGCCGCGAGAAGGCGACCTCCAACATCTGCACCAACTCGGGCCTCTGCGCCCTGGCCTTCACCATCCACATGACGCTGCTGGGCGGGATCGGCCTGACGCAACTCGCCCGGATCAACCACGCCAAGGCCCGCGAGCTGAAGGCCGCCGTCCAGGCCGCCGGTCTCGAGGTCCTGACGCCGCGGTTCTTCAACGAGATCGCCGTGCGGGTGAAGGGCTCGGCCGCCCAGCTGGTGGACGACCTGCTTGGCCACGGCATCGTCGCCGGCGTCCCTTACTCCCGCCTCGACCCGCACGCCGGTCTGGACGACGTCCTGCTGCTCTGCGCCACCGAGACCACCACCTCTGAAGACATTGCCGCGCTCAAGAGCGCGCTGACCCGGAAGGCCGCCTGATGACCATGCAGAACATCGGACGCCCGACCCGCCCAGAAGGCCCCAACGGGGGCGACACGGCCGCCGAGGGCTTCGCCTCGCTCACCGGCGGCCGCGGCCTCCTCCAGGATGAGCCGCTGATCTTCGAACTGGGCGGCTGGGCCAAGACCGGCGTCGACCTGCCGGCCGCCGCCGAGGACGCGTCGGACCTGGCCGGCCTGACCCGCGAGAACGTCGCCCTGCCCGGCCTCTCCGAGCCCGAGGCCATGCGCCACTACGTGCGCCTCAGCCAGAAGAACCACGCCATCGATCTGGCGCTCTATCCGCTGGGCTCGTGCACCATGAAGCACAACCCGCGCCTCAACGAGAAGGCCGCCCGCATGGCCGGCTTCGCCGACCTGCACCCGCTGGCCCCCGTGGCGACCGCCCAGGGCGCGCTCGAGCTCATGGACCGCCTGACCCACTGGCTGAAGACCCTCACCGGCATGCCCGCCGTCGCGCTCACGCCCAAGGCCGGCGCCCACGGCGAGCTCTGCGGCCTGCTCTGCATCAAGGCCGCCCACGAGGCCGCCGGCCAGGGCCACCGCCGCACCGTCCTGGTCCCCACCAGCGCCCACGGCACCAACCCGGCCACCGCCGCCTTCGTCGGCTACGCCGTCCAGGAAATCGCCCAGACCGACGACGGCCGCGTCGACCTCGCCGACCTGGAATCCAAGCTCGGCCCCGACGTCGCCGCGATCATGGTCACCAACCCGAACACCTGCGGTCTGTTCGAGCGCGATGTCATTGAAATTGCCAGACTAACGCATGCCGCGGGCGCCTATTTCTACTGCGACGGAGCCAACTTCAACGCCATCGTCGGTCGCGTACGCCCAGGAGATCTTGGCGTCGATGCGATGCACATCAATCTCCACAAGACCTTCTCCACCCCGCACGGCGGCGGCGGCCCCGGCGCCGGCCCGGTCGTCCTCTCCGCGGCCCTCGCCGCCTTCGCCCCGGCCCCCTGGGTGGTCAGCGGTCCCGACGGCCTGACCCTGGTTGAGGAAGCCGTGCACGAGGCCGCCAGCGCCTTCGGCCGCATGTCCGCCTTCCAGGGCCAGATGGGCATGTTCGTCCGCGCCTACGCCTACATGCGCAGCCACGGGGCCGACGGCCTGCGCCAGGTGGCGGAGGACGCCGTCCTCAACGCCAACTACATCAAGGCTCGGCTGTCGGACGTGATGACGCCCGCCTTCCCGGATGGCCCCTGCATGCACGAGGCCCTGTTCGACGACGCTTGGCTGGACGGGACCGGTGTCACCACCCTCGACTTCGCCAAGGCGATGATCGACGAGGGCTTCCACCCGATGACCATGTACTTCCCGCTGGTGGTGCATGGCGCGATGCTCATCGAGCCCACGGAGACCGAGTCCAAGCGCGAGCTGGACCGGTTCTGCGAGGCCCTGCGCGCTTTGGCCGCAACGGCGAAGCTTGGTGATTTGGAGCGCTTCAAGGGCGCTCCGCACCTGGCTCCGCTGCGCCGGCTGGACGAGACCCTGGCCGCCCGCAAGCCGAAACTCACCTGGAAATCGGACGTTGCACTCGCCTAAGAGGCGAAAAATGCACAGAATCTTGCGGCGCTGTGTGACGGTTCTGCAAGGGACTGTGGCTCTGGCGCCATGGGCAGGGGAATAGCCCCGCGTTAGCAAAATTTAACGGCACGGCGTCTTTACGATTCCCCGCTACGTACGCATATGAAGGTTGTGACGGCGGGACCTCCCCGCTCCGCCGCTCGCTCCCCAGGACTGATCACGTGTCTTTCGCCATGCCCTCTTTGCGCGTCTACCGCGCCACGGACGATCTCGCGCGCGAGATTGCCGGCCGCCTCAAGCGGTTCGGGCTGGTTCTGCTTGGCTTCGCGATCATCGTCTTCGGTCTCGCCATCGCGCCGCTGCCGGGTCCCGGCGGGATCCCGGTGATCGTCGTCGGGCTGATGGTGGTCCTGCGGAACTCGTTCAAAGCGCGCCGGCAGTTCGTGCGCCTACACCGGGCGCATCCGCGGATGCTGTACCCGATCCGCCGCCTGCTGCGGCGCGAGCCCGAGTTCGTGGCGCTGTTCTATCATCAGACGCTGCGGGTCGAGCGGGTCCTGCTGCCGAAGCGCATCCGCTTCATCAAGGGCGTCCGCCGGAAGTTCCGCCGCTCGGCCGTCGCGGCCTAAACCACGCGACGGAGTCATCCCGGAAAGCGCGCAGCGCTTGTCCGGGACCCATGAGCGCCCGAGCGCCGTGGGTGTCCGCCGGCCTTCAGGCGACGGTGGGTTCCGGCCTTCGCGTACCGCGAAACCGGGATGACAGCCTGAGCGGTGGCGCGGGATAGGGTGGGTCCACGAACCCCACAATTCTCACGAACAATCCGGAAGCCGGCGCGTCTCCCCAGGCGGAGCGCCGAGGATTGTTCTTGTGATTGTGGGGCTCGTGGACAGGTCACGGACGCCAGCGTTCCCCAACGCCAGGCGTCCGGCCACGGGCCGCGCTACGTGAGCGCGGACCCGATCTCGTCAGCTATTGCAGCTTCCCCGCCAGCTGTCCGATCGCCTTGTCGATCAGCGGGTCGGATTTCGCGCCGGCAAGGCGCCGGACCAGCACCTGCTCGGCCATCTGCGCCGCCAGCTCGGCAGCGGCCGCGCGGACCTCGGCCTCGGCTTGCGCCTCGGCCTGGGCGATCTTGCGCTCGGCCATCTGGCCGCGGCGCTCGAGTTGTTCGGCGAGCTTCACCTGGGCCTCGGACTGGAGGCGGGTCGCCTCTTCCTTGGCGTTGGCCAGGATCTCGGCCGCCAGCTTTTCGGAGGCGACCTTCTGGGCGTTGACCTGGGCCAGCAGCGCCTGGGCTTCGTCGCGAAGGGCGTTGGCCTCGTCGAGTTGAGCCTGCACCTTGGCGCCGGCGTCGCCCAACGCCTTCCAGGCGAATTTGTGGACCCCGGCCAGGACCAGAACGCCCATGAAGACCACGAAGGCGACGGCGACCCAGAAGTGAGAGTCGAGCAGCAGTTCCATCGGTTATCCCTTCGCCGCGGCGAGTTCGGCCGCAGTCGCCGACTTGCCGGTCAGCTTCTGCACGATCGCCTGGGCGGTGTCGGCGGCGATGCCGGCGACGTTGGTCATGGCGGCTTCGCGAGCCTTGGCGATGCGGGCCTCGGCCTGCGCCCCGGTGGCGGCCAGCTTGGCCTCCTCCTCGGCGAGACGCGCGGCGATCTCCGCCTGGGCCTTGGCCCGGGCTTCGGCGCCGACCTTCTGCGCCGCGGCGCGCGCTTGCGCGGCCTCGGCGGCCGCGGCCTGCGCTTGCGCGTCGGCCTCGTCCTTCATCCGGCGGGCGTCGGCGATGTCGCCGGCGATCTTGCCCTCACGCGCCTCGATCGTCCCGGCGACACGCGGCACCGCCACGGCGCGCATGAAGATCAGCACGGCGCCGAAGATGATCAGGAACCACAGGATCTGACCCGGCCACCAGGCCAGGTCGAACTGCGGAAGGCCGCCGGAGGCATGGCCGCCCGCCGCCTCAGCGTGAGCGCCCGTAGCTTCCACGGGCGCACCCGGCCCGGTCGCGCCGGCGTCGTCGTGCTGCATCGCCATTGCGAGCCTGTGCGTCTCTTAGAAAACGAACAGGATGAGGAGCGACACCACGAACGCGAACAGGCCCATGGTTTCCGTCAGCGCCATGCCGAGGAACAGCATCGGCTGCTGGCTCGCGGCCGCCGACGGGTTGCGGATCGCGGCTTGCAGGTAGTTGCCGAACAGGACGCCCAGGCCGACACCGGCCCCGATCATGCCCGAGGTGGCAAGGCCCGCGCCGATCAGCTTCGCGGCTTCAGCTTCCATTTGAATAGTCCTCTCGAAGGATAGTTGGGTTGGATCAGTGGCCGTGACCGAAGTTCACGACCTCGTTGAGGTAGACCGTCGCCAGGGCGACGAAGACGAACGCCTGCAGCAGCGCCACCACCAGCTCCAGGCCGGTCAGCGCCACGATCATGGCGAACGACAAGGTGGCGGGGATGATGGCCAGGGTGGCGAGGCCGCCCGAGAACGCCAGCACGCCCAGTCCGACGACGAACGAGCCGAACAGGCTGAGCACCACGTGGCCGCCCATCATGTTGCCGAACAGTCGCATGGCCAGGGTCACGGGCCGCACGAAGTAGGAGATCATCTCGATGATCACCATCGCGGCGCCTCCGAGGACGCCCATGCCGGGCACCCAGAAGAGGGTCAGGAACTTCGGCCCGTGCTTGATGAAGCCCAGGATGAAGACGCTGAAGAAGGTGAGGACCGCGAGCGTCGCGGTGATGGCCAGTTGCGAGGTGACCGTGAAGGTCCAGGTCTGGCCGGCCAGGCTGCCCACCGAGAGCACGACGCCCATCAGGTTGAGCACGAAGACCGTGCAGAACAGCGTGAAAAGGTAGGGAATGTAGGGCCGGCCGTGGGCTCCGATGATCGGCGTGACCAGCACGCCATCGACGATGTTGTAGAGGCTCTCCGCGGCCACCTGGGCGCGGTTCGGAACCACCTCGCGACGAGCGCTCAGCAGGAAGAACAGCACGAGCACCGTGGCGCCGACGAGCATGGAGGCCACCGAATTGGTGATCGACATGTCGAACGTCAGGCCCCCGACCTGGAAGACCGGACCGTCCCAGATCTTCTGGATCAGGAACTGGTGCATCGGATCGATCTTCGGCGCTTCCGCCATTAGGTCCTCTAGTCCTCGTCCTCGGCGTCGGCAGCGCCGGGCGTTGGCCCGGCCTTGTCCGTCGCATCCTTTGTCGTCCCCGTCGCGGCTCGCACCGCGACGAAGATCGAAAGTCCCGCCCCCGCGAACAGTCCGATAACCAGACCGAGCGGCGACGGAGTGACAAAGCGGTCCGCGAGCCAGCCCGCGCCAGCTCCCATGAACACCCCACCCACCACTTCACCGATGAAGCGGTAACCTTGCGCCATGGCCCGGTGCGAGTCGCCGCTCGCACGCCGGGCCTGGGCCGCCTCCGCCGCCGCGAGCCGTTGGTCGAGGCTTTTGGCCTCGGCGTTCGGCTCGCTTTTCCGAGGCATGCGTGGAATGGCCATAAGACCGCCACGTCGCCGCCACGGCGGGGGCTTCAGGTCGCGCGGAACCTACAGATGGGTGTGCAGTGCGTCAAGGCTGGTGAGCCAGCATTTAACGCGCTGTTTTATATAATGTTTTTTCACGCGACGATAGCTTGACCAAGTGGACGTTACGTCACTGCGCCGCCATGGCCTCGGCCTGCCGCAGGTCGACGGACACAAGTTGCGACACGCCTCGCTCGGCCATGGTCACGCCGAATAGCCGATCCGTCCGCGCCATGGTGACCGGGTTGTGGGTGATGACGATGAAACGGGTCTCGGTCCGGCGACACATTTCGTCGACCATGTTGCAGAAGCGGTCGACGTTGGCGTCGTCGAGAGGCGCATCGACCTCGTCCAGCACGCAGATCGGCGCCGGCTGGGCCAGGAACACCGCGAAGATCAGGGCCGAGGCGGTCAGGGCCTGCTCGCCGCCGCTCATCAGACTCATGGTGGCCATGCGTTTGCCGGGCGGGCAGGCGTAGATCTCCAGGCCGGCTTCCAGCGGATCGTCCGACTCGACCAGCCGCAGCTCGGCCTGGCCGCCCTGGAACAGGGCCGAGAACAGCGTCTTGAAGTGCTCGTTGATGATCCCGAACGCGGCGGTGAGCCGCTCGCGGCCCTCATGGTTCAGCTCGTCGATCCCCTGGCGCAGGCGCGCGATGGCCCCTGTCAGGTCGGTGCGCTCGAGGTTCATGGTCTCCAGGCGGGCCGCCAACTCGCCCGCCTCCTCCTCGGCGCGCAGGTTCACCGGGCCGATTCCCTCGCGCTGGCGCTCCAGGTTGAAAAGGTGGGCCTCCATGCCGTCGGCGTCGGAGGGGATGGCCACGGCCTCGTCGGCCAGCTTCTTCGCCAGCTCCTCGGGCTCCATCTTGGCGGCCTCGCGGATGTTGTCCGAGACCTCCTTCAGCCGCTGGACGGCGGCCTCGGCGTGGGCCGACAGGCTGGCGCGGACCTCGCGGGCTTCCGAGGCGGCGGCTTCCGAGGCCCGCAGACCGCGGTCGGCCTCGGCCCGCTCGTGTTCAGCGGCGGCCAGGGCGTCCGAGGTCTTGGCGCGGCGGGCCTCGGCCACCGCGAATTCGTCCAGCAGATCGGCCTTGCGGGTGACCAGGGTCGACGGCGCGTCCTGCGCGGCGACCAGGGCGGTGTGGGCCTTGGCGTGGGCCTCTTCGAGTTGCGCCACGCGCCTGGCGGCGGCGCCCGAGCGGCGGATCCAGTCGTCATGCTCGCGGGTCAGGGTCTCCAGGCGCCGCGCCCGGCCGTCGCGCTCGCGGATCTCCATCTCATAGGCCGCGCGCGCGTGCGCGGCGTGCTCGCGCGCGGGACCGGCGGCGGCGCGGGCCGCGGCCAGGTGCTCGGTCAGGCCGCTCGCCTCGCCCTCGCCGCCCGCCTCGGCGACGACGGCGGCCAGCTGGGCCTCATGCTCGGCGCACTCCGCCTCGAAGCGGCCGATCAGGTCGTCCAGCGAGGCCGCGCGGGCTTCCTTCAGAGCGGCCTCGCGGTCGAAGCGTTCCAGGGCGATACGGGCCTGGGCGGCGCGTTGCTCCAGGGCCGGCGGCTCGCGCCGGGCGACCCGCAAAGCCTCGTCGGCGGCGCGCACGCGGGCCATGGCCGCCGTCGCCGTCTCCCGCGCGGCCTTGGCCTTGGGTTCCAGCTTCTCGATCTCGGCCTCGACCTCGGTCAGGCGGGTCTTCTGCTCCAGGCGCACGGCGGCGGGCTTCGGCGCGTCGGCCCGGGCGGTGAAACCGTCCCAGCGCCAGAGGTCGCCTTCGCAGGACACCAGCCGGCCGCCGGGCGGCAGGGACTTCCGCAGCCGGTCGCCGTCGGCGCGGTCCACCAGGGCGACGTAGGCGAGGCGAGCCGCGAGGGCAGCCGGAACCTTCACCAGCGGGCCCAGCGGCGTCGCGCCGTCCGGCCAGGTGGGAGCCGGCGCCTCGCGGCCGCCCCAATAGGACGGGGCCGCCGGATCGAGCGACGCATCGAGGTCGTCGCCGAACGCGGCGGCCAGCGCCTTCTCGTAGCCGCGGTCGGGGGAGACGGAGTCCAGGGCGGGCGCGAACCCGCCGCGCTTGGCCTGGGCGACCAGCCCCGCCAGGGCGCGGGCCTCGGCGGTCAGGCGGCCGAGCTGTTCTTCAAGCTTGCGGGCCGCGTCGCGCGCGACGACTTCGGCCTCGGTGGCCTTGGCCCGTTCGTCCTCGGCGGCGTCCAGGGCCTCCCGGGCGGCGACGAGCGCGGCCTCGGCCTCCTCCAGCGCGGTGCGGGCGGCGGCGGCCTGCGGATTGACCGCCGGACCCAGCGCGTCGCGCTCCTGCCGGGCCTGGTCCAGGGCGCGCCGCGTGCGGGCGACCCGGGTCTGGGCTTCCTCGACCCGTGCGCGGGCCGCACGGCGCTCGGCCTCCTGGGCGGCCAGCTCCCCGGCCAGCCGCTCGACCTCGGCGTCGGCGGCCGCGCGGGCCACCTCGGCGGCCTTGGCGGCGGCCTCCAGCTCAGGCCCGCGCTCCGGCGCGCCGGCGATCTGGTCCTGCAGCGCCTGCAGGTCGTCGGCCAGCCGTTTCAGCGCGACGTCAGCGTCCTCGGTGATGTGGGTTTCGCGGGCGCGATCGGCGTCGATACGTTCGAGGTCGTCGGTGAGGCGCGCCAGTTCGGCGGCATGCGCCTCCTCCTCCCGCTCCAGCCGGTCCTTGTCGATGGCCAGCTTGTGCAGGATGGCCGCGGCGATGGTCTCGGCCTCGCGCAGCGGCTTCAGCGCCGCCTCGGCCTCGGCGGCTCGGGTGGTGGCGGCCCCGGCGGCCCGAGCGGTCTCCTCAACGGCGCGCGCCGCGGCCTGGGTCTCGCCCACCAGCCGCTCGGCCGCCGACTTCGCCTCGGCCCATTTGGCGTAGAGCACCGCGCCCTGCAGGGCGCGGATCTCGGCCGACAGGCGCTTGTAGCGCTCCGCCTGCCGCGCCTCGCGCTTCAAGCGGCCAAGGTTGGCCTCCAGCTCCTGGGCCACATCGTCGAGGCGGGTGAGGTTCGCGTCCGCCGCCCGCAGGCGCAGCTCGGCCTCGTGCCGACGCGAATGCAGGCCGGAGACGCCCGCCGCCTCCTCCAGGATCAGCCGGCGGTTCTGCGGCTTGGCGGCGATCAGCTCGGAGATCTGGCCCTGGCGCACCAGCGCCGGCGAGTTCGAGCCGGTCGACGCATCCGCGAACAGCAGCTGGACGTCACGGGCCCGCACCTCGCGGCCGTTGATCTTGTAGGTGGAGCCGGCGCCCTTATCGATCCGCCGGACCACCTCGATCACCGGGTGGTCGTTGAACGCCGGCGGCGCGCGCCGGTCCGAATTGTCGATGGTGAGAGAGACCTCGGCGTGGTTGCGCCCGGGCCTATTGGCGGCGCCGGCGAAGATCACGTCGTCCATTCCGCCGGCCCGCATGGCCTTGGCGGAATTGGCGCCCATCACCCAGCGCAGCGCCTCCAGCAGGTTCGACTTCCCGCAGCCGTTCGGCCCGACGATGCCCGTGAGTCCTGGCTCGATCCGGAACTCGGTCGGATCGACGAAGGACTTGAAGCCCGCGAGCCTGAGGCGCTGGAAGTGCACGGCCGTTAGCGCCTCCCCCCCACGGTCCTCATCGCCTTGGCGATCGCTGCATCCAGCTCGGCCAGGGTGGGGACATGGTCGGCGGGCACGAGCACGCCGTTGACGAAGAACGTCGGGGTGCCGGTCACCTTGTCCGTGCCGGTGGCGTATTCCAGCCGCTTGCCCAGGGCGTCCTGGGCCGCGGCGTCGGTGATGCAGGCCTCGAACTGGGCCTCGGTCAGGCCGTTGGCCTTCGCGATCTCCACGAAGATCGGCTTGATCGAACCGCCCGCCTGCCAGCGCGACTGGCTCTTGAACACTTGGTCGACGATCGGGAAGTAGTTCTTCCCGCCGTTGCAACGCGCCATCAGGAAGCCCGCCGCCGCCACCTGAGCCGGGGCGGTCAGCAGTTCGCGGATCGTGAAATAGACGCGGCCCGTATCGATGTACTTCGCCTTGAAGGCCGGGAAGACCTCGTGGTGGAAGTCCGCGCAGTGCGGACAGGTCAGCGAGAGGTACTCCACCACGTGCACCGGCGCCTGGGGGCTGCCCAGGCTCATGTCGCCCGGCGCGGCCTTCACCGCGGCGAGCGCCGGCGCGGCCATGACCACGCCGCCGGCGGCGGTGGCGAGGATCGCAGCGCGGCGGGTCAGCGCGTCCATGGCTACTTGCCGGCCCCGGCGACGGCGGCGTCCAGCTCCTGAAGGCTGAGTTCGCCCTCCTTCAGCTTCTTGCCGTTGACGAAGAAGGTTGGGGTCGAGGTGATGTTGCGGTCCTTCTGGGCCTTCTCGACCCGTTCGTTCAGAGCCTTGGCAGCCGCCTCGTCCTGGACGCAGGCGTTGAACTGCGCCTCGGTCATCCCGGCCGACTGGGCGACCTTCAGCAGCGTGCCGCGCGCGTCGCCCGTCCGGTACATCTCTTCCTGGCTGTGGAAGAGGGCGTCGATGACGCTGAAGTACTTGTCCTTGCCGGCGCAGCGGGCGACCAGCACCCCGGCGGCGGCCACCGCCTCGGG
>Ga0255338_1004892_pt1 | contig 13093 bp, 16 predicted proteins | sample MeOH1_35cm_T4_19_FD_203715 | JGI IMG/M metagenome (GOLD analysis project Ga0255338, IMG submission 203715) | Sandy soil microbial communities from University of British Columbia, Vancouver, Canada - MeOH1_35cm_T4_195 | ecosystem: Engineered > Artificial ecosystem > Sand microcosm > Unclassified ...
AACGTGCACATCGCGCAGAGGAACTACGCCTAACATGAACATCACTCTGAAGGTCTGGCGTCAGAAGAACGCGGCCGCCCCGGGCGCGCTCGTGGAATACACCGTCTCCGGCGTCGTGCCCGAGATGTCCTTCCTCGAGATGCTCGACACCCTCAACGAGCAGCTCATCGCCAAGGGCGAGGATCCCCTCGCCTTCGACAGCGACTGCCGCGAGGGCATCTGCGGCATGTGCAACCTCATGATCGACGGACAGGCGCACGGCCCCGACAAGGAAGCCACGACCTGCCAGCTCCACATGCGGCGCTACAAGGACGGCGACGTCGTCACCGTGGAGCCTTTCCGGGCGAAGGGCTTCCCCCTCGTCAAGGACCTCGTCGTGGACCGCTCCGCCTTCGACCGCATCCAGGCCGCGGGCGGCTTCGTCTCCACCCACACCGGCGGCGCCGGAGAGGCCAACGCGATCCTCATCCCGCACGACATGGCCGAGAAGGCCATGGACGCCGCCTCCTGCATCGGCTGCGGCGCCTGCGTGGCCGCCTGCCCGAACGCCTCGGCGATGCTCTTCGTCGCGGCCAAGGTCAGCCAGTACGCGCTCCTGCCCCAGGGCCAGCCCGAGCGCGAGAAGCGCGTGCTCGCCATGCGCGAGGCGATGGACAAGGAAGGCTTCGGCCACTGCACGAACGAGTACGAGTGCGAGGCCGCCTGCCCCAAGGGCATCAAGATCAGCAACATCGCGCGCCTGAACCGCGAGTTCCTGCGCGCGACGGTCGTCAGCGAATAGGACGCTTGCAGCTCAACGAGGATTTCGGCGTCGCGCCGGGAAAGCTCGAGGAGCTCAAGGCTCGTATAGTCCGTCTGAAGATCGATCTCGCGGCCATCGAGGAATCCTTCTCGCGCGGCGGGGGCAAGGGCGGCCAGAAGGTCAACAAGACCTCCAACCGCGTCCAGCTGTGCTATCCTCCGCTTGAGATCCGCGTGGCCTGCCAGCGCGAGCGCAAGCGCAGCCTCAACCGCTTCCTCGCCCTGCGCGAGCTCGTGGACCAAGTCGAGATGAAGATCTCCCCCGAGACCTCCGAGCGCCTCCAGGAGATGGAGCGCCTGCGCCGCCGCAAGGCGCGCGCCCGCGCGCGCTCGGCGGAGAAGCACGCCTCCTCATGATCCAGGCTTTCGCCGCCGCCCTTCTGCTCGCCGGGCTGGCCGGACCCGCGCGCGCCCAACGCCCCCCGGTCGAGCGCACCGACGCCGCCGCGCGTGAGCTCGCCGCCGACGTCAAGGAATCCCCCACCACGCCGGAGAACATCAAGCCGCGCATGGACCGGCTCATGCAGTTCGCCATGGCCAGCGGGCGGCCGGAGCGCTATCTGAGCCGGGAGAAGGCGCACCGCGTCCAGAAGGTCGCCGTCTCGGGACGATGGAAGGAAGCCGCCAAGATGGTCGACCAGCTCTATTTCGAGGCCGCGAGGGCGAGCGAGCGCGAACCGGAGCCTCCGGAGCCGCCGATCGACCATCCCTACGGCGAGCGCCCGCTCCTGGGCCCCGGCCACGACACCCCGGTCATGCTCTCCAGGATGCCCGAGGCGCGCCCCCTCGCGTCCGCGCCGGCCGCCCCGCCCGAGCTGCACGCCGCCCCCGTCCAGCCCATCCCGGCCGCCGCGCCGGAGGCGGCGCCGCGCCCGCGCTCGCTCCTTCCGCTCGGCGCGTTGCTGATCCTGTCGGCGGCAGGGCTGATCTCCTTCGCGGCCTGGAAAGCCCGCCCTAAAGCGGAGAGCACCGAGCCGAGGCAGTCGCTGACCGACAAGTACGCCCTCGGCCCGCTGATCACCGCCGGCGGCATGGGCGAGGTCTACGAGGGGCAGGACCTCACTTTGGGGCGGAAGGTGGCGCTGAAGCGGATGCTGCCGGACCTCAAGCTCGACGCCTCCCTGCGCAAGCAGTTCCTGCACGAGGCCAAGACCGTCGCCAAGCTCACCCACCCCTACATCGTACAGATCCACGACTGCATGGAGAACGGCGAGGACGTCTACCTGGTCTTCGAGTTCGTCAAAGGCCGGACCTTGGCCCAGGTCCTGACCGAGAGGCCGCGCCTGCCCCTCAAGGAATGCCTGAAGATCTTCTCCCACGTCTGCCCGGCCATCGAGCACGCGCACAAGAACCACGTCCTGCACCGCGACCTCAAGCCGGCCAACATCATGATCGACGACAACGGCATCGCCCGCGTGATGGATTTCGGCATCGCGCTGGAGTCCACGCGCACGGTCACGAGCGTGGGGCCCGGCCACCTCGACGCGTCGGGGACATTGCGCTACATGCCGCCGGAGCAGCACTACGGCAAGAGCGTGCGCGCCTCCGACGTCTACGCGATGGGCGTCTGCCTCTACGAGATGACCACCGGGACTTTGCCTTTCGCCGCGGGCGGCGTCGAGGAGCTCATCGAGCAGAAGCGCGCCCGCCGCTTCCCGGCGCCGAGCTCCTTGGTCCCGGGCCTGCCCCGGGAGCTCGACCTGTTCGTGACCTCGGTCCTGGCCCCGGACCCGCAGGAGCGCATGGGCAGCGCCATGGAGTTCCTCGAGCTCCTCGAGAGGGTGGCCGCCGCGTGAAGTACTTCACCCCCGAAGAGGCCGACGCCCTCATCCCCGAGCTGGAGAGGATCTTCTCCGCCGTCGCCGGCCTCGCCGCCACGGCCGAGCTCAAGGCCGCGAGCCTTCGCCGGCGCCAGGCCAGCGGCGAGGGCGACGAGACGAGCGACGCCATCGAACGCTCCCAGCTGCAGTTCCTCGCCTCCGGCATCAACGACTGGATGCAGAAGATCGTGGAGCTCGGCGCCCTGCCCAAGGGCGTGGAGCCGGCCCTCGTGGACTTCCCCGCCAAGGTCGACGGACGCGAGGCCTACCTGTGCTGGAAGCTCGGCGAGAAGAAGGTCTCCCACTACCATCCGGTCAACGAAGGGTTCTCCACGCGCAAGCCGCTCCCCAAGCGCCGCGCGTAGCCGCCGACACAAAAGCTTGAACTTTCCTCTCTAGCTCCGTCCCGGGGCGCCTCGTTATACTGCGGGCGAAAAGGGCCTCGTCATCGCCCGGGAGCTCCCATGAAGACCAAGGCAAGCCTGCTGGGCGTCGCGGCGTTGCTCGCCGCCGTCGTGTCGGCCGTCGTCCTGGAGCGGGTCACGGCGCAGATGTCCCCGCCCGGCACGCCCCAGGTCCAGACCGGCTGCCAGGCCGTCGACGAGACGACCGTCGAGGGCTTCGTGACGAATCCCGGGACGAGCATGATCAAGATCGACGGCCTGGTCCGTTTCACCTTCTCCGTGGCGAACTCGATGTCGCGCCCGGCGCTCCAGGTGCCGAGCTCCGCCATGGTCCCGCCCGGACGGACGGTGAGCGTGGCGCGCGCGAAGCTGATCTGGAGCCTCGCCCCGAACGAGGTCTGCCAGCTCGATCTGACGGGGGCGGTCCGCTAGCGCCGCCCGAACGACGCACAACCCAAAACGCACGGAGGTCGGAATGCCGAAGGTCCTGGAGAAGTGGTCGCTGAAGAGCCTCGATAAGCCGGAGGAGATCCGCCAGTTCGAGAAAGGAAGGCTCGAGCTCGTCACCCTCAACGGTCGCACGGTCGGCCGCGCCGTGTTCCAGCCCGGCTGGAAATGGTCGTCGCACGTCAAGCCGATCGCCAAGACCAAGAGCTGCGAGGCGCCCCATTTCGGCTATCAGGTCTCGGGGGAGATGAAGATCGTCATGGACGACGGGACCGAGTTCGTCGTGAAGGCCGGCGACGTCATGAACATCCCGCCGGGCCACGACGCCTGGGTCCTCGGAGACGAGCCGGTGGTCGTCGTCGACTTCCAGGGCTTCGTCGATTACGCCAAGAAGAAGTGACTGTCCTGACCCGCCGCGCGGGTCCGCCGGGGCCTAAGCTCCGGCGGACCTTGCCCGGCGGATAGCGGGCCTAGCGGCCTCGGCCGTTGCCCCGGCGCTGGCCGCCGCCGTGCGACTGGCGGCGCTCGCCGCCCTGACCGCGGCCGTCGCGACCATCGCCCCGGCCGTGGTCGCGAACGCCGTTGTTGGAGTGCTCGCGGCGCTCCTCACGACGGCCCTCGCGGCGCTCGCCCTGGCGGTCCTCTCGGCGTTCTTCGCGGCGGTCCTCCCGTCTTTCCTCGCGGCGCTCCTCACGCCTTTCCTCGCGGCGCTCGCCCTGCCGCTCTTCGCGGCGTTCCTCACGGCGCTCCTCGCGGCGCGGCGGGGGCCGGCGGTCCTTGCGGTGGCCGGGCTTCCCGTCCTTGCCCCCGCGCCTTTCGCCCATCTCGCCCTCGCCGCCCTTCTTCCCCTTGTCGTCCCGGTCGCCGGGGATGGCGGGGCGCTCCCCCGGTATGGCGGGCTGAGTGCCGGAGGGCGTCTCGGCGGGCGGCCCTCCCTGGGCGTTCTCCTCGGCGCGAGACGGCACGGCGCCGGCCAACGAAACGGTGAGGATGAGCAAGGCGAGTTTCATGCAGGACCTCCTGAACATGGGGAGGATACCGGGAATGCGCCGAAAGCTCAAGGCCCGTCCGGTCACAGGCCCGCGCCGCCAAAGTTAACCCGAAGTTTGGTTGATTCCGGCCGGAGCGGGGATATACTGCGTCCATGTCCGAGACCGAGAGACCGGGCACCAGGCCGCCCCTCGTCACGGTGTACGAAGCCGTCAACGACAACCTCAAGGAAGCCTACATAGGGGCGACCGCTTCGCCCTACGAGGAGGTCGCCGCCCGGTTCCGGGACAGGCTCCCCCCCGCCGCCTCGCACTGGGACCCGGACCACACGGTCTCGGTCAACATCGTCGAGAACTCGCTCCGGCCCGACGACGCGCGGGACTTCATGGTCCACTACGCCGCCAGCCTCGAGGCGGTGGGCTGGAGGACGATCCGCGAAGACGGTTGACGCCCGCCCCCAAGCGCGCTAAACTCGGGTCTCAGTCCCTCACGGCTTCCAGGAGACCCATGGGCTTTCTACTCGGCGCGGCGTTCGGTTTCGTGGCTTGGTTCCTCCTCAACTACCTCGTCGCCGGCCTTTACACGGTCGACCAGAACGAACGAGCGGTCAAGACGAGCTTCGGCCGCGCCCAGCGCCTCGACGGGGCGAGGACCCTGGACGATCCCGAGCTCAAGGCGACCCTCACCTCCGACGAGCAGCTCCGCTACAACTACCCACAGCTCCGCGTCATCCCGCCCGGCGGCCCCTATTTCAAGTGGCCGTGGGAACGGGTGTACAAGGTCTCGATCGCGACGGAGAGCATCAACATCGCGGCCGACCCCGAGACGCCGGGCGCAAACAAGGGCGGCACCGTCCTCGAAGCCATCACCAAGGACCAGCTCAACACCGGCCTCACGGGGCAGATCCGCTACCGCGTCTCCGAACGCAACCTCTACGCCTACCTGTTCGGCATCAAGAGCCCCATCGTGCACGTGATGGGCTACTTCGTCTCGATCCTGCGCGAGAAGATCGCGACCTACGAGGCGCCGAAGCTCGAGGGCGCCGCCCTGGCCCAGGCGACGGGCCTGAGCGAGATCAGCGGCGTCTCGATCAACGACATCCGCAAGAACCTGCGCTCGCTCAACGATCTGATGGATCAGGACTGCAAGTCGTCGACCGCGCGCTTCGGCATCATCCTCGACGCCTCGCTCATCACCGGCATCGATCCGCCCCCCGAGGTCGACTCCGCGCTGGCCGCCATCAACACGGCCCACAACCACGTCTCCTCCGAGATCAGCCTGGCGCAGGCCTCCGCCGACCAGAAGATCGTCCAGTCCAAGCGGGCCGTGGAGATCGAGACCCTCAACGCCCAGGCCGAGGTCGAGCCCCTGCTCGCGCTCGCCAAGCAGCTCGGCGACCTCAAGGCCATCGGCGGGGCCGGCTCGCTGATCGCTTATCTGCGCAACGTCCGCCTCGGCGTCTTCGGTCGCACAAAGCAGATCGTCCTCGAGAACCGCCAGCATTGGGAGGGCCGCTGACATGAGCCCCTTTTTCCTCGCCGCCGCCGTGACCTTCTTCGGGCTCTGGATCGCCGTCCCCGTGCTCCTCGGCCTCCTGCGCCTGCTCGGCTTCTACACCATCGTCTACGAGGGCACCTCCAAGGTGTTCGTCCTGTTCGGCAACGTGCTCGAGACGATCGCGGAGCCCGGCATCCACTTCCTCTGGCTCAGGATGGGGCCCAAGGCCCTCATCGTGAACTGGATCGGCTCGTGCTACACCCTCGACATGCGCATGGACCAGGTCTACCGCCGCAGCGAGCCGGTGAACTCCGAGGAAGGCGCGCCGATGGGCATCGGCATCTGGTACGAGATGTACGTCTCCGATCCGGTCGCCTTCCTGTTCAAGAACGCCGATCCGCGCGGCTCGCTCGCGGCCAACGTGAGCAACGCGACGGTGCGCTCGCTGTCGAACATGAAGCTCGCGGACATGCTCGGCAACCGGCACCAGATGAGCCAGGTCGTGCGCGAGGAAGTGTCTCCGAAGAGCCACGAGTGGGGCTACAAGCTCGGCTCCGTCTACATCCGCAAGGTCCATCTGCGGGACCCGCGCATGATCAAGCAGATCGAGGAGAAGGTCGTGAACCGCCTGCGCCAGGTCACCGCCGCCATCAAGCAGGACGGCGAGAACCAGGTCAACATCATCGCCAGCACGGCGTCCCGCCAGGCCGCCATCGCCTTCGCCGAGGCCGCGGCCCTGCGCCCGAAGATCGTCGGGCAAGCGCTCAAGACGATCTCGGCCGCGCCCGACATCCTGCAGGCCATGTTCGAGGTCCTCGAGGTCCAGCGCATCCTCGAGGGCGGAGCGGAGATCACCATGGTCCCGCCCGGCTCGGACATGCTGACTCAGCTCATCGCCGCCCGCGGCAAGCCGGCGGCTCCGCCCGCCTGAAGCCGATCGTCGACGAGAAGGGACGCACGGCCATCATCCCCCTTCCCGGGGCGGAGCGCCTGCCGGCCCTCCTGGAGCACCGGGGAGAACGCTTCGTCCGCAAGACCGAGCTGCACGCCACTGTCGTCGGCTCGCGCGGCGATTTCGATCCGGGCGCCCTGCGCGCCGCGGCGCGTGGTCTCGATTTCTCGGTCCGGCCGGCCGGGCTTTACCGTCTCGTGCGCAAGGGCGAGCGGCGCGCCCTCATCGAGCTCGCCTCCGTCGCCGGGCAGGAGGAGTTCTGCTCCCGATTGGAATCGGAGCTCGGCCTGTCTCCCGGCGCGGTGCCGCGCATGCCGGGCCATATCACCTTGTTCACCGAGCCGGGCGGCCGGGGCATCGCCCTATATTCCGCGGCGGAGCTGGAAAGCCTGTCCGCGGACGCGGAGCTGACCCTCGACCCGCGCCCCTGGCGGCTCGACGAGACGGGGGCTATACTGGGGCCGTGAGGCCCCTCCCCCTCGCCGCCCTCCTTCTATTGGCCTCCCCCTGGGCCCGCGCCCAATCACGGGTCGGCGCGGTCGAGGCGGGCGGCGTCAACACCGGCCCTCAGAACGGCTCGCTCACCTCCACCTTGCCCGGCGGCGGCGCGCCCCAGCTCGTGACCTTGAGCCTGACGGCCCCGTCTCTCTCCCTGACGCCCACGGCGCTGGCCCCGGCCCCTACGCTGTCTCCGGCGCCGTTCGCCCCGGCGGTCCTCGCCCAACCCGCGGTCCCCGCGGCCTTGACGCCCTCCTTCATCTCCCCGGCCCGCGGGCTCGAGATGAAGCCCGCTCAGGCGCCCCTCGCCGAGGCCCGCCTCGCCTTCGGCGAGGAGGCGGAATCAGTCGAGAAGACCCCCGTCGGCGAGCTGATCGAGCGCACGAAGCGGATGTTCGGCGAATCCTCGCAAGCCGGCTACAAGAGCGCGGAGTACCTCCGCCACGGCGCGCCGTTCCACTTCGCCGAATCCGAGGTGTTCCGCTACCGCTCCGCGCTGACCGTCCCGGGCGCTAAATCCGGCGTCGAGGAGGTCCGCGCTCTGGTGGAAGCCGCCGCGGGTATGGCGAAGAGCGCCGGCATCGCCGCCGAGATCGGTGAGCGCGCCGGCAAGCCGGTGCTGAAGATCACCCCTCTCAAGGACGGCCACAAGCTCAACCGCCTGGCCTGGGACATGCGGGAGACCTACGACTCGACGATCGAGTACGCCCCCGCCAAGACCAACGGCGCGGTCGCCGCCTACAACTCCACGGACCGCGTCCTCTACCTCCCCGACTTCGGGCGCGACGACTCCTTCGAGGCGATCCTGCACGAGTCCCGGCACGCCCACTTCACCAAGCGCCTGCGCCGCGGCGACATCAGCGCCTTCCACCTCTCCCTGGTCGCCTATCGCGGCCGCGACATCGCGCCGAACACGAGCTCCTACACCGAGTACATGTCGATGGAGGAGCTCAGCACCCACGCCAAGACGCTCCTGCACGAGATCATCCGCGCCGCGCGGCAGGGAGGGAGCGCCGGCGTCTCGGGCGCGCGGGCCGACGCCTGGCAGTTCATGGACGTCCTGCGCAGCGCCGAGATAAACCTCTTCCAGCTCCAGCGCCTGCTCGCGAGCGGCTCGCTCAAGAGCTACCGCCTCACGGGCGAGACCTGGCCCGAGGTCGGCGGCGGCCACTGGGAGGCGATCAACCTCCCCCACTCGATCCTCGCCTTGCCCGTGCTCGACGAGGCGCCCGCGCCCAAGCGCGGCCTGTGGAGCCGCCTCTTCAAGGACGAGCCGGAGACCGCCGCGCTCAAGGCCGCCCGCCGCCACGCCGCCGCCCTGCGCCCGCTGGTGCGCGCGCTCGCCGTCGAGGTCGAAGCCTACCTGGAGGCGACGAAGGGCGACGCGCCCGACCTCAAGAAGGCCCGCGACGCCGCGACGAGGATGGTGCACCTCGCGGACAAGGCGGACAAGAGCTTCGCGGCCGGACGCTAGCGGGCGGGAAGGGGCGGCGCGCCCTCGATCTCGCGGATCTGGTCGTCCACGAACATCCGCGTCCCGTCGTCGAGCTTCTGCTCGAGCGCCTTGCGGAAGAACTTGAGCGCGTACCGGTCGTTGCTCTCGCGCCGGAGGCACAGCCCCATGCCGGCGTAGGCCCGGCCGACGGCGTCCCCGGAGACCTTCAGGCGCTGGGCCGCCTTCAGCGCCGCCGTGAAGGACGCACGAGCCTCGGGGACCTTCCCCGCGCGCAGCCAGGACGCCCCGGTCCGCTCGTGGTAGCGCACCTGCCGCGGGTCGTCGGCCTTGAGCATCGCCTGGATGTCGTCGAGCGCGTCGCGGGCCCGCACGTACTCTCCGACCTCGATCATCTGGTCCACGCTCTTGAAGCCGTCCTCGACGGGGTCCGCCGCCCGGCGGGCGGCCGACGCCGCGCCCGGGAGGGCGAGGAGCAACAGGGCGAGCGAAAGGACGCTTCTCATGCGCCCTTAAGGATAACGGTTTGCCGCGCGCCGTCAATACCGGGGAGGAGTCGGAGCGGTCTCGGGGCGCCCGGTCTCGAACCGGGAACCTCATGGTCCCAAACCATGCGCTCTGCCAATTGAGCTACGCCCCGACGGGACCGCGCAGTGATTATAGCACTCTTAACAATTCCGTCCTTGCGCGGGGCAGGGGCGGCCGCTACACTAGGTTCGTGAAGAAACTACTCGTCGCCGCCGCCGTCGCGCTGCTCTGCGCGTGCAAGTCCGGCCCCCCCACGCTCTTCGTCAACGACGAGGACCGCAAGGCCTACGGCCACGACGACGCCGACGAGGAGCGCCGCGCCCGGGAGGAGCTGGCCGACATCCAGCGGAAGGTGGAGACGGGGACCTTGCCCAAGATCCAGTTCGAGTTCGACCGCGACGAGATCACGCCCGAGTCGGACCCGACCTTGATCATCGTCGCCAAGCTGCTCCTCAAGAACCCCCGCCTGAAGGTCATCTGCCTGGCCCACACCGACAGCGTGGGGACCGCGGAGTACAACCTGGACCTCTCCGAGCGCCGCGCGCGCTCGGTGAAGGAATTCCTCGTCAAGGAAGGCGTGCCCCCGCCCTCGATCCGCTTCAAGGGCATGGGCTACTCGCGCCCGCTCGCCGACAACTCGACCGACGAGGGCCGCGCCAAGAACCGGCGCGTCGAGTTCCGCGTGACCTACCGCGACTGGGAGACGGTGTACTAGCCGCCTCAGCCTTCGCCTCAGCCTTCGCCCCCGCCGCCGACTCCGCCTCCACCGTGGGCCGACACCCGCAAATTGCGTTTCCGCTCATTTCTCCTTTGCGAACACGGCGAAATGGCGTATCCATTCATTCCGGCGCCGGCGCCGCTGGTGAAATGGCGTTTTCATTCATTTCGCGGATGAATCGCCGGCGAAACAGCTCGTGAAGATGCCTCGATCGGGCAAGATAGCGTTCGGTCTTACGGTTATGGTCGAACCACTCGTTGTCGAGGTGGGCGCTTGTCCAATCCATGTCGTAAAGCCCTCCGGCGGGGACGCACAGCAAGCGGCAGCCGATCGCCGCGTAGATCTTGCGCAAGGTGCTGAGCCGGATGTCCGCGCCCTTCTCCGCGCGGCCGATCAAAGAGGCCGAAACGCCGGCCCTGGCGGCGAGCTCCTTTCGTTTCAGGCCGAAGCGGATGCGCAAACGCCGCAGGAACTCGGGCAGCGGCCAGGAGGCGAATGCGGCGGGAGAGGCTTCGCCGTGCGCGATGGCCTCTCTCACCGGATCGCCCCAATCCCTCGGACCTGACATACTTATCATACGACTGAGGGGGCCGAAAAGTTCCCTAAGCGGCGCGGAAGGTCCAGGCGACGAGACGGCTCTTCTTCTGGCCCTGGGCCATGTCAACGATCCGGCGCTCGCGCGCTCCGGCCTTGGATAAAGCCTTCTCGACCGACGGCAAAGTCGAGGCCTTCGAGATCAGGACGGTGAACCAGCCGATCTGCGTGCCGAAGGCGGGGCTCTCCTCGATCATGCGTCGCGCGAAAGCCTCCTCGCCGCCGGGATGCCACAGCTCGTTCTCCGCTCCCCCGAAATTGAGGCCGGTGTCGCGGGGCCGTCCCAGCTTCGCCCATTTCTCGCGGGAAGCCTCGCGCGCCTCGGAGAGAGAGGCGTGGAACGGAGGGTTGCACAGCGAAAGCTCGAACGACTCGCCGGCGTTGACGATGCCCTCGAACACGGACGAGGGGTCCGTCTGCAAGCGCAGCTCCACGCCGCCGGCGAGGGCCGGATTGCGCTCCACGATCCTCTGCGCGTTGGCGAGCGCAACGGGGTCGGCGTCCGACCCGACGAAGCGCCAGCCGTACTCGGCGCGGCCGACGATCGGATAGACGCAGTTGGCGCCGGTCCCGATGTCGAGGACGCGGACGGACGCCCCTCTCTTCCCGCCGATCAGGTCCGCGGCGTGATGGATGTGATCGGCGCGCCCGGGGACGGGCGGGCACAGATAGCCGGGCGGCAGCTCCCAGAAGCCGACGCCGTAGTACGAGCGGAGCAGCGCTCGGTTGAGGATCAGAACGGACTCCGCATCGGTGAAGTCGATGGTGGGCTCCCCCGCGGGGTTCAGGTAGGCGACGCCCTCGAGCTCGGGGCTGAGCTTCACGAGCAGGTCGAAGTCGTAGCGGCCGGCGTGCCGGTTGCGGGGATGCATCCCGGTCAGTCTACCGAAAACGAGGAGCCCCCGCCTATCGGCGGAGGCTCCTTTCGAAACGCCCTATCGATGCGTTGGATCAGCTCTTCTTGGCTTCCGGCTTGCCCATCTGCGCCAGGTTCGCCCGCGCCTTGGCGAGGATCTCCGAGTAGGCGACGCCGGTCAGGATCTCGAGGCCCTGGCTGACGTGGCTCACCGCGTAGATGTGGAACTTGCCGGCCTTGACGGCCTCCACGACCTCGAGCGAGAGCTGGAGGTCCGCCACGTTCGCCTGCGGGATCACGATGCCCTGGTCGCCGGTCAGGCCGCGCGCCTTCGCGAGCTCGTAGAAGCCCTCGATCTTGTGGTTCACGCCGCCGATGGCCTGCACGTTGCCGAACTGGTCGGCCGAGCCGGTCACCGCGAAGTTCTGGCCGATCGGCACGCCGGACAACGCCGACAGGATCGAGTAGATCTCCGTGGAGGTCGCCGAGTCGCCGTCGATGCCGCCGTAGTTCTGCTCGTACGAGATGGAGAGGCGCGCCGGGAACGGGCGCTTCGTCGCGAACAGGTTCTGCAGGAAGCCCTCGACCACGCCGAGCGCCTTGTTGAAGGACGAGCCGGTCTGGCTCGGGCCCGCGTTCCGGTCCACGGAGATGATCCCGCCCATGCCCGCCGCGGCCGACGGCACCACGGTGATGCGCATCGGCACGCCGAAGGTCCCCATCACGGCGAGGCCGTTGATCTGGCCGACCTTCTTGCCGGTCGTCTCGACGACGAACACATTGTCCTTGTAGACCTGGAGCAGGTGGCGGCGATAGACCTCCTCGCGGTCCTGCTTGGTCTGCAGCGCGGTGTCGACGTCCTCGCGGCGGACCTCGGTGCGGCCCGCCTCGTGCGCCCAGTAGGTCGCCTCGCGGACGACGCCGTACAGGGCGCCGAACTGCGCGGTCAGCTTCTTATTGGAGTCGGCCATGCGCGCGCCCTGCTCGACGAGGGCGCTCATCGCGTCCTGCGTCAGGTTCGTCACGTCCTGCTTGAGCTCGGCGGCGAGCGTCAGCACGGCCTTCTTGAAGAACTGCACGTAGCCGGCCACCGACTCCTCGCTCACCTTGAGCGTGGACTCGAAGTCGGCCGAGGCCTGGAAGTTCATCGCGAAGTCGGGGTCCTGGCGCTCGACCATCATGCGCAGGCTCGGCGAGCCGATCAGGACGATCTTGACCTTGCTGGGAACGTGGTACGCCTCGTTCTTGCCGTTCATCAGGCTCTGCAGGCCGCCCTCGACCATCGACGCCTCGCCGGTCTTCGCGGCCGCCATCAGGGCCTGGTACAGGCCCGGGGCGCGCAGCACGTCCATGAAATCCATCACGAGGAAGCCGCCCTCGGCCTGCTGGATCGCGCCGCCGATGAGCGTCGCTCCGCCCGGGGCGCCGCCCTTGACGAGGCCCACTCCGGGGATGATCATCGTGCGGCGGTTGTCGTCGGCCTTGCCGAAGACCTTGTCGAGCGTCGGGTTCTTGACCCAGACCACCGGCGCGCC
>Ga0255338_1004893_pt1 | contig 13092 bp, 13 predicted proteins | sample MeOH1_35cm_T4_19_FD_203715 | JGI IMG/M metagenome (GOLD analysis project Ga0255338, IMG submission 203715) | Sandy soil microbial communities from University of British Columbia, Vancouver, Canada - MeOH1_35cm_T4_195 | ecosystem: Engineered > Artificial ecosystem > Sand microcosm > Unclassified ...
GAAGGCCGTCGCGGCCGCCCCCTCCGGGTCCGCTAAAACCGTGTCCAACCTATTGACCACCGAGATGCTGGGCCGCCTCAACGCCGAGGGAAAGAACGCGCCGCAGTCGCCGGTCGCGGCCGCGCACCTCGGAGAGCTCGCCGGCCTCATCGCCGGCGGGACCCTGTCTTCCAAGGGGGCCAAGGACGTCTTCGCCAGGATGTGGGAGACGGGTAAGGGGCCGAAGGCCCTCGTGGACGAGCTCGGTCTTTCGCAGGTGTCCGACGACAAGCAGGTGATGGAATGGGTGCTGCAGGCGCTCGCGGCCAATCCCAAGGCCGCCGCCGACCTGAAGGGAGGCAAGGACGCCGCCATCGGCTCGATCGTCGGCGGCGTCATGAAGCTCTCCAAGGGGAAGGCGAACCCCGCCCTCGTCAACAAGCTCATCAAGGAGGCCGTCAAAGCATGAACCGCATCCCGCTTCTCGCCCTCGCGCTGCTGCTGTCCGCTCCCGCGCGCGCCTACGACACCATCCGCTTCCTCGAGCCCATCAAGGGCGACGAGATGGCCAAGCCCGTCGCGGCCGCGGCCGCGGCCGACCGCCTCTACGTGGTGGACGAGAAGAAGAACGCTCTTTTCCTTTATGACCTGGCGGGCAAGCTGATCAAGACCGTCGGCCGTTCCGGGAACCAGCAGGGCGCCTTCAGCGGGCCGCGAGGCGTCGCCGTCGGGCCTAAAGGCAACGTCTATGTCGCCGACACCGGCAACAGCCGCGTCGAGATCTTCGACCGCGACGGCAACTTCGTCTACGCGTTCGGAGAGAAAGGGTCCGAGCCGGGCAAGCTCAAGAACCCTGAATCCTTGGCCGTCGGCGCCGACGGCCGCATCTACGTCTCCGACACCGGCAACAACCGCATCCAGGTCTTCACGGACGAGGGCATCCTGCTCTTTTCCTTCGGCCGCTACGGCAAGGAGCCGGGCCTGCTCAACAACCCGACCCGCATCGCCGTGGACCCGTCCGACAACGTCTTCGTCCTCGACCGCAACAACGAGCGCATGCAGAAGTTCGACGCCTCGGCCAAGTTCGTGAAGGAATACGCCCTGCTCGGCAACGACTTCGCGGCCGACCAGTACGGCTTCCTGTACGTCGTCGACGGCAAGAACGGCAAGGTCATCGAGCAGTCCGGCGAGGGCTTCATCATGGGCAAGTTCGGCTCGCTCGGCTCCGGCGTGGGCCAGATGCGAAAGGCCGAGGGCATCGCGATCACCCCCGACGGCATCCTGATCGTCCTCGACACCGGCAACAACCGGATCCATCGCGTGGAGCTGACCAACAAGCTCAAGATCAAGGCGCTGCCGCTCAACCTGCAGACCAAGATGGCCGTGTCCGGGCCTTCCCGGACCTGGCCCTACTCGGCCTCGATCCTCGCGCCGTACGGCGACGACCTGTTCGCCTGGCTGCCGAAGGAGATGCAGTTCGTGCTCATCGACGAGAAGGGCAAGGAGAAGCAGCGCTTCGGCTCTTCGAAGGGCAAGGGCGGCGAGGTCACGCGCGGCGTGGGCGGCATGGCCGCGATGAAGTCGGCGAAGGTCGAGGGCCTGTACGTCACCGACCTCCCGAACCACCGCCTCCAGCAGTTCGGCCTGGACGGCAAGTGGAAGTCCAACGTGGGCGAGGCCCAGGGCTTCTTCGATTCCAAGCGCCGCGAGGGCCGCATGAAGAACCCCAACGGCGTGGCGATCAACGGCGAGGGCGTGGTCTACGTGGCCGACACCGGCAACCAGCGCATCGACGCGTTCAGCCCCGAAGGCGTGTTCCTGTTCGGCTTCGGCCCGAAGGTCGGCTCCTACATGCTCCTCGAGCCCGTCGCGGTCGCCTGGGACAAGGCGGGCTTCGTCTACTTCGTGGACAAGGGCCTCAAGCGCGTCTTCAAGTGCGAGCCGTCCGGCGCCTACATCGCCTCCTGGGGCGAGGACGGCGACGGCCCCGGCGAGTTCAAATCCCCCGTCTCGATCGCCTTCGACGGCCAGAACTACCTCTACACGCTGGACTCCCAGCTGCGCCGCGTCAGCGTCCACACCAAGGACGGCAAGTGGCTCGCCGACTTCTTCGCGGGCGGCAAGCAGGAGCGCGAGCTCCTCGAGCCGATCGCGGTCTCCGTCCAGGGGGACAAGCTCGTCATCGCGGACAAGGGCAAGAGCCGCCTCGTCAGCTACGACCTGCACCCGATGCTCACCGCGCCGGCCGCGCTCTCCACCTCGACCAAGGACGGCATAGTCTCGATCTCGTGGGAGCCCGTCGCCGACCCGTGGACCGGCGGCTACGTCGTCTCCCGCTCGACCGGGGCGTCCGGACCGTGGGCGCGGGCGGGGGAGACGAAGACCGAGAAGTTCGAGGACTCCGAGGTCATCCCGTACGAGAAGTACTGGTACCGCGTCGCGACCAAGGCCAAGACCTCGGACGTGGGCCCGGCCGGCCGCCCGGTCGAGGTGTTCGTCGCCGGCTCCTTCAACCGCTCTCCCGTCGAGATCTCGACGATCACGCTCGGCGACATCTTCGCGGCGAACTACAAGTGGTACCTGCGCAACCCGATGGGCACGGCCGTGCTGACGAACAACGTGAACGTGGTCTTCCAGAACGTGAAGCTGACCTTCAAGCTCAAGGACTACATGGACTTCGGCTTCGACACCGAGATCAAGAAGCTCGAGCCGAAGCAGACCGTCGAGATCCCGCTGATCGCGACCCTGAACAACAAGGTGCTCGACGTCAGCGAGGACACGCCGATCCAGGCCGAGTTCACGATGACCTACTTCGAGAGCGGCAAGCAGCAGACGGTCTCGATCACGAAGCCCCTTCGCCTGTACTCGCGCAACGCGATCACCTGGCAGGACCCGCAGCGCATCGCGAACTTCGTGACCCGCAAGGACCCGCCGGTGCGGGATTTCGTCCGCGGGGTCTCCACGCTCGAGTTCAAGAACCGCAAGGCGGCCGCGCTCAACGAGCCGGCGGTCAAGGCGATGCGCGTCTGGAACGCGCTGTCGGAGTACGGCATCAAGTTCGTGGCCAACCCCGCGAACCCGTTCGAGACCGCCCACGACGACCCGAACTTCCCGGTGGACTACACCCAGTTCCCGCGCGAGACCCTGCGCAGCAAGGCCGGGCAGTGCTCGGACCTGACCTCGCTGTACGGCGCGATGCTCGAGGACAGCGAGGTCCGCGTGGCCATCCTCGACTATCCCGGCCACATGACCATGATGTTCGACACCGAGGCCGAGGACGCCGCGGAAGCGGGGATGCCCGCCGACCTGCTCGTCGAGCACGAGGGCACGATGTGGGTGCCCGTCGAGGTCACCTACATCGGCAAGCCGTTCATCGACGCGGTGTCCAAGGCCGCCTACGCCTACAAGACCGAGGCCGAGAAGGGCCGGGTGAAGGTGTACTCCCTGCACGCCGCCTGGAGCAGCTACGAGCCGGTGACGATGCCGCCGACCGACTTCACCCCGAAGCTCCCTGAGCCCGCGGGGCTCGAGCGGCGCTACGACGACCAGGTCAACGTGCTGGCCAAGGACCGCTACGAGTTCCTCAAGAAGGAATACGAGGCCGACATCAAGCGCAACGGCAAGGACGTCGACGCCCAGCTCCAGCTCGGGATCATCGAGTACCAGTTCGGCAACCGGGAGGCGGCGCTCACCGAGTTCAACAAGGTGCTCGCCCTCGACCCGGCCAACGCGGCGGCGCTCAACAACCTCGGCAGCGTGGCCTTCCTCGAGGGCGACAACGTCGAGGCGGAGCGGCGCTTCACCCAGGCGTCCGACGCCGAGCCGAACGACCCGACGATCTGGCTCAACCTCGTGAAGACCTCGCTGAGGCTCAAGAAGCTGGACAAGGCGAAGGCGATGGGCGAGAAGGCCGTGGCCCTCGCCCCGGCCTTCAAGCCCGCCGTCGACAGCCTCATCAAAGGAAGCTGATCTAGGAGGAGGACCACATGAAGACGATCCTTACCGCCGTCATCGCCGCGATGCTCGTGATGCCCGCGCGCGCCGACGAGAAGGCCGCGCCGGCGCCCGCCAAGTCCGGCTGGTCGGACTTCTTCAAGAACCTCAAGAGCACCCTCGCCCAATCGGCCGTCGGAGGCGAGCGCAAGAAGGGGCGCGGCGCCCAGGGCGTGGCCGCCGTCCGCGGCGCGGGCCAGGGCAAGAAGAACATCGCCGACCCGAACGAGCCCGGGCTCATGGGCGACGCGAGGAGCGCGAAGGTCAAGAAGGAGATGGGCTACGACCTGGAGCTCGAATCCGCCGTCGACCAGGTCGCCGCCGGCAAGCCCGAGGACGGCCTCAAGGCGCTCGAGAAGTTCAAGGCCGCCCACCCGAAGCACCGGACCGCCGACGTGGACAAGGCCATCGAGGGCGCGAAGGCCATGATCGCCGAGAAGGGCTCCGCGCCCGCCGACGAAGCCGTCAAGCCTTGAGAAGGTCGGACGATCGAAAGGGCCCTCGCCGCGAGGCGGGGGCCCTTATCTTTTGCCCTGGAGGCGCTTGATGAGGCCCGTCGTCGAGTAGCCCTTCTTGAGCGCCACGATGACGACCTTGCCCGCGTGCTTGGCCTCGGGCAGGTCGGAGGGCTTGTAGTCGCCGCCCTTGACCTGGACGTCGGGCTTGAGCCGGGCCATGAGCTTCTCGGGGGTCGGCTCGTCGAACTTGACGACGGCGTCGACGCAGCCGAGGGCGGCGATGACCTCGGCGCGGTCCCGCCATTTATTGAAGGGACGCCCCGGGGCTTTTTCCAGCCGTCGTACGGAGGCGTCGGAGTTGACGCCGACGATCAGCAGGTCGCCCTGCGATTTCGCCTTCTCGAGGACCTTCACGTGGCCGGCGTGGAGTATGTCGAAGACGCCGTTGGTGAAGACGACGGCGCGCCCTTCCCAGCGCCACAGCTCCCGCAGGGTCGCGAGCTTCTTGAGGGGCAGGATCTTGGTCGCGGATGCCATCAGCCGTGGGCCAGGGGGGCGTTCGGGAACAGCTCGTCCTCGAGGATGCCGCACCAGATCTGGATGACCGTGATGTGCGCCTCCTGGATGCGCGCCGTCGAGTCCGACGGGACGCGGACGCAGTGGTCGCACAGGTCCTTGAGCTTGCCGCCGGAGCGGCCGGTGAGGCCGATGACCGTCATGCCGAGCTCGCGCGCGGCGGCGGCGGCCTTGAGCACGTTCTTCGAGTTGCCCGAGGTCGAGATCGCGACGGCGACGTCTCCCGGGCGACCGAGGGCGCGCAGGGGCCGCTCGAAGACGAACTCGAAGCCGAAGTCGTTGGCGATCGAGGTCAGGTCGCTCGTGTTGGCGGAGAGGGCGACGGCGGGCAGGCCCGGGCGGTTGCGCCGGTAGCGCCCGGTCAGCTCGTCGGCGAAGTTGATCGCGTCGCACGATGAGCCGCCGTTGCCGAAGGAGAGCAGCTTGCCTCCGTTGCGGTACGACCGCAGGAGGTCCTGGGCGGCCGCGTCGATGACGGGGGAGAGCTTGGCCACCGCGGTCAGCACCTTGGCGGAGTCCTTCAGCTGCGCGGTGATGGTCTTCTTGAAGCTAGACATGAGCGGGCTCCTTCTTGTCGAGCAGGCCGGTCTTCTCGATGAAATGGGTGTCGAAGTCGCCGCTCATGAACACGGGGTGGGCGACGACCTTCGCGTGCATTCCGGCGGTCGTCTTGACGCCGGAGATCTTGAGCTCGCCGAGGGCGCGCAGGGAGCGCCGCAGGGCGGCGGGCCGGTCGCCCGCCGAGATGATGAGCTTGGCGATCATGCTGTCGTAGTAGCTCGGGATGGTGTAGCCGGCGTAGACATGGGTGTCCACGCGCACGCCGGCGCCGCCGGGAAGCTCTATGCTCTCGATCTTCCCCGGGCAGGGCATGAAGTTGTTGTCGGGGTCCTCGGCGTTGATGCGGTGCTCGATGGCGTGGCAGCGGATCTCCGAGGCGCGCTCCTGGCCGAAGGGGAGCTTCTCGCCCGCGGCGACCCGGATCATCAGCTCCATCAGGTCGACGCCGGCGACGGCCTCGGTCACCGGGTGCTCGACCTGCAGCCGGGCGTTCACCTCGATGAAGTAGAACTTCCCGTCCTGGAACAGGAACTCGACCGTGCCGACGTTCTGATAGCCCGCGGCCTTGGCCAGGCGGATGGCCGCCGCCTGCATATTACGGCGAATCTCCGGCGATATCGCCGGAGATGGGGATTCCTCCACGAGCTTCTGGTGGCGGCGCTGGACGGTGCAGTCGCGCTCGGGGAAAGCCACCACGTTGCCGTGGTTGTCGGCGATGATCTGGATCTCGACGTGGCGCGGCCGTTCCAAAAGCTTCTCGATGAACACCGAGCCGTCGCCGAACGCGGCCTTGGCCTCGGTCGAGGCGGCCTCGAGCTGGGGCTTGAGCTCCGCGGCCGAGCGCACGATGCGCATGCCCTTCCCGCCGCCTCCGGCGGAGGCCTTGATGAGGACGGGGTAGCCGATCGCCTCGACCTCCTTGGACACGTCGGTGGTGATGTCGCCTTCGGTGCCGGGCACGACCGGGACGTTCGCCATGGTCGCGACGGCCTTGCCCGCGCTCTTGAAGCCGAGCTTGCGGCTGGCGGAGGGGGGCGGGCCGATGAAGGTGATGCCGCGCTTGGCGCACAGCTCGGAGAAATCGGCGTTCTCGGAAAGGAATCCGTACCCGGGGTGGATGGCGTCGGCGCCCGTGTTCTTGGCCGCGGAGAGCACCGCCTCCTGGTCGAGGTAGGAGAGCTTGGACGGGCCGGGGCCGATGCAGACGGCCTCGTCGGCCATCGCGATGTGGCGCGACTCGCGGTCGGCCTCGGAGTAGACGGCGACGGTCTTGACGCCGAGCTCGCGCGCGGCGCGGATGACGCGCACGGCGATCTCGGAGCGGTTGGCGATCAGGATCTTCTTGAACATGTCGTCTTCCTCATTGGGTGAAAACCGGTGTCAGGCTTTGCGTTGTTGCAGTATTCCAATGGGAATTGACCGATAGGAATACTGCAACAACGCAAAGCCTGACACCATCACTCGTCATTCTCATTGGTTGGGCGCGTTGAGCCTGCGGCGGATCTCCTCGATGTAGGCGAGGTCCTGGGGGCGGACGCAGAGCTGGGCGGCGCGGTTGGCGTCGGCGAGGGCCTCGCCGGGGCGGCTGAGGGTGATGTACGCCTCGGAGCGCGCGAGCAGGATCTCGCACTGGTCGGCGGGCGAGATGCTCGGGAAGGCCAGCATCTGCGCGAACTGGTCGAGGGCGAGGTCCGGCTTCTGCAGCGCGTTCTTGTAGGTGTCGGCGAGGATCGCGTGGAGGTGGTAGAGGCTCTTCAGCGACAGGTTCGACGGGTACACGTGGGAGAGCTCGATGGCGGTCAGGCACTGACGCTCGGTGTCCGCGGGGGCCTTGCGGTAGTAGGCGGCCTCGCAGAGGTAGCCCCGGGCCATCGGATCGCGGGGGTTGACCGTCGCCGCGGCCTGGGCGAGCACGAGCCCCATGTCCGCGTTGTTCTTCTCGAAGGCCTCCTCGACCTTCTGCATCAGCACCCAGCTGTACGGGCGCACCCACTTCTTGTTCTCCTCGACGAACAGGACGCGGTCGGTGCGCGGCTGGGCGCCCGCGATCTCGAGCTCGTAGGCGTAAAGCACCGCTCCCGGCTCGATGTGGTCGATGCGCAGGTTCGACCAGGTCCAGGTCGAGGTGTCCCGGGACGCGGTGAACTCCTCGAGCGTGCAGTACTTCCGGGCGGAATCGGAGAACATCGAGTAGGCGGCGGCGTAATCCTTCGCCTTCAGGACGTCGAGATACTGGATGGCCGCCCGACGGGAGGCGTTCTCGGGCTTGTTGTTCTCGGTCCAGTACCAGACCGCGACGAGGGCGGCGATGACGGCGAAGGTGGCGAAGGTCACGGTGACGGCGCGCCGCAGCATGCCGATCCAGCGCGGCGGGGCGGGGATGAACTCCGCCTGAGGCGGAGCGACGGGGGCCCAGGGATCGTTGGAGACCTCGTTCGCGGCGAAAGGGTCGACGACCTTGCGGCCGGCGACGGGCAGCGGCGCGTTGGCCGGGGAGGCGTTCGGGGCCCCGGGCTCGACCGCCTTCATCTTGGCGGGGGGGAGCGCCGCGGGCGGAGGGTCCTTCTTGGCGGGCGCCTTGGCGGGCTCCTTGGGAGGCTCCTTGGGGGCCGCGTCCTTCGGGACGATGTGCTTGACGACCGTCGCCGGGATGTCGCTCTTCGGCGCGCCCGGGACGGCCGTCGGGGGCGGGGGCGCCACGGCCGGGCCGAGCTCCGAGATCGGGTTGCCGCACTTGTCGCAATAGTTCTTGGTCAGCGAGTTCTGGAGGCCGCAGCCCCCGCAGACGCGGGCGTTCTTGCCGCCGCACTTGGCGCACTGCGAGAGCGGGGTCGCCGAGGCGGCCCCGCACTGAGTGCACAAGATCGCGGCGCTGGCCATGTCTAGCGGAGCTCGAGGAGGAGCAGCGGCTGGCCGTACTCCACGGCCTGGCCGGCGTCGATGAAGATCTTGGCCACGCGGCCCGCGTGCGTCGAGACGACGGGCTTCGAGGCGCCGGAGCCGGCCACGATCACGCCGACGGCGTCGCCGGCGGCGACCTCGGTCCCCTCCTCGGTCTTGCGCGCCTTGCCCGGCTCGCTCCACTGGAAGACGCCGACGCCGTCGCTGGCGACGGAGGCGAAGCGGCCGGCGGGCATCGCCGGGGCGGCGATCGTCGGATGGTCCCCGGCGCCGAGGGCGGTCAGGGAGAACCCCGTCCCGTCCTTGCGGTAGACGACCTCGGCGAGGTCGGCGGTTTTCATCCAGTCAGCGACGGCTTTGATGGGAGAAGCGTCCATGGTCATTTCCTCTTCTTGGTCTTCGCGGTCTTCCGCCGCAGGAGATTCCGGGGGTTCTTGGGCAGCAGTCCCGAGGCGAGCGGGTCGAATGCGAGCGGCAGGAGCTTGTAGACGGTGGTCTTCACGATCTTGCGGCGGCCGGTCGTCGGATTGAGGTCGACGAGGTAGATCGCCGTGTCCTTGTCGGAGAACTCGTGCATGACCTGGCGGCACGCGCCGCAGGGCTTGGCGGCGGCGCCGACGACGGCGACGGCCACGATGGAGTCGAAGCCGCTGGCGACGGCGTGATAGATCGCGGCGCGCTCGGCGCACATCGCCAGGCCGTAGCTCGCGTTCTCCACGTTGCAGCCCGGGAACACCCGGCCGCCGGCGGTCATCACGGCGGCGCCGACGGGGTAGCGCGAGTAGGGGCAGTAGGCGCGCTTCTGCGCCTGGACGGCGGTCTCGATCAGGCGCTCGACGGAGCGCTTGGGGTTCTTGGCCATCAGAGGTATCTCCTCACGAGCAGGTCGAGCTTCCTGAGCGTCGCCTTGCTGCGCGCCTCGGGCGCGGTGAACAGGGCGCCCTTGAGCGCCTCGGAGAAGGCGGGCTCGAGCGGGGCCTTGGCGATGCGCGGCACGGCCAGGCGCATCAGCTTCTGGGCGTTGGCTGAGTTCGCGTGGAGGTTGGCCACGACCATCTCGGTGTGGACCTCCTCGCCCTCCTTCCAGCAGTCGTAGTCGGTGACCATCGCGACCTGCGAGTATACGAGCTCGGCCTCGCGCGCGAGCTTGGCCTCGGTGGCGGCGGTCATCCCGATCAGGGACCAGCCGAAGGAGCGGTGCATCTCGCTCTCCGCCTTCGTCGAGAAGGCCGGGCCTTCCATGCAGCAGTAGGTGCCGCCGAACACGGACTTGATCCCGAGCTCCTTGGCGCAGTCGAAGACGATGCGGTTCTGCTCCGGCGCGAACGGCGGGTTCAGCGCGATGTGGGCGACCAATCCGTCGCCGAAGAAGGTCTGCACCCGGTCCTTGGTCCGGTCCACCAGCTGGTCGGGGAACACGAAGGTCCTGGGAGGGAGCTCCTCCTTGAGCGAGCCGACCGCGCTGAAGGCCAGCACGCGCTCGACGCCGAGGGACTTGAGCGCCCACATGTTGGCGCGCTGGTTGATCTCGGTGGGAGTGACGACATGGCCCTTGCCGTGGCGAGGGAGGAAGGCGCAGGGTACGCCGTCGAGGTCGCCCAGGGTGATCGGCCCGGAGTGCGCGCCGAAGGGCGTCTTGAGGCGCAGCTCTCGCGGGTTCTTGATCGCGTCCGAGGAATAGAGGCCGCTGCCGCCGATGACGCCGACTTTCGCGTGATTCTTGGTCTTCTTCACGGGCAATACCCTCCCAAGGGCAGGAGCTCTTTGATGAGCTCGTACAGCTTATCGAGGTTCACGGGCTTCTGGACGAAGCGGGTCTTCGGGTCGTTCGGAAGAAGCTTCGCGAGCTTTTCGTACGGATGGGCGGACATGAAGATCACGGGAATGTGCTTCGTGGCCTCGTCCTTCTGGAGCACCTGGTAGGCGGAGTTGCCGTACGCGCCGGGCATCTGGATGTCGGTGAGGATCAGGTGCGGCCGGTGCTCCCCCGCCTTCTGCGCGAGCTGGTAGCCGTCGTTGACGATGATCACCCGGTTACCCTTGCTCGACAGGTAGTCGTTCAAGAGCCCGGTGATGTCGGGGTTGTCGTCGGCGATCAATATCTGCGCGATCATTTGGCGGTGAGGAATCTTTCCATGATGGACGGGTAGATGGGGAAGCGGCGGCAGAGCGCGGTGACGCCCTGCTTGACGCGGGCCAGGGCCGCGTCGTCGGTCCGGACCTTGAGGGCCGAGTCGATGAGCTCGGCGACCTCGTCCATCTCCTTCTCGCCCATCCCGCGGGTCGTGATCGCGGGCGTGCCGATGCGCACGCCGGAGGCGATGAACGGCTTCTGCGGGTCGTAGGGGATCGCGTTCTTGTTGACCGTGATGCCGGCCTTGTCGAGCGCCTCCTCCGCCTCCTTGCCCGTCGCGTTCTTCGGGCGCAGGTCCACGGAGAACAGGTGGCAGTCGGTGCCGCCCGCCACGATGCGGAAGCCCTTGTCCGTCAGGGATTTGGAGAGGCGCCGGGCGTTGGCGATCACCTGGGTCTGGTATTGCTTGAACTCGGGCTTGAGCGCCTCGCCGAAGCACACCGCCTTCGCGGCGATGACGTGCATCAGAGGCCCGCCCTGCTCGCCGGGGAACACGCTCGAGTCCAGGGCCTTGGCGTGGACCGACTTGCACATGACCATGCCGCCGCGGGGGCCCCGCAGGGTCTTATGCGTCGTGGTCGTGGTGAAGTCGGCCAGGCCCACCGGCGAGGGGTACACGCCCGCCGCGACGAGGCCCGCGTAGTGGGCGATGTCGGCCGCGAAGAGGGCGCCGACCTCGTCGGCGATCTTCTTGAGGCGGGCCCAGTCGATGACGCGCGAGTAGTTGGAGGCGCCCACGAAGAGGATGCGCGGCTTGTTCTCGCGGGCGTCCTTCTCCGCCTTCTCGTAGTCGATGAGCTCGTCGTCCTTGCGGACGTCGATCGGGATGATCTTGTAGTACTTGCCGGAGAAGTTCATCGGGTGCCCGTGCGACAGGTGCCCGCCGTGGGCGAGGTTGAGGCCCATCACGCCGTCGCCGGGCTTGAGGACCGAGAGGTACATGGCCATGTTGGCCTGGGAGCCCGAGTGCGGCTGGACGTTGACGTGCTCGGCGCCGAACAGCTTCTTGGCGCGCTCGATGGCGAGCGTCTCGGCCTGGTCGACGAACTCGCAGCCGCCGTAGTAGCGCTTGCCCGGGTAGCCCTCGGCGTACTTGTTCGTGAGCAGGGAGCCCTGGGCCTCGAGGACGGCTTCGGAGGTGTAGTTCTCCGAGGCGATGAGCTCGAGGTTGTCGGACTGGCGGCGCGCTTCGCGCGCGATCGCGGCGTACAGCTCGGGGTCCAGGTCAGCGAGGGTTTTGGGCATAGGATTCACTCTCCCTACGAACGATGATTTTGAGGGCCTCCTCGATCGAGGAGGCGCAGGCCCGGTACTCCGCGGCGTCGGCCCCGACGGGGTCCGGCACGTCGGGCGGCGTGAGGCCGGCGGCCTCGCGCAGGACGAAGAGCTTGGCCTTGGCGTCCGGGAACTTCACGAGGAGCTCGTCGCGGTGGGCGCGCTCCAGGCAGTACACGGCGTCGGCGGCGTCGAGGAGGGCCTTGTCGACGCGGCGGGCCCGGTGCTCGATGGGCCCGAGGCCGCGCTCGGCGAAGACGGCGGCGGCGCCGCGCGACAGCGGCATGCCGTAGGCGGCCTGGGTGCCGGCGGAGGCGGCGGTCGCGGAGAGCCCGGCCTCGCGGGACAGCTCGAGGAAGAACCGCTCGGCCATCGGCGAGCGGCAGGTGTTGCCGGTGCAGACGAACAGGAGATGCTTTGATGAAGCGTTCATTCGAACCGCCCTCCTGTCCGGTTTATCCCCATTTTCCCACCGGTGGAATGTCGGGGATAACTCCAGTCGCTGCGGCGTGGACGCCGGGTCGCGAGCCTCATGCCGCGATTGCCCCCATGATCGCCTCGGCGGGGATCAGGCCGACCTTGGTCACGCGGGGCTTGTCGCCGGTGGCGTCGACGATGGTCGGGTCTCCGGCGGGGACGGCGCCGCCGTCGATGATCGCGTCGATCTCCGCTCCGAACTCCGCGGACACTTCGGCGGCGGTGAGCTTGGCCGGCTTGCCGGACTTGTTGGCGCTGGTGTAGACCCAGGGCACGCCGGAGGCGGCGATCATGGCGCGGGCCGCCTCGTTGGCGGGCACGCGGATGGCGACCGTCGGGTACTCGGGGAACGTCAAGAGACGGCCCTGGGCGGTCGGTTTCAGGAGGAGCAACAACGGACCGGGCCAGAACTTGGCGGCGAGCGTCTCCGCGAGAGGCGTCCATTCCACCCAGGTCTTGGCGGCGTCCGTCGAGTGCACCATGACGGCGAGGGGCTTCAGGGTCGAGCGTTCCTTGACCTGGAGGACGCGGCGGGTGGCGGACTTGATCAAGCCGGTCGAGCCGACGGCGTATGAGCTCTCGGTCGGGAAGGCGACCAGCTTCGTGGATTTTCCGGCGGCGCCCGCTTTCGCGGCGGATTCGGGGGAAAGCATCTCAGGCATTGGAGGGCTCCGGGTCGGGGTGCAGGACGATGACGAACTCGCCGAGGATCTCGGGCTTCGCGGCCAGCGCGTCGCG
>Ga0255338_1004894_pt1 | contig 13092 bp, 11 predicted proteins | sample MeOH1_35cm_T4_19_FD_203715 | JGI IMG/M metagenome (GOLD analysis project Ga0255338, IMG submission 203715) | Sandy soil microbial communities from University of British Columbia, Vancouver, Canada - MeOH1_35cm_T4_195 | ecosystem: Engineered > Artificial ecosystem > Sand microcosm > Unclassified ...
ATTCATGTCGAGCCCGGCCTTCTCGAAATAGCCGCGTCCCTTCGCGAGTTGGATCGGGCCGAAGGCCGGCAGCACAGGTGGCGCCGGGAAGAGATAAGACGAGGCTTCATTGGCCTGCGCCGGCCGGAAGCCTGTAACGCCCGACAATGCGGCGGCGCCGAGGACGCCACAAAAAGTTCGCCGGCTGACGTTCCCGCGTGACTCGTTCGTCATCATCATGTCCCCTGCTGATCCCCGTTTTGTCGGGCTTTTTTTCGTTCGCGCCGTTGGGCGCGGGTACATGCTATACTCATCAGTATCGTTTAGTCATGCCCGTTTTTCCGGCGTGCGGATGCTCAGCTTTGCAGCAAGGCACTACGCGCGCAGCACATGCCGCACGGCACCAGCGATCCGCGCTTCGATCTCCTGCGGCGTCAATGCTTTGCTGATCTTGAGCAGCACGCGCAGATGGCCGTAGCCGCGCAAGAGCTCGAGGAATTCCTCGGCCGTGCGCGTCGGATCGGCGATGCGGAAGCGCGGATCGTTGCGGTTCTGCTTGAGATAGCGCGCCAGCACCTCGATACAGACCTGCGGGCCGGACGCGTAGAACAGCTCGCCGAGCTTGGGGAAACGGCTGCTTTCGGCAATGACGATCCGGTGCAGCTCGATCGTCTCGGGCGCGAAGACCGTGTCGATCATCCGCTCCGCATAACCGCGCAACGCCTGCTCCGGCTCCTGCTCGAACAAACGCTCCAATTCCTTGGCCACGATCGGATTGCACAGCTCGGTGATGACGCCGGCGAACAAATCCTCCTTGCTGCCGAAATGACGATAAACGGTCATCTTCGACACACCAGCTCGCGCGGCTACCTCGTCCATGCTGGTGCGCTCGAAGCCGGACTTCAAGAACACGGCCATGCCGCCGTGCAGGATGGCTTCGCGCTTGGCATCGGATTTCACCCGGCCGCGACGGCCGCGCGACGGCGTGTCTGGCTGCTTGCGCCCCGCCGCGGAAGCCCCCTTGCGATTAACGATACTCTCCGGTATCGTTTCAGCATTGCCGGCGACGGTGCGACGTGGCCGGGCTGCTTTGGCAGCAGCCGCACGCGCTTTGATCTGGAGTTCCCGCATGTCGATGACTGCCAATTGTTCCCCGGAAGAACTGGCGCGAATGGTCGAGCCCGCTCGCGTTCATCGCCGAATCTACACGGACCCCGAGATCTTTGAACTGGAAATGTCGCGCATCTTCGGCACGGCATGGGTGTATGTCGGCCACGAGAGCCAGATCAAGAAGCCGGGCGACTATTTCACCGCCCGCGTCGCGCGCAAACCGCTGGTGATCGTGCGCGCGGCCGACGGCTCGATCCGCGCGCTGCATAACCAGTGCGCGCATCGCGGCGCGATGGTGGTCGCTAACGATGCCGGCTGCACGGACGAATTCCAGTGCTGCTATCACGGCTGGACTTACCATCTCGACGGCCGGCTGAAGGCCGTACCGCTCAACAACGGCTATCCGGAAGATTTTGACACCAAGAATCCGAAGACCGCGATGGTGCAGGTGCCGCGCGTTCAGAGCTATCGCGGCTTCATCTTCCTGAGCCTCGCCTCCGAAGGTCAGAGCTTTGAGGACTTCCTCGGCTACATGAAGACGTCGCTCGACGACATGGTCGACCGCGCGCCGGACGGCGAGCTCGAAGTCGCCGGCGGCGTCTTCAAGCACACCTACGACGGCAACTGGAAACTCTATCTCGAGAATCTGTGCGATGCCGCGCATCCCTGGTACACGCACCGCTCCTCGATCGCCGCCGCGCAGCAGCAGAAGGACGACGTCTTCAGCGACGGCACCGGCGAGATCGCCATCCGCCAGATGCGGCAGAACGGAGCGCCCTACTCGTTCTGGGAAAACCAGGTCGGCATCTGGACCTACGCCAACGGCCACAGCTATCTCGGCGACTATCACGACGATTCCAAGCTCGTCGCCGCGCTGAACGATCCGACCTTCCGCGAATATCACAACGCGATGGAAGCCAAGAAAGGCAAGGCCGAAACGCAGCGCATCATGGAAGTGCGCCGCTGGAACAGCAATTTCTATCCGAACATGTCGATGATGAGCCAGTTCCAGCAACTGCGCGTCGTCCACCCGCTCTCGGTGAACAAAACAGTCGTCTACACCTACTGCTTCAAGCTCAAGGGTGCGCCGGAGCAGATGTTCCGCAACACGGTGAGCTTTGCCAATGTGGTCAACGGCACCGGCTCACTGGTGCTCACCGACGACCTCGAAATCTACAACCGCATTGCGCTGGGCCTGTCGAGCGAAGGCGCCGAATGGCTGGAGATCGGCCGCGGCTACAAGACCGACGAACCGGATCCGCATGGCGGCCGCAAGGGCAAGAACTCGACCAGCGAAGTCTATATCCGCAACATGTTCGAGGCCTGGCGCGGCTACATGTTCGGTGACAGCGGCAGCGGCGCCAAGAAGCAGGTGGCGTGATCATGCTCGACAAGACCAAGAAGACTCCCACGCTGCCGGACGCCACGCTCGACGTGCGTGCTTACGAGACCTTCCTCATCCACGAGGCGCGCCTGCTCGACGAAGGCTTCTTCGACGACTGGGTGGCGCTCTTCACCGAGGACGCCCGCTACTGGGTGCCGATCGAAGCCGGACAGGCCGACCCGTTCGAGACCGTGTCGTTGATGTACGACGACCGACGTCTGTTGGAGACGCGCGTGCGCCGGTTGTCCGATCCGCGCATCTACTCGCAGGAGCCGCGCTCGCGCACCAGCCGCACCGTGAACAACGTGACCGTCGAGCCGTCGACCGGCGAGCCGGGCGTCATCGTGAGGTCGAAGTTCGTTCTGGTCGAATACCGGCGCGAGGATCAGCGGCTGTTCGCCGGCACCTACTTCCATCGCCTCGTCGGCGAAGGCAGCGCTATGCGCATCGCCATGAAGAAAGTCGAGCTCGTCAATTGTGACGCGCCGCTCGACGGTCTCGTGGTGCCGTTCTGAGATTGGAGCCGGGCGCGCCGCAAGCGCGCCCGATCATATTGCCGGCATGTCAGCGTTTGCCTGCCGCGAGATAAGCCGCCACCGCGCCTGTACGCTCGGCTTTCGCCTTGCCTGAAACGCGCAGCACATGGCCCAGCACCTCGGCCACGGCGCGATAGAGCTTCTCTGGAATTTCAGTCTCGAGCTCGACCTGCGATAGCGCGGCGGCAAGCTGCGGATTCTCGTGCAGCGGCACACCGTGCTCGGTGGCGAGTTCGACGATCCGCTCGGCGAGTTGGTCGTGGCCGATGGCCGTGACGCGCGGCGCGTTCGGCCGCTCGTATTCCAGCGCGACGGCGAGCTTGCGTGTCGTCATGTCTTGCTGTCCAGGAACATGCCGGGCGGCGCGGCGGGTTGCGGCGCGGCGGCCGCGTTGTTCGTGCAAGCGAGCGTACCCGGCTCGAGGTCCGCGTCGCGAAGCGCAGCTTCGAGCTGAGACATGTGATCGTTGAACAGCGCCGCGCTCTCCGGCCGCTCCGCGCGCAAGGTGACCGAGGTGCGGTCGCCGACAAGCGCGATATGTGCATGCACGCGGCCGATAGGCTCGATATCGACGGCGAAACTCGCGCGCCACGCGGGCTTACTGGCTTCGGCCTCGCTGCCGGCACCGTCGCGCTCGATACGGAATTGCGCAACCGCGGTGCCCTGCGGCATCGCCATCGGAATATCGAAGATGAGGTGACGCCCGTCGGGGCCGGGCTTGGCCGCCGCGGCATCGCCGTCCGAGAGCGACGCGACCTGCATCAGCGTCTGACGCGCGATGGCCGCCTCGGTGCGGTCCAACAAATGCTGGGCGAGCGCGAGACCGGAGATATCCTCAGGCAACGCCGCCTCGACCGCCGCCTGCGGCACGGTCGGCCCGTTGCGAAAGGGCGGCGGCGGCGCTTGCCGGGCGTCGATCACGGACAGGCGCGCGCCGTTCTCGGCAGCCGCCGTCGTTCCGGCATGCACCGTCTCGGCCTGCTCTTCGTCGCGCCAGTTCGTCAGCGTTCGGCGCATCAGGCCGAGCACCAGATTGAGGCCCGCGAGCTGTGCCTGCGGCGCGGCCATCGCGGCGGCGGCATTGCCGGCGTTCGCGGCAGGCGATGTCGTCACGAGGCCGGATTGCATTAGCGCGGCCTTGATCTCGGGGGCACTGACCGTCGACTTGCTCGCAAGATCCAAAGGCATGGCCAACAATTGCAGCACCATCGCGCGGACCGGCGCTGGGAGCGGCTGGCCGCTTTTCACCAGTGCCGCCAGATCGGCATAGAGCGGCGCCAGCCCGTTCTGCCGCGCGGCGGCATCGCCGACGATCGAAGCGGCGATCTGCTGCGCCGACAGCGCCGCCTGCGCCGCCGCCGAAAGAGCGGCGCTCTCCGTCGGAGAGGTGACCGTGACCGATGAATTGCTCGCGGTGCCGCCGGCCGTCGCGTCCACGCGCGTGCCGGGCGCGACGGCATCGCCCGCGCCGGGGCGCTGCGCCGCCGCTTGCGGCAGGCTGGTGACAGAGGACGTCGCCGTGACGGCGGTCATGGTTCCGCGACTTGGCTGTTTGCGCTACGCGAAAGACTAACCGATACGCCGTTGATGACTTGTTAACCTGTCGTCCGCCCCGGCGAGCGCCGCAGGCGCCTCAGATATCCCGGCCCTCGACCTTCTGCTGCAGCTCTTTCACCAGATCGGGAATACGCTGCAGGCGGGGATAGACGTCGACCGCACGGCGATAGGCTTCGAGCGCATGCTTGTCGTCGCCGACGTCCTGCAGGATCAGTCCTAAGCCCGACAGCGCGCCGAAATGGCGCGGCTCGCGGCGCAGCACTTCGCGGATGTCGGAGATCGCGCGGCCGTAGTCCTTTTTCATGTAGTAGATCGTCGCGCGCCGGTTCCAGGCCTCGACATAATCCGGCTTGATCGCGACGATGCCGTCGAGCAGCTTGATCGCGAGGTCGAGGTCTTTCTGTTCGACCGCTGTGCGCACGCGGCTCATCAGCAGATTGGTGGTGTCGCTGGACGAGACCATCCACACCGCCCAGATGCGCTCTTCGACCGCCTTGGCGCTCTCTTCGTTAGGTGCCGCCTTGAGCGCGCCGAACAGGAAATCGAGATTGCGGAGACGATCGCCTTTGGGCGCCTGGGGTAGCTTCGCCGGCGGGCCCATCATGTCGTCCGGCGCCGCTTGAGCGGGCGCGGCCAGGAGCACCGCGGCGAGCGCGGCCCCGATAAGACTCAGGTGGAATCGTGTGCCCATGGATAGAGGGTAACGTCTCTATCCATTGCGGCCAAGATGCGACGCACGGGGCTGTGACGAATAAGGGCGCCCGAAGGCGCCCCGGTCGTTCACGGCCGGCGAGGTGCCGGCCTATGCGCTGGCGTCAGCCCTGGCGCGCTTTGAAGCGCCGGTTGGTCTTGTTGATCACATAGACCCGGCCCTTGCGCCGCACGAGGCGGTTGTTGCGGTGGCGGCCGCGCAACGATTTCAAAGAGTTACGGACTTTCATGACAATCTCTGGACGCTGTTTGACGGGGTTTCTAAGGGAGGGGTGCCCCCCTGTCAATGTAAACAGCCTCTGGTGTTAGAGTGCGGCGCCCCGGCGCCCGAACCGGGGGTCCTGGGGAGGCCGAAAGCCATGCAAAGAAGCACCGACCGTTTTCTTACCACTCATACCGGCAGCCTGCCGCGCCCGGATGACCTGATCCGGATCATGTACGCCAAAGAGGAAGGCGTGCCAGTGGAACCGGCGGCGCTGGCCCTCGAAATCAAGGCGGCGGTGGCCGGGGTGGTGCAGAAGCAGGCGGCCTCGGGCGTCGACCTCATCAATGATGGGGAAATGTCGAAGCCCTCCTACGCGACCTACATCAAGGACCGGCTCAACGGTTTCGGCGGCACCGGCAACACCTTCGTCTACCAGGACATCCACGAGTTCCCCCGGCTGGAGCAGAAGGTGTTCGGCGATCCCGGCCGTTCGCGCCGCAAGACGCCCGCCTGCAACGGCCCGATCTCGGTGCGCGACCGTGTGTCGCCGAAGACCGATGCCGAGAACTTGAAAGCTGCGCTGTCCGAGGTGAAGGCGGCCGGCGGCTTCATGAGCGCGGCCTCGCCCGGCGTCGTCTCGTTGTTCTTCCGCAACGACTACTACAAGGACTTCGAGAGTTACATCTACGCCATCGCCGATGCGATGCGCGATGAATACGAGACCATCGCCGACGCGGGCTTCGTCGTACAGATCGACTGCCCCGATCTCGCGATGGGCCGGCATATCCAATATGCCGACCTCGATCTCGCCAGCTTCCGCAAGCGCGCGCAACTGCATATCGAGGCGCTCAACCATGCGGTCGCCAACATCCCGGCCGAGCAACTGCGCATGCATCTGTGCTGGGGCAACTATGAGGGGCCGCACCATTACGACGTACCGCTCGCCGACGTCATCGATGTCGTCTTCAAAGCGAAGCCCGTTGCGATCTCGCTGGAGGCGGCCAATCCGCGCCACGCGCACGAATACACGGTGTTCGAAAAGGTGAAGCTGCCGGACGGCAAGGTTCTAATCCCCGGTGTCATCGAGTCGAAATCGAACTTCATCGAGCATCCGGAGGTCGTCGCGCAGCGCATCGGCCGTTACGCGCACCTGGTCGGCCGCGAGAACGTCATCGCCGGCTCCGACTGCGGCTACGGCACCTGGGTCGGCCAGGCGGCGGTCGATCCCGACGTCGTCTTCGCCAAGCTCGCCGCCATGGCCGAAGGCGCGCGTATCGCTACGAAGCAGTTCTGGAAGTAGGAAGTCCGCAATGCAGTTCGACATCCCTCGCGCCGATCGTCCGGAAGACGTCGGTTTCTCATCGACGCGGCTACAGCGTTTGATTGATGTGCTCTCGCACGATATCGACGCGAAGCTCGTGCCCGGGGCCGTCGCCCTGATCGCCCGGAGGGGCAAGATCGTGTTGCACGAAGCCTTGGGTCTGCGCGACCGCGAGACTAATGCCTCGATGAATCTCGACACGGCGTTCCGCATCGCGTCGATGACCAAGCCGCTGACCTCCGTCGCCGCCATGATGCTGGCCGAGGAAGGTAAACTGATCATCGCCGATCCCGTGGCGCAGTATCTGCCCGAGTTCGCGGAGACTGAGGTCGCGGTCGACTCTGATCACGCGACCACACTCACCACCGAAGCCTGCCACCGGCCGATGACCGTGCAGGACCTGCTGCGCCACACCTCAGGCCTCACTTACGCCATGCTCGCCGGCCCGGCGCTGAAACAGGCGTACCTCGACGCCCGTCTTGGCGATCTCAAGCTCACCAATGCCGAGTTTACGGCCAAGCTCGCCAAGCTGCCGCTCGCTTACGAGCCGGGCGGCACCTGGCAGTACGGCTTCTCGACCGACGTGCTCGGCCGTGTCGTCGAGATCGTCAGCGGCATGAGCCTCGATGCCTTCATCGAGCAGCGCATCTGCGCGCCGCTCGGCATGAACAATTCCGGCTTCGACGCCGTCGACGTTTCCCGCGCGGCGGAACCGCAGATCGATCCCGCGACAGGCAAGCGACCGCCGATGCTGCGCGAAGCGACGGTGAAGCCGACTTGGATCTCCGGCGGCAGCGGACTGATGTCGACCGCGGCCGATTATCTGCGCTTCTGCCAGATGCTGCTCAATGGCGGCGCGCTCGGCAACGCACGTCTGCTCGCGCCGGCGACCGTGGCGTTGATGACGTCCGATCATCTCGCACCCGACAGCAAGCACGGCCCGATGATGCGCGCCATGTTCGGCGCGCTGGCCCCGGTGCCGGAGAATGGCATCAGCTTCGGCCTCGGCTTTGCCGTGCGCAACCAGGCCGGCCGTTGCGCGCTGCCCGGCTCGGTGGGCGACTATTCGTGGAGCGGCGTCAGCGGCACTTATTTCTGGATCGATCCGCGCGAACAGCTCATCGCCATCCTGATGATGCAGGCGCCAGTGCAACGCATGCGCTATCGCTATCTGATGCGGACGCTGGTGTATCAGGCGATGGTGGGCTGAGAAGCTTAGACCGCTTGCGGCGTGCGCTCGCGCTGCACGATGCGCTTGAGCTCCGGCAGGCAGGAGCCGCAATTGGTGCCGGCACGTAAAGCCGCACCGATGGCTTCGACGCTCGCCGCACCGCCGCTGACGATGGCGTCGCGGATGACGTTGAGGCCGACGCCGAAGCAGGCGCAGACCACGGGGCCCGGATCGGCGAGGCCGTCGGCGGCCTTGCCCGAGAGCACCGCGCGGCGTTGCGTCTCGGCGAGTTGCTCGCTCTCGAACAACGCCTTGACCGTGTCCCATTGCGACGTCGCCGCAGCGGGGCCGATGAACACACAGCCTTCGAGACGGCCCTCAACGAAAGCCGCCATGCGATAGAGATCGCGCGGCGGATCGCTGTACTCGGCAATCTCCGCGTTGCCGAAAGCCGCGCGGGCGACGTCGCGCCACGCTTCCGGCGCGATATCGCTCGCCAGGAGATAACCGATGCCCTGCGTCACCGTCACCCGCGACCACCACGTGCCTCCAGGCAAAGCAACCGGCGCACGCGTCAACACGAAGCCGCGATAGGCGTAGTCCACCGGCGCGATCGACACCGGCGTCGCCTTGGCCTCCGGCTGGCCGGAGAAGGGATCGGTGGCCGGCGTCACCAGTTCACCGATCCGCGCCGTGGCGGCGGTCTCGCCGCTCCAATGGATCGGTGCGAACAGCGAGCCGCGCTGCTGCCCGTCGGTCATGACCACCTTGAGCACGCAAGCGCCATAAGGGGAACGCAGGCGCGCAAAGCCGCCGTGTACGAGACCGGTTGCGGCCGCATCATCTGGATGCACCTCGACGAAAGGCTCCGGCAGATGATTGGCAAGGCGCGGGCTCAAGCCGCTACGCGTCATGGTGTGCCACTGATCGCGCACGCGCCCGGTATTGAGACGGAGCGGAAACGCGTCCGACGTCTGCGCGTTCGGCTTCGGCGCCTCCGGCGCGATCATCTTCGCTTTGGCGTCTGGCGTGAAAAAGCCCCCCTGCCCGAAGAAGCGCTCCGTCCCGCTTCGCGTTGCCGGCGCCGGCCACAACACGGGATCGAGCGCATCGAACGCATCGTCGGACAACAGCGCCAGCGCGCCGATATCGAAGTCGCGCGTGCCGCCGTTCTCGACCATCGACAGCTTGGCGTGTTCGCGGAAGACATCCGCCGCCGAGCGATAATCGAACGCCTCGGCAAAGCCCATGCGGCGCGCCACCTGCGCGACGATCCACCAATCGGGCTTGGCTTCGCCGGGCGGCGGCAGGAACGGCCGTTGCCGCGAGATGCGCCGCTCGGAATTGGTGACCGTGCCGTCCTTCTCGCCCCAGGCGGCAGCCGGCAACATCAGATGGGCACCGGCGTTCACCGTATCGTTCGACAGCACATTCTCCGATACGACGAACAGGTCTAGCCTGCGCAAGGCTTCGCGCACCGCGCCGGCGCGCGGCAGCGACACCGCCGGGTTGGTCGCCATCACCCACAGCGCCTTGATCTCGCCGCGGGCGATTGCCTCGAACATCTGCACCGCCTTGAGGCCCTCGCGCTTGGCCATGGCCGGCGCGTTCCAGAAACGGCCGACGCGATCGACTTCCTGCGGTGAGAAGCCCATATGCGCGGCGAGTTGATTGGCGAGACCGCCGACCTCGCGCCCACCCATGGCATTGGGCTGACCGGTCAGCGAGAACGGGCCAGCGCCCGGCTTGCCGATGCGACCCATCGCGAGATGGCAATTAATGATGGCGTTGACCTTGTCGGTGCCCTGCGCCGATTGGTTGACGCCTTGCGAGTAGCACGTGACGGTCTTCGCCGTTTCGCGGAACAGTTCGAAGAACGCGGCGACATCGCTCGGCGCGAGGCCTGTCACCCGCGCCGTCGTCGCGAGGTCAGGCGCGATCTCTCGCGCGCGCGCCAGAGCGTCCGGAAAGCCGGAGACATGCGCATCGATGTATTCGTAATCGAGCGCCAAGACGTCGGAGAGATGCACGAGCAAGCCGCAAAACAACGCGGTGTCCATGCCCGGCGCGACGGGCAGGAACAGATCGACATCTTCGGCGGTCGCCGTGCGGCGGGGATCGATGACGACGATCTTGGCGCCGCGCGAGCGCCGATTGGCCATCATGCGCTGATAGAGAATGGGGTGGCACCAGGCGGCGTTGGAGCCGACGAGGACGATCAGATCGGCCTTGTCGAGATCCTCATAGATGCCCGGCACGGTGTCGCTGCCGAAAGCACGGCGATGCCCGGCAACCGAGGATGCCATGCACAGCCGCGAATTGGTGTCGACATTGGCCGAGCCGAGGAAACCCTTCATCAGCTTGTTGGCGACGTAATAGTCCTCGGTCAGCAACTGGCCGGAGAGATAGAAGGCGACGGCGTTCGGCCCGTGCCTGTCGATCGTGCGCGCAAAGCCTTCGGCGACCTCACCGACTGCGGCATCCCACGACACGCGCGCAAGCGCGCCGTCGGCGCCGCGTCGCATAGGATGCAACAAGCGATTCTTGAGCCCCAGAGTCTCGCCAAGCGCCGAACCCTTCGAGCACAGCCGCCCGAAATTCGCCGGATGCGCCGGATCGCCGGCGATCACCGCACCACCCAAACCGTCGGGCTTGGCCAGCACGCCGCAGCCGACGCCGCAGTAAGGGCACGTCGTGCGCACCGCCGGCGGATGCTGCGACGGTGCATTCATCAATAGACGTCCTGCTGATAACGGCCCTTCTTCTTCAAGTCCGACACGAACAGTGCCGCCTCTTCCGGCGTGCGCGCGCCGTGCTGCGCGACGACGTCGACCAGCGCCGTCTCGACATCCTTGGCCATGCGCTTGGCATCGCCGCAGACATAAATGTGCGCGCCCTCAGCGATCCAACTCCACAGATCACGGCCGACCTCGCGCATACGATCCTGCACATAGATCTTCTGGTCGCCGTCGCGCGACCAGGCGAGCGACAGGCGCGTGAGCAGACCCGACGCCTTCATCTCCTTGAACTCGTCCTCGTAGAAGAAGTCGGACGCGCTGCGCTGATGGCCGAAGAACAGCCAGTTGCGCCCGGGCGCATTGGTCGCGCCGCGCTCCTGCAAGAAGGCACGGAACGGCGCGACGCCGGTGCCGGGGCCGACCATGATTATCGGCTTTGTCGGATCGGTCGGCAGGGCGAAGCCGTGCGCCTTCTGCACGTAGACTTTAAGCTTGGCACCGGGCGCGAGACGGTCGGCGAGGAACGTCGAGCAGACGCCGAGGCGGCGCCGCTTGCCGATCGTGTAGCGCACGGTATCGACCGTCAGCGTCACACGGTTCGGCACCGCCTTGATCGACGAGGAGATCGAATAAAGCCGCGGCTGCAACGGCTCGAGCGCTTCGATGAACGCTTCGGGATCCGGCCGCACACCGGGGAATTTCTCGAGCGCGGCGAGCACGTCGAGCGTCGCCGCATCGCGGTCCGGGTCCTCGCCGACCGACAACGCGCGCGCTTTCTGCCGCCGCTCGCCGCCGGTGATGTAGGAGAAGAGCTGGAACAGCATGTCCGGCGCGGGCGACAAGGACACGCCGTCGGTCAGCACGTCGCGCAGCGGCCGGCCGCCGATGGGAAAATCCGGCGGCGCACCGAGCGCCTTGATGACGGCTTCGACCAATCCCGGATCGTTGGTCGGAAACAGGCCGAAGGAATCGCCGACCGTGTAATCGAGCCCGCTCTCGCTCAGATCGAATTCGACGTGCCAGGTCTCCTTCTCCGAACCGGGCTTGTTGAGCAGGCGGCGCGACAGCAAGGTCGCAACCGCGGGATTATCGCGCGAGCGGCCGGCCTCGCCTTGCACCGCGGGCTTTGTCTCAACGGCCGGCGCAGCCGCAGGTTTGGCAACGACCGGCGCGGCCTTCAATTCCTCCGCCAGCGCCTTGACCATGCGCGCGGTGTCTTTGCCGCCCGGCACGCAGAGGTTCAACCGCGTCTCGGCGCCGCTGGCGATGGCGCCCGAATAGTTCTTGCAGTCGTAGCCGCACTGGCCGCAGTCCTGCTGTGCCATCGCCGCCATCAGCTTCCACCGCACCGGTTTGCCTTCGGCGAGCTGCATACGCTCGGCGATCGGCAGCGTCTGGTCGTGCCACGGCGCGCCGCCGTCATCGTCTTCGTCGTTCTTGGGCGCGCCGCCGATCAGCGTGGCCGCCTGATCGCCCGACAACGGCGTGACGCCGAAACTATCGAGCGAGACGAAGCCGGCGAAGAAGCCGTTGAGCCAGGCGCGCTGTTCTTCGGTGAACGGCGCGGTCTCGGGGATCAGCGTCGGCAGCGGCGGCGGAACGTTCTGGGTCATGCATCACCAAAAATTCTGTCATTCCGGGACGCGCCGAAGGCGCGGGCCCGGAATCCATACGCCGCAGCACTGCGGAGTATGGATTCCGGGTTCGCTCGCTGACGCTCGCGCCCCGGAATGACGGGAGAGAATCGCACCCTCATTCTCCGGCCTCTGCTTTGAACATGGCCTTCAACGCTTCCACCTCATGCCGACGTGCGAAGGCGAGGAACGTCTCTTCCGGCGCAGCGCGATGGGCGAGATAGCCCTTGAGCATGCGCTCGACCGTGCGCGGCGCATCGCTCGCCTTCACGTCGCGGAAAAGCTCGCGCGCAATGGCGGCATCGGGGCCGAAGCCGCCGCCGACATGGAAATGATATCCCTCGACCTGATCGGCATCGTCGCCCTCGCCCACCGTCACCTTGCAAGCGATAAGACCGATGTCGCCGATGTAATGCTGCGCACAGGAGTGGTGGCAGCCGGTGAGGTGGATATTGACCGGCGTATCGATCGTCACGCGCGTCTCGCACCACGCCGCGATCTCTTCCGCCTGCTCCTTCGTGTGCGCGGCGGCAAAGCGGCACCCGGTGGCGCCGGTGCACGAGATGAGCCCGGCGCGGATCGGCGTCGCCTGGGTGGCAAGACCCAATGCTGCGATCGCTTCTTCTGCGGCCGCAACTCGCGCATCCGCCACGCCGGAGATCAACAGGTTCTGCCACACCGTGAGCCGGATATCGCCGTCGCCGATGTCCTGCGCCACCTTGGCGAGCCCGCGCATCTGCGCCGTC